>Ga0233448_1000281_pt1 | contig 58807 bp, 43 predicted proteins | sample SI_124_October20_2_FD_183015 | JGI IMG/M metagenome (GOLD analysis project Ga0233448, IMG submission 183015) | Seawater microbial communities from Saanich Inlet, British Columbia, Canada - SI_124_October2016_150_MG | ecosystem: Environmental > Aquatic > Marine > Inlet | place: Canada: British... | reverse complement strand
GGTTGCCGTTGTAGTTGCCCAATACAAGATAATCAGACAAGTCTATATCGGCATCTGTTCCGTTGTAAATTTCAAAATATTTATTATTACTTGAGCCTTCAGCATATTCTGAGAAGAAAACTGCTGGTGGTGGGGTCATCAAAACAACAACAACCGTAATACCTGCGCTTGGGCTAGGCCCATCGCTAGCAACTAGCGCACCGTTATGGTCATAAATACCGTAGGCGTGTTCGCCTTCATAGTTACCTGACGTGTAAACAGTTTCTATTACATCGCCATCATCAACAGTAAGGGTAAAATACTCTTCGCTGACCGCGACAGTAATATCATCATATATTAATGTGCTATTAATATAAACATCCATAGATGCTCCATCCCATCCGTCTCCATAAGAGTCCACCATATACAGTGTCCAGTCTTCTGTTCTTAGGTTTTCGTCTAGACTATTTGGTAGTCGGACTTCTGGTGCGCCATTAGGTACATACTTTGAAGTGCTGCTTTGCGCAAATAGGGTGGCGCTCATTATAAAGGCCATTAAGAAAGTAATCACATTTTTCATGTTATTGCTCCTGCTTTTTTGATTGTTATTAAGATGTTTTGCTTAAAAAAAGAGGTAATTATCTATCCCCCTTTAATTTTCCGCCCAGAAATATAGATAGGTGGTTTTGAATTGTCAATTGTTATTATTGAACCTTATTGGTTTTTATTTGTTCTTTAATTTATCTGTTTAAAACACCCCACTAACCCTTTTGTTGTTAATGTGACAATAGTGTTAATTCTTGTTTTAGTCCTTTTACGATATCGCCAATTCGGCTGTCTTCGCTTCGCTTTCTTTCAATGGTTTTTACTGAATGTAAAACGGTGGTGTGGTCTCTCCCGCCAAAATAAACCCCAATGTTCGCCAAAGAAGATCCAATAATGCCTCGGCAAAGATACATAGCGATTTGTCGCGCTTCTACAATTTCTTGTTTACGGCTCTTGCCCGCCATGTCTTTTTCTTTGATTTGCATCGCCTCAGAAACGCGCTTGAGCACGTCTTCTATGCTTATGGTAGGGGTTTGAATTTTTCCGACCCGTTCCCTTACCACTTCTTTGACCAAATCAAAATCAATTTCTCTGTTCATTAATGAAGAGTGGGCCAATAAGCGAATAATGGTTCCTTCCAGGTCTCTTACGTTATTCTTTATGTGGGTGGCTAAAAATTCTATCATATTATAAGGAAGGCTTAGGCCGTTTTGTTCCGCTTTGTTTAGCAAGATTGCGACACGCATTTCGAAATTGGGAGGCTGAACGTCTACGGCTAAACCCGACTGAAAGCGCGATAATAGTCTGTCTTGCAGGCCCTCCATTTCACTGGGGTAGCGATCCGCGGTTAATACGATTTGTTTTCCATTTTGGTACAGTTCGTTGAAAGTGTGAAAAAACTGTTCTTGTGTTTGCTCTTTGCCCTGAAAAAACTGCACATCATCAATAAGCAAGACATCTGCGCTTCGATATTGTTTTGCAAACGACGCGGTTTTGTGCCTTTGTATGCTAGAAATAAAATCTTGAGTAAATTTTTCACTAGAAGCTAAAACCACTTCTGCGTCAGGTTGGTTTTCAAGTATCAGGCCACCAATAGCATGGAGCAAGTGGGTTTTCCCTAAACCAACCCCGCCATATACAATAAGGGGATTAAACGATTTTTCTCCAGGCGCTTGGGCCACCGACAGGGCGGCGGCTTTTGCAAACTGATTGTTGTCTCCCTCAATAAAAGAAGCAAAGGAAAACGAATTGTTGAGTTTTGGGGTGAATTTTCTTTTTTTGATGTGGGGCGTTTGGTTTAATTCCACCTGTTCTTCGGGTGTCTGTGTTTTTTGTGACACAGTGTATTTCACTCGGGTGTCGCTCGAAACCGCCTCAACCGCATTTCGAATTGCTTTCGCGTAGTGGGATTCTATCCATTCATAAAAAAACTGGTTGGGAAGCTCCAATGTGATGGCGTTGCCATTCATTGTAGTGGCTTTGATAGGTTCAAGCCACGTGCTGTATGCGTGTTGTGGGAGCGTTGATTTTAATTGTTCCGACGCAAGTCCCCAGATTTTATCTTTTTGATCTATTGTTTGTTTATCCACAAGTTTTCCACAGAGATGTTTATACTAAAAATTATAGGAATTATCCTATATGGTTCTATCTAATTATTATAAAAATAATACAATTTTATTCAATTTATTTTAAAAATGTGTTTTGCGTGTTCGTTTGTCCTTTTTATATTCCCAGGCTTTTTTGGAGACAAAATGAAACGAACATATCAACCTAGTAATAGAAAACGAAAAAATAAACATGGCTTCCGGTCTAGAATGGAAACGGTCGGTGGGCGAAATGTAATTAAAAATCGCCGAAAAAAGGGGCGAAAAAAACTTAGTGCATAGGTTTTGTATTTTTTAAATAGCCCTTTAGGCTCCCTTGTTTTCTTTTTATGCTTTTCTTAAGTAATTAAAAACCCCCAACATCAACATGGATAGAAATACGCTTGTCGCTTTTTTTCTGATTGCGCTTATCATGATATTCACTCCTTATTATATGGATATCATATCGCCGCCACAGGAACAACCGCTTCTTCATAGTGTCGAGAAAGATTCTTTATCTACAAAACCTGTTATTCGCCAAACAGCGCCACGCATAGCCAGTATTCCTCTCACAAAAAAAACGCCTAAACGTTTTGATGTAGATGAACAATTTATTGATATTGAAACAAATCTTTTCCTTGCGAGCGTTTCATCTGTAAATGGCGGGTCTTTTCAATCTTTTTCTTTGAAAAAGTACAAACAAAAAGATAGCTCTTTTGTTGAGCTAATTAATGGGGTAAACAATCAAAACCTCTTAATTTCATATTTATCAGATGATGGGGAGATTGTGGAATTATCTTCTCCGTGGGAAATCAGTTCTCGTCCCACTTTTGGATCTATCCATAGGCCTACAAAAATTTCGTATATAGCCTATGTGGGGCCGAATCAAGATTTACCTGTAACAAAAACGCTAATCTTTTACCCAGATAAGTATGCTATTGATGTTGTTGTAGATTTTTCAGAGGCGCGTCACGACCTTTTAAATGGAAATTTTATCCTCTCTTGGAATGGGGGGGTTTCAAGTACCGAGGCTAACCTAAAAGATGATTTGGTCTATTTTAAGGGTTATGCGTATCAGGGTGGAGAACTTCATGATTTAAAAATAAAAAAAGGAGAAACCCAAAAAGATGAGCTTCCGGGTAAAACTGATTGGGTTGCTTCTCGGTCTAAGTATTTTCTAACCGCGCTTATTCCAGACCAACCGGATCTTTGCTCTGGGGCAGGTGTTTATGGAGACTACAGCGCTCAAAATGAACTTTATGATGTTTCCCTCAGCTTGGCTGGGTCCAACGCCACCACCACAACGCTGTATTTAGGCCCACTAGAATATTCCCGCGTAAAAAACTTAGGCGTTGAACTTGAACAAGTAATGAATTTTGGTTGGGGGTTTATTAAGCCTATTTCCAAGTTTATTCTTTGGTTATTGAAAAAAATGTACACCCTTATCCCCAACTATGGAGTGGTTTTAATTATTTTTGCTTTTTTAGTGAAAATTGTTGTTTTTCCGTTAACGAAAAAAAGTTATCAATCAACGAAGGCAATGCAAGCCGTTCAACCGGAAATAAACGCCTTAAAGGAAAAACACAAAAGCAATCCTCAAAAATTAAACCAGGCAACCATGCAGCTCTATAAAGAAAAAGGGGTTAATCCACTGGGGGGCTGTATTCCAATGTTGATTCAAATGCCTCTTCTTTTTGGTTTGTTTACGGTTTTTCGAACAACCATTGAATTGCGCGGTAAGCCGTTTGTTTTTTGGATTACAGATTTATCTGCGCCGGATACGGTTTTACATCTACCTTTTTCCTTTCCTATGTATGGTGACCAGGTGAGCATATTGCCCATATTAATGGTGGTTTCTATGTTTATACAACAACGAATGATGGGTGGAGCAAACCAACAGGGTCAACAAAAAATGATGTCCTATTTTATGTCAGGGTTTTTCTTTTTAATGTTTAACAATTTTCCTTCTGGGTTAAATTTATATTATACCCTTTTTAATGTTTTAACTATCGCCCAACAAAAATGGGTTCCTACGAACGCGCCTGAAAAACAATGATTTCCGCCGACACGATTGTCGCGCCATCAACGCCGCATGGTTTTGGGGGGCTGGCCGTTGTTCGCCTTAGTGGAAACAAATCGGTTGATGTTGTAAAAAAACTTATCCCCTCCACTGTTGTTTCTCCTTTAAAAAACCGGTATGCAACCACCGCTTCTGTTGTCGCGCCATCTGGGGAGTTTTTTGATGAGGTTGTTGTTACTTATTTTAAAAACCCCGCTTCTTACACGGGAGAAGATATCGTTGAAATATCTTGCCATGGAAGTCCCGCCGTTGTCGCCTCTCTCTTAACTTATTGCGTTGAATATGGCTGTCGAATGGCGGAGCCGGGAGAGTTTACGCGACGAGCATTTTTAAATGGCAAAATGGATTTAATTCAAGCTGAATCTGTTGCCTCTTTAATTCATTCTCGCTCAATTGATGCGGCGAAATTAAACACAAAACTTGTTCGTGGGGCGCTTTCAAATAACCTAAATCTCCTTCGTGAGAACTTAATCAAGGCTCTTTCCTTGATTGAATATGAGCTCGATGTTTCTGAAGAAGAGCTGAGTTTTGACCGCATCGACGAAGGAAGGGCCTTACTTTCTTCTGTAAAAACATCTCTCGACAAGCTTCTTTTCTCTTATCATGATGGTCGTGTTATTAGCGCTGGCGCTCGGGTTGTAATTACAGGTAAACCAAACGTTGGAAAATCAACCTTACTTAATGTTCTTGTTGGTAAAAATCGCGCTATTACAAATAAAACCCCGGGGACAACCAGAGACACCGTTGAATCTCATTCTGTGTTAGGCGGTGTTCCTGTTTGCTTTGTAGATACTGCGGGCCTACGGGACACGCCCGACCCAATTGAAACAGAGGGTGTTGGTCGATCGATTATAGAGCGTGATAATGCGGACTTGGTTATTTGTTTAATTGATGGTTTGTTGTATCCTATTGATAACATTGACGTTAAAAAGCTAACAGTTATAAACAAGGTTGACGTTTTAAATAAAGCTGATTTAAATATATTTTTAAAAGAACACTCCGATGTTATTCCTATTTCTGCCTTAAAGGAAAAAAACATCCAATCTCTTCGTGGGGATATTCTTTCTAAATTGTTAAATAAAAACTTTAGGTCTTCTGATGTTTATCTAACAACAAAAAGACAGAACGTCGCCATAGGTACCTGTTTAGGGTATGTAAACCAGGCCGAGGCTTTATGGCAAAGTAGTGGCTCTGAAATAGAATTAATTGCAATAGAACTTCGTGAAGCGCTTGTAAGTTTAGATTTTTTGTTAGGGCCCACCTCTGTGGACGTGGTTCTTGATGAGGTATTTGCTTCTTTTTGCGTTGGGAAGTAGGTTTCATGTGAAACACCATAAAAATAATTTTGATATTATTGTTGTTGGGGGTGGGCACGCTGGAGTAGAGGCTGCTCATATTTCGACGGCACGCGGGTTAACCGTTGCTTTAATATCAATGGATTTAAGTGCTCTCGCCAGGATGTCGTGCAACCCGGCAATTGGCGGTTTAGCAAAAGGACAAATGGTGCGAGAGATTGATATCTTGGGCGGTTTAATGGGTCGCGCCACCGACGCCTGTGGTGTTCAGTTTAAGCTATTAAATAAGTCTAAGGGTGAGGCCGTTTGGTCTCCTCGCGCACAGGTTGATAAGCGCAAGTATGAGTCGTATGTTAGTGGGTTGGTTTTTTCAAACAATTTACTTTCTCTTGTTTCTGGAGAGGTGGTTGGTTTAGGAATTAAAAACAACAATGTTGTTTCTTGTGTTTTAAGGTCTGGCGAAAAAATATTTTCAAACACAGTTATAATTACATCAGGAACGTTTATGTCGGGCGTGGTTCATGTTGGAGAGCGAAAAGTTTTTGCTGGGAGGGTGGGAGAAAAACAATCGAGCGGGTTAACTCGTTCGTTAAATAATATAGGAATTCGTTCTGGTCGTCTTAAAACAGGAACCCCGCCTAGGCTTGTTCGATCTTCGATTGATTGGTCAAAAACAGAGCCTGTGTTTGGCGACAAAAAACCAACGCCATTTTCTTACTCCACGACAAAATTTAACCCGCCAAACCGCCCCTGCCACACCGTTCGCACAAATCAAGCCGCTCATGAAATTATTAGCGACAATATAAACAGATCTCCGATGAGCTCTGGCGACATTAAAGGGGTTGGCCCCCGGTATTGTCCTTCAATTGAAGATAAAATAAGTCGTTTTTCAAGTCGCCCTTCTCATCTTTTATATTTAGAGCCAGAGTGGGGTGGGTCTGATCAAATTTACCTAAATGGTTTTTCTACAAGCCTCCCAGAAGACGTTCAGATATCGGCTTTAAGAAAAGTATCTGGACTTGAAAAAGTCCGGTTTTTTCGTCCTGGTTATGCTATTGAATATGATTTTTTTCCACCATCACAGCTAAAATCAACCCTTGAATCTAAGATGGTTTCTGGTTTATACTTTGCGGGACAAGTCAATGGAACCTCCGGGTATGAAGAGGCGGCAGCACAGGGTTTATTAGCCGGAATAAACGCCGCTTGTTTCGTCAATCGTGAGGCGCCATTAATTTTAACAAGGACGGATTCATATATTGGTGTTATGGTGGACGACCTAATAACAAAAGATACGTTAGAGCCCTACAGAATGTTTACATCAAGAGCAGAGCATCGGCTCTCTTTGCGTTATTCCAATGCCGATAGTCGTTTATTGAAACACACAAAAAACTACATGTTATTACCCGGCAACATTGTGTCTCTTATTGAAAAAAAACTGAGGGCAAAAACCGAGGCACTGGCGCTATTGAAACATAAAATTAAACCGGGAGGTTTTTCTGGAGAAACCGGTGTTACCAAAACAACTTCTGGTGAATCCTTTTTAAAAAGACCTGACGCCGGTATTAACATGCTTCCTAAGAACTATTTTAACCAACTTGATCTTTCTTTTTTACCTGACTGGTTACGTAGTGAGTTTTTTATAGACTTATTTGCAACCATCAAGTACGGTGGGTATATCTCAAGACAGCTAAAATCAATTAAGAAAAACCAAAAAAACGAACACCTTACCTTACCCCTAAGCTTTAACTATAAAACCATGGTTGGGTTATCCGGTGAAGCAAAAGAAAAACTGTCTTTTGTTCGCCCAGAAACACTTGGGCAAGCTTCTCGCATATCTGGCGTAACCCCCGCGGACATCTCTGTTTTGCTTGTGCGCCTTAGGGTGTAGTCCGCGTTTCACGTGAAACAGGCCGGGGTTGCATGAATAAAGATTTTGGATTTCGGTTTTCGTCATCAACTTTTTCCGATGTTGGAGATTCCTTTCTTTCTGTTTATTTGTTTTCTATTAAGGAAAAAATTAATCGGGGGGCTTTGCTTTTTTGTGAAAACCCTGAGGTGGCGCGTCGAGTATATGATGTTGTTTCTTTTTCTTTTCCCGGTTTTGTTTGTTATTATCCTGGGGTAGACAGTAACCGGGTTGGCGGTTTTGTTGGAGAAAACCAACGATATCGCGAAGAGGCCTTACATCGGGTTTTTTGTGATGATGTTCGCGGTTTGATTGTTGTTACGTCGCGCTCTGTTGCAAATATCGTAGATATTGAAAAAAAAACAAAAAGTCTTTTGTTGGATTTAAGTGTTGGGTTGGAAATTGAAAAAGACTCGCTTGTTTCTTTTTTACTTGATTGGGGATATGTGAGCGTTTACGCTGTTGGGTCGCCTGGAGAGTATTCGATCCGTGGAAATATTATAGATTTTTTTCCTGCATATTTGTCTAACCCCATAAGGGTGGAGTTTGATTTTACGGCTATACGGTCTCTGCGTTTTTTTAATCAATCTACCCAGCTTACGGTATCGGTTTTTGACAATATTTCGATAAGCCCCCCACAAAAGAGTGTGGTGTGCTTTGATGATAAACAATCATTTGTAGGGTTGTTTTCGGCGGGGGTTGTTTTGGATTATAGCTCAATTAATCGTCACCTTACGTTTTTAAATTATAAATCAAAAGCAAAAGCTCTTTCTGTTGATAGCGTTGATGTGTTTATAAAAAAGCTAAGCCCTGTCGCTAAAAAAGAAGCTTTGCTTTTGTTGGTGAAAAAGTTTACCCCTAAAAACGTTTACTATTTTGGAGAAGACCTTCGTCCTGTTTCTCCTTATTTAAATTTGACAGACTTTATTCATATTAAAAAACCACTTTTTTCAGGTTTTTATTCCTTGTCTCTTGGGCTTTGTTGTTTGTCGGAAAGCGATTTTGTTGTAATGAATAAGCGGCCTCGTTGGTTTGTTAATCAAAAAATTAATCAAGGTGATGGTTTAGTTGATTTGTCAGGCCTGGAGGAGGGTGATTTTTTGGTATACGCGCCTTTTGGTGTGTGTATCTATAGGGGATTGTCTTTTTTTAATAACAACAAACAGGAATCTCTTGAATTAGAATTTGCTAATAATGTAAGGGTGTCTGTCTCTTTGGATAAAATGACTCTTGTGCATCGTTATTTAGCTACAAATAAAGCGCCCACGCTGTCGATTGTTGGTGGAAAAAAATGGTCCACTGATGTTTTAAAAACAAAAAAGTCTGTCGAGGTTGTCGCTAAAGAACTTCTCCGTTTGTATTCAAGTAAAAAGACCGGCCGGGGGTTTGTTTATGATCCTCCTAATGAGTTTTATAACTCCCTTGTTGATTCGTTTCCTTTTTTGGAAACAAAAGATCAATCTCGCGCGATAAGTGATGTGTTGGTTGATATGGCAAAAGAGGAGCCTATGGATCGTTTTATTTGCGGTGATGTGGGGTTTGGAAAAACAGAGGTGGCGCTTCGAGCTATAATGCTTGCTGTTCTTTCTGGGAAAAGGGCTATGTTTTTGTGCCCCACAACGCTTTTGGCTGACCAACATTATATTAGTTGTTTTGAGCGATTTGAGCCATTGGGTGTTTCGGTCGAATTGTTGTCTCGTTTTAAAACTAAAAAAGAACAGGTCGGTATTCTCGAAAGGGCGCTTAGGGGAAAAATCGATGTCTTGATTGGTACGCATCGTCTTTTAAGTGGGGACGTTTATTTGCCGGATTTATCTTTGTTGATTGTGGATGAAGAGCATCGTTTTGGCGTAAGGCATAAAGAAAAAATTCGATTTATTAAGGAGGGGGTGGATTTATTAAGCCTGTCTGCCACGCCAATACCAAGAACCTTGCAACACGCGCTATCTGGTGTCAAAGAAATCAGCAAAATACTAACGCCTCCCGTTGCTCGCCAGCCTATTTCTACAGACATAAAATACTTTGACATGGGTGTGATTTTTGAGCGCATAGATAGGGAGCTGTCTCGCGGGGGGCAGGTTTATTTCCTTAATAATTCTATTGATGGTATACCTTATTATTATGAGAAAATCAAACATCGGTTTTCAAAAAACGTTGTGGCATTTATCCATGGGCGCCAGGATGCAAAAACATTAGAAAAAACTATTTTAGCTTTCTTTTCTGGGGGGATAGATGTTTTGATTTGCACAACTATTATTGAGTCTGGTTTAGATGTTTCTAATGCGAATTGTATCATAATAAACGATGCGCAAAACTTTGGCTTATCTCAGTTATACCAAATACGGGGTCGGGTTGGGCGGGGGCACCGCAAGGCAAATTGTTTACTGCTTATTCCTAGAAAACAATTAGATAGCAACGCACATAAGAGGTTAAAAACAATTGAGCAACATACGTCACTAGGGTCTGGTTATGAAATCTCATTAAAAGACCTAGAAATACGTGGGGCTGGGGCTTTGTTTGGGTATAAGCAAAGCGGCCACATTTCTTCTGTTGGTTTTCAGTTATATTGTGATTTGCTCAAAGATGCTGTTGGTGAGGGCGTTTCTTCGGTTGCCTTTCCCTCTATGTTGTATGACGGTGAATTGTTAATTCCAAAAGACTATATCCAAGAAGAAGGTGTGCGTTTGTATTATTATGATAGGCTCTCTAGGGCTCGGCTTGTTGGTGTGGTGGATCGAATTAGAGATGAATTAAAAGATCGTTTTGGTGGTCCGCCTAAAGAGGTGGGCGTTTTGTTGGATATTACAAAAAATAAAATTCTGCTTGGCGGTGATATTGTGTCTGTTGTTTCTATTAAATCAAGCGCTCTTGAGTTTGTTTTAACGGGGTTGGGGGCACTTGAAACCGTAAACGACCTTGTTGTTTTGTTTTATTCTGTTGTTGGTTCTCGCTACGGTGAAATAAAGCTCTCTGAAAAAAGAAATGGCAATTTAGGTGTTGTTGTTCCTTGTCGGTCTACTTGGGAGGCGCTGGCCTTGTTAAATAGATCTGTTCCTCTGTTATTGTCGGGTTTCTATGGTTAGTTTTAGGGTATGAAAAAAATATGTTTTTGCGGGCTTCTTTGTTTTTTTGTTTCGTGCTCTTTACAAAAAAAGAACGAGGATATTGTGATTGCGCGGGTTAACGACAAAAAACTAACTCGCGGAGACCTGCTTTCGTCTTCGTTTTCTGGTGGCGATTTATCTTTTTTTCTTCAACGTTGGGTTGATGATAGGGTGGTTTTAGATGCAGCTTTTAATGGTCACTTAAATAAAGATAGTGTAATTATTGCTAAGGTTGGGGTTTATTATGATAAATTATTGATCTCTTCGTATCTTGATATAGCGTCTGCGGGGGGAGTTGATATTTCGAACCAACAAATAAGGGTTTATTATAATAAAAACAAAGATTCTTTTTATAGGCGTTTTGATGAGGCGGTGGTTTATCATTTTGTTGTTAAGGGTGCGGGAGTGGCGAGTGAAATAAAATCGACCTTTTCTCGCGGTGGCTCTGGCATCACAAGAAAGGAACTTTTGTTAAAATATGGCGTTGAGCCCCTTGTTGTTCGGCGGGGACAGTTGCTTGCGGGGCTTGATAAAATGGTTTTTTCTAAATCAAAAAAATCGTTACATGGCCCTGTCTTCTCTGGGGGTGCTTATCATATAATAAGCATCATTAAAAAACACGCAAAAGGAACTTTGATTGGTCTAGATAAGGCTCATGATGAAATTTATAGTCGTTTATTTCAAATAGAAAAAAACAAAAAAATATCTATGGTTTTGGATAGCCTAAAGAATATATCCACGGTTTATGTTAATAAGGAGTTTGTTTATGATAAAAAATAAAAGGGTGTTTGTTTTTTTTGTGTTATATTTTGTTCTTTTTGGGCAGAATAATATAATAAAACAAAAACAAGTTGTTGATGGTGTTGCTGCCCAGGTGGAAAACTACATTATACTAAAAAGCGATCTTATTCAGCTTGTAAAAATGTCTGCGCTTCAATCGCGGATTAACCCACAAACAAATCCTGAGGCCTTTGTTCGCCTACAGAAAAACATTATAAAACAAATGGTGGATCAAAAAATTATCCTCGAAATGGCTGCTTTAGATTCTGTGACGGTTGATGAAAAGGAGGTAACAGCTTCGCTTGAACAGCAGGTTTCAAATATTGTTTCTCAATCGGGTGGTGAAAAAAAAGCAGAAGAAATGCTCGGCCAATCACTGAAGTCTTTTAAGCGTGAGTTTTGGTTTGACATGCAAGACAGAATGATTTCAGAAAGATATCAACAACAATTGCTTTCTCGTATTGCTGTTTCCCGAGAGGGTGTTTTTGGTTTTTATTCTGAATTTCAGGATAGCCTCCCCATTGTTCCTTCTGTTGTGCTTCTTCGTCATCTTTTGATAAAGCCCAGCCCCAGTGTAGAATCTAAAAAAAACGCATATTCTTTTTTAGATAGTCTTAGGTCTTTAGTTGTTGGGGGGGCGTCTTTTGCGCTTCTTGCAAAAAAACACTCCGCTGATCCTGGCTCTAGCGTTGAGGGTGGAAGTCTTGGTTTTGTGAATCGCGGTTCTTTTGTAAAGCCTTTTGAGCAGGTGGCTTTTTCTCAACCTATTGGTTTTGTGAGCCAACCTGTTGAAACTGAGTTTGGATACCACCTTATTGAAACCTTAGAAAAAAAAGGAGATAAAATAAAGGTGCGCCACATTCTTATACAGGCAAAAGTGAACAAAGAGGATGAGCGTCGCGCTTTCAATTTGGCTCTTTCTTTAAAGGACTCGTCTAAAACTTTAAAAGACTATATGGGTTTTGTTAAAAGGTATTCTGATGATAAATCAAGCTCTTCCTCTGGGGGAAGCCTTGGGTGGATAGATCCAAAAAACTATCCAGTCCAAGAAATTGGACAAGCAATTAAATATGTAGATCTTAGTGCCTGTAGTCCGCCTATTAACTCTTCGCTTGGCTTTCATTTGTTGTGGGTCGAAAAAATAAAACCCGGTGGAAAGCCAACTTTAAAAACTCATTGGTCAGAAATAGAAGAAATGGCTTTAAATTATAAAAAAATGAAGTGGTATGATTCTTGGATCGCGGATGCGCGGAAAAATTTCTATATTTATGTCAACGAGGGTAAATAGTTATCCACAATAGTTATCCACACCTGTAAAACCGTTGACGTTGAAAGCTGTTTTTTTTTAAATCACTTAAAAATAGTTGTGTTTTTAACGTCTGTTTTTGTTTTTAAGATTTTGTTCACATAAAGTTTTTCTTTAAACGCCAATGACCATCCCCTTGTTTTGTTTATTTTGTTTGCTTTGTTTTTAGATTTATACACAATATGGGTTCTTATATAAATAATAGTCTTTTTTTCATTAAAAAAAATATCCCATTAATTAATGGTCTTACTATAAAAATCTATTGAGAAAATCCAATTAATGAGGTAAAATTCCCTGTCTATTTTCTAAGTGAAAATACATATTTTTCAATCCATAAAACGACGGATAAAAAATGAAGATTTCTACATCAAAAACAGAATTACAAAAAGTTTTACAAAAAATCTCAAAAGCGGTTCCTGTTCGCTCTACCCTTCCCATATTAGGATGTGTCTTATTTGAAGCCTCAGGTGAAAAAACGCTTCTACGCACAACAGATCTTGAAATAACAATTATTGCAGAAATTCCCGTAAGCCTAGAAGAGGCTGGTTCTGTGGCTATTCCCTTAAAAACGCTCTTGGACATTACAAACGAGTTACCCGAAACGAGGATAACCCTTATATCGGATAAAAACAACAAAGTTGAACTTCAAACGGAAATGGGCGTTTATGATTTAATGGGCAAACCAGCAGAAGAATTTCCCGCAACCCCAGACACAAAGGATGGTGATGAATTTTTTATAGACTCTCCTTTATTTAAAACAGCGATTGAATCCACGGTTTTTGCGGCAAGCAGGGACGACTTAAAACCGGCGCTAACCGGCGTTTTATTTAGATTTAAATCGGATAACCTAACAGCTGTTTCTACAGATGGGCACAGGTTAGTTAAATACACAAGAAAAGATTTTAAATCGTCCGATTATACCGGTGATGTGATTATCCCAAGAAAATTTTTAAACTACATGTTATTACAACTTGGAAAAGAAGAAAGCACATTAAAACTAACAATTGGAAAAAGCCACACAACGGCGACAATGGAGAAACTAACAGTATTAACCCGAACAATCGATGAGCGATTCCCTGACTATGAAAGCGTAATACCAAACGACAATACAAAAGCGCTAACCGTAAAGAAATCCGATTTGTTGGGCGCCATACGCCGCGTTTCCATTTTTTCAAACAAAACAACAAGGCAAGTAGCGCTTAATCTTTCCAGCACACAATGTTTAATAACAACAGAAGACCCGGAAAAAGCATCGAAAGCACAAGAGGAAATTGTCGCGCAATTTAAAGGAGAAGCACTAACGATTGGGTATAACGCAGAATACTTAAAAGACATTGTTAGCCACACAGAGGGTGAAGACATCATTATAAACCTAAACACCCCCATTAGCGCCGCCTTATTTAATTCCGCAAAAACAGACAAGAATATAGAAGCAACAATGCTGTTAATGCCAATAAGACTGAACAATTAAACACAAAGCAATCATTAATGGCCATTATAACAATTGAAATGGATTCTTTTAGAAATCATTTCAAAACCCAAATAAAATTCAACCCAGGTTTAAACATTCTTTGGGGACAAAACGGATCAGGAAAAACAAGCGTTCTCGAGGCGATACACACATTGTCTTTTGGTAAAAGCTTTAAAACAAGCAAACACCAAGAACTATTAACAATAGGCGATGAACTATTAACAATAAAAGGAAATTTTAGCCAAAAGGAAACAAAAGAAACAGTAACGCTCCATCAAAACAAAAAAGGTGAAAGGCGCTTTAGGGTCGGCGATAAGCGCGTTTTTGGCCTAAAAGACTTGATAGGAAAAAATCCGGTTGTTGTTTTGTCGCCAGAAGAACAAGCCGTCACTAAAGGAGCCCCCGCACAGCGAAGACAATTTTTTAATAAAATGTTTTCATCTATTTCTAGGCCGTACGCAGAAACGCTGGTTAGATATCACAAAATTTTAAAACAAAGAAATGCTGCGCTGATTCAAATCAGAGATAAGAAAGAAAAACAAGATAGTTTGAAAATTTGGGACGAACACCTATCGCAAGAAGCAATAAGTCTTTGGAAAAAAAGACAAGACCTGTTTAATCAATACAACAAGGAACTAAAAAAAGTTTTAGAGGGCTTTTCGGACGACGAAAAACTTAACCTTGAATACCAAGCGCCAACACTGAAAAAAAATACATTTTTACAAAAACTCAACAAAACAACAACAAGAGACATTACAACAGGCCAAACCAACGCGGGTCCACACAGAGATGATTTTAATCTTATTTGGGACACTAAAAACCTTAAAAAACTCGGATCCCAAGGAGAACATAAAATAACACTAATATTGTTAAAACTGGCTGAGTTATTTTTTATTGCAACAAAAACAAAAACAACACCAACGCTCTTATTAGACGATCTCTTTGCAAAACTAGACTCAGATAGAAGTCAAAAAATAGTAAAGCTTATCAAAAAATTTGAACAGAAATTTCAAACAAAAATACAAACAATAATAACAACCACAGATTTAATAAGCTTAGAAAAAAGCGGCATAGACACTCAAGCCAAAAACACAAAAACGCTACACCTAAAAAGAACATGCAACGCCTAGGCTTAGCGCTTGAAAGTTACCTAAAATCAGCCGGCCTAGAAAAAGGCGTAACACAACAACGGGCGCTTGTAATTTGGAGCGAAACCGTTGGTGAAATGGTAGGAAAAAACACAGAAGTTGAAAGCGTAGAACACGGAATAATAAAAGTAAAAGTGTCAAACTCAAGCTGGAGACAAGAGCTTCAGTTTAAAAAAAAAGAAATTATAGAAAAACTCAACAAAGCATTAAATCAAAACATAATTAAGGATATTTTATTTTTATGACAACACAACAATATAGCGCAGAAAGCATAAAAGTTCTTGAAGGATTAGAAGCGGTCCGAAAAAGACCAGCCATGTATATTGGCGACGTAGGAAAACGGGGTCTTCACCATCTGGTTTATGAGGTGGTTGATAATTCTGTAGACGAAGCGCTTGCAGGACACTGTTCTGTAATAAAAGTAAACATAAACAAAGACGGCTCGGTTACAGTAGAAGATGATGGCCGAGGCATTCCCGTTGATATTCACAAAGAAGAAAACAAGCCAGCCGTTGAGGTTGTAATGACCATCCTTCATGCTGGGGGGAAATTTGACAAAGGGTCTTATAAGGTGTCTGGTGGGCTTCACGGCGTTGGCGTTTCTGTTGTAAATGCACTTTCCGAACACCTATGGGTAGAAGTGAAGCGCGAAGGAGAAATACACCGGCAGGACTATAAAACAGGCATTGTTCAAAATAAATTAAAAGTGACCGGCACCACAAAAAAAACAGGAACAAAGGTTTGTTTTTTCCCAGACAGCACAATTTTTAACACCACAAAATTTGAATATGATATCATTACAGACCGACTTAGAGAGCTGGCCTACCTAAACAAGGGCCTGGAAATAAGGCTTTCAGACAAGAGAAAAGAAGACGGACAGTCAGATGTTTTTAACTTTAAAGGTGGCTTAAGTGATTTTGTTAAATATTTAGACGAACACAACAATCCGATTCACAATAAAATTATTACAATTTCAAAAGAAACGGGGACAGTCCCGATTGACGTTGCTTTTCGATATGGAACAACATACAACGAAAACATTTTAACCTTTGTAAACAATATCAACACCATCGAAGGCGGAACACATCTTTCGGGTTTTAGGTCTGCCCTAACGCGGGCCATGAATAATCACGCGGCAAAAAACAATTTAATTAAAGCCAAAAAGAATGAAAAAATAAACCTATCCGGGGAAGATTTTAGGGAGGGGTTAACCGCAATTATCAGTGTAAAAGTTCAGGAGCCACAATTTGAAGGCCAAACCAAAACAAAACTTGGAAATGGCGACGTGAAGGGGCTTGTGGATGCGGCAGTTTATGAGGGAATTCTCGACTTTTTAGAACAAAACCCATCCATTGGTAGGCGGGTAATCGAAAAAGCGCTACTAGCTTCAAGAAGTAGAAGCGCAGCCAGAAAAGCCAGAGAATTGATTCGGAGAAAAAGCGCACTTGGGGGGTCTTCTCTTCCAGGTAAACTTGCAGATTGTTCCAATCGAGACCCCGCATTTAGCGAGCTATATTTAGTTGAGGGAGATTCTGCGGGAGGTTCCGCCAAACAAGGGAGAGACCGAAGAACCCAGGCTATTTTACCTTTACGGGGAAAGGTCATTAATTCCGAAAAAGCACGAATAGACAAATTATTATCTAATAACGAGGTTCAATCAATCATTACCGCCTTAGGCGCGGGATTTGGCGGAACAGACGAAGACACAGGAGAGCGCTCTGCGGGAGACTTTAATATTGAAAAACTCAGATATCATAAGATAATTATTATGACTGACGCAGACGTTGATGGTTCACACATTAGAACCCTCCTTCTCACGTTCTTTTTTAGAAAAATGCCGGAAGTAATTTACAATGGAAATCTTTATCTAGCGCTTCCCCCACTTTATAGGCTTCATCAGGGCAAAAAAGAGTTTTACGTCTATGACGACAATGAACGAGAGCTAACGATGGAGCGAATGAAAAAAGATAACAAAACAACAAAAATCGGAGTTCAGCGCTATAAGGGTTTAGGCGAAATGAACCCAGGGCAGCTTTGGGAAACCACCATGGACCCAGAGCGGAGAACTTTGATGCAAATCACAGTTGAAGATGCAGCGAAAGCGGCCGAAACATTTCAAGACTTAATGGGGCACGATGTAGAGCCTCGCAGAACTTTTATTGAGAAAAACGCAAAATTTGTTGTAAACCTTGACGTTTAAGCCAAAGCATTAACAGAATAAAAACAATTAAAATTAGGAAAAAATAAACATGGTTGATTTTAACCGCGACAACACAATAAACCGCGACATTGTAGAAGAAATGAGAGAAAGTTATCTTAACTACTCAATGTCAGTAATTGTATCAAGAGCCTTACCCGACGTCAGAGATGGACTAAAACCTGTCCACAGACGAATCCTTTTTGGTATGAACGACTTAGGGTCTCACTGGAACAGAGCCTATAAAAAATCCGCAAGGATCGTTGGTGATGTTTTAGGTAAATACCACCCCCACGGCGACAGCTCTGTTTATGATGCGCTCGTTAGGATGGCGCAAGAATTTTCAATGCGCTATGAGCTTGTTGATGGTCAGGGAAACTTTGGATCTATTGACGGAGACAACGCAGCTGCAATGCGTTATACTGAATCTCGCATGACGCGCTTAGCGGGAGAAATGTTAAAAGACCTAGACAAAGAAACAGTAGAGTGGGTTCAAAATTTTGACGAAACCCTCAAAGAACCGGCGGTGCTTCCCAGTATGGTGCCAACACTCCTTATCAACGGATCGGAAGGCATTGCGGTTGGGATGGCAACAAAAATTCCACCACACAATTTGACAGAAATTATCAACGGTCTTATGGCGCTTATTGATAATAAAAACATGACAGTAGAAGAACTACAAGAACATATCAAGGGACCAGACTTTCCAACTTCGGGATTAATTCTTGGGATGGACGGAATTAAAAAAGCATACGAAACAGGTCGCGGTATAATTAAAATGCGCGCCCGCGCCCACATAGAGTCAGCAAAAAGTGGAAAAGATAGCATTATTATTACCGAGCTCCCCTATCAAGTAAACAAAGCAAAATTAATCGAAAAAATTGCCGATCTTGTTCGAGACAAGAAAGTAGAAGGTATTTCTGACCTTCGAGACGAATCAGACAAAGACGGAATTCGCGTTGTAATAGAAACAAAACGCGACGCCGTTCCCGAGGTGATTTTAAACCTACTTTATAAACACACCCAGCTCCAAGAAACGTTTGGAATTATTCTTTTGGCGCTTTTTAATGATGTTCCAAAAATAATGACTCTCAGGGAAATCCTTCAACATTTTATTGACTTTAGACACACAATAGTTGTTCGTAGAACAGAGTTCGATTTAAAAGCGGCTGAAGCTAGGGCTCACATTCTTGAAGGTTTAAAAATATCTTTAGACAATATAGATGAAGTCATTGCTATTATTCGCGGGAGCAAAGACCCAAAACAGGCTAAAGAAGGCCTGATGGATAATTTTAATCTTTCAGAAATTCAAAGTCAGGCGATTTTAGATATGCGCCTTCAAAAACTTACAGGCCTTGAAGTTGAAAAAGTGGTGGCCGAATACAAAGAAGTGCTTCAAATCATTGCTCGCTTAAAAGGAATTCTCGAAAACAAAAACCAAAGAATGGATATAATTAAATCCGAATTAATGGAAATCCGTGACAATTACGGCGACGAAAGACGCACAGAAATTTTACCCGTAGATGCAGATTTTTCTATGGAAGACATGATAGCAGAAGAGGAGGTTGTATTAACCATTACCCATCAAGGTTATATTAAAAGAACAGCTCTAAATACATACAGGACACAAAGACGTGGCGGAAGAGGCGTGCAGGGCGCCATGAGCAAAGATGAAGATTTTGTTGAACATTTATTTATTGCAAATACGCATAATTATATGCTTTTCTTTACAGACCAAGGAAAATGTTATTGGCTAAAAGTTTATGATATTCCACAAGGCGGAAGGGCCACTCGCGGAAGGGCGATTGTTAATCTTATTGGATGTAGCCCCGGGGAAAAAACACAAGCATTTGTTAGTGTGAAAGAGTTTGACGATAATCACTATATTGTGATGGCAACCCAAAAAGGAATTATTAAAAAGACAATGCTCTCAGCTTATGGCAACCCACGAAAAGGTGGGATTTATGCCATAGAAGTTCGAGAAGGGGACAAGCTTATTGAAGCAAGAATTACAAATGGAGAACATGATATTCTTTTAGGAACACATGAAGGAAAATCTATTCGCTTTTCAGAAGGGAATGTTCGCCCAAGCGGTCGAAAAACAATGGGCGTTAAAGGAATAACACTAAGCTCAACAACTGACTATGTAGTGGGAATGCTTGTGGTAAGACGCGAAGGAACCATTTTAGTTGCGACAGAAAGAGGGTACGGTAAGCGGACAGATGTCATCCAATATCGCACCCAAACCCGCGGCGGAAAAGGTGTTTTAACCATGCGATGTACAGATAAAACAGGTAAAATGGTTAAAATTATGGAAGTGGTTGACTCAGACGATCTTATTGTCATAACAGATTCAGGTGTTCTCATGCGACAGCCCGTCGGCGCCATTCGAACAATTGGGCGGGTTACACAAGGCGTTCGTTTAGTAAAACTAGATGGCGGGACAAGTATTTCAACCATCACGCGCGTTATTAGCGAAGAAGAAGCGACAGAAGAAGAAAAACCAGAAGACAAACAACTTAGTATTGGGGATCCGACAAGCGACACTCCAGAAAAATGAGTCTATCAAGCAACTTTGAGAAAATTGTTGGACGCATAGAAGAATCCAAACAAAAACTAGGTTTAAACCAAAGCGTTCAAATTATTGCTGTTACAAAAACCCACCCATTTTCATTTATAAAAGAAAGCTATGTTTTAGGTATACGCTCTATTGGTGAAAACCGCATTCAAGAGGCGTCAGAAAAATTTGAATCATTTGCTAATATGCCGAACCTTACAAAAAGATTCATCGGCCATTTACAATCAAATAAAATAAATAAATGTTTAGATTTGTTTAATACTATTGACTCTGTTGACTCTGTAAATCTTGCGCAAAAAATTGATTCTAAAGGAAAAAACATCCAAATTTTATTAGAAGTAAACACAAGCGGCGAAGCGCAAAAACACGGCTTTAACCCAAACGACATTGAGGGAATGATTGAAGCCGCAAACACTCAAAACATTTCAGTGCACGGCTTAATGACTGTTGGTCCTTTAACACAAAATGAAAAGAAAATTAGAGAATCATTTGCCTTATTAAGAAGAATTAAAGAAAAAATAAATACTCAAAAATCAGGAAACAAATTAACAGAACTATCTATGGGCATGAGCGGTGATTTTGAAGTAGCCATTGAAGAGGGAAGCACAATGGTTAGAGTTGGCTCAGCACTTTTTGGAAATCGATAATGGGTTTTATTTATCTCCCAACGGGCCCCCAAAAAAAGCACGCGAATTTTTCAAACACAAAAGAAACACAAAAGCATTTAATTTACCAAAAAAACAGCAATACGTATTTGTACCCAAAACGCTTTGATCAAAGCCACATCAACCCAAAAACACTTCATGCACTTAAAAACTTATACTCAATAGATTCGATTTTAATAGAAGATCAAATCAAAAACGCAAGCGAACCTATTTGCATTACAGATCATGTTAATAAATCGGGCATCAATTTTTTACGAGGAGAAACGCCCTACAAAAACTACCCTACCTTTCCAGACCAAAGCCAAATTTACCACGCACTTGAAAATTTAAAACAGGAAAACACATACACCGTTGGTCCCGATAAATTTGAGACAGTAAACAGCAAAAAAATCATTTCAAAAACAGTTGGAATTATATCTCCTGTTTGGCATTATGTCGGAGTTCAGGTTTTTGCTATAGGAAAACCAATTAACGCCTAACGAGGCTTTTTTGATACCTCAAGAGCAACCCGCGCTCCAAGATTTATATTGTTCAGTGCAAGCACACGATTTGTTTTTAGACTTTTCCCCTTTGTTTCGTTTCTAATCTGCTCTAATAAAAACGGAGTTAGTTGTTTTCCTTTAACGCCCAAGTTTTTAGCTTTTTCAATAGCCACATTAATGGAATCTTCCATTTTTTTTGCGAGGATTTCATTTGGTTTAGGCACGGGGTTTGCGAGTAAAATTGCTGAAGATAAACCATTTTTTAAATGAGAGAAATAAAACGCAACTATATCTTGAGGTTTTTTTAGTTCTAAGGTCAAAGAAACGCCAGATACCCTAGAATAAAATGCCGGAAAATTTTTGGTTTTATATCCCAAGATAGGCACACCCAATGTTTCTAATAATTCTACAGTTTTTGGAATATCTAGAATTGCCTTGGCTCCAGCCGAAACAACAATCATAGGGATTTGAGATAAAGCGATTAGGTCCTGAGAAACATCAAAAGAATATTCCGACCCGCGATGAACACCTCCAATTCCCCCTGTTGCAAAAACAGAAATCCCAGCTTGTTTTGCAATATGCATCGTGGAAGAAACCGTTGTCGCTCCAGTCCATTTTTGCGAAATAGCGAAACCAATTTCATGTCGAGCTATTTTTTTAACGTTTTTATTTTTAGCAATGAGCGTAAGTTGATTTTTAGAAAGCCCGACGCAAATTTCTCCTTTAATAATTGCAATGGTTGCGGGAGCAACACCCAGTTTTTTACAAAGGCTTTCAGCCCCCTCCGCGAAAATAAGATTATCAGGATAGGGCATCCCATGGGCAATGATAGTTGACTCTAAAGCTAAAATAGGCGCACTATTTTCTAAAGCAATCTTGACTGGCTTGGAAAATTTAATATTCATAGTAGGAAAGTTATTATAAGAAAAAGTTTCTTTCTAATTCGTTTTGAAATAAATCTAAATTTGACCCGCTCAAAAAGAGCCCGAACAAAGAAATTTATGCTTAAATCAATTTTTAGAATCAAATCAAAGAACCCAGAAATTTCAAAAGAAGTTATTATCTTGGCGTGGCCCGTTATTTTTAGCAATATTTCTCGTGTAATGATGGGGCTTGTTGACATGGCAATGGTTGGCCACCTTGGCGCATCCGCTTTGGCGGCAACTGGAATGGGTGCGATGTTAAGCTGGTCTGCCATTGCTTTTGCGATTGGACTTAGAACGGGGACACAAACCCTCACCTCAAGAAGACTGGGTCAGAAAAAATTTAACAAATGTGGCACCGCACTACACAATGGTCTTTTTATGGCTTTAATATATGGAGCACCAGCATCATTTTTTGGATATGTTTTTGCAGACAAATTTGTTCCATTTTTTGTAGGGGGAGAAACAGGACAGCTTTGTATTGACTATACTCAAGTTGTATTTTTAAGCGTAATAACATCAAGCTTGTCCTTTATATTTCAAGGGTTTTTTGCCGGCATAGAAAAAACAAAAATCCTTATGAAGGTTTCCATTTTCAGCAATCTAATAAACATATATTTAAACGCAGGATTAATTTATGGCACAGAGGGCCTTTCTTCTTTTTTTAGTTCTTTTGGAGTGGGATGGTTGTCTAATATTTGGGGTTGGTATTTCTTTCCTGCCTTAGGCGTAAAAGGCGCAGCGATTGCAACGGTGATTGCGTCCATTGTGTCTTTCACTTTATATTTTATTTATATTTTTTCAAGTGATATAAAAAAGAAATATAACACACTGTCTTTTTCTTACGACAAAACCATGATGAAAAAACAATTTACCCTTGCCCTCCCCATGGGAACACAAGAAGTCATCAATAGTTTTGGATGGGCAATTTTTTATAAAATTGTTGCTCTCATTGGCATCGTTGAATTGGCGGCTACGGAAATAGCTTTCCAAGTAATGCATGCATCGTTTATGCCAGCGATAGGCGTTGGTCAAGCCTGTTCAACCCTTGTTGGAAAATATATGGGTGAAAAAAAGATCAACAAAGCAGAGGCAAGCATTGTTGAAAGCGTTCGGTTTTCTGAAATGATTATGGGAACCGTGGGTTTGTTTTTTATTTTCTTTCCTCATTGGATAGCACCGCTTTTTACTGTAGATCCAGAGGTACAGCGATTAAGCATCGCCGGTATAAAAATTATTGGCGTTTTACAGTTTTTTGATGCGGTGGGAATGACGCTTTGGTTTGCCCTATCTGGCGCAGGAAACACAATTTATCCAGCAATTATAGAATCTATATTGATTTGGGTTTTTATGCTTCCCGCGAGTTACTATTTTGGGCTTGTTCTGGGATACGGCTTTTATGCTCCCTGGGTCGCTGTTTTTATAATGATTGTGTCATTTGCTTTTTTAATGGCAATTAAAATAAATAAAGGTGACTGGAAAGATATAGAGGTATAAAAACACAAGTTTATTTTATAAATTTGGTGTCTAATTGAGCACTAAATTTTTATAATTCAACAAGAGAAAACAATGTCTAAATATCCAGGAATAAACTCTACGGCCGATGGCGCAGCAATGATTGTTTGGGTTGAAACACACGTAACGCAAGGCGCATGCGCTTATCCGATTACCTCTTCCACAACAATGGGTTCAGGCTACCAAGCGGTTATTGCAAATGGCGGCACAAACATTTGGGGCGAAAGCATGACTTTCATTGAATCAGAATCCGAACATAGCTCAGCCTCTGCCTGCGAAGGTTACGCATTAGCAGGGGGACGGGTAACGAATTTCACATCAGGTCAGGGCTTAGTTTTAATGAAAGAGGTTCTTTATACGATTTCAGGGAAACGCCTTCCTGTTGTTTTTCATATTGGAGCAAGAGCGCTTACATCTCATTCTTTAAATGTACATGCAGGACACGACGACGTAATGGCTGTTACAGACGTTGGTTGGGGAATGTTATTTGCTAAAAACGCTCAAGAAACAGGAGATCTTGCCTTAATTTCTCGACGCGTCGCAGAAGACACTCATACGCCATTTTTAAATATTATGGATGGGTTTTTAACAACCCACACCATTGAAAACGTTCAGCTTCATGAACCAGAAATGATGGATGAGTTTTTGGGTAAACCCCAAGACAAGCTCGTCAACATGATGGATCCTTATCATCCAATAATGTCGGGCGTAGTTCAAAATCAAGATTCTTATATGAAAGGTAAAATAGCCCAAAGACTTTATACAGATAAAATTGAAGAAACACTCTCGCAGACAATGGAGGATTTCTATAAACTAACAGGTCGAAAATATGGGCTCATCTCTGAATATAAAATGGAAGATGCAGAGTATGCGATTGTTGGTTTTGGGTCTATGATTGAAACAGCAGAAACCACAGCAGATTACCTTAGAGAAGAAAAAGGCCTTAAAATTGGCGTTGTACACATTACATCTTTTCGGCCTTTTCCAGGGAAGCAAATCGTAGAAGCACTTAAAAATGTAAAAGCTTTTTCCGTTTTAGAGAGAATGGATAATCCATTAGCGGAAAGCAACCCTCTTACCATAGAAATAAAAGCGGCTTTTATAGATTATTTACAAGCAGATGAAAACGGAAAAATTCAAACACCAAATATTTACTCAGGGTCAGCTGGCCTGGGTTCTCGAGATGTTCGACCAGACGACATCACAGCGGTGGTTGAAAATATGCTCGAAAAAGATAAAAAATATTTTGTGATTGGCATCAACCACGAAGTCGCCCTTTCCTCAAGAGAGTCCACAGACATTCGTTGCGAAGGAACTTTCTCAATGAGGGGTCATTCCGTGGGGGGATACGGCTCTGTAACAACAAATAAAATTATTGCCACAATCGTTGCCGATCTTTTTGATATGTATGTCCAAGCTTATCCAAAATACGGGTCAGAAAAAAAAGGACTTCCTACGACTTATTTTTTAACTGTGAGCCCCAAGCGCGTAAAGACACACAATGAGCTTGAATTTGTTGAGTTTGTTCCGCTTAACGACGTTAATGCTTTTAATTTAGCAAACCCCCTTAAGGGGTTAATGCCAGGTGGAATGTTATTCGTTCAGTCTTCAAAAACAGATTCGAAAGAAATATGGCATGATTTTCCAAAGTGGGCCAAAAAAATAATTCAAGAAAAAAACATAAAAATATTGGCTTTAGATACAGTAAAAATAGCAAAAGAAGTTTCATCTAAAGTAGACCTTATCCAAAGAATGCAAGGGATTGTTCTTTTGGGTATTTTTTTGAAAGCCACTCCCTTTTTAAAGACATCTGGGATTACAGAAAAAGAACTTATGGTTAGCGTAGAAAAATCGCTAAGAAAATACTTTGGTAAACGTGGAGAGCAAGTGGTTCAAGACAACCTAAATGCGGTGAAACGTGGATTCAACGAGGTTTTTGAAGTTACACAAGAAAGAAAAGAGAATTAAAATGAGCACACAAATATCGGAATTAAATAAAAACACAGCATTTGATGTATTAGACGTTCAAGATTTTAACGAGAGAATTGTCGGTGCATATAACAGTGGGACAGCAGAAGAGGGTTTACCTGCAGACGCATCTGTCGCGAGAAGTTTAATCCCAGCTGGAACCGCAGGTCTTCGTGATTTTTCTTATATTGCTCCCGATATTCCAGAGTTTAACTCAATCAACTGTGTCGCATGTATGGAGTGTGTAACTCAATGCCCAGATACAGCAATTTTAGGTAAAGCTATTCCTGAGTCCCAATTAGATAAAACAATCCAAAAATTAGAATCTGGAGAAATAAAAGGTTGGATATCAAATCAATGGGCGGACACGAAGAAATTTCATCAAACGCCAGCGAAACAAGGAAAAGAACCAGCGAAATTTGGCATATTTATTGACCCAACAAAATGTAAAGGATGCGCTGAGTGTGTAGATGCTTGTGGAGATCACGAGGCCCTTTCTATGATTACAAAAAAAGACGATACAATTCCTACTTACCAAAAAGCGTTTGATTTTTTCAATGATTTAGGCGAAACACCATCAGAATATATTAATGAGCGCGTTTTGGTTGATATGATGCTCGCAAGCGATTCTTTACTCTATGTTGGCGGAGCGGGGTCGTGCATGGGTTGCGGAGAAGTAACAGCGCTTCGAATGATGTTGGCGGCAACGGGTTTTGTTTATGGCAAAGAGAGCATCGGCCTTGCGGCGGCAACGGGTTGCAACACAGTGTACGGCTCAACCTATCCCTATAATCCATTTCTGGTTCCATGGACAAACTCTCTTTTTGAAAATGTTTCTGCCGATGCCATGGGAATCCGTGCGCGTTGGAATCAAATGGGCTGGGAAGATAAAAAACTATGGGTTATCGGTGGAGATGGCGCTATGGTGGACATTGGATTTCAAGCCTTATCTCGCATGTTAGCCTCAGGCATGGATATTAATGTACTTATTTTAGATACACAGGTTTATTCAAACACAGGAGGACAAACATCTACGGCGACCTTCACTGGGCAAGATGCCAAAATGTCGTTAGTAGGAAAAGCGATTGGCGGAAAAACCGAACGAAGAAAGGAAATCGCAAATTTATGCATGATGCATCCTGATGTCTTTGTAGCGCAAACAACTTCAGCGCATACAAATCATTTTTATAAAGCAATTATGGCAGCGAATGAATACAAAGGCCCATCGGTGATTAATGTGTATACAACCTGTCAACCCGAGCATGGCGTTGCAGATGATATGGCAATGCACCAAGCAAAACTAGCAGCAGATTCACGAGCGTTTCCCGTGTTTATTTATGACCCAACAAAGGGGGAAAGATTTTCTGAACGCCTATCCCTACAAGGAAACCCAGCTAAAAATAAAGATTGGTATGTAAATCCAAAAACAGGAGAAGCGACAGATTTTATTTCGTTTGCAAAAACAGAAGGTCGATTCGCAAAACACTTTAACAAAGAAGGAAACCCAGATCCAATAATACAAAAAGCACAAGAAGACCGATTGGCAAACTGGCGCCTTCTTCAAGAGTTAGCTGGAGTTATTTAAATGAATAAAAAAACATATCATCTTAAAAACAACGATAAAGTTATCATTAGAGACCTAGGCGAAAAAGACGTAAAAAAATTATATGATTTTTTTACCACTATTCCCGAATCAAAGAGAAGGTTTTTTCGCAGTGACGTCATCGACAAAAAACACTTAAAAGAAAGAGCGAAACAATCCGAGTCAGGAAAAATGATAAGGAGGATTGCGCTTATAGAAAATAAAATTATTGGGGATGCTTCACTCGAAGCAGAAACAGACAGTTGGAAAAACGGAGCGTCTCATCTTCGACTTGTAGTGCACGGAAAACAATTAGGAAAAGAGATTCAATACATCATAGCAAAAGACATGTATGAAATAGCCCAAGAAAATAACATAGAAAGAATCATAACAAAATTTATGCGCCCTCAAAAAGATTTATTGGATATATATACAAAAATTGGCTTTAAAATAGAGGGCGTTTTACCAGACTATGTCCACGATTTAAAAGGCAAAGAACAGGACATGGTTATAATGACCGCCTCCCTAAAAGATATCTACTCCGCCTATATCTTTATAGGAGAATGGCTAGATAAGGATCATAGCTCCGTGGGAGCGGGTGAAATGTAGTTCGAGTATTTATTAAAAAAACAAAACCCCAAACAAGGATAAAAATGAAAACAATAACATCGTTACTTGCTTTAATTTTAATAACACTAAGTTGTTCGCCTAACGCTATAGAAAAAACACACATGAAACAAAAAACAAAAACACACCCACTTGACAAATCAAAACAAAAAACCCTTTCTTTAGAAAACGGGCTTAAAGTTTATTTGCTTTCTGATCCAAATTTTAATAAAGCCTCAGCGTCAATGACCGTAGAAGTTGGTTCTCTTGAAAACCCAGAAGATAGGGACGGTTTAGCTCACTTTTTAGAGCACATGCTTTTTCTCGGCACAGAAAAATATCCAGATTCTGACGAGTATGGGACGTATCTAAAATCAAATGGCGGATATGCAAATGCCTATACAGCCGGGGACCACACAAATTATCAATTTGAAATTATGCCAAACAAATTTGAAGGAGCTATCGACAGATTTTCACAATTTTTCATTGCACCACTTTTTACAGAAGAATATACCGAACGCGAAGTAAACGCAGTGAACTCAGAGCATGAAAAAAACATTATGAATGATATGTGGCGCATGTTTCAAGTGAGCAGTTTGTTTTTAAAAGAAGGGCACCCAGAAAGAAAGTTTTCTACAGGGAACCTGGAAACATTGGGAGATATTTCTAGAGATGAGCTCATTGCTTTTTATGAAAAATATTATAGTTCAAACAGAATGACCTTGGCCCTTTGCAGTACACACAGTTTAGAAAAAATGGAAAAATGGACACGAGAATATTTTTCACCCATAAAAAACAAACACACAGAGCAACCTTCTTATTCCCCCGACTTATATGAGAAAAAAGAAACATTTCGTTTGGTTTCAATTGATCCCATAAAGGACTTACAAGATTTATATATCAACTTCGCTCTTCCTGCTACAAGACAATACTACGAAAGCAAGCCAGGTCGTATTTTGGGATTTATATTAGGACACGAAGGAAAAGGAAGTTTACTCTCATACTTAAAATCAAGAGGCTGGGCCATTTCTTTGAGCGCTGGCGCAGGATCTAGCACGGTCGATTACGGCTGGGCAAACATACACATTGAGCTCACACCTAAAGGAGTTAAAGAATATAAAAAAGTAATTGAAACAAGCTATTCATTTATCAAACTGATGCGAGAAAAAGGCTATCAATCTTTTGTATTTAATGAATTAAAAACTATGGCTGCTTTAGATGAAATCTATTCAGATAAAGGCGAGGGTGCCTGGCGAGCTGTAAGTCTCGCAAACGAACTTAGTCGATATCCAATGGAAGATGCAGGGCGTTCAAATTATATTTATAGGAAAGAATCGGTAGAGGCCTATCAAAAAATTCTATCTCTTTTAACACCAGATAATATGGCTTGTGTCTTAATGGCAAAAGGAGTCAAAACAGATAAAACAGAACATTTTTATCAGGCAAACTATGCTTATACGGAAGATAAAGACTTTTATATAAAACTACTCAACACAGAAATTTTAGATGATTTTCAATTACCCGGGCCAAACCACTTTATTCCAAAAAAGGCCTCTATCCCCAAGAGAGAACTAAAAGAAGATGTCTTGCCAGAGTTAGTGCTTGAGGACAAAGGTATTCGGCTTTACTTTGGTCAAGACCATGAATTTCTTCGCCCAAAAGGTGTAATCAACTACAAAATACGATTCCCTGAAAATAAAATGAATCTTGATCATCGCGTTAAAATGTCTTTTTATGTAGATTGCGTTGGAGAATCTTTAAATGAATTAGCGTACCCAGCTCAAGGCGCAGGTTTGCGTTATCGGATTGACGACGGATATGAGGGAATTTATTTATCTGTTGGTGGTTATAGTGAATCCGCTCTTGTGTTGTATAAGGAGGTGGTTAACCACATGGTTAATTTCCAAATAAACGAAGAACAATTTGAGGGCTTAAAAAACAACATTGTTCGAGATTATCAAAACTTTCCTTTATCGGACGCATGGAGAATTGGAAGAGAGCGAAATAGCGAAATCATGCAAAATATAAGATATTCTCAATCAGATATGTTAAAAAAAGCAGAAACAATTTCTTTATCGGACATTAAATCCTTTTCAAAAACGCTTTATAAAAACACTTATTTAGAAGGATTTGTGTATGGAGATATGACGAAAGAAATGGCCATTGAATCTGCAAAATATCTCTTATTAAAAACAGAAACAGAAGCAATTGAACGAGAAAAAACATTTGAAGTCGATTTTTTAACGCAAAGCGAACCTGAATCCGTCCAACAAGTAGAGACGCTTGAGGTAAACAATTCCTGTTTTAATCGTCAATATTTCCTAGGGATGGATTCCCCTAAAATGAGAGCCGTTGGCGATCTTATTACACTTTCAACCCAACAAGCGTTTTATAATGAAATGCGCACTAACCAACAATTGGGATATATCGTGTGGTCTTACGACACAAATTATGAAAAAACTCTCGTTCTGATTTATACCATTCAATCAGGGGCTTTTGATGCAGCGGAAGTGGAAAAACGTGCAGATAAATTATTGGCAACATTTCCAAAACTAATCAGTGAACTACCCGATGAAAGTTTCGAAGCAATGAAACAAGCAGCCATCGAAAAACTAGAAGAAAAAGCAAAGAGCATTTCCAAAGCAGCGTCTAAATATAAAACGATTGTGTTTGAACATGAGGCAGACTTCAATCGAGATAAAAATACGATAGCAGCTTTGAAAGAAATCAAAAAAGAAGAAGTGGTTGATATTCTTTCTAAAACACTCGATCATAAAACCAGAAGAATGGTTACCAACCTATTGTTTGCAAAACAACATGAAAACAAAGATAATATCCAATCTTCTTTTGACACTTTATCTCAATGGAAAAAAAGTCGTCTTTATAAATAAATGCCCTCAAAAATTATCCTAATAGCGGCAATTACAGCTGATGGATATATAGCCAAAGACGACAAAGACGACATGGCCTGGTCTTTGGACAAAGCGTTATTCAAAAAACAAACATCAGGTTACCCCATTATTATGGGGTCAAATACAAGTCGCTTATTAAAAGCGCCCCTTCCCGATCGCGAAAACATTATTGTTCACAGAGAAGACAAACCAGAAAACATAATAAAGAAGATCAAAACAGAGACATGTTTTGTTGTGGGAGGCGGAAAAACCTATACACGCTTTGCTCCTTTTTGTACCCATTTTTATTTGAGCCCCCATCCTCTTGTTTTTGGGAGTGGCATCTCACTATTCAAAAACTTAGAAAAACCAATCAATCTCAAACTGATTAAATCTATTTTTGCTAATAAAGAAAAACAAATATACCAAAACCAATATGAGGTTATTCTTTGAGAACACTTCTTTTTTTTGCTTTATGGTTTCAGGGATTTGTTTTTGGCGTTTCTTCTGGTGGACCCCTTTCTCAAACGCAATTAAACATGGATATAAAACATTACGGAATTCATCTTGACGTTGATTTAGATAAAAAAACAATTAACGGTTTTGTTGATATTTCAATTAAGCTTCTTGACAGCACAAGGACAAAAATTGAATTAGATTTAATTGATAATTATACGGTTGTTCAAATTCGGTATAAATATAAAAACCTTCCTTTTACACAGCTTAAGCATAAAATATACACCCACATTCCCACGCCAACACAAACTTTTCAGTTACGGATTTATTATAAGGGAACGCCACCAGAAGCAAAACGACCCCCTTGGGAAGGTGGTTTTACTTGGACATCTGATAGCTTAGGAAATCCATGGATTGGATTATCTTGTCAATCAGATGGCGCCCATATTTGGATGCCTTGCAAAGAGCACCCCAGCGATGAAGCTGATAGTGTCGACGTTTATATTGTAGTAAAAAAACCGCTCAGCGTTGCCTCTAATGGTCTCTTGGTTGAGACAATAAATCAAGGAGAAAAGAAAATATGGCACTGGAAAACACGATATCCAATCAGCCCTTATAATATAAATTTTACCATTGGGAAGTTTGATATTATAGAAAGACAGTTTGAGCTTACCAGGCCAACATTGGCTCAATATTTTGTTTTAGCGGAAGGAAAATCCCGGGCGAACTATATTTTAAACGAAGCAGAAAAATATCTAAAGTTTTATGAATCGATATTTGGAAGTTATCCGTGGCATAAGGAAAAATTTGGTATGGTGCAAACACCCTATTGGGGAATGGAACATCAAAGTATCATTGCCTACGGAAATAATTATAAAATTCGTGAACCGGGATATGATTTTCTTTTACTGCATGAAATGGGACACGAATGGTGGGGAAATTATCTGACGGTAAACGATTGGGCAGATTTTTGGATTCATGAAGGGATTACGATTTATGCGGAAGCACTATTTATTGAAGAAAACTATGGAATAGAAGCGTATCATAATTTTTTTCAAAAGACAGTCAGGAAAAAAATATCTAATCAAAAAGCAATTATACCAAAACGGAACGCCACCGCAAGTGAAGTTGATGGATTAGACCCATACTACAAAGGAGCGATAATGCTCCACGGTTTACGATACTTAATTGGAAAAGACACCCTTCTTCAAATATTAAACGAAGTATTACATTCGGAAAAAGCAATGGCACACAATCATGTTTCAACCAAAGACTTTATTCGCATTAGTAATGAAATTTCGAATAGAGACCTGGGGTGGTTTTTTAATCAATATCTATATAAAAAAGAACTTCCTCTGCTGAAAATAAAAAAACGATGGAAAAAAACAATTCTAAGTTGGGATGACCCCAAGTTTAAAATGCCTATCGAATTAGAGATAAAGGGAAAACAAACGCAAAAATATACATTTGAAACACACACAGGTAAGCTTATCATTAATTCGGAGAAGATTAAAGCAGTGGATCCTAAAAATTGGCTATTATATCAAAAAAAGAGAGTTTTTTTAAAGTAAATCAAAATAAATTCATTCTTTCTAAAACCAAAATCTACAAGACATATTTATGAAAAAAACATTTCAAGCGCTATTTATCATCAGCATTTTAACTTATATTGGTATTCGAATTTATCTACATCACCCATTGCCAAAATACACAGGCAATATAAAAATGGAGCAACTATCAAAACAGGTGGATGTTTTTACGGATAAATTTGGCGTGCCTCATATTTTTGCAGAGAATGAAAATGATTTATTCTTTACTGCTGGATATATAGCAGCCAGAGATCGATTATTTCAAATGACCATGGTGGCGCATGCTGTTCGTGGAGAATTGGCATCAGCCCTAGGAGATGAATATATCGACAGTGATATTTATTTGAGAACGTGGCGAATTAATGCCGTATCAAAAAAAGTAGAACAAAAATTGGACAAAGAAACTCTTAACATCCTTTCCACTTTTTGTGATGGCATCAATCAACGCATCAACGAATTAGGAAAGAATCTTCCTATTGAATTCAAAATCATTGGACTTAAACCTCTTTTATGGCGGCCATCAGACGTGATTGGTTATGCCCGTTTGATGGCTCACGAATTACAATCCTCCTGGAAGACGGAAATTGTTTTTGGCGCTATCGCCGAAAACTTTGGTATGGAAAAATTCCTGGAAATATATCCAGATGACAATGATTTTACACCCACCATTGCATCTCAATTACAAAACAAATCTCTTTCACCGTTTTATACCACCATCTTAAATAATGAAAATAAAGTGCGAGATTTATTAGGATTTTCTACGCCATTTTATGGGTCAAACAATTGGGTGGTTCACGGTTCAAAAACTGAATCAGGAAAACCGTTGCTTGCGAACGACCCACATTTGGGCTTTATGCAACCACCACGATGGTATGAAATGCACTTGAAAGGTGGCGATTTTAATGTGAGTGGCATTTGTATCGCCGGGATTCCTGTCCCTATCATTGGACAAAATGAAAATTGCGCCTGGGGGTTTACCAATGTAATGATCGACGATGTTGATTTTTTTGTAGAAACAACGGATGAAAATAGACCTAATCAATATTTGTCTGGCAATCAATGGTTGGACATGGAAATTATTGAAGAAATTATCCCACTCAAAAACGGAAGAGATACGACCATTGTTATAAGGAAAACACACCACGGTCCAATTGTTAGCGACATTCACCCGCTACTTAAAAACGGTAATACGACCGTATCAATGGCTTGGACAGGACATTGGGAAACGAACGAAATGGGCACCTTTTTAGGATTAAATAAAATGAAAAACTGGAACGATTTTACCGAAACGGTAAAGTCTTTTGGTGTGCCTGGACAAAACATGGTTTATGCAGACGTGGAAGGCAATATTGGTTGGCGACCTGCCGTATATATTCCAATTAGAAAAAAAGGATCAAGTTTATTACCCAGACCAGGACAAGATAAATCCTACGACTGGAAAGGAAAGGTTCCTTTTGAAGAAATGCCATATTTATACAACCCAGAAAAAGGATTTATTTCCACAGCGAACAACAAAACAATTGGAGATGAATTTCCATATTACATATCAGGTCTTTGGGCGGACCCTAGTCGAGCAAGTCGCATCGAAGAAATGTTAAAGGAATCAGACCAACTAAACGTAACAGACATGAAAAAAATCCAGTTGGATTTAAACTCTAACTTTGCAAAAGAAATAACACCGTACTTTCTCGATGCGAAAACAGGAAAAGAAACAGGGAATCTCAAAAAAGCATACGACTACCTAGAAAATTGGGATGGAGTTGAGTTGGCAGAGTCTGCCCCAGCACTTATCTTTAATGCGGCCAACATCCATCTTATAAAAAACCTATATGGAGATGAATTAGATTTATTAGGCGAAGGATATTTGGAAGCATACATTGGATTGAAATATATTCACTCTAGAAAACTAAGATCGGTGCTTAGCTCGGGGAATTCAAGCTGGTTTGATGATGTGGAAACAAAAGACTATATCGAAACAAAAGATGATATTCTTCGAAAATCTATGAAAGATGCGGTTCTTGAAATTGAAGCGAGCTTGGGTCAAAATGTATCCAATTGGAAGTGGGGAAGAGCACACACACTAACCCACGAACATGTTTTAGGAAAAATAAAAATATTGGACTGGCTATTTGGATTTAATGTAGGCCCTTTTCCGCAAGGCGGTTCAGATAAAACGCCAAGAGCGGGTGGCTATTCTACATCCGATCCTTATAAAGAAACCGCCGGTGCATCTATGCGGAGAATTGTCGATTTTGACGATTTAAACCAAACGCAATTTATTCTCCCAACCGGCCAATCTGGCTTATACAATAGCCCTCATTATGACGATCAAGCTGAAATGTTTCAAGCAGGAGAATACAGAACCACTTGGTTTGATGAAGACTATATTCGAAAGGCTGATCATTTTCGAAAATTGACGCTTCTCCCTGGAAAATAGTTTTTTTTAAATGTCATCCATTGAAATTAAACAAACGAACGGAGGAACTGTTCGTCCCCTTCGTCATAAAATATTAAGACCTGGACAAGCCTTTCATACCACAATACTACCAAGAGATGACGAAAAAACTACACGCCATTTTGCTCTATATTTAAAGGGGAAACTTGGAAGTGTTGCCTCAATATTTCCTGAAGAATTAAACGAGTATCCAGGGAAAAACGCTTATCGCTTGCGAGGGATGGCGACCGTAGAAGAGAATCAAGGCGTCGGTTTTGGTACGGCTATTTTACATTATGTTATTCAATGTTTAATGAAAGAGACAGATGCAGAACTACTTTGGTGCAACGCAAGAGAAACAGCGTTTGGGTTTTATGAAAAATTTGGCTTTGAAATTATTGGAGAAACTTTTGATATTGAAAACATTGGCCCTCACAAAAAAGGGTTCTATAAAATAGAAAGAAAACAGTGAAAGAAATTAGAACACCAGAATTAAAATCTAAATTTGATAATGGCGATTCCTTTTTTGGCATGCCACAAGATTTTTGGACAATCAAGGGCTTAACGTGGGCAACGTTTTAGGCGGAATCCACGCCAGGGCTCTGGAGCTTGGCTCGGACGCTTCCTTCTATTGAAAATAAAAAAGGGCTAAATATTGTTTAGCCCTTTTTTATAATTACCAATAGCGGATTATTTTACTAAAACGACTTTTTGTGTTTCAGATCCAACGTTTGTGATAAATCGGATGAAATAAACACCAGAAGTAAGCGCTTGTCCAAAATTATCTTTCCCATCAAAGGTCATAGAATGCTTTCCCGCTTCAAGCGATTTTGCTTCATACACCCTTACAGCTTGCCCTACAATGTTTGTGATAACCACCCCTACACTTGTTTTCAAACTTAGGTCAAATTGCAAGGTTGTTGTTGGGTTGAATGGATTTGGATAAGCAGGATGAAGCTCCATTTTTGTTGGGAGAACGCCCTCACCAATAAGACTTAGCTCGGTATTTGCAGACCCAGGCGTTGGAGAAATAAAATCCCAATTACCCGATCCATCTGGTATCATTCCATAAGAAACGTCTGCGGTTTGTTCTCCAAACGTTAAAGTATCTACAACGCTTGTATCACCAGCAAAAAGAGCAAACAAACCAATCTGTTCTCCACTACCACCCAGTTTTTCTTCTACGTGAAGAACACCTTGCTCAGATTCTTTATCTGCCCAAAGAAGCAAAAATTCACCAGGAGCTAACATCGTTAAAGCAATATTACTTGTAGGAATTTGCCAAGATGTAGGATCGACCAAATCGTCTGTAATGTACATTCCGCCTATCTTAACTGTATTTACTCCAGTGTTGAACAATTCAATAAAATCGTCAAATTCTCCATTCTCGTCAGTACAACAGGAGTCGTTACTGGCTAAGAACTCATTAATCACGATTCCAGCTAGATTTTCAGGCGTCCAAGAATTAGAAACACCGGCAGTTGGATCTGGGAAAGAATTCCATACGGCTCCACCGTCAGCAATTCGCCCAGAACTTGTATCGGCAATTTGTTCACCAAACGTTAAAGAATCGACAAAAACAGTGTCAGCTCCCGAAATGTAAACCAGTCCAATCTGTTCTCCACTACCACCCAGTTTTTCTTCTACGTGAAGTGGTCCCTGCTCCGACTCTTTATCTGCCCAAAGGATAAGAAATCCACCGGGGGGAATCGTGGTGATTGCTGATGCAGTATCCGGGATTTGATGGGAAGCTGGATCTGCTAAATCATCGGTGAACCATAAGCCTCCAATGTCAACTGAATCAGTTCCTGGGTTATAGATTTCAACCCAATCATCAAAATCGCCATTTTCGTCTGCCCAATAGGCATCATTACTTGCCATGAACTCGTTGATATATAGCGTCGGTGCCTGGGCAAAAATCAGGACGGGCAACGCCATCATTGTTATTAGTATTCGTTTCATAACGAATCTCCTTTTTTTGTTAGTTAAATTCATAAATATAAAGTTTTTGTTCGGAGTCGCTTACTATATATATCCGATTTTCATTAAAGTTATAAGCAACACCCTCCGCTTTTTCAAAATCGAGGGAATATGTATTTATTACACCCGTAAGCGCCCCCCATTCAATTAATTGTTTAGATTCATCGCTTACGATAAAATAATTTCCATTAATCTCATTTAAGCAAATACCTGAATAATCCTGGGCAAAACCCAATTCGAGTTCGAGCGTTTTAATAAGTGTAGAGTTAAGCTCAAGAAACGCACCCGGGTCTTTTTCGTTTAATAAATTAATATGTCCGTTATTTGGGTTTATTACAATCCCCTCAAAGCCACTATTACTTCCATTGTTATTAAATAAAATAGGTTTTCGAGACAATATATTACCAAATGTATCTAAGTGAACAATTTCTAATAAAGATTCTTCTGCAACCCAAAGCGTATTATCTCGCGTATCATAAGTAATTCCCTCTAAGTCATACCCAGAATAAGAAAGCGTCTTTTGTATATTTCCTAAAAGATCAAGTTTGTATACAGAGTTATCTGGTGGATCACTTACAACATATAACGCAGACCCGTTACTATTAAGCGTAAGCCCAGATGGTTCAGGAACTTCTAGGCTTACGCTTTCAATTAATACAAGTGTTGATTTAGGATCAATAATAGGCGATTCATCTAAACTGCATGCAGAAAAAATAAACCCATATAATATGAACCAAATCAGTTTCATTTTTTAGTTATTAGATGCGCCCGGAGTTGGATCTAAGAATGTTGTCCAAGTATCTGCGCCATCTGTTGTGCGCCCCATAGACACATCTGCTTCTTGTGCGTCAAAGGTATATGAATCAATAACAGTCAACATATCAGTGTCAATCAGCACAACTGATTCGCCACCACTTGAAAGTTTAGTGTTAATATGTAAAACCCCCTGTTCTGGTTCTTTGTCACACCAGAGAATTAAATAACTACCCGCTGGAATAGTTGTTAAATCAGCATTTGTGGTTGGAATTTGATTTGGTTCAGTATCTTCAGGATTATCTGTAAAATACATACCACCAACATCAATTGCTTCAGATGTTCCGTTATACAGCTCTACCCAATCATCAAAACCGCCCTCTTCATCTGAAATACTCGCATCATTACTTGCGAGGAATTCATTAATAACAAGAACCCCTTCCTCGGTTGGAGGAACTTCTATTATTTCATCTTCACCAAGATCACACCCTGCAAAAGCAAGGAGCAAGACAGATAATAGACCGGTTAAAAATTTAGTTAGTTTCATTTTTGTTTCCTTTTTTGTTGTTAATTAGAAAAAGACCAGTGTTCTAAACTGGACATAAGAGAAATCATAATCTCCGGGGACCCCGCCGCCTGTGGCGTTTGTTGAATTGTCAACAATGGCATAATTCAAATAAAATCGAATATTAGGATTAACATACCAATTAAGACCTAGAGTAATATTATTTGCTTTTCCTCCATAAATTATGGCTTTTTCATCCGATAAGTTAAGATGGCTAAATCGAGCTAAAAGTTCGAAAGCGCCCCATTTTTTATTATTAGGTAATACTTGACCAAACTCACCTTCGCTTACGACCCACGGTCTAGTCTCACCAGTAACAAACCAACTAATAAAACCATATCCCCCTACAAAGGAAGCATCAGAATAGCCTTCTTCTCGCGTTAAAGAGGTTTGCATAACTTCACCCTGAAGCGACAGACTTTTTAATCTCAAAGCCCCCTCTAAACCAGTTTGAGTAATAGTATTTACTTTAAATATATTATCTGTGTCTACTATTTCAATATCCCCAATTTTAGTTTCAGGTTCAGCATTAAAATCAATAACACCTTTATCATCATTAGGGGCATGTTGAGCAAAGGCGCCACCTAGATGAATCAATAAACCTTCTTTCATTATGGGAGCAACAACGAAACGCGCAGCAAAGCCATTGCCTGTTTCCTCGGTATTTTGATTTTTATCATCATCCATTCCTTGCGCAAACAGCGCACCACTAAAATGCCACTTATTTCCCCACTGTGTATATCCGACAGATGTTCTTCTACCTAGCTTAAAGGCCAATGCATTATAAGCCCTCTCTGGAAAAGAAATGATGCGAGAACTTGTTAATATTTCTAATCCAAATGGAACTTTATAATGCCCTAATTTAAACATAGCATTATCCCATTTATTATAACTTAACCACATATCTTTTATTTCTACTGCATATTCGGCAATATCCATATCCCATTCAGCATTCCAGTCGCCCCAAAGCTGTGTTTTGGCGGCAAAACGAGCTTTACGCAAATGAGTGCCGTTGCTCAATTTTTCTGCAGTATCATCCATAAAATATGCACCATCAATATACATTCTAATATCAAAACGTAATTTGAATTGCCCATCTGATGATTTTAAAATAAATTTTCCATTCTCAGTCCATCCAGAAGAATCAGACAATGATGCCTGCCCCATGACTAGACCAATAAATAGGAATGAAAATAATATTGTTTTTTTCATATTTTTCATTTGCTCCCTTTTTTTGTTTTTAATAACAAGGCTTAAACATCCACATAAGACCTAGCCCTCTTCTTTCTTTCCTAAAAGTGTCTTCGCAATATCCCCAATGTACAGATTTATTTGTTTTAACATATCCATTAATTCCATATGAATTTCGTGGGTTGCCAAGGACTCAGATTGTTCATTTTGAATTCTTTCTAAGTGTGATTGTCTATAGTGTGTTTCCAAATTGCTATACTTTTTTCTTTTTAAAATCACCTTTTCAACAGATGATATTTGCTGATCGTCAAAGGCATTTTGAAGACGGGAAACTTGTTTCATTATTTTAACATGAAATGTTTCCAATTCTATTTTTCCCGCATCAGAAAAAGATTCTTTTATTCCACTTTTTTTATGGATGAGCGGTACAATATTTCTGTGAATTACATCACCGATACTTTCCATGTCATTAGCCATAGACATCATAGCAAAAACATCCTCTGCCTGTGAGTTGTTCAATTCCCCTCGACTAATTTTAAATAAATAGTTTGTTACATTTTCTTCAAGAAAGTCAATTTTTTCTTCCCGCATATCAATACCCTCTATTAATGTAAGTTGAGGATAAATCTCATCTTGTTTTGGTTCATCGTGAATAAAAGGATAAAAACAGGCATCAACCATTCGCCCTAAAATTTTAATCATACGAGACATTTCAGTCTTAGCAAGTTCAACAGCAACAGCAGGGTGGGAGATTTGAGACTCATCCAAATGCCAAGTGGTCGGCGTGACTCCTTTTGATCTCTCAAGACGGGGCAATATGCGATATACCTGCTTCGCTAATATGCCAGTAAATGGAAGAAAAATTAAACCCACACCTACGTTAAAAATAGTATGGGCGTTCGCAATTTGGCGTGGTGTTTCAGCCGCAAGCCTTTCCATGCTTCCATCCAAACCAACAGTTGAGGAAGAGAGAGACCTGACCAATTCCGCTAACTGAGGAATAAAGGACACAAAGAGCAAAACACCTCCGATGTTAAATAAAACATGAGCAATAGCAACGCGCTTTGCCTCCCTAATAGTGCCAATGCTAGCTAAACCCGCCGTTACGCAAGTGCCAATATTTGCCCCCAAAATAAGAGGAATCCCAGCTTCCAATGTAAGCAATCCCTGTTGTGCCAGCACAATTACAATTCCAGTAAATGCACTAGAGCTTTGAATTAGAGCTGTAAATGCAGCGCCAATGAGAACGCCAAAAAGCGGAGTTTCCAACCCGCGCATCATATCAATAAAAGGCCCAAACTCGCGTAAAGGCTTCATAGAACTTGACATGATTTTCATCCCAAAAAATAAAATTCCAAACCCCAAAAGAGCTTCACCAATATGTTTCAACGATTCCTTTTTACTAAACATGGTTAATCCAAAACCAAGGGTGATCATGAGAAGAGCGTAATCAGTTAATTTAAACGCAACCAACTGAGCTGTAACGGTTGTGCCAATATTTGCCCCCAAAATTATACCAATAGACTGGGCATAAGTCATGAGTTCTGCCTGAACAAAACTGACCAACATGACCGTAGTAGCACTTGAACTTTGAATGACCATCGTAACAAAAGCGCCTACAAACATAGCAATGAAGCGATTCTTAGTTAAGCTTGCCAAAATATTTCGCATTTGATTGCCAGCAGTCTTTTTTAGCCCTTCGCTCATTTTTTCCATGCCATAAAGGAAAAGAGAAAGGCCACCAAATAAGCCCATCACCAAAAACCCCCAATGAATGGATGATTCATCCGTTGCGCCCGCAAAGAGAATGCTCGATTGTGCTATCAATAAAAGAAATAAATGTTTCATTGACTTCATAGTGATTGCCTAGTTATTAGATCCCATGGAATGAATTGTTTTAGCAATATTTTTTGTGTAAACATTGATTTGTTTGAGTAAATCCATGAGCTCCATATGGGTTTCATGCGTCTCAATAGATTCTTTTCTTTCTTCATGAAGTCGTTCTAAGTGTCGAGTGCGATATTCTGATTCTAAATCAGCATATTTTTCTTCTTTCGTCATAATAGCTTGTGCTTTTTCTGGATCCAACTCTGAGAAAGCGTCTTTTAATCGACTCACCTGCTTACAGACTTTTGTATGAAAGATATCTAATTCTTCTTTACCTTCATCCGAAAAGTCCGTATTCAACGCTGATTTTTTTGCGATTAGAGGAATCATGTTTTTTTCAATAATATCCCCAACGCTTTCAATATCATTTACAATAGACATCATGCCATAGACCTCTTGTATTTGTCGATCTGACAATTCCTGCCGTCCAATTTTTCGAAGGTAATCAACAATACGTTCTTCCAAAAAATCTAATTTTTCTTCACGCATTTCAATTCCCTCAACCAAAGAAAGTTGTGGGTATTTTTTATCTTGCCCCGGATCACTAGATTTAAAAGGTTCAATGATTGCTCCTAACATTCGCCCAAAGATTTTAGACATGCGAGACACCTCGTTTCGCGCCAAGTCTAAAGCAAGAGATGGCGTAGAGATGGCCTTATCGTCCAAGTGCCACGTAACAGGTTGAATCCCCTTTTCCTGCTCCCGTTCAGGATATATTTTCAAAATTAAATTCGCAAAGAAAGTGGTGAATGGGAGGAAAAAGAAAGCAAGACTTACATTAAAAATAGTATGTGCATTTGCAATCTGACGTGGCGTTTCCGCAGCTAATTTATCAATGCCACTGCCACCTGCCATTGGAGATATTGATCGTATTATTTCAGCAAAAGAGGGAATCCAAAATATGAACAGAAGCACACCCCCAATTTTAAACATAACATGGGCAATGGCAACCCGCTTGGCCTCTCGAGAGGTTCCAATGCTCGCCAAAGCTGCCGTGATACAGGTGCCTATGTTTGCACCCATTACGAGGGGAATTCCTGCCTCTAATGTAAGCAAACCCTGTTGAGCTAAGACGATGACAATTCCCGTAAAAGCACTACTACTTTGTACCAAGGCAGTAAATAACGTTCCAACCAAAAGCCCCAAAACGGGATTTTCTAAGCCTTTCAATAAATCAATAAAAGCGGAGTAGGTTCGTAAAGGCCTCATGGCATCCGACATGAGCTTCATGCCAAAAAATAAAATTCCAAATCCCAGAATTGCTTCCCCAAGGTATTTTGTAGAATCTTTTTTAGAAAACATTGTTAAGGCAAAGCCGACAGCAATCATGACTAAAGCATAATCAGTCAGCTTAAATGCGACCAGTTGAGCTGTAATGGTTGTCCCAATATCTGCACCTAAAATCACACCCAACGATTGGACAAACGTCATAAGCTGAGCCTGCACAAAGCTCACCAGCATAACGGTAGTCGCACTGGAGCTTTGGATAACCATGGTAACAAAGGCACCTACAGACATAGCAATAATACGATTGTTGGTTAAAGCAGATAAAATATTCCGCATTCGATCGCCAGCAGATTTTTTCATGCCCTCGCTCATTTTTTCCATACCATAAAGGAAAAAAGCCAATCCTCCTGCTAGGGTCATGACAAGTCTTCCCCAAGAAAACGCACTCTCTACCTCTAAAGACCCCGCAAAGACAGGGTTCATCATCATGAAGATAAATAAGGCTATAATGCTTAATAAGGAATATTGGAATTGTGTCAGAGTAAGCGGTAAGATCGCTTTGATTAAAGAGAATCGTTGGTTTTTGGGTTTTGTCGAGAGATTCATCTGTTTTCCGTTGAGGTTTTTAGTTTTTTTAGGTGCGACATAAGGATTTTTGAGCCTTTATTTTTTTGTTTTATAAGCCTGTATTAATGGAATCGTGAAACTACCGGCTGCAACGATGAGCATAATCAAGCTGGTTGGTCTGGTAAAGAAAATTGTCCAACCACCCATCATGACTGCTCGGATAAAATTTGTTTCAGCTATATTACCCAAAACCATACCCAGAACAATGGGTGCTACCGGATAATTATAACGTCTTAATAACCATCCAAAAACGCCAAAAGCCAGACAAGCCGCCACATCAAAAAAAGAGTTTCGAACAGCAAAACTGCCAATAATTGATACGGCAAAAATAACAGGGAATAAAATCATTTTTGGTATGGTTGTTACTTTTATCCAGAGGCGACTCCCGAAAAATCCAAGCACCAGTAAAACAACATTTGCTAGAAGCAGACTGGCTAACAAACCATAGATGATTTCCGGATTTGATACAAAAAGTTGAGGGCCGGGCGTAAGATCATGAATCATTAATGCTCCAATTAACACAGCCGTAGATGCGCTTCCCGGAATTCCCAATGTCAATAAGGGTATGAGCGCCCCTCCAACTGAACTGCTATTCGCTCCTTCTGCAGCCGCAACTCCCTCAAGGCTACCCTTCCCGAATTCTTCAGGATTTTTACTGAAGCGTTTACTGACATCATAAGAAATAAAGGCGGCAATCGTTGCACCCGCCCCTGGAAAAATCCCTATAATAGTTCCCATGAACGATGATCTTAAAATTGTGATTTTGAGTCGCCAATATGTTCCAATTGTAGGCCATTCCTGCTTAGCGTCTGTCGCTCCCTGAGTGGATAGATTTCCATTTTCTAGTTGTTTGAATATTTCGCTTAGGGCAAATAATCCGATAAGAGCTGGTATCAGCGCGAAACCATCATAAAGAAAGGATAAACCAAACGTAAATCGACTCACGCCGGAAATTGGGTCGATACCAATCGTGTTCAAGAGCAAGCCAAACATGGCTGCAATAAAGGCTTTTATCCAATTTTTCCCTCCCAAAGAAGCAACGGTTGTTAATCCAAATATAGCCAGAGCGAAATATTCTGCAGGATGAAATTTGAGCGCAATTTTGGCCAGCGGTCCCGAGAAAAAGATCAGGATTATTGTTCCAACGATTCCACCAATGGTCGATGCGACTAAGGAAACACCCAAAGCCAGCCCCGGTTTCCCCTTTTTTGTTAAAGGATATCCATCAAAGGCCGTAACGACGGACGATGGGGTCCCTGGTGCATTAATGGTTACAGCAGTGATTGAACCGCCGTAGTTGGCGGCAATATAAATCGAAACCAACAAAATTAGTGCTAAGGTTGGCGGCATGGTATATGTAAATGGCACTAAAAGGGCTACGCCCATGGATGGCGATAAGCCCGGAGTAGCTCCGGCTATAATACCCATGGTTACACCCAAAATAATGGTCAAAATTGGAACGAATCCGAAGACATAGGATAACCCACCTTGGAGATTTGTTAGTAATTCCATTGGAAAACCCCGTTAAAAAAGTCCTTCAAAAATTACTCCCATTGGCAGGGGTACAAATAAAATTTTATAAAAAATGATATAGGAAAACAGAACCCACCCCGCTGCAACCATAAGCGAAATTTTTAATTTATCATAACCAAGATAGATTGCGCTACCCACAACAAACACAAAGGTGCTGATAAAATAGCCGATATATAACATTACAATAAGGTAAACCACTAGAAACCCGATGAATGCCAGCACAAGGTTTATTTTTGAACCGCTGCCTTCTATTTCTTCTTGCCTTCGAATTGTCCGCATTAAGAGTAATAGGTTTAGCGGAACCAGCACCGTTATCCATAAACGCGGAATAGCAGCTGCGCCGATGACACTATTGACAGGAAAAATTAAAGATTGTAAATAAAAAACAGCGGAAACAATTAAGAAAAAACCAATAACCATGACTCTTCCAAGAATTTGAGATGCACCGGAGTTATAAATCATTAAACCAATTATAGCCAGCACGATAAATAATCCTATAATAACACCCATGAGAGGATACCCTTTGGCGAGCTTAGCGAGTCCGTTGATATTGGAATCTGAAATGATGGCAGATTTTGTTAAATAATATTCAAATGTGGCTGCATCTTCACGAACCATTTCAGTAAAGTCATCACCACCGATAAATTCCACATCAATTCCACCCCGACCCCAAAATTCACGCCAGTTCGGATCAGCGGTCACTTTTTTGAAAAGAGCGGTATACCAATCAATGATTTCAGGTGGCGTTCCTGCTTTCAGGGCAAATCCGCGCCACATGAATTCGTTTTCCAAGCCCGACATCCCGAGTTCTGTAAAAGTAGGCGTATCCGGGAAAGCATCCAAACGCTGACGACTTGAAACGGCAGCAATATATAAATCAGGATTTCCAAGAGCATCACGGGGGTTCCCCACATAGGCAATTCCCTGTTTGCCTAGTAGCGAGGCAAGCGCTTTCCCCCCACTCTTAAATGGAATCCATTTTGCTTCCATAGAGTATTTATCCCATATTTTCATTGCCGTAACATGATCTAGTCCGCCAGTAGCTGGCCCGACCCAATTCTGTTCGCCAGGATTATTTTTAGCATGATTAACAATTGCTTTCCAGTCAGAAATATCATTTTTTTTATTTGTTATAACACATTCCGGGTCAGCCATGAGCATAGCGGTCCAATGCAAAGCATCCACATAATTATCCCCTCCAGCTAAAATAAATTTTGCTATATTTGATTTTGTGCAAGCATATAAATTGTAACCATCTGCGGGAGATTGGATTACTTTTTTTAAAGCCACTATCCCCCCGGCACCCGGTTTATTCTCGACAACAAACGTAGCATCTACATATTTATTTGCTATGGCGGTGAATTTCCGCGCTGTTATATCGATAAGTCCCCCAGGACCAGTATAAACCACAACCTTAATAGGCTTGGATGGAAACTCAGCTAACAAGAGACCAAAACTGAATATCAACAGAATTAGAAAGCGATGATTGAAAAAAGAAAAAACTTTTCTGAATTTTGGAGTCATATTAATCGGTTTTTAAAATATGAGTAATCAGATAGTCTTTATATTAAACCAGACAACAGGGAGTTGTAATCTTCATTTTCTTACCATTATAACCCCACTCACGTAGGATGGGGTGTGGCTGTTGAGAAAAAACGAAAGAAAATAAAAATTACCCACAAAAAAGATTCGCCAAAGCGATATCATGAACACGATTATTGTTGTCATCACTCGATGGATTACCATGTTGTGTATGGATTTTTCAGTAACATCATATTGTAATACTTAGTTTGTCCTGTTACCTCTTCTCCAACAAAACTAGGTTTGTCAAAAGTTTGTTCTTCGCTTTCCAATTCAACTTCTGCAACAACAAGTCCGTCATTTACACCATGAAACTCGTCCACTTCCCACGTTAAATTATCAACATCAATTTTATATCGAGTTTTTTCGATTAACGGCTGGTTACATAACGACAAAAGGTGGTCTGCGTCTTCTACAGGAATCTCAGTTTCAAATTCGTAACGGCTCATGCCACTTGCACTTCCCATCCCCTTTATAGTTAATACACCTTTTTTTGATCCATCTTTTTCAACCGTGCGAATGCGGACCGCCCGTTCTTTTTCAGGCTGTAGGTATCCTTGACGCATGGTGGTTCCACTCATATCTTCTGGTAGCGATTTGATTAAAAATTTTCTTTCTATTTCATTTGCCATGATAATTCCTTTATTTTCGGTTTAATTTGCTAATGGCTTATCAATCCATCCAATGACACGCTTGATTGCTTGGAGATAATTAATATTTTCAACACCATCAAGCCCAACGTCCGTCATCGTTTTTTTAATATCATCTAATTCTGTTGATTCAGAATTGATGGACATAATTGTCGCACCATTGACCAATACATATCCAACCTCACAAATGGTATCATTTACCATATACCCATAACGTTCTTTTACCACACTAACCGATTGTAAGTCTGGGTGAGCTTTAACCATAGCTAAAAATTCATCATGGGAGTACTCATCTTTTTCGAATGTCGGCATTTCAACCTGAAAGGCAGGGAAAATATCACTTTTCAAAAAATCGACAGATACAGGAAATTCGGTTTTCGTCAACGGATTCCACTGCTCAAGGCCATCTACGGTTTGAACATAGGTTTTGATATCCATTTTCCCATCACGGATTTTTGTATTGTTTTCATCATTTGTGCGAGACATGATGTAGATTTCTGGGGAATGACGAACCCAAAGTTTTTCTGGAATAGGAACAGACAATCTCGCCATTCGCTCTGCTTGATCAATAAAATCCTGACCGAAGCTTCTAAATTCAAATCTCGGTTTTGATATTTCGCCGACTTTCATTTTTTCTTTAGACATAAGGAGTCCTTTGTATGTTTAGTTAGAATATTGTTGGTAAGAGTTTAAGATGGTAAAACATAAGCGTTCATTAAACAACGTGTAGGCAAGGAGTGTGCCGTAAGTTGTCGTTGAGGGTCGAACCAAAAAAGTCAATAAAGTTGCGACAAAATATCGCCTTATAGACGAAAATACGCCTAATTATTAACTAGGCCATATTTTTTCATTTTAGACCTAAGGGTTGTTCTTGGAAGATTTAGCAGTTTTGCTGCATCTGTTTGTCGCCACTTACATTTTTCTAAGGCTTCTTTTATAAGTGTTTTTTCTGACGAAGAAATAGTTTGACTTAAAGAAGAGTCAATAGGATTTGGCTTGTGGTTTTTTTGTTCTTGTAAATATTTTGGCAAAAGACTAGCAACCAAAGTATCTCCTTGTGAAAGAGCAATCATTTGGATAACGGCGTTTTCCAATTCACGCACATTTCCAGGCCAAGGATAGCTTTGAAGCAAATTCATTACAGCTGGCGTAATATGATGCCCGGAGCCATGCTTTCCAATAAAGTGCGCAGCAAGAAGCGGAATGTCATTTGGTCTATCTCTAAGGGAAGGAACAGGTAGATGAACCACATTTAATCGATAAAAAAGGTCATCCCGAAAAGCGCCATCCTCCATCTTTTTTTGAAGATTCACTTTTGTTGCAGCGAGAATTCGAACATCAATAGAAATAGTTTTATCTCCTCCAACGCGCTCGATTTCATTTTCTTGAATAACGCGAAGAAGTTTTACCTGCAACGACATGGGCAAATCATCAATATCGTCAATAAATAACGTTCCTCCATTTGCGCGTTCAAAACGCCCAATATTTTGCTTTAAAGCGCCCGTAAAAGCACCCTTTTCATGCCCAAATAATTCACTTTCAAATAAAGACTCAGATAGTGCAGCGCAATTAACCTTTATTAAAGGCTGTTTTGAACGATCGCTCATTTCATGAATTAAATCCACAATGAGCTCTTTTCCCGTTCCACTTTCTCCCTCTATTAAAATAGAATGATCGCTTGATGCTGTTAGGCTTACCTTTTCAATCAAATTGAGGAAAGGAGGAGAATTACCAATAATTTTTTTTGAGAGATTCAGTTTTTGTTTCAGTTCAATATTTTCTTTTTCAATGAATTGATAATCTCGAATGGTAGCCAATTTATGAAGCAATTCTTCTTGGGAAAAAGGCTTAGTCAAATAATCACTTGCCCCCATTTTTAATGCACCCACCGCCGATTCTACAGAACCAAACGCTGTCATCATAATTACTTTTATATTTGGGTGTTTTTTTTGGATGTGCTTCAAAATATCAAGTCCACTTTTTCCCGGCAAGCGAATGTCTGTTAGCACAAGATCAAATATTTCTTTCCCTAATATAGATATTGCTTTTCCACCATCATCGCAAGGATATACAGCATATCCGGCTCTTTGGAGTGTTTTAGATAAAGAGATACGAAGAATTTTTTCATCTTCAATTAATAATATTTTCATTGTGATCCTGTGGGTAAGTGAATCGTGAATTTAGCGCCAGAATCTATTTGAGTAGAAAGCTTTATTTCCCCACCAAGCCCCAGAACAATTTCTTGCACAACGTACAAGCCAAGCCCCGTTCCTTTTCCAACTTCCTTGGTGGTGAAAAACGGATCATATACTTTTGATATATCTTTTTGTCGAATTCCGTGCCCCCAATCTTCTACAGAAAATTGAATTCTGTTTTTTTCAAAAGAAGTGGAGCAAACAATTTTTCCACCAATCTCAGATGCGTCAATGGCATTCATAATTAAGTTCATTGATAGCTCATCTAATAAATGAGCGCTACAATGTATCTCAGGAAGATCGGGTTGGAAATTTGTTACAATTTCGATTTCCTTAGATTTAATGGAATAATCTAAAAGCTTTTGGACAGTTAAAAGCGCATCATTGAATGACACCTTTGATTTATAGTCACCTTTTCGACGAGAAAACCCCAGTAATTTAGCAATAACAGATTCGATATTTTTCAAGGCATCATCTATAAGTCGCAAATAGTCATTTCGTTCTTTTTCTTCCAACTCATCTTCTAATATGTTATTAATGGAGTATCGAATTCCAGTTAGGGGATTATTTATTTCATGAGCCATGCCAGCGGCTAAGCGACCAATGGAAGCTAATTTTTCTGCATGAAAGACATTCCTCTCAGATTCTTTTATTTTCTGTCCTGACTGAATAAGGCGACGCCGAAGATGTTCAAAATTTGTCGCTAGTTGTCCAATTTCATCATCACCTTCTGGGAGACTTTCATCGCTTGGATATAAATTAAACTGTTTTACTGCATTACCGAGTTGGTTTAATCGGCGGGTTAAATATTCCGAAATCCCATTGACCACAAACAGCATTACAATAATAATAAACCCCACAACCCAATAAATCATAAACAAAATCTGTTTTACTTCCGCTTGAACTGAATTTGCTTCAAATCCCAAGATAAGATAACCCCACGTTTTTGTAGATATAGAAACAGGTTCAATCACTTCTGCTACCCAATTCCCATTTTGTTTGGATAAAGCTTGATGAAATTGGAGCAAATCGGGAATAGGGGGCCAATCGACATCTGAATTATCTGCAAAAACCAAATCCATAGCTTGATTTACAAAAATAGCGTAGTAGATTTTTTTATCTGACTCCTTTCTTAGTTTTTTTAGTGTTCGATTCAAATATCCAATGGGAAGGGTTTTCCCCATGGATTGATTTAACATTGCGTCTACCAATGGGATAGTTCCTGTATGGGCAATTTGTTGAACGGTTTCCATATTTTTATCAAGGACAAGCCCCTTTATTTCTTGAAAAACGAGTAAAGAAATAAAAGATAAAATCGCAATTAACAATGATCCAAATACAATAAAAAGACGTCCCTTTAATGAATTAGGTAAAATCAATTTTGTGCCTTTTTAATGGCATTTAAAACAGAGATTGTGATATTGTAATCTTCATCAATAGCTTTTTGAAAGCCATGAGAGAATTCTTCATCCCAGTTTTCTAATATTTTAATCATACCGGATTGATTTACATCGATAGAAGTAAATGCTGCTATTATTTCATCTTTCAGTTGCAAATCTGTTTTGCTTGAAATGACGATTGGACTTGTAGGAAGGGGAGGAGCAATATGAAAAACTTTCAAACCCTTTTCTTTTGCCATTTCTGCAACCGGTTCTTTGATAACGCCAACATCGAATTTGTTTTGTAATACCAATTCAGCAACTGTCGTATGGTGTGACGCATAATGTACAATTTCAAAGTCATCTTGCACTAAGCCTGTTTTTTCCTGAATATATATAGGTGCCCAATGACCCGTTAAGGATTCTTTTGATGGAAGCACAATGCGTTTTCCCCGAAGATCCTCTAAGGAGTTTAATTCCATATTATTTTGAGTAACAAACATGATTCGATTTGTGCTTTTACCGCTTTTATTTAGGGGTTGTAAAATAACATCCAAGGCTAAGGTATTTTTTTTGCTTATATAAATTAGACTTCCAAGTGCGGCGACAGACACATCTCCTTCCCCCAGCTGCGTCGCTGTTCCTAAATAAGAGTCACAGAGCTTAAGTTCAAAATAAAAGGAAGTATTTTGGCTTAAATAATCCATAATTGGTTGATAGCCTTCATAAATTTCACGAGGAGAATAACGAGACACAACCCCAAAATATCTGATGGGTTTTTCTGAAAAAAAGGATGAAGACACTGGTAGAAACTGTGAATCAATTGATATATCAATTGCCTTTTCGTAGGTCGCCACCATAATCATAACAACGACAAAGAGAATTGACAAAATATATAATTGTCCGCTACGGTTCATTAGTTTAGAGGCAAAACGTTTGATTGTTTTTAGATTTCATCACCCAATTTTACGCTACACGCATATTCATTAAAATTGTTTCTAAGATAATTTTTGATATTTCTTATGTAGTTTTCAATATGCAAAAAACAAAATTAAGAAACATTTTATTTCACTTAGATCATTTAAAAAAAGGATAACACCTCATGAAAACAATAAACACACTTATGAGCTTAACTCTTTTGTTAGCTGGAAGCCTTTTTGCAAGTGGGCAAACAAGCGGAAAAATATTTTTTGACCATACAAGCGATTTAAGCGAAAATGGCATAAACGCCTTCAATCTAAAGCGCGCATATTTAAGTTATGGGAATTCTGTGAATGAGAATCTTTCCTACAAAATGACTTATGATATTGGGAAAAATGAAAGCGGAAGCGCACATACAGCTTTTTTGAAAGTTGCAATGCTAAAATGGAAAACAAACCTTGGCAATATCACGATGGGAATGCAAGGTGTAAACATGTTTAAAACCATGGAAGATACTTGGGGGCACCGATTTATTCAAACCATGCCAATGGATACATATAAGTTTTCAGCATCTGCAGATATTGGACTCGGGCTTACAAAATCTTTTGGTTCTCTATCTACAAGTGCCTTAATCACCAATGGTGGTGGCTATAAAAAGATAGAATCAGATTCACATAAAAAAATATCTCTCCATGCTGTATATGGTGAATCTCAATTAAACAAGAAAGAAGGATTCAATCTTGGTGCGAGTTTTTCTTATGAGCCTTATGATCAAGATATTATTGGTGATTTTGATAATGACCCCAATACAACAATGCCTGAAGATTCCACGATGATATCTATAGAAAATACAGGCGTTTTAGGATTGTTTGGCGGGTATTCAGGAAATAAAATTCGTATAGGATTTGAGTTTGATAAAAAAGGAACTCTGGGCAAAAATTCACAAATTATCTCCGCTTATGGAACGGCTGTCCTTTCAGAAAAAGTCTCGGTATTAGGTCGATTTGATCAATATGATGAAAATACCGATTTTAGTGGAGGCGGAGAGCAATACATTGTTGTAGGCGTGTTATATAAAGCAGAAAAAGGATTAAACATTGCGCCCACATTTAGGATGAAAACACCAGAAGGTGGCGACGCAGAAAATTCAATTGTTGTGAATTTTCAGTTTAAATTTTAATCCATAGCCCAAAGCAATACAAAACACAATAAACCGTCAAGTGGGGCAACTAAAAGATCTTTCATTCAAGCTGGTTCTGTAGAGAAAAATTCGCTTGTTTCCAAGAAAAAGGTTTGGATTCAAAACACCCAATGAAGTATTTTTTGACATGAAATTAACGGTTGCCTGTCTGCCTCAGGCGGGCATTTACTACTTGAATCTAGGATTTTAAATATGGCATCTAATAAAAAATTAAGTTTTCTTGATAAAAATCTAACGCTTTGGATTTTTGTTGCAATGGCAATTGGAGTAGGGCTTGGATATTTTATTCCAACTTTTCCTAATATTATAAACTCATTCAATAGCGGAACAACTAATATGCCCATTGCAATTGGTTTAATATTAATGATGTATCCGCCTTTGGCAAAGGTAAATTATTCGCTCTTACCAAAAGTATTTAGAAACACAAAAATCCTTTCTATTTCACTTATCCTCAACTGGATAATCGGTCCTGTTTTAATGTTTGTTTTGGCGATCACATTTTTACGTGATTACCCAGAATATATGGTTGGGCTGATTTTAATTGGTTTGGCGCGTTGTATTGCAATGGTTTTAGTTTGGAACGACCTTGCAGAAGGTAGTAGTGAATATGGTGCAGGTTTGGTGGCTCTAAACAGTATTTTTCAAGTTTTTTTCTATAGTTTTTATGCTTGGATTTTTATCACGGTTCTTCCGCCCTATTTTGGATTTGAAGGTGCCATCGTAGATATTTCAATCGGAACGATTGCAGAAAGTGTTGCTATTTATTTGGGTATTCCATTTGTAATGGGAATCTTAAGCCGATTAATTTTAGTGAAATTAAAAGGCGATGAATGGTACACAAAGAAATTCATTCCAACAATTTCGCCAATGACCTTAATTGCACTTTTATTTACAATTGTGGTTATGTTCTCGTTGAAGGGAGAACTAATCGTTGAAATCCCAATGGATGTTCTGATTATTGCGGTTCCTTTACTTATATATTTTACATTAATGTTTATCATTGGATTTTTCTTTACCAAAGCAGTGGGAGCAGAATATGATAAAACAGCCGCAGTTGCATTTACAGCCGCAGGAAATAATTTTGAATTGGCGATTGCAGTTGCAATTGCAGTTTTCGGTTTAAACTCAGGACAAGCATTTGCAGGCGTAATTGGCCCATTAGTTGAAGTTCCTGCATTGATTTTACTAGTTCGAGTTTCGTTTTGGTTGAAGAAAAAATATTACCAAAAAGTTATCACACCATAAGAAATAAAAACGGCAGCAAATTTGAAAGATAACTTGACCAAAAACATGGAATACCCGAACTTTGCTTCTTTTACAAGCTGTTATTGAGTTGCCTATCTGCCGACACGCAGGCACTTAAGAATTGGATTCAAGAACATACCCCACCGCATCAAACGGATTAACTAAAATGCTTGTAATGTTTTTTAAGTGGGCACCGATACGTTTTAAATAGCGGGCATAAAGGGCTAAAGCTACAGTTTTTGATTCGTCTCCTTGTGTAATTTCACCGGAAATACAGCCGTTCACAATTGCATCAGATATGCTTGTCAAATTTTCTTTATAAGAAACCATTAGCGAGCGAGCCACCTCTTCATCTTGAGTATGAATTGCTTCAAGTGTTTTGCTAAATCTTGAAATAACCTCTTGCTCAACCCGATGCAGATCCTTGGATAAATCTTCAGATTTAATGGTGTTAGGGTGATTGAGAGCAAGATCAAGAATATTCTTGGTATAGTCACCAACCCGCTCCACATCAATAACCATATTTAGAAGCACAAGCCCATTGGGTAAATCATCAATATCTTGAGAAACAGCGAAATGGGTTACTACTTTTCTCCGAACATCTTTTTGGAAAAGATTAATCTCCGTATCTCGTTTTTTAAGTGCAAGGATGGTGTCTTTATTTTCTCCTTCCCTAAGATATTTTATGGCTTGGGTGAAAATTTCATTGGATAAAACCATCATTTTATAGGAATCATCCCACGCTTGAGACAGGAGATCATCAGAACTCCAAAGCTTAACAATATCTTTAAAAACTGACATAGGTTTTCTCTCTTTTTTTGTTATTAAGCGGTTTGTCCGCCTAATAAAATTATGATTAATGGAATGGCAACAAACACAATCAATAAGTATGCAATGGGGAAAAGTTTGTTTTTTACGGAATATTCAGCAATCATCTCCGCCAATTTTAATGGGATGGCGCGCAATGGTGGAGTTCCATAAATAATTAAAATCCCAAATATATTAAACAGTAAATGACTAATGGCAGCAATAAGCGCAGAGACGGTTCCCGTCAAAGCCGCCAATAATGCTGTCACCGTTGTGCCGATATTTGCTCCAAGCGTAAATGGAAATATTTGCCGTAGAGATAAAACACCCGCTCCAGCGAGAGGCACAATTAAAGACGTAGTAATAGAAGAGCTTTGAACCATAATGGTAAGTATAATTCCAAATCCAATGGCGCGCAAAACGGTCTTGAAAATATATTGATCAAAAAACACTTCTATCTTTTCTAGCACAAGGCTACGAAGCAATTTTACCAAGGCATACAACATCATAAAAGTAACCAGCACACTTAAAATGAGATAAACTATATCATTATCAAAAGAGAATTGTTCAATAAACTTTGCCCCAGATTTCACTGCCGCTTTGATCGGGGATTTTGCTTGTAATACATCCACATTATCAATTTTGCCAAAAATCAAACTTGCAACCCATTCGGAGCTACGCTGAATGCCGTGGAATAGCATTTCTAAGGGAAATAGAATAATAACAGCGAGAATATTAAAAAAATCATGAACAGTGGAAGCAGCAAACGCACGTTTGAATTCATTGCCGCGATTAATGTGTCCCATGGAAACAATTGTATTGGTTACGGTGGTGCCAATATTTGCACCCATAATCATAGGAATTGCACCTGTTAATCCAAGAGCACCACTACTTACCATGCCTACAATAAGAGATGTAGTTGTGGATGAACTTTGAAATAGAACAGTGGCAAAAACACCAATAAATAAAGCAACAAAAGGATCACCTGTGGTTGTAAATATTGAATCCGCAACATCGGCGCCCATGTGCTTTATTGCAGATGACATACCTTTTATTCCAACAAGAAACATAAATAGCGCACCTAACACACCAGCGGTTTTTAACAATATAATTATTGTATCTTTTTTCATGAATGAATGGTGGCGTCTAAATGAATCCTAGCTTACATCTCCAAATTTAGATGAGAAAATTAAGGCTAAATTGTAAAAAATTTAATGCTTAAATCATGGAGCCCGCGGACAAGGTACACCCAACAAACTGTCGGGTAAAATGCCGGGGCACAATTTTTTAATGTTTAAAGCACCGCGTTCCAGTGAAAATCATAGCTATGCCGTATTCAGCTCAAGCGCTCCTCATCAAGGGTAACCAGAACCGCCACTATAGCCACCCATTCCCCAATCACCGCCACCATCTCCCATGCTAAAGCCTTTCATCGCTTGCATGAAAACTAAAAAGCCTAGACCGCCTATAATAACAGGAGGGACAACAATATATTTAACTTTCCTTTTAACAATAGTTTTGGCATAAACCTTTTTATAGTTTGTTCTATCATAACCATGTGTTATGGCTTCGGGATAACTGAAATCCGTCTTTCTATTTAAGAGAAAGTATGGAGCCACCACGCTAGCTCCTATAGAGCCAAGGTAAATAACTGGCAGGGGTATAACTTCAAACATATCAGTTTTTTCAAGAAACAGTGAAGCACCTACAGAAACACCACCACCTAATGGCGCGTAAAAAGCCCACCGCCACATATTGACTAAATTCGCATCATAAACTGCTTTTTCTTTAGTGCTTAATTTTTGATATTCTTCAAGACTTAAATTTTTTACTTTACTATCAAGAACCACGACTCGCCCATCTTTTAATTCTAATTTCTTAACTCGCTTAACAGGAATGGGTTGAAAGCCGAATGCACCTTGTGGTTTAAAAAACACGGTCTTTCCTTCGGTTTTTGAATATTCTCCAAAGTATGTAGTGCCCTCTTTCAAAACTAATTTATCCAAATCAGTTTGCCCATAGGCAAACCCAATAAATAAAAACATAATTATGCATTTTATCATTTTGTAAACCCCCTTCTGGTAAGATTCCAGAAATCTAGGGGAGAACGGCAACTATAAGCAACAAGAATTAAAATCGAGTGTTCAAGCGTAGAGTGTTCATGTGTTCATGGGCATAATCGTGCGGGAACACTTTTAATACACAGAACTTAAAAGAAATTAATGTTTAAAGCACCGCGTTCCAGTGAAAATCATGGCAATGTCGTATTCATCGCAAGCGTCAATCACTTCCTGGTCGCGGATAGATCCGCCAGGTTGCACCACCACTTTGATTCCCGAATCTTTGATGGCGTCAATACTATCTCGAAATGGGAAAAACGCATCCGACGCCAAGACACCACCTTTTAGAGTGTCACCACCTTTTCGCAACGCCATGTGGACGGCATCCACGCGACTCACTTGTCCGGCGCCAAGCCCGACCGTGGTATTGTCTTTCGCAATCAAAATGCCATTTGATTTTGCATGACGCAAAACCTTCCAAGCGAATAATGCCGTATCTAAATCTTGTTCCGAAGGTTGCGTTTTTGTCACAGTGTTTAGGTGCTCGTGTGTTAATGTTTTTAGGTCTGTGTCTTGGACCAACAATCCGCCATCCACATTTCGCACTTCAAGTTTTGGTGAGCGCTTACCAAATTCACCAATTTCCAAAACACGTAAATTCTTTTTCTTTTTGAATATTTCTAGCGCTTCCGGTTCAAAGTCCGGCGCCAATATAATTTCTACAAATACTTTGTTGATTTCGATCGCCACGTCCTTTGTGCAAGTTCGATTGAAAGCAATGATACCGCCAAACGCAGAAAGAGAATCCGCATTAAAAGCGCGATTGTAAACGTCCAATAAATCGTCACCAATGGCAACACCACATGGATTGGAATGTTTCACCACCACACAGGCGGTTTTATCAAATTCTCTCACACATGCCAAGGCGCCATCGGCGTCCATAATATTATTATATGATAATTTTTTGCCTTGATGGATGGTTGCATTTAAAACATTGGGCTCGTTATTTCCGGGAATTTTATAGGAAGCAGCGGACTGATGTGGATTCTCACCATAACGCATTTCAGAGTGTTTTTCAAATGTGATTGAAAGATCGTCCGATAGCTTTTGATCCTTTAAATAATTATGAATAATGGTATCGTATTTTGCTGTGTGGCCGAAAGCTTTGGACGAAAGTTGCTTCCGAGCTTCAAAAGAAATTTCACCAGATTGCAATTCATCGATTATGGTGGAGTAATCGGAAGGATCCACCGCAACGCAAACCCAACCCACATTTTTCGCCGCAGAGCGAATCATCGTCGGCCCGCCGATATCAACATTTTCCATTGCTAAAGCCAAGTCACAATCTTCTTGGGAAATTGTTTCTGAAAAGGGATAAAGATTGCACACCACAAGATCAATCCATTTAATATTATTGGCATTGGCATCGTCAGCATGTTTATCCCGAAGACCAAGGATTCCACCTTCAACTAAGGGATTAATGGTTTTCACACGACCGTCCATAATTTCTGGGAATTTGGTGTAATCACTCACATCCGTAACAGGAATATTGGCTTCGCGAAGCGCTTTGGCTGTGCCACCTGTTGATAAAATTTCTACACCGAAATTTGTTAAAGATTGGGCTAATCCAACTACGCCTGTTTTATCAAAGACAGAAATGAGTGCGCGATTAATTTTGATAGGATTTTGATTTATCATAAAGTGTTTAAGTGAATAAAGTGTTCATGTGTTTAGGTGCTCGGGTGTTAAAGAAAAGCTCATCGTGAATACCTGAACACTTAAACACTCACGCATTTTGAATCAACTTGATTGATTCAATAAAAGCTTCGCCTTCTAATTTTTGGACTTTTGTTTTTAGTGTTTCCACCGTATCAGTCGAATCTACATTACATTTTTTCTGAATCAGGATTGGTCCGCCGTC
>Ga0233448_1000258_pt1 | contig 61488 bp, 48 predicted proteins | sample SI_124_October20_2_FD_183015 | JGI IMG/M metagenome (GOLD analysis project Ga0233448, IMG submission 183015) | Seawater microbial communities from Saanich Inlet, British Columbia, Canada - SI_124_October2016_150_MG | ecosystem: Environmental > Aquatic > Marine > Inlet | place: Canada: British... | reverse complement strand
TCGTAAAATCTATTATATTTCATTATCTATTTCCAATAGTATATTTGGGAACTAATTCCCAATTTCGTTTATCTTTAAACGATATCACTTTAAACTGTCCAATGTGTCCCATTGGTTCTAATTGTTCAATATTAACAACCGTCAATAAATTCCACTCAACTAACAAACTTGCAATTGCATTTCTTCGTTCAATATCACCAACTTCTATATTGGTATTTTTACCATCAAGGGCAAACAACTCTTTAAAATGAACTATGTAATACTTTCCACGTTTATGTAAAATATGAGTTGATTGGTATAGAGTTTTGTCTTTATTTGATGCTATGCCAATGCGTGTTAATGTTTCTTTAATCTTTAAAAAGTCATTATCATTTTCAAATTGTATTTCAAGCAATTCGTCTTGATACCACTCAAAATATTGCTCTTGTTTTGACACCCTTCTAGAATTAATGTCACTTATTTTTCCTAATCCGTTTTGAACCCACATCATTACCACCTTTGTTCAGTTTACTTTTCATAAAGTCAAACTGTTCGCCAGACAATAAAGGTAAGACCTCGACCGCCCGTTGTTCATTATAATTATAATATTCTTTAATAATATCAACTTTAGAAGACGTCTTGTTGGTTTTCGCCCACTTGTTCCAACGTTTCTTCTTTCTTATATTATTTATAAAATAATCATACTGAAGCATGCCATCAAGGTCATAATAATGATTCATATCATTAGACTGCATTATGGTATCTGGACTCATACTCAACGAACGGTTAATCAAAAACCGTTGCTTGATGTAATGAGATTCCTCCATATCACCTGTTCTAATTAGGTTTTTATGCCCGAAGTTTAAATCGGGTAGGATATCTTTAAATAGGTTTGCCATACAGAGCTTCCATCATTTCACGGACTGCTTTTTCTGGAGCAGATCCACTAGGGTGCATAACACATTTACTGTTTTTGAAAAAGTAAATAACTGGATGAGACCCTACTGGGAACGTCAGTTGTTCTTTAATCATTTTAACTTTAACGTGCGGCCAGTCTTTTAGGATAGGTTCTAATACTTCCGGAATGAAATACTCACATACAGGACAACCATCTTTAGAATGAACCAAGACTAGGTTGTCAAAGTTCTTAATCATTTTCATTGCTGACTTTTCAGATACAACTTTAATAGCAGATTCCATACTATTTCTCCTTTACAAAAGTACCTTCGGGAGTCAAATGTCCTTTGCGGTCTTTAATTTCATTATATGATTGGTCGATACAGTCTTCCATAAACACACCGTATGTTAAACACACGCCTCTTAGTGTTACGTAAATATCACCAATAGCATCCATCACTTCATACTTATCATTTTTATTTAAAGCATCAAGCAACTCAGTTGTTTCTTCCAACGTTTTGATTGCTTGTGCCATTGGTTTGCCATTTTGCGTGATTCCTCTATCCCAAAACCACTGGTCAATTAATACATCTACTTCCATTCAGCCTCCACCATTACTTCTGTTAAGAAAGCAACTAAATTAATTTCTCTATCTTGTACAAATGCCTGTTTGTATTGATATTCACCAATCAATAATACGATTTGAGGTATTGATGATGGTGCTAAGTAATCATGCATGTTATCATAAATCGTTCTAAAAATACGAACTGGGTCTGCATCGATATTCTCAACAACCCACTGTCTCATTTTACCGAAGTCTCTATCCTTTAAATATTTCATTAAAGATGTAACATCAGTCTCACCAACATTGGCAAGAATACCAATATCAATCACACCACCTGCAGAATAACGTTGCATCTCATTTAAGATTCTACGAATATCGGGGTAATGTTTCTTAATAACCTCAGCAACAATCTTAGGGTCTTCAACTTTAACGGTTTCTTCCTTTAAGATGTTTAATATACGTTTCATCAGCACACCCATAATCTCAGGCATTTCTTTCTTTCCAGTACGGAAATCAATCAACGTTGTACGAGAATGAATCGGTTCGATGATTTTATCTTTAAAGTTACACGTTAGAATGAATCGAACGTTCTTACTAAACGTCTCAATGAAACCACGCAATGCAGGTTGAAATGATTGAGGGTTTAAGTAGTCTGCTTCATCTAGGATGATACACTTCTTTCCACCATCAAAAGAAACAGTTGATGCAAAGGATGCAATTTCGTTCCTTAGAGTGTCAATATTACGGTCTAAAGAACCATTAACAACCAACGACGTATATCCCAACTCATTACATAATGCCTTTGCGATGGTAGTCTTACCAGTACCAGCAGTTCCAGACAATAACAAGTTAGGCATATCACCCGCTGCAATAAATTCTTTAAACGTTGATTTTATTGAGTCGGGTAATATACAGTCTTCGATATTCTGGGGTCTGTATTTCTCGACCCATAAGAATTCGTCTTGTTTAACCATAAGTAGAATCTGCCTCTAATGCTACCCAGTAAGTCAAATCACCAGAAGTAAACTTAGAAATATTCTTTGAAGAAATATTCACATCATAATCGTTTGCTAACATCTTCATACGTTCAGTTAAGAAGTAGAAATTGAAGTTTTCGTCACCATCATAATCACCAACTTCAATAGAGTAGGTATTAGATGTGTCGTTGCGTTTATCTTGTACTTCAGCAACAATCTTATCATCTACATTCTTAATACATAAGTCATTTAAACCTAGAGTACCAGTAGCACGTTGAAGTTTAGTGAAAGTAGCGGCTGTTAATTTGAAATTAATCTCAGTTTCTGGCATTGTAATTTCTTTCTCGGGATATACGATAATTGATTTATCGGCATACCAATAAGAAGTTGTAGAACCGTCTTGCCCTGTAATAGTAACACTGTTATCACCGAAGTCTAATTCTGGTTTATCAAATAAAGATACAGCAGATAAAAATTCATTCAAATCGTAAATACCAAATTCTTTTGGGAAAGTTTCTTCCACAGCAGAACTAGCAAGTACGTTCTTTTGAACACTCATTGTGTCTAATTTAGAACCCTCTTTAATTAAAATTGATTGGTTGATTGTTGCGAAATTCTTTAGAATTCCAATTGTCTTTTCACTTAATTGCATTATTATCCTTTATTCGATTGTTACATATATTATACTATACTTTTGATGTAAAGTAAAGTATTTTGTTATTATTTTTTTTCGTAGATTGTGTCCGAGTCAAACTCACCATTCTTTCGGTCAAATCCAGTAGCAAGCACAAGGTAGTGCATTGCTTTAATTAAGTCCATCTTATTCTTTCCAGACTTCTTACCATACCTCATGAGATATTTAATCGCATTATCAATCGAAGTCGATGATAGTGTCCCACGAGATTCAAATACATCTAACGTTTGGACATCATTATTCTTATTAGTATAATGAGCACCATATGTTCCCTCAATGTATTCGGTCAATTCGAGAAGGGTTGTCCCCTCCCCATATTTCCATTCAATATTATTCATATTATTTTCCATTTGCTTCATATAAAGGGCTGTTAGGGTTAAAAACTATCAGTTGACTTTTCAGCAAACTCTTCTGGGTCAACCGAAGTACCATACTGTTCATTTCCAACACTAGCATCAATCTTTTCATAAAGAGAAAGGAATGATTCTTTAGTCTCATCATCAAAACGTTCAATTGCCATTTTGATTGCTTTATCTTTCTTTCCGAAGATAGAGTAAGATTTCAAAATATCAACCAATCTACGAGTAGAAACGATTTCATCAACACCACCGTCTTCAAAAGTCTTACGGATAATGTCACCCCACATTGTAAGGTTTGGAATAAACGCATCCACTTCAGCAGAACGAAGTCCAAACCCTTCAGCAGCCTTTTGAAGAATCTTTTTCTCGATTGCTTCAGAAGGGTATGCTTGATACATAGTCACCGAAAATCGGTCAAGGAATGCTTCATTCATAACGTTAGTACCAACAAAACGTCCATCATCAGAACCTTTACCTTTTGTATTGGCAGTAGCAATAACAGTGAAACCTTTAGAAGGTTCAACCCACTCACCACGTTTCTTAATGAAATAACCCTTTCCTTCAAGGACAGACTGTAACGCCATCACCTTAGAAGATGCAAGGTCAATCTCGTCAAGTAACAATACAGCACCACGTTTCATTGCTTCAACAACTGGACCGTATTGAAACACAGTCTCACCATTCACCAAACGAAAACCACCAAAAAGGTCATCTTCATCAGTTTCAGCAGTAAAGTTAATTCGAATCATTTCACGACCCAAAGTAGCACACGTTTGTTCAATACCGAACGTCTTACCATTACCAGACATACCTGTTAAATAAACTGGGAAGAACAATTTAGATTTTAGAATCTTTTTAATATCACCAGCATTTCCCCAAGACACATACGTATTATCAACTTTCGGGATAAACGAGATTGCAGAGTCAAGACTCATAGCAGATCCAGTAGTGAAAGTAGATTTAGAGGATTCTGCAATTTCATCATTTCCGGCAATTATATCAGTTTCTACCAATACAGCCTTTGTAGGCGCAATTCCAGTTCCATCATTAGGAACACGATACACACCACGAGAAACCAAGTTTGATTTGTCATTTACAATAGCAGAAGGCACACATACATCATACACTTCTTTGACACGCATCATTTGGGCACGTGTCAATTCGTTAGTGCCGAATAACTCGTTAGAGGCTGCGGCAAAGTCATTTACATTAATTTTTTTACTCATTTTTATTACTCCTTTTTTTATCATTTATACTACGTATTATACCCTTTGTTCCCTGAAAAGTAAAGCGATATTTTGACTTTATACACAGGTAAATAAAAGGGTTATTACGCAACCATCGAAATGAACTCATTCAGTAACATCTTGTTCACTTTACGACCCTTCGAGAACTTTTTAAAGGCAGTTCTCAATTTTGCCTTATTAACACCACCAGTTTTATCTTTTTCTACTTCTTCAGGCATCGTCACTTCTTTGTCCATAGAATTGGAGTTGACCATGAAATATTTATCATAACCACCAGAAACGAACGAAGAATAACCAGTTTTTTTAAATTTCTTTTTTTCTTCAGTAGACTTTTCCCAACCGACAGTTCTATCAATTTTATTATTAATATTGCGAGCATCGGTCAAGAAGAATCCAATAACATTCACACCACAACGGTCACCCAAAGCGGTTAATAAACTTGGAGTCAAATCATTATAATCTTTTTGTTCAGCAATATACTTTCTAGTTTTTGGGTCACGGATAACTAAATGTTTACGGTTATCACCCCAAGTCACAATACCATTGATTGCCCATTTTTCTTCAGCATTATAATATTTGTCATTACCATCAGCTCCACCGTCAGTCAACCAAACTACGTTGATTTTTTCACGACCAGTTTCACGTTTGAAGTCTTCAACCATTTCAAACGAACCAATAATTGCCTCATTCAACGGTGTAGACGCAAGATCAAATCCTCTAGGAGTTCTAATAGAATATTTGCTATCCCAACCGGCGGCAATGCCCATCTTATAAAAGTTATCAATACCATTTTTAAATTCACGAGCATTCATTTTTTCATTGAAAAACTCAAGCATACTAACACGTCCCAAAACAAGGTGGTCAAAGTTAAAATTACCACTATCGTTGTCACCGTAAAATACAGTTTCTGCATCTTCATACAAATGTTTAGCTCCAGTAGAGTTAGTAAACGAATAAACACGGAACGGGATTCCAACCTTTTTAGCAAACATCACAAGGGTAATAGTCTGCTTAACAGTAGCGAGCAATTTATCGTTCATAGAACCAGACCAATCTACGTACATAACCAAACCATGGTTTTTACCATCTTTAATAGTTGCAACCCTTTTGAAGATATCTTCTTCATATTTGTAAGCATGCATTTTATTAGTATCAAGAACACCAGTCTTACCAACCGAAGTTCTACGGTGAGCACTAGCAGCCTGTTTCATTTCAAATTCTTTAACCATGTAATTAACAACAGACAAAGTATCTTTTTTCCAAAGACGAAGTTCTTCATCAATATTTTTTCTTACACCAGAGGCATCGCCATAATATCTATCATAATTATCATCAACATCAAAGAATTCATTCAAACAAGCAGTCACTTTTTTATAACCAATAGTAACTTCTTTAATGTTAGTATTTGGTAAATCAATATAAATTGGATTAGACGCATACTCATCGTTAAGACTATTCATTTTATCATCAAAGTTCTTTTGAGTTTCAGATACAGGCAATTCACCCTCATCACCACCAGAACCATCAGAATAAGCATTTTCACCATCAAAATCATCACCCTCATCACTCTCACCATCTTTGCCGTTTGGACTAGAACCAGAGGATTCTTCCGAACCTTCATTATCATCTTCTCCAGGTTTAGAAGGCATAGGGGTTGACTCATTACCTTCACCCTCTTCAACGTCACCCTCTTCATAATCACCCATGTCGTCAAAGTCAGTATTCAACTCTTCATTCTTAGCATATTCAGCAAGATCTAAAGTCAGTTCAAGGACATCTTCAAACGTCTTAGTGTTATCAGCACGGTTTACAAAAACCATTTCTTCAGGGGTAAATTCAAGGTCAACACGAACACCTAATTTGAAAAACAAGTTAATTCGGTCAAGGATACCATATTCATTAATATCTTCTTTATTACCGATACCAAAGAAGTCTTTCATATTCAATTCATCATACATACCAAAGAAAACTTTTTTCATTCCAGGGAACTTGGTTTTCATCATACGTTCAATTCGAGCATCCTCGATAACGTTGGCATAATCTTTTAAATTTGGATTTTCAACAACAAAGGTTTTCCACTCATCAAATGGAGTGTAAAGAGCGTGTCCAACCTCATGACCAATAAGACCGTCATACATAACGTTAGACATATCTTCCCAGATTGGTAGATTTAGAACACGGTTTTTAACATCAAACGATGCAGTAGAAACCTTTTTATGTTGGACAGTAAGGTTTTCAGTAGCCATTAATTTTGCTAGCGAACCTTTAGAATCAATATTAATTTTAGTCATTTTAAACACTCCTTTTCAATCATTTATACTACCTATTATACCCTAAAACTGGCAAATAGGTAGAAGAATACCACCTTTTGTTTTAAGGGTATTAAGAAACTTCATAACCAGAGAAGAAATCTTTTGATTCACAACCCACTTGATTAGAACTTTTAGTCACAACACCTTCAGTATCGAACCCATTATTTTCCATAGTTCTCAACGCAGACTCAGTATCCATTTTGAACCTAGTTGTAAACATATTGAACATTGCTTGGGTATTTGTAACTTCAAAATTATTGTCAGACATAAGTAACTCCTTTTTTATCATTTATACTAGTATTATACCGTAAAAATGGGAGCTTGGGCAACTATTTGACTAATATATTTTTAACATTAGTCAAATAATCATAAGATTTACTTATGATTTTAATCCGAGGCGATTTTAGAAAAGTTTTTGTCTTTTGTGATTTTGATAACTCGACCGAACTTATCAATGATTTGCTGACCTTTGTGAGAGATAACAAATGCGTTTGCTTCAGTTCCAAGTGAGTTTAGAATGCCTAGGAAATCTTCAATACCAGTGGAGTCTAACGAACTGTCAAAGATTTCATCAAGGATTAATAGGTTTGTTGCTACGGAGGATTTTAACTTAGCGATTTCTCTCCAAGTGAATAACAATGCTAAGTCGATTCTTAATTTTTCACCTTCAGAAAAAGACCCATATGCGAACTCATCACGACCACGGGATTTAATCGTTTCGTTAAAATTTTCATCTAATTCGAAATTGATGTAGAAATTCAAAGCAGAAAGGTACTTATTAATTAATTGATTAATCAGGGGTAAGTAATTTTTAATAACAACGGTTTTAATGCCAGTATCTTTTAATAGTTCTTGAACGGTATTAAGGTGGTGTTTGTCTTCTTGTAAATCATACTTCTCATCACGATGTATTATCATTTGAGTATGTTTAGATTGAAGTTCTTCATTATCTACGTTTTCAACCTTTTCGTTTAGAGTTTCAGATATCTCAGTATTAAGTCTAGTACAAGTATCATTAAGATTAGTCACTTGATGGTTCTTATTAGTAATTTCATCTAATGTATGCTGAATGACAGAAATTGATTCTTTAACACCTTTAAATTTAGACTTAACGTCTATCAATGCTTCGGCAAGTCCATCACGTTGAGTTGTTAAATCGTGCCCCATTTTCTCTTGATGAGGTAGGTCTATTTCCTGCTCGCAAGTAGGACAAGTAGAACTATCCATAATGTTACGAATACGGGTATTAATCGTATCTATTTTCGATACGAATGTAGTATGGTATTCTCCAAGAGCAACGGACTGACGATTTAAATTAGCAAAGTCCGTAGTAGTTTTCTCTAACTCCAAAACCTCAGTTTCCAACTCATCAATTTCATTCATGTAATCTGCAATAAAAGATTTCTTCTTATCAATGATAGATTGTTTATCTTCGTTCATTGACTTTAAATGAGTTTCTTGTAAACTAATATTTTGTTCCAATAATTCAATTTGATGAGATAAATCTCTAAGTTCTCTCTTATTAGAGGAAACTCGTTCGCGGACTAAATCGTTCATAACACCAAAGATTTGGATATCTAATAACTCTTCAATAATAGAACGTCTTTCTGCCGCACCCAATCTCATAAAAGGAACGAATGATCCAGAACCCAATACAACAATTTGACGGAATGATTTTTCATTCATTTTAAGAATGTATTTTTCAAGGAATTCTTGTTGGTCTCTTGCGGCTGCATCTTGATTCTGTAAAGCACCATCAACGTATATTTCAAACTTTGCAGGTTTCAATCCACGTTTGATAAGGTATTCCTTGCCACCAGTAGTGAATGTTAATTCTACTGACATATTTTTGCAGTTGATAGAGTTTACCAGTTGTCCGATTCTAATCTTTCTAAAAGGTTTACCAAATAGACCAAACGAAATAGCATCCATCATTGTAGATTTCCCAGCACCGTTTGTGCCAATCATTAATGTAGTCTTAGTTTCGTCAATGTCGATAGTAGAAAACTTATTACCTGTTGATAGGAAGTTTTTCCACTTCACCGTATGGAAATTGATCATAGTGCGATTGCCTCAACATAAATTTCGTTCAAAATCCGTTTAACCTCTTCTTCGTTATCAATATTCATACCCTCTACATATTTATTCAATGTCGTGATAGTGTCCTCAGTGTCAAATTCAACCTGCTCGGTCGTTAATAATCCATGGTCTTCTACGATTGTTAAAGTTTCAGACTCACGTTCCATCTTTTCGACCAATAAATTAAAATGAGCAAAGTCTGTTTTTGTAGTTACAATTAACTTTACGATTTGTCCATCATAATCTTCATCAAGTTGAGTTTCTTTTTCATTTTCGTCATAATAAACCTTAGCGTGTAGTTTATATGGATTTACAATTTGAATACAATCTAATGTTTCAGTATCGAAAATATGAAACCCACGATTATCGTTGAAATCACTCCAATTAATTTCGTATGTGTTTCCTAGATAAAAGATATGACCATTATCGGATTTTGTATGAAAGTGTCCAGAGTAAACCGTTTCGTAGTTCTTTAAGAAATCCGTAGAACGAGAGTGATACATAGAACTAACACCCTTCATCATTTCAAACCCTTGTAAGTCAAAATGACCCCAAGCAATAGAAGATTTAGAATTCTTAATAAATTCCATTATGGTTTCTTCGTTGTCGGTATTAATCCAAGGTATCATATCAACCTTGTATCCGTCGGGTAGTTCTAAAGTTTTTGCTTCAGAATATGCAACAATAGGGGATGTACCATTAATATCAAAAAGTTGTTCTACAGAATTAACATCAACTGTGTTTTTATAATAAGTATCGTGGTTACCTACAATAGTGTGCATTGTAATATCATTATCCATCATAGGTTTGATGAATTTATTACGCATATTATTTAACGTATCAAAGTTTACATACTTACGTCTATCCATCAAATCACCACAATGAATGATAGTTTTGATGTCGTTTTCGATTAAATACGGAAAGAAAGTGTTAGTCCAAAACTTATAAAAGTAATCAGAAAATGCTTTGTTATCCCCTCTTGCTCCAAAATGAGTGTCGGTTATTACTGCGACCTTCATTTACACACCATAAACATTGAAAGGTTATTGAGGTTTTCTTTTTCTTCTTTTTCTGCTTTCTTAGCATCACGTTTTGCTTTCTTTTCTAATTCCTTCGCTTCCATATCATCAATGAACTCTTTAATGTGAATATGAAAATCACTAGAACCTTGGTCATTAATGTAGTCAAAAGATTCTTTATCATGTTCTTGTAATGAATCCATTTGTTCAAAACCACCAGATGTATCAAAATACTTGTACTTAACATACTGTTGTTTCTTTTCTTTTTGGATACGTCTAAGGAATGCGTAGTAGATTATTTGAGTAAAATACGCAAAAGGGTTATTTGATTTTTCAGGATTAAAGTTATGCATATAAGCAAGACAGTTCTCAAGACCATCCGAAATCATATCATCCTTATACGTGTAATTAATAAAGTTAGGTCGGAAAGAAAGCCTTTGAGCAATTTGTAGGAAACATCTAGCAATGTAATCAGTTACATATGGTTTCTTCTCACCAAGCGCTTCTTTATCTGCGATGTCTTTTTGATACTCAATCAAAGCTGCTAGAAAATCTTTATTATTGATGTAATGGTTTTTATTATCTTTATCTACTGCTTTAACCTTAAGAGTCATTAGACTATCCTTCTGAAATTATGTTATTAGATATATTATACCCTAAAAAGAATGAAAAGTAAAGTATTTAGAAATTAATATAAAGCTCGACCGAAGGGAGATCTAACGAACGAAGTGAGTTAGAAGGTGTAGTACCATTATTACATGTAGTAAAAAGATAAGAACAGTTAATATACATTAAGAAAGATAACTATACATTACTTTAACTTTCTAACTCACTTCGTTCGTTAGAAGTCGCAATCAAAGATTGCTCCTTGTTCTATTATTTTAGAATAACTTATTAGATATGTCTTTAACGACGCGTGAAGAAATTAAGAGACAGGTTACGGTTTCCTGTTTGCCACTAAATGTACACTCATTTATCTCTAACGGGTAATAAAACCAATACGTGGTGATACCCTGACACGATTATCTTAATTATTTAACCACTTACACGGCGGTATCAAATTACAGACCTCAATTCAGTATGTCGAATATTATAGTCTGCTCACTTCACAGAATTGCTACTATCCTAGGTTTCACGTTCTAGGCAGAAATTGTTATTTATATGCGTAATATAACAACTATTATACTATACAATTCTGTGAAAGTAAAGCGATTATGTAATTATTTTGCTTTTAGGTTGAATTAGACCAGAACCAACACCAAACATTTGTTCATAGTTCTCTGCAATTTGTTCTGATGCTTCTGCGATGAACAAAATATCATTTAATGAAATATGGATGATGTTATCTTTACAGCTCATTAAGAATGGATTAAATCCCATTTGAACTTTATTTCCTTCTTGGGATACAACTCCAATTGTCTGTGGGTCTTTAATAGTGATTGCCATGTTCTCTTCATTCATTTCAATTAGGTCACAGATAACTTCTGTTCCTGTGTGTTTCATGTGTACGACTGATATATTCATAATGTTATTGTCCTTAGTTTATAATCAAATTTTTCTGTGTTGTAAATCTTTATTCTTTCAATGAAATGTTTCAATGAAAAGTTCTTGTGTTTCTTCCATGATAAGTCGTCACTTATGTCAAATAACGTTGCTTTACCTTTTCCTTCACTCTTTCGTAAACCTCTACCAACTGACTGTAAATTTCTGATACGAGACTTGCTGGGGTGAGCAAAAATAATGTTATGAAGATTGCGAATATTGATACCAGTAGAATAAGTACCGTATGAAGCAACAATAATGGCATTTGAACTACTCTCGGTAATCTCTCTAATACGTTCCCTTTCATCAACTTTTGTACTCCCTGATACGAAAAATATTGGTCTGTTTGGTTCTTTCTTTTTTAAGTAATTGAATAAATGTTTTCCATGTTTTTCTACAAATTGAAATAACACTAATGTATTTTTAGTTCTACTTAAAGTTAAATCGCAAATAAATTTATTACGTTTTACATGTCCAATTAGAAAATCAATTTCTTCTTGATATGTCATCGGTTTTACGAACTTTCTTTCTGCGTCATCATATTTAAAGGTAATTGCTTCAATGTGTAACTTTGAAATTGTATCAGAATCCATTAATTCTTTAGTAGTAGTTACCTTTCTGATAGCACCAAATAATCCCTCAAGCACTAATTTATGTGTAGTCGTCCCATCAAGTGTACCAGTGAATCCAAACTTATATTTACAATCAGTCATCTTAGTTAAAATACTAGTTAATGATTTTGCTTTAAAGTTATGTGCTTCGTCACCGATAACACACCCAAACTGTTCAAAGAATGGTTTCTTTAATTTATAAATTGATTGCCATGTAGTGATAATGATTTGTTTATCTGTAACTTTTTCTTTACCAGAATAAATTCTATGAACGTTGTCCTCGGAGAACGTTGGGTCTAATTCAGACGCATAATCTTTAAAGTCTTTATATAATTGTTCAACCAACGATGTAGTAGGTACGATAATTAAAACCTTCTCGTTTAACTTCTTTCGGTAGTATTGAGTCAATGCGTAAATCATGAAAGATTTGCCTGACGATGTTGGAGATAATAGGAGTGCTCTGGACTCCGTAATCCCCCAATTAACGGCGTTTATTTGATAGTCGTAGGGTAGTATAGGGTTTCCATTAGAGTGCGGATTTAACCCCTTAATAAACGTCTCAGTTGATTCAAGGGACTCTTGGTCTCCTAATTGAGGGTATTCTATTGTGTAATTACGATGTTTAGCAAACTCAATGATATAGTTTATTAGTCCCACATAAACTTCGCCACCAAATACGTTGAACAATCTTATTTTTCCGTCCCACTGCCTTGACCTGTATGCAGGCATAAACTTTGCGCCTGGTACTTCAAACGTAAAGAAAGAAGATAGTTCATGAGCAATACCCATTTCCGATTCTACTCGTAAAAATACATCATCTTTAATTGTTACTACTATATCACTCATAATTTAATTATACCAACCCTTGATGATATTTCATTACGTCTAAAGCGTTCTTTATCGCAAACCCACGTATCACAAACATTTTACAAACTTCGTCTAGATATTTAACTAATTCTTCTTGTAGTGCAACTCGGGCATCTGCCTCAACCACCATTGGGTCAATCTTAACGTATTCTTTAACTTCTCTGTCCTTTAACACATATTCATATGGGTCTGGGTCGTTTCCGTTGTAATAGTTAGTTCTACCTAATGATACTCTATATAGTTCGGTTTTTAATTTCTTTAATTTCAAACGTTCACGAAGTACCATTTTAAGGTATTTGTTGTGTTTGAGTGGTGTTGCTAAAGATTCTTTTGCTAGAATTGTTTCGTCTAGGTATAAATCTTTATCTACTTGGGTTTCTAATTGTTCTATATTCATATAGATATTATACTATACTTTTGTCTAAATGTCAAGTTATTTTTGAGTAAATGTCATATAGTCGAATTGAAGTGTTATATCGGTAAGGAGTTCTTCTGCCGATTCATTATTAAACTGCAATTCTCCAAGAATAGTTGGGAACATATTATGGAATGTATATACCATATCAGTAGCATTCTTGTTATTTGATAGAATGTGTAGTGATGCATCATGCATCATATCTGCGTCATTTACCGTTCGTTTTGATGCATCCGGACCTGATGATTCATACATCCATTTTAATACTTCATTATAATTACTCAAATCTTCATCAACAAGAAACGTTACCATTAATGGTGCATAAACTGGAGTAGAAGTAGGTCTGTAAATATTACCAACAACTGGGTTTGCGATTGGAACTTCGTTTGTTGTAATTGTAGGCAACATTGCTGTTTTCAACCATAGGTCAACGCCTGGGATTGCCCCAATAACTAATTTATAATTGGTTGATTTTGCGAGGTTTAAATTTTGATTTTTCATACCTATATTTATAATAATTTATAATCGCCCACAAAAAACCCCCAATTAAGGGGGTTTCATGAGAGTCTATGGGTTTAGGTATAGACTCAACGGTTTTCCCAAGGTAGGGGAAACTTTTTAACTATTACAGGTTAGTAACAGTAAACTTGCGGAAGTACGGGTTTGCACCAGCAGTACCAGTCGCAAATGGGTTATGAGTCATACCATAACGAGTCTTGAATCCAAGACGCGGTTGGAAATCTTCTTCACCGATTGACTTCATCATTTGTAAAGGAACGTATGGGCAGTAGAACATACCAGCATCATACATGTTAGAACCTTTAAAACCTACAACTACTGTATCAGTAGATGCAAATTGGTCAACGAATACTTTAAACTTACCACCTAATGTACCAGCGAATACGTTGTTAGTAACGTCAGGTTGAGCACCATTGTCAATAGACATTGAAGGCTCAGCAAGACCAGAAACCATATCAAGAGCAGATGCAACATCTGGAGATACGATTAACCAGTTACCACGTCCACGACCAGTGTTCTTAGCAATTAAGTTTGCTTCACGGTTGATTTGTACAAGTAGTGACTTATAACGTTCACCACCCCAACGAGCACCACGGTTATCAACTGCATCAGCAACGTCAAACGTTCCTGCTAAAGTAGTACCAGTAGTTGCACCAGCAGTTGCTTGTGAACTAATAGTAGTGATGATTTCACGATTGATTTCAGCAAGGATCTCACCAGAAAGGATGTTAGACAATTCAGTCTCAGCATCTAAACCGTGGATTGCTTTAAGGTCTTGTGCTAACTCTAAAGAGTATTTTGCTTTAAGAGCCTTAGTCTTAGCTGTAACACTAGACTTCTCAATTGAGAAAGACATTTCGTTGTAAGTAGTAGCACCGCCACCAAATCCACCTAATGCTTCACCTTGAGCAGTAGTCATTGCATCAGCAGTACCATCGTCACCAGCGAAGTCCGTATCAGGAGCTCCAGCAGGTAAAGTAAGTGCTTCAGCACCAGTAGATGCTTCACCAGTGTAATGAGATTTCATTGCAAAGATAAGACCTGTAGGACCTGACATTGGTTGTACACCAATTGTGTCATATGCCATTAATTGTGGCATAGTACGACGAACTAATGAGATTAGGATAGGATCCCAGTTATCTACATTAGCACCTGTAACGTTAGCTTCATCTAACGCAGTTTGTTGATTTTCTAAAAGACGTAAAGTGATTGCACGTTTAGTAGCATCTTTAATGCTCGGAACATCTGCATGCTCCATAACCGGCTGCCACTTATCTTTAATTTCTTCTGATAAAAACATTATGTTTTCTCCTTATTAACTATAAATGTTAAGCACCTAAGATGCTTGCTTCTTTTGAACTTGAAAGTGAAGATACGATGCGTTTCATTGATTCGCTCATTTCTTCAGAATCTTTTACTTCAGTTTTACCTTCAGCAATCACTTCTTCTTTCCTTTCTTCTGTAGGGAAGTATGCTTCCTTCAGAGTTTCTAACTTTTCTGTATAAGACTCTGCGTCTTCGAATACAACACCTTCTGCAAGAGAAGTAAGTTTTTCAACTTGTGTCATAGTCAAATCTTCAGAAACTGTACCGAAAATATCTTTCGCAGTAGCATCATTCAATGCTGAACGTGCTTCCACATTCTTATTCATTTCTGCGTCTAATTCTTCTTTAAGACCAGCAATTTCAATTGCTTGCTCATCAACTACGTTGAATTTGTCTTCTGGAATCTCAATGTAATTTTCAGCAAATAATGTCTGTAAACCACCAACAAAATCTTCAAGGATTTCATTTTTAAGTCCATTTTCAACCGCAACAGCATTCTCTTCAACCCATTCAGTTACCATGTAATCAAGGTATCCGTCTAGTTTAGCAGTAACATCTTCTAAAAGAGCATCAGTTTTAGCAGTTAATTCTGCTTCCATCTTCTCTTCAATTAATGCTAAATTTGCTTTAACGTTTGATTTAACAGCAGTTTCAAATACTAAAGTTGTACGAGTTTTGAAATCTTCAGTTAATTCTTGACCGTCGAACAATGCGTTCATGTCTTCCTTAACATCTACTTCTAACTCTACTTCTTCTTTAGCAATAACTTTTTTGTCTTCTTCAACTTCGTCATCTTCGTCTTCGTCGTCACCATCTTCGTCTTCGTCTTCGAATACTTCAACTTCGCCAGAACCATCTGCCTTAATCTTTTTCTTCTTTAACTTAGTTGCTTTTGGTGCAGCTGCTTCAACAACTTCATCAGACTCTTCTGCAACGATTTCTAAATCGCCAGACTCTAATAACGCATCAACTTCAGATACATCAATTGAAGTGTCAGATTTAGCATCTTCAGAAATATAAAATTCCTGTGCTTCATCTAGAACTAACATTTCGCCAGTTTCTGTTTTTAACTTCATCTTAGGTTCTCCTAATATATTTTGATTATAATCTTAAATTAGTTTTTATTTCTAATTACTATTATTTATAAAACTAATTACTTTAACAATTAACTATTTATTACAAACCACTCATAAATTTCTCGAAAATACGTGCTTCTAAACCAGTTAGTTTAGATTTACTCGTAGACTCAATCTCTTTCTTCATTTCTGCAATATCATGTTCCTTGATAACTCCGTTGTCCCAAACCCATTCCTTTCCTTCCATGATGCCATTTACAAATGCATCTGGTGCAGAGGGGTCTGCCACAATATCTGCGGCAGTAGCAAGGTAGAAGTCACTTTGTACTTCTTGAATTCCTTGTTTATTGGCCTTTAACGTACCCATACCACGTGATGATACACCTAGTTGAGCTCCTTCGTTAATTAAATTCTTTACAATGTTTCCGTGAGGAGTGTCCGTAACTTTTGCTTTACCAATGTAGTTACTTCCTTCTTTAACTAATGCCGTAATCATATGAGATACACGGTCAAGGTTAATCGTAGGTCCATCAGGATGTCCTAATTCACCAAACGCACGTTTCTTATCGATGTACGTTTCAGTATAACGTTTAACTTCGGTTTCCATAATCGCACCAGGATACATACGTCCATTACGATTCTTTAAATCTGCTTGTAAAAATACACCTTCAATATAAAGGTCTTTGCCTTTACCTTCAGTGATGTAATTTACTGATTCATTTATTTCGGAAATTAGTCTCATAACGTTTCTCCTAAAGTTTAACTTTACCGAAAGTGGATTGTACCTTCAACATCTGTCTGTATAATTCCGTTACTCGTGCAGCAGTCTTCGGATCATATGTTCTGATATCGTCTGCAATATCACCTAGATAACCTACTGCTCCGTCAAAACTTCCTTTTGCCTTTTTAAAATCACTCTTTGCTGATTTTAAAACTGGACCTGGAATTGATTCATTCAATACATTATTAATTGATTCTGTTAATCTCATAATATTCTCCTTTAACCTTTATGTGTAATTGTTCTGCCACCACGTCTCTTACGTTGAGCACCAATCTTACCAGAACGTCCAGACTTATCACCACTACCAAAACGTCTTGTGATTTTTAATCTATTACGTTTGATTTTAATTTTATTATTTGCCTTCTTACGTTTGATGTTAGTTTTAAGTTTCTGTTGTCTATTGCGACCTTTCATACGACGTTTTTTAATTTGAGTCATATGAACTTGTCTACGAGAACGCCCTGAATATTTAGTTGCTTCTTCAATATCGTCTTCGTCATCCATAACACCTAAAACATCAAACTCTTCGTCACCAACAACCCAAATAGAAGAACCGTTTTCTGCTTCATATTCACCGTCAACTTCAAAGTCTTCAAAGTCGTCTTGTTCTTCTTCTGACAATTCGTCCCACTGCTCAGAAGTAAACGTATATACATCCAACGTTTCGTCTTCTAGTTCTTCTCTTATTTGTTTAAATGTTTTCATGAATCTTCTCCGGAGTTACTTATCTGCTTTAGCAAACATTGTCTTAGCAATTGATTGTTTCATTGAATCAAATTTTGCGGATACTCTATCTGATATTTCTGCAGTAAATGTGTCTTTAAACGCAGTTGCTTTCTTTTCTCTTGCGTATTTAATTAAATTTTCTAAATTGCTCATAATATTTCCTTAATTTTAATATGTATCGGTAGACATACCTTCATCATCTGTAGGTGTGTCTCCTTTTTCTTTTGCCATCAACTTATCCATATCGGCAATTTCTTCGTCCGTTTGCATAAGGATGTTCTTACGTACCCATTCAATAGAGTAGTAACGACCAATCATTTCACCGTTAGTAATAGTATCTAACATTTCAATTCTTTGGTTCATCATTTCAAGTTTCTTTATTTCACTAAAGTAACCATCATCCGCAAATACGAACTCAATTTGTTCTCTATAAACGTTCCATTCACTCTTACTTATAATACCCTTCGCAATCAATTGAGTGCGAAGTAAGGTAAAGAATAAATCTGAAAAACGTTTTCTTAACTTAGAAACAAACTTAGTAAACTTCAATTCGTCTCTGCTAATTTCACCAGAACGTCCAAATCCCCATGTTTGGTCTTGATCCATTCTAGATGGTGGAACATGAAGTGCTTGATATACTTTCTTTTGAAAATACATCACGTCGTCCATATCACCTAAGTTTTGACCACCAGGCAATGTAGTAACTTCAGTACCACGTCCACCTTCTTTTCTTGGTAACCAAAAATCTTCCATCATAGACATTGAATTCTTACCGTCTTTGACTTTACCAGTCGAAGCATCATAAACCATTTTGTTTTTAAACTTGTTCATGATGTTTCTAAGATATTGCTCAGCCTTCGTTTTAGGAAGATTACCAACATCAATATAGAACACACGTCTTTCTGGTGCTCTTGTAATTCTGTAAATCACCATCGCATCTTCTAGCATACGAAGTTGATTAATAGGTTTCATTGCTTTATGTAAATAAGACAATGTAACTTCTTTTCCTGAATCAAATAAACCACTATCCGAAGTGGCGATCGACTCATCTGCAACTCTTAAAGATTGTGTGCCAGTCATAGTTTCTGTATTGTAAACCCAATATTCGTCTACTTTCTTAACTACTTCTATGCCATTTTTATCTTTATCTTTTGTTACTTCTTTTACTTTCTTGATATCCATAGAGTCGATATATCTCAACTCCTTAATACCTTTCTTGACATTATCATTGTCAAAAATTATGTGATAGTGAATAGCACCATCAACGTACCAACGCTTAAAAATATCAGGTCCAGAATTATTAAATTCTAGTTTTCTAGTAATTACATCAAATTCTTCTGTAATAACTTTCTTGATATTATCTGAAGCATCTAGTTTATCCAGATGAATCAATACCGCGTTCTTATATGGGTCCAATACAATTGCTTCATTAACAACATCGTCGATAGCAAGTTCTGCCTCGGGATTTTGTGAAGTTTCTCTGTATTGCCCAATCAAATCTTTCTGGTTTTTGAAAGATACGTCAAAATTGGTGGCGAAGGCGTTTATTCCTCCACCGTTGATAACAGTGGAACCATCGTTTAAGTCCGGCGGGACGAAAGAGTTTGACCCCTTTTCAATCGTCGCAGAACCTATTTGTTTTTCAACTTTATAACCGAATAATTCCATTGTATATCCTAACCATTAATTAATATTATAGTAATATTTATAATGGTTATTGAACACTATTATCATGAGTAATACTGAATGTTACTGTGTATTCTTGTACAGTATCAGCAGTTTCCCAACTTAGATCGATAGAACCGATCTCTGAAGGCCAACCATATAAATCAACCTCAGTATCTCCAATTGCACCCATGGTTCTATCCATAGGAGTAACTGTTAATATTCTGTGGTGATCTCTTGGTGTATCGCCATTAGAACCAAAGTTTTGGAAACCTTGAATATCGTTCTGCCACGCAAGTAATTCTTTACGTACAGACATAGACTCATCGTTGATAATTGTAACTGTCCAATCTTGGAACGTTCTATCACCTGGAACCTTTAACTTACGGTTCTGGTAAGGAACTTCAATAACACCAACAGAAGTAGCAGGTAATGAAGCAGACTTACAAACAAACTTCTGGTCTTGTCCAGCTAGTCCGATGAATACTTCAAACAGATTACTTCTTGCGTAGTTCTGTGATTTTAATTGTGAACTAAAAGTATCGTAATTCATTTTAATTCTCCCTTATTATACCTGACCGATAACTTCAGAGAAGTCAACGCCAGTTTTAGTTGCAACAAAGTTCAAAGTAATGTAATTAATTGACTTAGCAGGTTTAATAAACATACTAGCAACAAATTGGTTAGCATCAATCACTTCACCAGTATTGTTTGTCTCATCACATTGAACATAAAAGTCATACATACCCTGTTTTCCTTGAATTCCTCCAAGGTAAGGATTAACCATATTCACAAAGTTTCTACGAGTGTACTTGTTGTTAAATTCAAACAAGAAGTATTTAGCAGAAATTGCAATTGCTTTCTCAATAACGATGAATAATCTACGAACATTGATTCTGTCAAAAGCAGAAGGTTTTGTAAGTAAAGTTCTATCACCCCAAAGCACAGTGCCTTGACCTGGGAAAGAAACGATTGGGTTAATACCATTAGGTAACATGTATAACTGGTCACGTAAAGTCGAAGAAGGGTTGTATGCTAATTTAACAACATTCTTAATTTGACCACGATTTAAACCAGCAGGTGACCACCAAGCGTCACGAGTAGAGTCAGTGTATGCAAGTAAACCTGCAGTATCACCACTAAAACCGATCCAACGATATGTGTCATTATACTTGTCGTATGTGTATTTGTAGTTAGCGTCTAAAGAACCGTAAGAAGAAGCAACATTAAATGATACGTCTTTACGTGAAGCAATAACATTAGATACTGCAGTAGATGCACCACCAACGTTTACTACGTCTTCTTTAGCAGGAGATAACATTGCAAAACAGTCCTTACGAACTTCAGCAATAGACTCAACCATGTACTTTTGAACGGCATAAGCAGTTGCTTTTGCTTCATTAGTAACACCACCAGCAACTAGAATAGAAACATTAATTTCATCTGCATTAGCAAATAAGTCCCAACCTAGTTTATAGTCGTCTTCACCAACACCTGAGTCAGCACCATTAGCAAAAACTGTTGAAGCAGTACCATTAGCAACGTTAGCATTTACTGCTAAGATTAACTTTGATGTGTCGTTAATGATTTTCTCAACGAAGATGTTATTGCCATCTGCGTTCTTATTGCCGTCAACTGTAGAAACGATATGTGCTTCAGCAACAACACCACCAACTAAAACGGCAATTGCCATTTCACTGTTAGAAGCAGCCGGAGATACGTCAAACGCACCTGCATATGCCCAAGTTGCGTATCCTGCTTCGTCAGCAGTTTCTACTGTAATGCTATTACCGTATGCTCCTGGGTAACGTGCATAAAAACCTTCTGTTAATGTACCTGAATCCATCTGTGTATCAAAATCTTCAGCATTTTTAATCAAAACTCCAGTACCAGATGCGTTAGCATTAGTAGCAGTAGCGTCAACTACACGAACCACTTGTAGTGAGTTAGAGTAACTTAAAAAGGCTGCAGAAGTCAAAAACGACGGGTATGAATCTGCATTTGGTTTACCAAAAACACTAACCAGATTGCTCTCTGAGGCTACCAAAGTTGCATCAAAGCAAGGTCCCCATGTAAAGCGACCAACTGTAGCACCTAAACTGGTAGCAACTGCAGGGATAGACGTACTCAAATCAAATTCCTTTGTTTGAACGCCTGGACTTAATTGAAATCCCATTGTCATTCTCCTATATTTAAAAAATAAGTTTGTCGAAACATTATTATTTCGATACAACTATTTATAAAAAACCAAACTTTAGAACAACATACTTCCAGGCTGGACTGTCCACACTTCACCGCCCTCTACAACTATCTCACCGTCTTCGTATCCATCGCCGTCGATAAATCCAAATGGGGTTAATTCTTCTTCAATTTCGTATATCTTATTTGCATATAACCTTACTCGCAATTCCATATCAGTCAATTCTTTAAACTCTGGTTGAGTTGATAACCAACTAAACATAACTAGACCCATAACCATATCATCATGACCGTCGCCTTCACCAGCCCAAGATTTACCTTTGGTCACAAACATAGATAGTTCTGTGATGGTATCTGGGTCATTGACTATTAATTTATCACCTTCAATTAAATCTTTCATATTTGAGCAACCAATTGCCTTAATACGACTAGTCATTTTTCTACCAAGTTTATTATGAACACCAGATTCGTTAATGGTGTTATCGTACTCTAAGTCGTAATGTAGAATATTAGCAACTTCTGCTCCTGGACCATTTGATTCAATAATAACGGTTGCTTCGTTATATGCCTGAGCAACTTGCATTATGTAATGTGGGAATAATAGTGGGGAAATTTCATTTGACCGATACGTCGCAACTTGAACAAAAGGTAGTTTTGATACATCAACAACATTCATTGATGAATAATCTTGTCCTCTACCCTCAGCAACGTCAACTGCAATTACGTATGAATGATTTTCTACTGTTTCTTCATATACCTTCAAGTCGTCTTTTCTATATATCGGATCTCTCATTACCAAAGAATGTAATTTAGCGGGGTTGATTAATGTACCTGCCGAACCTAAGAACTCACATTCGAATTCTTGTTTGAATTGTTCTTCGGAAGTATTGGCAATAGTTTCTGCCTTCCAAGCGGCATCTCGTCCTGGAACATCCCAATAATTAATTTCAAATGCTTTGTATGTGTTTCTATGTTCAACGGCATCTAACCACATTTTATAAAAGTGGTTCATTCCGTTGGGTGTTGATACTATAATTACTTTAGAATCTTTACCTGAAGAAATTGTAGGATATACTGAACGGAAGAAATCTTCTGCCATACCCTGTTGTACGAATGCAAACTCGTCTAGAAAAATTAGGTTAAATGAGTAACCACGAATAGAACTTGAAGATGTTGAACCAGCAAGGATTCGAGAACCATTTTCTAGTTCAATAGAACCTTTGTTCCATTCCATTACACCTTGTTGTAACCACATCGGCAACTTCTCGTATGCAAATTGAAGTCTACCAAGAAGTTCTCTAGACGTTGCCGATTTATTGGCGAGTATAGCAACATTCTTTTGGTCGTTGAATAGAATATAGTGAAGCATAAACGCCAGAGACGTTTGTGATTTACCAGACTGACGTGGACATTTCACGATTGTGAAACGGTTTGTATGTATTGTATTGATTAAATTTTCTTGAAAAGGATATAATTCAAATTTTATCAAACCCTTATCAAGGTTTACAATATGAATGTAATTTTTCACAAAGTAAATAGGGTCGTCCCGACACTTCACATATTCTTGAATTTGTTCTTCGGTGTAATCAATCTCAACGTTTTGTCGTTTAAGATTAGGATTTCCTAGATAAATTGTCTTTGCCATAATATAAAGTGTTTTTGTTTATTCGTGTTGTTTTTCTAAATATAAAATTCTCAAATCCAATTCTTCTAATTTGATAATATTTTCTTGTCTGTGTAGTTTCAATTCTTCTCTAGCAATCTTTTGAACTTTTAAAGGCATTCCTGTTCTATCAGATACAAATGCTTTAATTACTGTTTGTTCGTCTTTCATAACCTGTACTAATTTAAACGTATCCATCATAGTCATTGCTACAAACATCGTAGTCATAATACCTATAATCATACCAAACGACTGTAAGCGAGTTTCTCTTTTATGTTTAACTAATATTTCGTTTTTTACTTGTTGTTCTTGTGATATCATTTTAAATCTTTACCCTTTAATAATGCTTGTAAATCAGCAGTAGAACCAACATATAAATTATTATTGGTCGTTGAGTTGCCTGATGGTTTTTCCCCTTTCATAATCTGTAGTTCTTTCTGCATCTTCAACAACTCCATCGTTGTATCTGTAACAGATTTAATTAACCCAGAAGCAACTTCGTATGCTCTTGGGTGTTCCATTTCTTTCGCAAGACTAATAATACCTTCTAGTGCTTCGTTTCCTTTATCTACTAGATTGTATAAATTATCTCTTGCGAATTCATAGTCATCGTCTAAATCGCCTGTCATAGCATTAGACACAACTTCTCTTTTAGGGACAATACCTCTTTCTTTATTTTCAGACATTGCTTTAGTTTCTTCTAAAACGATTTCTGCAGCCTCCATAATTTCTTCTGGATTTTCAAACTCCATAATGATATCACTCGAACCTAAAAGTTCATCGTCTAATTTTTCGTTCACTGTTTTCTTTGTCATAATATAATCTCACTGTTTACTCTACTGGCCACTTAACTTCACTCATAGTATCAACGTCTGTTGCGTCATCAGGGTTGTCAGGGTGTCCTGCTTCGACTTTAGTTGTCCACGGGTCATCAACATCTGATGTCATCGGGTTGACCGATTCTCTAACTTGTTCCATAATAGGAGAGTTTGAAAAATCAAAATCGCCATCTGCCCCAGCAAGTTTGTAATTAGTAATAATTTCTTTAATAATTTTAGCATCGGTAACAGGAGGATAAACCCAACCTTTCATTACAAAATCTAATGTCCAATTGACAATTCTGTGTTCGCCAAATTCACCTTCAAATTCATCAGTCATTGTGATTCCACCGAGAACAATAGGAATATCACGTTCTATATTCAATGCTGGGATTTCTTCAATAACAACGTTAAAATCTGGTTGAAAGTAAGGAACGATTTGTTCAATAATTTGTAAACCATCGTCCATGTAATCTACATAAACATCTAATGTAAAGTTAAAATTATACGGTATCGGTGCATAAATCTTATGCATTTTAGTATCGTCTGAATCGTGTGCAAATGATAATTCGTTCATTTGATTCATAGAACGTGCAGGGTCTATCTCCATACCATTCATGATAAATCCCATTCTAGGGACTTGTCTATTCTTTTTAGAATCTTTAATCAATCTCGCCATATACTTCATTTGAGACTCATATGCGATAGGTACTTTAATATCTGTAACTAAAGTGCCGTCTGATTCTTTTCTTTGTACGTGAATGTTATTAAATACTGACGCAAATGCTACAATAAGTTTACGTGTAGTTCCATGATACCAAGTAGTTCCAAACATAATATTATCCTATTGTTCCGAATGGGTTCATTTCTTCGAAGTTTAATACATCGTCGTCTTCTACATCCCAATCTGGTGTGCCTAATTCGTTATTCAAATTAGATTTAATATCTGCTTCTAGTCCTTCTATCTCAGAATCAGCAACAACAATATCTTCATGACCATATTCCCAAGGTTTAAGGGTTAATTGCCATACGTGTTGAGGGCCATCTGGTGTAGGGTAGAACGAAGAATCGTTGCCTACGAACGATACTTGAAACAATGCCTCAAGGTCTCCAAAGTATAATAAGTCTCCAGCAATCGGCATATCGTCATCCGTTGCAACTGTTTGCTCTGCAAATGATTTCTTAGTAAAAGACACCTTCATTTCGTCTGTTACTTGAACACCGAATTTAGAATAGAAATCTCCAACATCACCGTAGTCTTGATATTCGTCTACGAGAATATTCAAAGTCCATACCGTATCAAAATGACTTGTTGGATCTTCTCCAAAAATTGGATCTAAGTTTTTATACTTACGTGGTAGATACTTAGCGGAGAATCCAATGGTTTCTACTATTTCTTCAACCATATCCTTAATCATTGTTGATTTGGACATATTGTCAAACATACCCATTTGATTAACCTACCAAAAAGTTAGTTGGCATTTCATACTCAAGCGAGAATTGTTCTTCTAATCTTAGAATTTCTTCGTTTGCTTCATCCCAGAGTTGTTGTCCATTAACAACGATTCCTCCAGGTAATGGCATTCCGTCAAATTGTTTCATATTTGAACCCCACTGCTTCTTAATAAGAGCAGTAGTGTACTTCTTCATCCACTCATCGTTATATACATCAAGAGCATAGCCAGCAGTTTCGTCTGGATTTAAACCAACAAAACCACGAAGCATCATTTTACTTCCTTCGTACCACAATGACCCAGCTGCTTCGCAAACTGACTCAGAAGAATATGCTGTCCAAGTTCCTGCACCAGCAGTACAAGTAGCATCAGTCGTAAACGCAACATCAGAACAAACACCTTTAACTTTACAAGATGGACCTAAGATTGTTCCAGAATGAGAATATAAACGATTGTTTGCTTTGTTGAATGTGAATGTTCTGTCTGGATTAAAGTAATCAGATATCATAGAAAGGTTCTGCATAGTCATTTCGTAGTATTGCATACTAACTTTAGTCATATCGAACATTTGGTCAAACATAATTTTATATCTAACATCACTCATTGCTTCTGAAGAATATCTTCCAGGTTCGTAAATGCGAGTAACGGCAATCACATCATCTGGCATAGTGATATACTGATTTGCTTCATCTGTAGCATCAAACGTGATAGTGATATACTTTTCTTCAACACCATCAAAATGTCGTTCTACGAATAATTGAACAGCATCGTCAATACGATCCATTGCCTGAGTATCGTCCACTTGTATTTCTACCTTTGGATAACCCAATCTACGGTATGCGTATTCTTTTAATTCTGTTGCTGATTGTACCTTTGCCATAATAACTCTCTTATTTTAATACTATTTATACTTTTGAACAAGAGGACATTCGGCTGCCGTACAGTGATTATGTACGTCAACCTGCCATTTCCATTTGAACCTTAATATAGTAAATGTGAATAGTAATATAGATAAACTAAACATTGTCTCTACTAATATACAAAGCATAGCATATTCAGACATCAACAAAGTTTCTCTGATATATTCAAAGTTGTATAGGTGTAAAAATGAAGTCAACGACCCCAATAATATTGATGACCTTGCCCACACAGAATAAAACTTTCTATGTTTCAGTGTGAAAAAGAATCCACCGAAACCTAATGTGGATACCATAATACTTAAAAACATCTCAAAATCAAATAATAATTCAATCATAATATTAACCCTTTAACCAATACATAACTAATCCAATTACTGCGGACGCCACAAGCCAAAACATTCTCTCACCATTTCCGATTTGAATTTGATTTGTTGCAATGTCTATATTTTGACCCTGTCCTTGCTCAATCAACTTATCCAACTTATCCTCGATGCGTTGTGTTCTGTGATAAACAGTCTTCATCTTTTCTTCGAGGCGAGTGATTCGTTCTTTCATAATATCAATAGAGTCCCTAATGTTGTTTAAATCTTCCATTGGGAATGTCCTTGTTTTTAATGTATTATACATATTTACGTAATTATACTATTTATATAAAATAAGAGCTTGCGAATGAATGAAAAGAATATAGTCGTTGTTGGTGATGTAATGCTAGACGAATACTGGAATGGAACCAGTACCAGAATATCCCCAGAAGCTCCAGTGCCGATAGTAGACGGTATCTCCGTATCTCACGTACTTGGTGGAGCAGCTAACGTTGCTCTTACATCAAGGACGTTTTGTTCCAAGGTGACGAGCCTAGGGTGCGTAGGGTATGACAATGCGTCAATGATTATTACCAAAAAAATGACTGAAAATGACGTTAAATTTAACTTCAGTTACTCGTATGAAAATAAGACTATTTCTAAGATTAGAATCATGTCTGATAATCATCAATTAGTCAGGGTTGACCACGGGAATATCTCATACCCATATACAAATAAACTTGAAAATACTCCAGATGTAATAATCGTTTCTGATTATAATAAAGGAACAATTCACAGCGAATATTTAGAATATCTAATGGGTTTTGATGTACCTGTTATTATAGACCCCAAAGGAACTGATTGGTTCAAATACAGCGGTGCGTATTGTTTAACTCCTAACAAGAAAGAGTTTGAAGAAGTGTATGGTGAATTTTCCGTTGACCGAGCATTAATGACTGTTATAGAATTAGACTTACAAGGAATACTTGTTACTCTCGGTGCCGATGGTATGACTTGGGTAGGTAAAGGTGGGGAAATAATTAGTTTAGATTCCGAAGCAAAAGAAGTCTTTGATGTGACGGGAGCAGGAGACACTGTTATAGCGACGTTTGCGTCGTTCCTACACGAAGGGGTTGAAAGTGCTATGAGAAAGGCAAACAGAGCAGCTGGTGTTGTAGTTGGTAAAGTGGGAACATCAATCCCCATATACGAAGACGTTGTAGAAAAAGTTGTGTTTACTAACGGTTGTTTCGATATCATTCATAGTGGACATATCGCCTTACTAAAAGAATCTGCCAAGTTAGGTAATAGGTTAATTGTTGGATTGAATTCAGATAAATCTGTTGAAAGAATCAAAAGAAAACCAATCAACAATGAGCAAGAAAGAAAGGTAGTATTAGAAAGTATTGAGGGAGTGGACGAAGTTATTATATTTGACGACGATACTCCAATCGATTTGATTAAAGAGTTAAAAACAAACGTCATCGTGAAAGGTGGTGACTACACAGTAGAAACTGTTGTGGGTCATGATATAGTTGATGAAGTAGTAATTTTTCCAACGCTAGAAGGAAAGAGTACAACGAGTGTAATAGATAGGATTAAAAATGATAATTAAAAAGGGTTGGGGACACGAAGAAATCATTGAAAGTAATGATTTATATTGTATGAAAGAGTTGCACTTTGAAAAGAAAGGACATAAGTCCTCTATGCATTTTCATAAAGTGAAAGACGAAACTTGGAAAATCCTAAGTGGTAGTATCAAAGTTGAATTGATGGACTTGAGTGATTCTTCAACATCATTTGTTATAATTGAAAAAGGGGAGAAGATTCGTATTGAACCATTCACCCCCCATCAAGTAACTTGTTTGGAAGACGATACAGTAATTATGGAAGTTTCATCAAAAGATTCAGTTGAAGATAACTACCGTATTCGCCCTGGAGACAGCCAGACTATTTAAGAATATGTTGTGGTGCGTTTGAGTTATCTTGATTTTTTGGGTATTTTTTTAAACGTTCTTCTATGGATATTTCCTTAGGAGGAGGCATCCCGTCCTCTACTCTATCTGCATAATTACTCATGTCGGCGCAAGTGTAATGTTGGTATCCTTTGGCAATATTCTTGGGCATAGGAACGTTCACTATTTTTCCTGAATTATTATTAGCAATCATTGCCTCGGCGACATCTTTAAAACTCTTAGATTCTCCTGTTCCGATGTTAAATATTCCTTGAGTTGTAAAACCTTCAATATTCGGTGGCATGATATCTAATGCCATTTCAATCACTGCGTCCACATGGATGAAGTCTCGTTTGATTTCATCCGAACCCTCAAACAATTCAATTTGACCGTCAATTGAATCTAGCTGATCTTTCATCCAAGCCGTGGGGGACTTCATTCCTTCCTTATGTTGCTCAAACTCTCCATCAGATATTACATTAAAGAATCTAAGAGATTGCATAGGAGTTCTGAATGATGTTTTGGACAACATTCGTCTCATTCTTTTATCAATTAAAAGTTTTGTGTATCCGTATAGGTTATTCGGTTTATATTCATCGATCTCGTCGTTAAACTCATCACTATCTCCATATACCGCCGCGCTTGAGGCAAATTGTAAAGGAACGTTGTTATGATAACAATAATCTAATATTTCTTTTGAAAACTGATAATTATTCTGCATCAAGTATTTGCCATCATCGCACGTTGTTGTGGACTCTGCTCCGTAGTGATATATAATACCAATATTGTTGGTGAAATCTGCAATTGTTAATAATCGTAACAACTCTTGTTTATCGATATAAGATTCAAATTTTAAATCTAACATATTTTTGAACTTATTAGATTTAGACATATCGTCCACTATAATAATGTCTTCAACCCCTCTATTATTGAGTTCTTTAATTAACCTACTTCCGATAAAACCCGCACCACCTGTTACTATAATCATTTTCTTCTCCTAACCTTGTCTTTAATAATAAAATTCACAATGCAATTTGCGTTCACTATAAATTCCCCTTCTTATATTGTTTAATGTTGATGTATTACTCTAACTATTCTTTACCTCGATAATAATTCCATTATGTGGAATATACAAATATTCAATATCACTGTCTTTAAGTGTTCTAACTGCATCGTCAATAGTTTCTACTAGTGGTTCACCACCTAAGTTGAATGATGTGTTGAAAAGAATCGGTACTCCTGTTTGATCATAAAACTCTTTGATCATCTCGTAGTAAACTGGATTCTGATGTTCTTTAACAGTCTGAATTCTACAAGTACCATCAACGTGAATAATAGCAGGGATCTTTTCTTCAACACCAGGTCGACAATTCATAGCATACATCATATGAGGAGATTCTTCTAGTCCTCTCATATCAAACCATTCGTGCGCGTGTTCGTGTAAAATTGAACCAGCAAAAGGTCTAAAGTATTCACGATGTTTCACACTATTAACGTAATCCTTTCCATCTTGAGTACGTGGGTCAAATAAGATAGAACGGTTGCCTAATGCTCTTGGACCATTCTCACAACGGTCTTGGAACAACGTAACAATATTTCCATTCATAATCAAATCAACAGCATCTTTAGATGTTTTGTTGTAAGTAACTACACCGTTGTATTTCTCTACAATAGCTTCGACAATCCCAATCTCTTCTTCTTGAACTGGACCAAGATACAAAGACTCACCCATTCCTCTATTAACACTGCTATTGGTTTTAACATGATGAACAAGCATAGCTGCACCCATAGCAGTTCCTGCATCGTTTGAAATTGGTTCTACGTAAATATTAATATCTTCGTCTTTCAATTGCTCTAAGTACCAGTAGTTAGCAACACAGTTTAATCCATAACCACCAGAAATAACTACGTTTTTCTCTCCACTCATCTTAACTGCTTTACGAATTAAATCAAGTACCATCTGTTGAGATTCGGTCTGTACTGCGTATGCCATATCTCTACGGTTTTGTAGTAAAGTAAGGTCATCTCCGTCTTCAATATCAGATTCCAATACACCGTATCTGCCTGTGTTTATTATGGCTCCGTTAGGATACGTTGGGATGACAAAGTTTCTATCTGTGGTCTTCCATTTAGCACCATCTCTATCTGTGTATATATCTGGAATTTCGTCATTAGGTTTGCCGTATGGAAACAAACCCATAGTCTTTCCTGCTTCAATAGGCTGCCAACCACAATACTGAGTTACTGCTTCATATGCTTTAACGATACCCGCACTGTCATCTAAAATTAATTCAAAATCCCCTGACTCACCCTCGCGATCGGCTGCTAGATCTTTGATATTAGTACCAGGCCATGGCCCTCTGCCGCCTTGGTGCTTGTATAATGTTTTAAAGTTAGCAGGATAGCTGCATTTGATAATAGACTCTAACTCCCAAGTCATCTCTTCCTGTCCGTTAATATTCATAGGAATAAACGTACCTGCACCATCTACAATAACAGCACACGCAGAATCAAATCCGGACCTATAAAATGCACAAGATGCGTGCATTTTATGATGCCATTTATCCATCATAAACACCTGATTATCATCCTCAATCAACTTTAGTTTCATCGCAAGACCTGTATATACATCACCACCCGAAAAGTCTACACGACTCGTATCTGGTTGTGTGTGAGATATAACTAAGTAATCTAACTTATCTGTATATTCTAAGATTTTAACAATTGAAGCAAAAGGTCCACCATCATACTTCTTACGACTTAGACGCTCTTCCTCAATAGCAAAAACAATCTCTCCGTCTTTTAACAAACACACACCACCATTGTGACCTCTAGCAATACCTGCAATCCACTGACTCATAATATATTATCCTTCTTCGTTGTTATTCATTACATCAGCAGCACTGTTTGATGTTAGTAGCCCTTCTGCATTACCTTTTGACATATCATATGTTGGGTATGTCCCAACATCCGTCATAACAGGTTTCCCTGAACTACAACACCCACTGTCTGTTTTTGTTGTATTAACTTCTCCTGTAAATAATTCACCTTTGCCCATAAACTTAATACAAGACTCTAACACTTCTACCTCTTGGTCGGGTGTCATTGAAATGCAATCGTTGTTGGCTCTATCTCGCTCATCATCCATAGATATGCGGATCGGAGAATATTCTCTACGTCCTTCTCCTACATCAATTATATCAAAACCTTCGTAGTTAGGGTACGTGATGTTGATCGGGTATGTTGATCCAGTAACGATTGTTGCTGTAGTGCCCACAGCCTTTGCTATATGTTGACCAACAGAATCACATCCTAAGAAATGATCTGCACTGCTGATAATTGAGGCCCACATTCTAATGTCTTGTATTTGTGGTTGTGCTGTCGCATGTTCATTGTCTTTCTCTAATGGGATCTGAATTTCAGACATAATAATAACTGCATACTCTGTACGTAGTTCGTAGATAAGTGCATTAATATTACTAAGTTCAAAAGAACGTGAAGAAGGGTCGTATATAAAATCACCTTCTTGTACAACAGACCTTCCGAATGGTTGAATCACTAAAACCTTATCTTTGCCAGTACCTGCTTTAATTTCTTGAATAGCCTGATATCCTTGAATAGACTCGGCTTTAGTTAGTTTGATAACTGGGTCGGAAATGGTGTTTTCTTCACTACTCCTGCCATTAATTTCAATATCAAACCCTTCAGATAAAGAACACTTTTGGTTATAGTAATCCCAAACCCTATATGGTTCTGGAGAAACTATATCTTTATCTTTTAAGTGGTTTTCAAATAAACCTTTATGCCAAGAATCATATGCATGTTTATGTAATGTGGGGTGTCCTTTATAAAACTCCATACCACCTTCGCATACAATGACAAAATCCTTATCTCCAGACTCTCTTTCGTATTTTTCTAATGCTGGAATTGAACAAAGAACACGACCTGCACCACCGTTAATAAAGAACGCTTTTGAGCGATTGCTCATATTTCACCTCACCTGTAAATAATATAATCATAATAGAGTTATTATACCCTACTTTTATGTAAAAGTCAACCTTTTTCTAAAATTATTTATAACGAAAAAAACCCCCAATTAAGGGGGTTTTATAATTAAGGTTTATCTAGCAAGTACCATAAAACTTGGTTTATCTGGCATCATGTCATACGCAAGATGTTCAGGAACGTCTGCTAAAATAGTCGGCATTTCACGTAACCTTTTTCTATATAAAATAACCTCGTCTTTCAGTTCTTGGGGCATATCGTCCGCAAGGTATTTATCAGATTCTAACAACCTTTCATCGCGCTCTTCTCGGATTATGTCCCACGTTACTCCTGTACAATCTGAACCAAATAAATTAGTAATAGATGTATATGGAACTAAAAATGGTTCATTGGATATAATGTTTATTTGAGAAGTTCTATAAAAATCACTTGCTTCGAATAAACTATTATACGATAATGAAGGATATCCTTCATAACCAACAGTAACATCGATATCCAACATCACAGGTTCTGGGTTTCCACCTTCTTCTATGTTTAATGCTGGGTCTAAATCTGCATGCAACGAACAAAAAATAGGGTTCTCTTCGCAGTTGATTTCTAACCATTCGTACCCCTCACCTTGTTCAGGAGGACCATCATTCATTTCTTTTTCAGAAACTGCTCCAAAACCATATGGAGCGTCTCCGTTTTCGTCTACTGCAACATAACACGTGTCGTCGCCTCGGTAAGTTACACTCAAAGTTTCTGTAAAATTCTCTACAGAAGCCTCTGGATCAACTAACCACCCCGTAGGTATTTTTAAATCGAATTGTATATTAATAATTGACATTTTTATTTCTCCTAATTACGAGTAAGTGATTTTAACAACACCTGGTCCGCCTGGGGCACCATATTGTGTACAGTTTCCGCAATATGTAGTCATACCACTCATACCACCGTGTGCCGTAGGAACAAACCCACAAATACACGCACAACCATGTCTTCTCCAGCAAGTATTTAATGCTTGGCCAACACCACCACCCATCATAGGCGCAGCGGTTGGATTGTTTTTAACACTAGTACAATGACAACATGAATCTCCTCTCTCCATAACACCTTGATGTGAGTAAGTAGTAAAACAACCACCACCAGACTTAGCGCATATAATACACTGAGGTCTTGAGTCGCAGTAGTCTCTCCACGAACCACAAGTACAACCACCATGACCACCCATTGCACACATAGAGATATTACAACCAGCCACACATGAACGACAACCGTGACAACCACAACGACAACATTGTTGACAACATCTGCTTCCACCTGCACAAATTTGGTATGTCCAACCAGGAGAAACGTTTACTGTTCCTGAGTTGTTATAATACCCACCCTGAGCTCCAACATAAGTCATACAACAACTAGTAGAACACGAACCTGATCCCTGACCACCTGCACCCCAAAGTTCAAATACAGCTTTAGTCACACCAGCAGGAACTGTCCAGTTACATGACACACCACAAGTTCTACGATTAAGGTCACCACCACAATAGTTAAATTGTGTTAGCCACTCAACTCCATAATTAGATCCTGTATTTGCATCTATCGCAGTACACACGTCGCAATTAACACATGTCATACAATCCGAAATAGTAGCAGTTAATCCAGTCAATGACGACGCCGTGCTTGATGATAAATTTGTCATATCGGTCGACAAATTAGTATCAAGTGTGTTCATATTTTCAGTCAAAGTTGTTTCTGTGGCTGATAAAGCTGTGTTAAGATTGCAAACCGCAAGAGCAATGTTCTGATCCACATTTTCTGTAGTTGCAACAAGAGCACTTGATACGACTTCATCCAGATCGGCAATCTTCTTATCGGTGTCCCTCTTAACTTGACTAATTTTTCCAAGTGTTAAAATATCCATTGTTATTTCCTTAATAATATGTTAGTTATAATTTTCATAATATATTGACCTTATATTTCCCATGCGTCTATAAGAGTAATCACACCTGCCGTATTGAATTCTGCATTATTGTGTTGATATGTCTTATATTGTAACGATTCTGGTGTACCTTTCTTCCAAGATTGGAGTTTAAACTCCCAAGAGTCATTTAATGTATGTCCGTTAGGGTTGGCAAATTGAATCATAATGCCGTTTTTAAAGTTGGTTCCTGATGTAGACAATGCACTGAACGGAGAGTCGTCTGAATTACCATTTGGTCCATATAAAGACAAATCTGTATTTACATTATTAATCGCAGAACCTGTATATAACACAGGTCCATCAATAGTTACTCGTGGTTGCTTATATGCAGAACCAGAATCTGTAATAGAGATTGAAGATACTGCACCCTGAGCATTTAATGTAGCAGTAGCAGTAGCACCAAACCCAGTTGGGTTTGGATCAATGTCAACAATAGTAACACGCTGATCTCCGTCAACATAGTCAGACCAATCGTCAATAATAGTAATTGCTCCAATACCATCGTTAAGACTTGCCGTAGATTCGAATCTACCTCCGAACGTTTTAGTGTTACCCCATGAACCGATCGGTTCGACCATAATAGCAGTTGGGTTAGTGTATCCAGTTCCTCGTCCTGACATTGTGATCGATTCAACATATGTATTCATATCGGCTTCTAATATAGCACCAGAACCAGTTTCAGAAACAATCACAAACTCAATATCTGTATATCCTGTTCCTGATGTAATAACTGTTATTTCAGTAATCTCTCCAGTCAATGCAGCAAGGCCAGTAATAGACGCAGTAGCACCAGAACCAAATGCACCATTATTTGCTGTTGGATCTACTACAATTATCTTATCTGTAGGCGAATATCCCACACCACCATTCACGACAGACACAACACCTAAGTTACGTTTAATATTAGGAGTACCGTATGCACCTTCTCCTGCACCAGAAACGTCTAGGATACGTACACTATCTGTATTGGTATAACCTTCACCTCTATCTTCGATAGCAACGTTAATCAACGTGCCTCCGGCGTCGATAGTTCCTTTAGCTCTACAACCACCACCAGTATTTGAAATAACATCAACCAATACTTCTGAATTTCTTACAGATAATGTTGCTGTTGTTGCCATACCATTACCAAGTAATGAATATGTGTCTGTAATTTGTGTGTCTTTTGTAATAACGTAAGACCAAACTCCAGATTGAGGGATGTTTGGAGATTTAAATGCTCCACCTTCATGCTCAACATCGTGTCCTTGTAAATCTGTATTAGTAAACTCAATAGTATCACCAACTTTAGCAGAAATCTGCGAAGGTACAAATTGATTATTTTGAAGTTGTACTTGTATTGTACTTGGAGTTGTTGTAGTATATCCTGCACCTGCTGTAGAAACATTAATTGAAGCAATTACTCCACCAACAATGACCGATTCAGCAGTCGCAACAGTTGTTGCACCTCCTCCCGAAATTGAAACCGACGCAGAACTATATCCAATACCACCATCTGTAACAACAATTTTATCCACATTAGCACCTTCTAATTCAGGGTCTGAAGATAATACCACATGTGCAACCGCACCAGATCCATCTCCTGTGATTATCACAGGAATGCTAGGATTCACTGCAATTCCTGAAGAAACTGGCCCGTGGTCGTGAGCACCAGTAGCATATGTGGTATCTGCTAATTGTTCAAACATAAACATTTGAATGAAATTGTTCCAAATAACAGTAACGTCATGAGTGTGTCCCGAATCAACTGTTGTTTTAACAATTGAAACTCCATCAGTCGATTCGTCACCTTTGATTGTATCTACTTCAGATTGAGTTAATTCAACAGTATGAGTATGCGCAGAAGCACCACCAATATCAGGCAATTCCACCGACCAATAACCAACATAACCTGCACCCTGCTCTGTCATCTCAATGTTAGAAATAGTTCCGTCACCAACAACAATCGTACACTCCGCACCAGCACCTGTTGAAGTATCTACAATGCGAGTAAATGCTTTATCAGAATACCCTTTACCACCGTCCGTGATTGTAATATCAGAACAACCGTTATCATAAACAGCAGAACATACAGCACCAGTACCCAACTTACTATTATGGTCAATTGTGTATGCGTATGTGTCAATGAAACCAGAATCGTCGGAAATAAATACATTATAAATCATACCGTCAGATAATGCAGAATCGTAAGATTCTCCAGGTAAACTGTGTTCATATGAACGAGTAAAGTCGTCAAGAATAGAAACTGTAGAATTAAAATACTGTTCACACTTCACTGGAGTGTCGAATGGGTTTGATCCGGATCCGTCTACATACGACGCACCATTAGAAGAAGGTACACCATGTCCAATATTTGTTGAAATACCATCATGACAATACGATGAGTATGGCTTGAATAAAACAGTTCCTTCATTTTCTGAATATTGCCCGAGAACCCCTTCCGAATATAAATTGTTATCTATATCCTGAATTGTTATAAAATCTCCATCCAATAAACCATCAAATATCATAGCATATTGTGTTCCTCTTGTTAATGTTATAACAGGGTTGTCAATATCAGGAATAGATGTGTTATTTAAGATAGTTAAATCTGTTGCAGCGTCACCATTAACCTCGTGACCAGTTACTCTAAATGATTTTTGTTCACTCGAGTCTGTATTAACGAAAAAGTGATATGCCTTAATTTGTTCAATTCCAGTTTTAAGTCCTGCTGCATCATAAGTAAGAATTTGATGATTTACGAAAGGACGAACCTCTCCTGAAATTTCTAGTTCTTCTCCATAAGATACTACTTGATTATCTTTATTATATAAAATGTGATGAGTAGTAAAATCACCTTCTTTAAAGTATGTAACTAAATCGGCATCGTTATATTTGTAACCGACTTCAAACGAAATATTCTTCGTCATTAACAATTCAGCAACTAGTTGATTTGTTTGATGTACAGAATAACCGGAATCAGTAGCACCAGTCGTATAATTTGCAAGATTTGCTTGTAAATCGGCAAGCGCTTGAGTAATAATAGCATCTTGTGCTTGAACGTGAACCGTGTAATCGGTCATCAATTGTGATAATGTGACTGAAATATTAGTTTCAAGTAAGTTTGCATTATCAGAAAGAATCACGCCAGAGTTATTAGCCCAAGGAATGAAGATATCATTAACGAATTCTTTAACTTCGTTGTTGATATAAGTTTCAACAGCATTCATTGCTTCATTAGTACGAACAACAACTTCGTCTTTAAACGTATTTTGTTGTGCTTCTAATGGAGTTGCAATGTTTGAATTCAACCAAGTTTTCATTGAAGATGCCATAGCATTCAATTTGGTTGGTATCATTACTGCAGGAGTATTTGTATAAATTTCTACCTCATTAGCATATTCGCCAATGTCAATAGGATCGAAAGTGATATTTGGAATATCATTAAACGGATTGACCGCATGGGTGATTGTATCTAATGTAATAGACATTTAGTGTCTCCTAAAATCTTAAAAATCAATTTATTATAGTATTATTTATATTTATAAACAATACTTACCTTTTATTTATAATAAGAGAATTTTACTTCTCTTAAATATTTCTTACTCTATTCTCGTGAACGCGTCTACCATTGTATATTGGTCGCCAGTTAAAGTAGTAATAACCAAATCAGAAGCAACTGTTGGTGTCGTTCCATTAACTACAAACGTAATTAATGTAGGAATATGAACATCAGTAACCGTTTGTTCAACACCACCAATAGTCAACATCATACCAGACTTGAATCCAGTTCCTTCAACAGTAATTGTAGTAGTGTCTGCGTAACCAACTGCATCAGATAACCAAACAATTTTAAGGTTATCAAGAAGCTCTTCTTGACGAATTGCAACATCATAATATTGTTCAACAACATTTTCACCAAACGATTCAAGAGTTCTGAAACCTGATAATACTTGTCCAGTGTAATCTTGATTCTCAGTATCAATGTTATGTTGTCTCCAACGGTCTTCACCACCAATCGGCATACCAAATACATTCAGTCCACGAGCAAGTAACAAATACTCATCAGAAGAAAGATTAGGAATAGTTTTAACAGAAACGTTATCCCAATTAGTAAATCCAGCAGATACTGTTGATAACGTCAAGTAACAAACACCAGTTGAAGCAGCACTAAATACAAAATCACGTTGACCTTGTAATTCTCCTTCATTGATGTTAAATGATGCATATTGAGAGTCATCTGGTGCAGGACCGATTTTAACAATTGAAGTAGTAGGTCTGTCAACGTTCATATAAACTTTGTAGTTTGACCCTTCAATAACTGGGAACGAAATATAAGCAATACCTCGATTGTTTTCTCCAGTACCCGAAGTGTGAACAAATTCTCCAGTATTATTAATGTACGCTTCTCCACCAGGTTGAGACATAAATGCCCAATTTTCTTCAAGCAATTTAACAGAAACATCATCAATAGAACCTTTAAAACCACGTGAGTAGTAGAAAGGAGCATCTTGCTCTTCAGGTCTTGAATCGATATCACCTATAAAGTGAATCTTGTCGTCATAATCACCTGCTCTAACGTGAATAGTCTTAGTGCCCTCATTTACAGTCCCAGTCGTATTTCTATCATAGATAGGAATTTGAACCTCGTGCAACTTGATTGAATTGATAATTCCTGTTCCGTTCACTTTAATAGAAGCAGTATTACCTATTGTTCCTGTAATTGGAATAATATGACTACCGACGGTATTAATACTGTCGGTAGTAACAGCATTAGCTCCAGTACCTAATGATATTTCAATATCAGAAGTTACTGTAACCAAATTAGTTTCTTCGACGTCATCGTGATTTTCCCAGAATGTGTATGTCTGAATTCTCATTCCCGAGTCACTAGAATCGTTGTAAACTGTGGTATGAACATGATCAATATTATTGTCAGACGTCAACACAAACCCTAAATCACTATGCTTGATAATAATTCCGTGCTCATGAGTCGTGTCAGTTTGAGTCAAATTACTCATGTCCAATTTATCAATATTACCAGAAATGATACTGTTGTATGTGTCAAACGAACAAGTGTATGTATGTGTGTGGTCTGAATCGCCACCAGAAATTGTAAATAAAACGTTCTCTAATGAAGAATCATAAACAACAGTAAATGTGTGCTCATATAAATTCGCATGATTCGTATCAGTTTGAATTGTTGTTAATGTTGCTCCTTCATTAAACTTCAAGAAATCATATTCAGACTGAGTCAATTCGAAAGTGTGGTCATGAGATGCACCACCATAAACTCTAAAGTTATGGATAGTGCCTGATACACTTTCGACGTTCATTATTACTTCATATTGAGCACCATTGTTTAAATTCTCAGCAAAAGTGTATGTCAATACTTCATCAACCGAATCAATAAAATTCATTTTACCGTTGTCAAGTGTTATACTTGACCCAGTGGACGTCCAATTAATGGCTCCAGCATTTACAGCATCAAAGTTCCAGTTTTTAATTAAGTTGTAAGGGTTACTACCTAATGCTAACTGCAAACGACCTTGAGAACCGTCACCTTCTGGGTCCAAATTATCAAGGCTATATTTAATTTCATAAAGTTTTCCACTTTCGAAAGGTACAGTTTGACTAATTTCAGAAAGTGATTGTACTGTGCCGTCAGCCATTGCTTCACCATTAATAGTGTCCCAACCTTCACCGAAGAACCAAGCGTTTTGCCCAGTAACACGTTCTCTTAGAGAAATATTATCAAGTTTACCAACACCAGTAGCAACAATAATCATTTTTGTTGTATTAACAGGGGCAACCAATGTTTCTGAATAAATTCCAGAAACAGTATTAATAGCACCTTCGGCAGTAGTATCGCCAATTAATTTGACTTGAATCGTTCCAGTTGCGAATCCACCAGCATCAACGAACGATTCAAGGACTTCATAACTAATTTCATATTCTTCACCAGCAACAACTGAACCAGTAACAATTTGCTCAAGAGTTCCACCGACTAATGCGTCAGTAGTAAATGCAGTACCTGCTTCAACTTGGAAAGAACCTGATTCAGACCAAGGAGATTCTGTAAACGACACATTACTTAACGTAAAGTTTGTTCTTTCTCCTGCCTTAGTGCTAATATAAAACTTAGCATTACCAGTGAAATTGTTACTTACAACAAATGATTCAGAACCAACACCTTTGTTCATAACAACTTCATCAACCCATTGCTCAGTACCCAATTCAATATTACGTACTTGAACTGTTGGAGTAACACCTAATCCAGCAGCAGTTAATAAGTTTCCAGAACCTGTGATTTGTGCCTGAGTTCCTTTAACAGGAAATGCATTTTCTGGTTCAGGCTGTACTTGGAAGTAATCTGTAGATGTTCCATTATCAACAACAATTTTATCCTTGATATGTAAAGGTGTGTACATATTGTCTTGCCCGTGATGGTAATAAACAATAATATCTTCACCAACTTCAGTTACAGGAACGTCGATTACGTTAATTACACCACCCATTGATCCATGCCATCCACATTGATAGAATAAAGTATCAGGAGCAGATTCAGCGATTGTAATTTCAACAACAGCATATTTAGGAACACCAGAATCGTCATTGTCCCATAAGAACGTAGGATCTCCTTCAGTTTGTACACCTGCACCAACTTCTTCTCTTGTTCCAGTAACACCTAAAGTGTATTCACCAAAGTATGTACCTGGAGTGAAATGTGAACCATCGTCAGTCGTGAAGTAGAAAGGATGTCCAACAGCATTCACGTAGAATCTGTAAGTACCACCACGATATAAGTTTAAAGTTCTATTCGTTCCTTCAATCATACCCGATTTATCAAATTTGTATAAACCATTATATGCTTCAACGTTGTATGAACCATTTAAGGCTCCAGGAGCGATGAATGGACCTAATCCAGATTGACCGTCAGAACCAGTAAGACCAAAGTCTTCAGGAATCGTCCAAGTAAATTCTTTAGAGAAATTACCTCTGAATAATGAATATCTCCATTGTGCAAGTCCGATTTCTTCAGTAGGATTTAATGCTTCACAAGCAAGTCTATCATCAACACCATTATAATACCAACCATCCACGTCTAATTCTTCACACCAACCACCTAAACTAGCACACTCCGGGAAAGGTTCATTACCGATCCATTGCCCTGGCTCTTCGTCTGTGTTTACAAATTCATTATGGTCACCAGTAACAACTGTTAAACCATGATTTGCTCTCATTGAAATACAATTGTTTCCACCAGTTTCAAGCATTCCTGCTTGTACTAAGTTGTCCCAACCTGCACCTGGAATTGCTTTAATACCAGCAGCGTGCATATACATTTGAATCGGAGCATCTGGTGGAGTATGTGCTAACGTGCTCCATGCATTATTGATGAATGTGTATGTTCCACCTCTAAATAATTGGAAACCACCATTTGTTCCATCATTACCACCGAATGATTCGTAAGCAGCTTCGTCTCTTTGATAAGGAGCATAAGAAACATCAGTTCTGTCCCACCAAGACCAATACCAAGGAGTGTCTTGAGCACCTTCAACAACAGAAGCATTTGGATCTGCCAACGTGATTGTAGTTTGAGTATCAACAACAATTTCCATATTTTCGGTCGGACCGTAACCATCACCAAGAGCAACAACAATGTGGTCGTTCATAGCGCCTGGTTGTTCAGACGGAGTATAGTCCTGCGCACCTGATGGTAATTGTACAACATCACCTACTGTCAAACCGTGTTGGTTTGAATGAACTGTGTTAGGTCGTGACCATTCTAATTGAACACCTTCTACATAAGCAGAACCAATGTGATTAGTAATATCACGTTCAACTTGGAATCTGTAAGATGCTAAGTCAGAAACAACAGTATATTGCTCGATTACATTAAACGTCGTTGGAGTAGTGCCAGGAGCATTTGCTAATGGATAAACAGTAGATTCTGTTAATACAAAATTATCTTTGTCAATAACATTTTTAACCCAGTAATTCGTGTTACCGTGATGAATACCATTGTAAACGTTAGTGTAATGGATTCTTTGTCCAGGAATCAATCCATGATCTGCTGAATTAATACCTCTACGTTTTTTAACAAAACCTGATAATTCTGTAAATGGATTTGATATTGATGTTGGATTTAAATCGTCACCACCGTCGATAGAAGAATCATATTGAGAAATACCAAACAAGTTAGATCCAGGATACCAAACACGACCAAAGTCATGAATATGTTGGTCGATAGCGGTAATAACATATAAATCGTTAGCTGCATCAATACAACCGAATTCAACAGTATGGAAATGCTGAGGATCTGAAGTACCAAAATCAGAAGTTCTTGTGATAGTGACACCACTTCCGTCATGGGCATTAGTTCCGTCTGGGTTTTCACCAGTAACAGTTATGATACCTGCTTTTAATGTTGCTTCGTCTGCTTCGGTAATCAATACTTCATGATAATGTCCAAAGTTGACTAATTCAATTTTCGTACCACCAGAAATTTCAAAATACTCATCTAAATTGTGAGTGTGAGTTCCGGTCATTCCAACAAGAACCAATCCACCATCACCGTTGTTAAGTATAGGATTCCAATCGAATGTACATGTATGAGTATGACCAGAATCGTCTGCAGTCGTGTCAATTAAGGTAGGAGTTCCTGTTTTAATTGTGTCGTATTGAGATGTTGTGATTGTTAAAGTATGCACATGTCCCATTGCATTAACGTCGTCTAAAAATACGTCGATTCTTTCAGAACCTTTTGTTACAGCAGATACTACATATGTTTCCCATTGTCTTTCACCTGCACCAACACCACCAGTAGATCCATACGCAAGACCACCATTGGTTAATGTTAATGATGTAATTGTTCCTTCCATTGTCGCCGTTGCCACTGCAGACATCGTGGGGTCTAATGGTAGTCCACCTGCGTCTTGGTTTCCAGAACCAACCAGAATAACCGTCGGAGAAGATTTGTATCCGGAGCCTGGATTAGTAATAGTAATCCCTGTTACCTTTCCTCCAGCAATCGTTGCAACTGCTGTTGCTGGTGTTGTTGGGAATCCTCCTGAAATCTGAACTTCAGGAACTGTAATGTACCCTTCTCCACCAGGAAGTCCTGTTACTTCGTCATTGTCTAGTGTGATTGAAGTTATATTGCCTTCAAATTCAATATCTGCAGTAGCACCATAACCTCCACCACCCACGATAGATAATGAAGGAACTTCTGAATATAACCCTCCGTTGATTAATGTTATGTTATATACAGAACCAGCAGTAATATTAACACTAGCCACGGCTGGTTGGATTTCATTATCTGTAGAAAATTCTACTGATACAGGAGCAGCCGCATCAGGGTCTAATTCAATTTCACCTGATTGAAATGTAACTAATTGATTTAACGATAAATCGTGATATAAAGAATCTACAACAGTTTGGTCACCAGCACCACCAACAGACGAACAAACGTTGCTCATAGGAATATTGATATCGTATGAATTTGATAAGTTTGGAATTGGTTCCATAGTTCCATAATTCACTGGAATCTTAATAGTATCGCCAGGATTTAATCCGTGGTCAACATTATAAACATATCTATGATTAGTTTTAGTTGTCATTCTACCTTCTTCAAGAGGGTGGAACGTACAATGGAAATATAAGTCGTGATATCCATCAACAACCCAAGACCAAGATTCGCCTGGATTCAAGTCTGGAGATGTGAATGAAACATTGTCGTCGGATACAGCATTGTGTACCAAAACGTTGTTTGATGGGTTTGTGAAATGAATAATATCACCTTCACGTGCTTCTAAATGATAAGGAACAATAGTGTGTTGATGTGTATTTGGATCGTTCACGTTTCCAAGCACCCAAGTACCAGAAGCAGCTAAACAATCTGCTTCCATTTGGTCAATACCACCATCAACCCACTGTGCAATTACACCGTCACACGTTGGACGAACCATATTAGCATCTTCGATAACAGATACAACGTATTGTTGCGAATCAGGACCACCACCAGTTTCAGAAAAAATTGCTTCATCGATTGAAGGAATGTCAACCATATTTCGACCACCCCAAGGCAAGTCCCAATTTACGTTATTTACGATTAAGTCATAAGAAAATTTGTATTGAGTGTTTGGTTTTAAATTAACGTCAAACCATGCTACGGCATCATTTTCACCATCAGAATATGATGAAATGATTGCAGTACCTTCAGCAACTAATGTGTCGAATTTATATGCAATACCATTATTCCAAGGAGAACTTAAATCAATACCAGAATCAAAAGTAGATTGTTTACACAATTCAATTTCCATTGCATCAGACTCAAATCCAGCATTTTGAACTAAGTTGTCAGAAAGGTATTTTGTTGCTAGTCCACCATTATCAATCAATTCTGTAGGAGATACGAATTGCGCCGATCTGGCTGCAATATTTACAATGAACGTCTTGAACGAAGACATGTGTTCCATATTGTCCATAATCTCAAGCGATTTCAACATCAAAGCTAAATCTTTTACTTGAAGCCCTGGATCCGATAATTTAATATTTAACGAATCAATGTAATCTTCTTTTTGCTGTTCAATCGTTGCTAATTCAGCAAGTGTGTAAGTTTGATAAGACATATTGTTTAATTCCTATAATTAATCGTTTTGATTAGTAATTTCTACTAAGTTCATTTGCATTGATGCGATCACATATTCGTCACTCATTCCGAGCATTTGAAATTCTTGTAACCTTACGTAGTTATTTTGTTGTTGAATCATCTGGTTAGTACGTTCTCTCCACGTTTTAAACGTGTCGTCTTTACGAACATAAGGGATATCTTTTACTTCTAAAGCCATTATAACTCCTTATCTTTTAATAAAATTTTGACTAACTCTTTTAATTCAGTAACTTCATTCCTTAAACTATTTATAACTGTTTTGGTGTCATTGTTCACAGACTTAATGTCTTTTTGCTTTTTAATGATTTCTTTGCGGTTAGCATAAGCGTCTGCGTCTTGAAAAACAACAGCTCCAGTAATTGGGTCTTTAATGTATTTTGGATTGTTCATATAAAATCTCCTATGTTACTGCTAATACACGTAACTCACGAATAGCAGGCATAAACACAGCATTAGTGGTGTACATTTCAATTTTAATTCTAAAACTGCTAAACTCTTTTGTTATTTTTTTCAAAGGTTTAAATGTGTGCTCTAAAAACTCCATATCAGTATTAATGTTAGAATTAGAACTAGAAGCACCAGTATCCATCATTTCTCTCCAAGTGATCGCAGGTTCTTCTATAACCGACAATCCATTTACAAAATCAACATGTTCTGCGTCAACCAGTGACGAGATTTGTAATATTGGAACTTCTTCTTTGCCGACAGAGTTGTCTTGTAGAGTAACTTTTCTGTACACTTTCTTATCTAAATTGTTTCCTGCTGTTCCAAACCACATTTCACCAAGAGCATAGTTTGCTAAATTTCCTGTATCTTTTCCGATTCCGTTTAAATCGTATTTAGAAACCCAAGAACCTTGAGATACGGACTTCATATTAGAAATATCCACAACATGCATTCTGGTTAAATTTTCTGGATCATTGTCTCCATCGATATACAAACTTGAATCGTATGCACTTACAGTACCATTCCATGACGACTGCGTAGGCGAACCTGCAGTAATTTGGTCTTCAGGAGAAGTGTTATAAACAAACGCATATTCTTGTTCAAAGTCATTTACAGAATAATACCCCATAGTTTCAACATTACTATTGAAATCTATATCAATATAACGAGGAATAGTTTCTCCAGTATCGTAAAATACTTTAACATAAGTTTCTGGATTTTCTTGAATAGACAACCACATGTTTAGATCTTCTGCTGGATTAGATAGTTGTACCATTCTAGATACATAAACTCCGGCAGAATTGTGACCCTCAGTCGCACCATCATGAACAACATTATTTCTAGTTATAATACTTAACCTTTCTTTATTAAATACTGGAGAGATGTTTTCATTTGTGGTTGACAGTTCACTAATGATTGAAAGAGGAGTATATGCATAACCACTTGCGATCGTCTGAGACCCGTCTAGCGAAGTAACCGACTCAAATGCTTCATCAACACCGTCTTCAATATTTGCCATGATATTTTGTATATCAGAATTTACTACCATTGAATAATTTACATCAGTTCCTGATAATTTCATAGGTTGGAAATTTGGAGTAAATCCAGTTGCCGAATGAATTCCTTCGAACGATTTCATGTTATACTGAACCGTCGCAACAGAATTAGTTTCAAATTTACACTTATTCAATTGGAATTTAAGGTCTTTGGTTTGTTCTGGCGTCCAAGTCGAGTTATTTTGCGAAGTGAACATAGAACCTAAGAAAGGTTGAGTTGAAATATATGTACCAGTAGCTCTATCTCTATCACCTAATTCAGAAATCCAAACATTATATTCTAATGAATCAGAAATAACAACGAAACAGTATTCAGTTCCGTTCATCAGGTAAATTGGATCCGCAAACGTAAACCTTGTATTAGCAGTTCCATTATCTGAAGTATAAACATCATCAGGATATACAAACGTGCTTGCCATAGGCAGAGCATCAAACATAGGATAACCGTTCATCATTTCACGGATCTCGCACCTTACAGGAACTTCTCCTGTGTCTTTAGAATAGAAATATAAATCGATTGAATCGATAAATACTCCACCTTCTTGATTTGACACCATAAATGATTCTGCAACAGGATCGTAGTATTCACGAATAGTTTTAGATGTAGAAGAAGTAGTTGTACCACCACCACGTTGTATTGTTTTACCTTCAGTACCATTCTTTGAACCATTAACTGTTTCACTTTTAGTTACAGATTCTAATGTACTAAGAATTGTTCTTTGTCTTGTATTCAAAGTACCAGCAGAAGTGAAGACGGCAGACGTTTGTGTAGTCATAGTTTCATCATATGCGTCTTGCACTTGTAAAGTTCTTCGACCAGTATTAAACCTTATTCCTTCTTTTTCTGACGGAATAGTGAATATTGCGTCTCTTACTCTTCCTGCACTATCTGTTCTGACTGCGTCACCGTATTCTCCGTCTGCAGGCCTGCAGTACGCGTCTACGTTAATGCCATCAAATACAAAATGCAACTGTGTTTCTGGACGCATTTTATCTGCAGTTAATGTAATATCAACAGAACGCATCCAATTGATTGACGAAGCATCGATTTGCTTATCACCAATTGTTGTTCTGATGTCTTTAGTTTCTTTCCATGTCTTAGTTCCAGTTCTTACTGAAGTAGAAGTTCTTGTTTGGTCTTGTTTCCAAGTTGCATTTTTAGTTACAGTATCTTTCCACAATTTGAACATTTTAGAAGGTCGTCTAAAAATAGTTGCGCCATTACCGACCCAAGTATTAGTAGCCATCCACCCCTGATTCCAAATTTTGTCTAACGTAAATCCTTTAATATTTGTATGTCCGTTACCAGCTACATGTCCGTCAATTTGATTAACATCAACACGCCCAGCATAACCACCAATAGTTCTACCTCTCCACTTTGTTTCTGTAGAACCTGCAACAAAGTCTTTTTTGCCACCAGTATCACTCCAACCAGTCCAAGTAGTTGCCCAAGATCCCCAACGGGTTTGAGTTCCAAATGCTTCGACTTGTGCTAAAACGTTATTATTGTTATCGTTTTGAACAATAACTGACGGAGCATAAGTTTCTTCAAACCAAGTATCAGAATTTGGACTAATTTCTAAGAAACCGATCCAAGATAATTTGGCAAACGGGTTCAAATTAAGGATAGAAGATGCAAACGATTGACTAATCCAACCTTCTACGATGTCGTATGCTAATGTCAACGTACGACCGTTGTTTTGCATTCCAGTTGTGTCTCCAACCTCAAAATCAAAACCTTTCATTGTGAATGGTGTAGTAGCAATACCTGCTTCTGGATATACGGACATGAAATATTCTTTATTTGAAATATCTCCAACACCGTGATCTGTAAATGAATCTACAAGCATACCGTTTTTGTAACGGTCTAACCCATTTTCGTCAAGGACTTGCATTGATGCAGTATCCTGCTCAAGCAAATTCAATGATGTGTAATATTCTAAACTAGAAATACGTTCATCCATATCACGCAAATCACTCATTTTATAATTTTTGTTATCTACATACGTTTTAGAAATGTTTTTAACATCGTAAGTGTATGGAGGAATATAGAAATTATAAAGGGTCATTTCTGACGGCAATTCTGTTGGCAACAATGCCCCTTCTGATGAAAACCCTTGTTTAATTGAGAATTCTCCATCAGTGCTGATAGTTAGTCTATCAGCACGAGGAAGGTAGTATGAATACGAAACTGTAATGTTAGAAGAAGGTAGTGGCAAATAGTTACCAGATAAGAAATTACCCGAAGTACATCTAAAGTCCAACGTATCTGCTAATCTATAATTTGTAGGTTCAGAATATCCAACATAAGCACCAATATCACCGTAATTAATACCAGCATCTGTGTACGAATTAACTGTAAACATAGATGCGTTTGTAGAAGCACCGTATGTATATGCTTTAAACGTTACAGAATATGTGGCACCAGGAGCCGGGTCGTTTGTAGGATGTGACCACTGAACATATGCATCTTTAAGTTCGGTGTCATACTCACCTTCAAAAAACCAAAAGTCTTCTGTTGCGTCACTTAAATCTGGTGCGGTAATAGATACAATTTCAGTAACACCTGGATTTAATATTAATTCGTTATTTGCTGTTAATGTAACATCTTCCGTAAACGTAGTATAAGAAATATTCTTCCAATTTGCGTTTGAAATATACATATCAGACATAATTGCTAGGTCATGAGAATGTAATGTCGTGTTTGATGTTGAATCTGACTGGTTCAATATACTAATCTGTACGTTTTCGTTTCCAGTATAGTCTGCCTGCCAAACAACTCCAGAAGATACTGTTCCAAACTCAGGAATAATAGTTCCTAAAGTTTTGTCGTAAATATAAATGATTCTTTCCCAGTGCATATTTGCGTATGCACTGTTAATTGTTTCACTAGAACCGTTTATTGTAACAACGAAATCTTTTTGGGTTGAATAGTTAGTTTGTCCTGCAGTTACAGAAGAAGTCATTCTTTGTAATTGATAAATCCAAGGTCTAAATGTTCCTTTTTGAACACTTTCACCAGTAGGTCTGTATAATTTTACAAATATATCAGGGTTTGTCTGAGAAACAATATATGTTGCAGGAGCAATAACGTCCAAACCAAAATCGCTGTCAACGTATATTCGGTACATATTACCAAATTTTGTTAAATGTGTAATTCTTCTATCTGTAGGACCAACTATTGTTTGTTCTGCGAGTGTTCCACCATAATTTGGAATACCACTACCATCAACGTTTGTTATAAATGATATCTTTTCTTTATGTAGAATATCAAACACACCTTCGATATCATTAACGTTTTCTATTTCAAAATATGGACCAAATTCAACTTGTATGTGGTCTGCGTTAATTGTACGAGTTTCTCTTGCCTTCGGTGCACTAACTTCAATAGGAACTAATAACTCGTTCTCGTACCCACGAACATATGCTTTACCTGGATTAATTTTGATTGTATAGTTTTCTCCAGCATCTTTAATTTCAATAGGAAAATGAGATGTAGTATAGTCCCCAGATTCGTCGTACGTCCTTTGTGCCAATTCTTTAATAACATCGGCATATGCTGTGCGTTCGACTGTTGTGCTGATAACTCCGGAAGCAACTTTAAGAATCTCGATGAAATCTGTACCGTCAACCGAATCTTCTCTCTTAGACAACTTCAGGTTTATAGAATACCTATCTGCTCCAGGAGCATTTTGGTTATAAAAACCAGACGCAGGGTCTAATAATCTAGGGTCGACCGTTGCTTCAATAATAGTTTCTTCGATATCAAGACCCACATCATGAGTAGGAGTGTCGTTTGTGTAATCTAAGAATATTGTCTGTGCGAGGACTGGAACAAAATGCCCACTAACATAATAAATACCATTATTAATAGTTGCTTCCATTCCTTTTCCAGAACCAACTAAAGTTCCTGTCTTATAGGTTAATGTAGCATTGTAAAAACTATTATCTTGACATACCGTTGGGTCTTCAGGGTCAAATCCACCATTACACACAGTATCATATGTATCAATTTGTTCACTATCTGCAAACTTACCAGATAGTGGTTTGATGTAATAGATCGGTTGAGTTTCATCGTCGTGTAGCTGAACTATCTGGGCGATTGCCAAACTCTCAACACCATATACATATCGACCATTCCAAGAAGCGTCTGCCGAAGCAAGTTTAATATAATTTCTAATATTCAGAGACAACTCTGCACCAACCGTCGGTGAGCCATTTTTGAAAATGTGATTGGCACCAGAACTTAATTGGTTCTGAAGGATTGATTGAATTTGAGTTAATTCACGAGCTTGTACTGCACGTCCAGGATTAAACAATATTTGCAAGAACTTATCGTCTGCGTTGAAATCGTCATAATAGGGTGCGGTATTAAAGTTAATCGCCATAAGTCGTTCCTGATAAAATAATATTTAACTGGTTTGTTAAACCCTTCTTTCTCGTATATTTAGGTACGAAAAAGAAAGCACAATTCTAAAGAAACTTCTTTAGAATTCAACAACCAATTTTAGGTCTTCAATTTGATCCGGAGCACGTGTAATAGCACGACGATTTTCAAGATAAATCAATTGTCCAGTATCATCTGCTAATGAATTAGCTGCGTCTGGATATACTGCAGATTGAGCTGCAGAACCGTCAGCAGTCAACTCAGGGTTACGCAATAAACCAATTTGACGGAAGTCGTCGTTATCTGGGAAACCATCACTAGTTTCAAGGCGAACGTGAATCAATCCGTGATGGCATTTTGCAGAGAAAATCGCATCTGGATCACCATGAGTATATTGCTCAGTAGATGCTCCAACAGCATCACCATAAATAACTGGCATCCAATCATTAGTAGTTGAGTTAATAATGTCGTTTAATTCTAATTTGTATAAGAACTTCCACACATAATTATCAGCAGTAGTAATATTTTGCGATGTTGCACCAGAAGCATCTCCAGTGAAACCTTGTGGCTCTTCAGAAGCACCAGTCGGTAACCAAAGACCACCAGAAGTCGATTCACATGCATTACGTGATGTAGATTGACCGTTGTCATATAAACCACCTGTGTAACATTTTCCAGTTGCTGGTTCACCAACACACATGTAAACTCTATATTCAGAATTCATTACTACTGAATGTAATCCAGTTTTTGATACGAAAGAACGACCAGGCTCTGAAATTCCAGCAATACCGTTATCGGCATCACCATCAAAGGCATACGGGTCACCCTTATCCCAATCTGTACGAGGAAGTACAGGAGAAATATCGTCATTCTGGATACGTTTAGCTCCGACAATATCTATCCAATATTGACTTTCGTCTTCGTCTAAAGGATCTGGAAGAGTAAAACTACCATTACCTTCATCAAAACCTTGAGCATCATTAGCCCACGGTTCGCTTCTACCAAATCCCAAATACAAGAAGTTGTCTGTTAATGCATTACCTGTCGTTTTGAACTGGTCAATGAATACCATCAAGTTTTGAGTTCTAAATTTACTGGTTACGATTGCACCCATTTTTTTCTCCTTTGAAAAATTACTTACGAACTATTTATAATTAATATTTATACTATTTTTGTATAAAATCCCTTTATATACTCTATTTATACTGGCACTGGCCATACGTTTGAATCATCAATAATTGTTGTATGGATATGGTCGCCGGGTTGGACTGCTGTCTCAATCCACTCACCGCCCGACGCAACAGAACCTTGATACGTTATTGTGTTATGATTATCAAAATCACTTGTCTGACCAACAAGTCCATAAACCCCACCAGAATAAGATACCGTAACATCGTGCGTATATAATTCAGCATGAATAGCATCTTGTTGTTGCATAGTGATATTAGAACCAGTAACAAGCAAAACATATTCTTCTGGAGTCATAACATAATCGTGTGTATGAAATCCACCAGATAATTTAAATTTATGAACTGTTGTTCCGGATCCACCTAATCTATCAAATTGACTAATAGCACTAATAGTAAACGCACCATCGTCTCCAATATTTGGATTGAATTTCAACGCATAACTATGATAATGTGCCATGTTGCCGTTTGGTGAATCGTAAAAAACCAAACCATACGATGAGTCTTGAGCATTAATCAACATATTTGCTTGCGATAAACTTATTGGTTCACACATACGTCCAACAAAGACACCGTCGGTATCAAGTGTACACCCTGAGTATAGTAAGTGATCGTGAGACCCCTCTCCGTCAATAAACGTTGGGTCAATCCAAATAACTGGAGGATTGTTTGCTTGTAATACATCATTAACAAAAGTTTTTCTTTCAGTTAAATCTTCAACAATATCAGAAGTTGAATTTTGAGTCACTTCGTTTGTAACGACAGGTGCCAATACAATATCACTGTCTGTTCCGTTTGACAAATACGTAGTTACCGTCGTTGTCGTTGTTGTTGGAGTTGTTGTTGTGACAGTAGTATTCACTTGATCCGAATATGTAACAATTACTGTTGTATCTCCAGCATTTGGTGTGTCTGTGTAATTTGTTGTTACAGGGTTTAATTCTGTACTTTGCTCTGTTACGTCAACCTGAGGAGAACCAACTAAAACTTCATCGGTATTAACTGTACGAGTAATATAAATTGCTCCTCCAGTTTGTTGCGGAGTTGCAGCGTCATCTGGATTCCATTCAACTGTTAAATTGTGCCAATGAAGACCTTCAGATTCATTCAATACTACCGAAACATAATACTTTCCAGAATCTTGATATGCATCTTCAATACCACCACGAATCCAAGTTATTGACGATTCAACATAAAACTTATCTTGAGGGTCGTCCCACTTAATTACATATTCGTGAAAATGAGCACCCTCAATAGAATCGTAAATAATTACAGAATCGGTCACACCGTCAATCAGTTGTTGTGCTTCTGTTACATTTAACCCATGAGCATAATCTACATGACCGTCAGGAAAAGGTCCTACAATAGTGTTGTTGTGAAAATGTGGATGCGAACCTCCGGGATACGGATAAGATGGAGACTCAAAATCAGGCAAATCATTAGAAGTGATAGTTTGATTGTAACCCGTGCTTGAACCAAGTCCATTAACAGTTGTTCCATGTTTATGTCTAGATGGGTTATATAAAAAGTATTGTTCTCCATCAGACGTTATCCATTCTGAAATTTCCTCAGCATTAATTGTATTAGACGGACCATCGTACGTAACACGATATCCATGATAATGGTCTGAAGAAACAGAAGAATATAAAATAACTTCGTCAAACGTTCCGTTCATCAAATTAGTTGTTTCTTCATTGTTCAAAGCGATTGCAGTTCTATCTGTATTCGGACCTGCTGTGTCTAATGCATCGCCATTAAAATAATGATAATGATCTGGCTGAGAACCAGTAAGATTGTTCCAGTTGTGTGCTCCTGAAATATTTATTGTCGGAGCATCAAATACTGGCAATCCCGACCAACCGATTGCAGTCATGATTCCGTCTACAGTCATTGGATGTTCGTGTGTTTGCATGTCTAATTTAAAGAACTCGCCTGTTCCTAAAGTAGGTTCGTGCCACTCAGCAACTTCAATAGCAATAAATTGTTTTGAAGCGACTGAATATGAAATTTCGTATTCGTGATAATGTCTTTTATCACTTTCGACAGAAATTGAACTGTATAATGTGTGAAATGCTAATGGATCAGCATCATTTGCCAACACTTCAGCATCAAACCTAGAAAGTGTAGAAGACTTTCGTCCATAATTAGCACCAAACGTATCAAGATAAACGTCATTAAAATAATGAACGTGTGCAGATTTAGCGTACTCATTTGACGATTGTACTGAAATCGAAGGAGCGTTTGAAATATATACATAACCACCTTCTTCTACAACTGGAGGTGCCCAAGCAGTATCTGCTCCAATATCATAAGGTTCCCAAGTGTTTGTTTCTGGGTTTAAATGCCATCCAGCAGAAGAACCTAGAGGTATTTGTTGATCTAGTTTATGAGACCAAACTGTATCTACTGGATGAATATGAGATGCAGGATCGTTCCAAGTCCACTCAGGCCAGAACGCATCGTAGTTATCCATTTGAATATCTGATACTTCTATAGAATTGAATGATTGAGTTTCTTTATCCCATGTGACTTCATATCCATGTACGTGTGCAACTTCCATTGCTGGAATTTGTGTGTTTGCGGTAGGTATATCTGCAGTATTATACGAACTTGTAATTTTATACAAATTAGTATTGTTGGCACCCGACCCTCGGAACGTGTCAATGCCAACTCTAGTAGAAAATACAATTTCTCCAGAATTAGTTTCTCCCATAGTAAGAATTGATTCTCCCATAGTAGTCAAGTCTACTGTTTCAGTAACAGGATCCCAAATCGACAATGGGGTTCTATCATATGATAAATCAGAACCATATTCAATAAATTCTAATACATCGTGTCCTTCAGTGTTAGTTTGACCAACAATGAAAAATTCTTGATTAGATGAACTCCACAATACCGTGAATAAATGAGTATAAAATTCAGCATGAACTGTGTCTGTTTGTAATGCAGTAGTTGTTGACCCAGGATTATCCTTTAAGTATTGTACTTGAGAACCTGTCAATGAAAATGTATGTCCGTGTGATGCTCCATTAACAGCATTTGCTAATACGTTAAAACTTGCTGAATTACCATCAAAGTTTTCAGTCAATGTGTATAAATGTCCGTCTGTACCTGTCCAAGAAGTTGACCAATCGCCAAATATATATTTACCTTGCAATGCGGTAATTGAACCTTTATAAACAAACCCACCTAAAATTGAAATGCCAGTTCCATGAGAATATTCGTGAATAGGGGCTTTCAATGAATTTAAATATGCAAGAGTAGTTTCAAACCCTAAATCAATAGCAATTTGGTCAATGATTGCTTGGTCTTCTTCATATTCGTGATATGCTTCTAATACTCTCCAACCGTAGTTACCACCCTTTTCTACGATATTAATTTCTTCGAATTTATCTTGTCCAACATCAGCACACCATAACTTTCCGTCTTGTGCGAAAGAGAATCTCCACGGATTTCTAAATCCATAAGCAAATATTTCTGGTCTGAACGGTGTTGCCTCTGGTTGACCTTCTTTATAAATTGAATTAATGAATGGGTTATCCGCAGGAATTGTGTACGGCATACTATTAACAGTATCTTCCGTTACATCAATTCTTAGAATGTTACCTAATAAGTTTGTAGGGTTCTGAGCATTACCGTAAGCACCATGACCTCCATGACCACTTGCCCACGATACGTCACCAGCAGAACCACCATCACCTAAACCGATATATAAGAACCCATCAGGTCCAAATGACAACTCACCACCATTGTGGTTAAAGTCTGGTTGTGGAATAGTCAGCAATACTCTTTCTGTTGATAATTGACCAACGTTATGTCCTGCGGCCGAGACAATAGCACTTCCGTTAATATGAGTTGAAAATTCAGATATAACCGTCGTAGATAATGGGAATCCCCAAGCACCTGTGCCTCCACCTTGCTCTGTCATATAGTAAACGTAGAATTTACCATTATTGACATAATCTGGATGGAATGCTAAACCTAGTACACCACGTTCGTCGTAATTCCCAAACGGACCTAATCCAATAACATGTTGTAATGAAGTCAAGTCCATAAATGTACTTTGTGAATTATCAGTTTCGTTAATCAACTTAATAATACCCGATTGGTCAACAATAGCAATAAATGCATCAGCAGAACCTGCGTCATCGGCAGGATATGCTTCAATCGTAGCAATGTCAGTATCAACACCGATATTTTCTACACCAATTAAATCGCCAGTAGCTCCAACACCTGGAACTTCCGCAATATGATTTGATGAATAAATTTCAACCACATCAACATTAGGATTCAAGTCTTCTGCCCATACTTGATTGTGTTGTAATGTGATATCAGGATTGTTTAAGAATCCACCAACGTATGAATCTGGAACATCCATGAATACATTTTGTGGCCATTGAGCGCCAGTGAAATCCATTCCACCCATAATAGTTTCATCTACAGGTAACGAAGGTTGGTAGTTGAAACACAACCAAGTAGTTACTGGTGTGTAAACAAAACCATGAGTCATATCAGCACCACGCCAATCTTGTTTAGTTTTCCAATCCTCGTCGTAAGTTACTGTATATTCGTGATAGTGACCACTAGTAATTTCTCCACGAATGTTTGTAATTGTTCCACCAATAGTAATTTCAAATTCATCGTATGTTGGATTTCCGTCGTTATCTAAAGCACCAACGTTATCGTAAAGTGTTACAGAAGCAATATCACCGTCAATCAATTGTCTTGCTTGTTTTCTTGTTAAAGGATCCGCATATCGACCACGTTGTCTGTCTACTAATTCTCCTTTAACGAAGTAAGATACGTGACCTTTAAGTGGTGGTAATTCAGCAAGTGTGAAATAACCCCACGATTGTTCGTTTGTGTGACAAGTTGCTTCATCTGGAGAAGACATATCAGAACACATTGGACTCATCCAGAACATAGGGTCTCCGTAGAAACCTACACAATCTGTCTCATTTTCGTAAATAGAATTGAAACATTCTCCAACACCGTTATAACGAGGATCTTGAACTGAATCGACCCAGTCACCCCATAACGGAGGAGTCATAATACCACCACAAACAAGGTTAGCACCATGCATGTGAGGAATTTCGAAATAATCCTCGTTCATTAATGCTCGTGCTTCGGAATAATTAATTCCTCTAGCAGTAACTTCTTTGCCATGAACAATTAAATTTTTAATTTCTGTTCCGTCAAAATAGTGCGTATGAAATGCAGAGATGTTCACATTCATAACAGGTAATTCAAATCCTTTAGTTACTGTAGTTTCGACCAACGGTGCAAATCCACCTATTCCACCATGAGCATGAAATCTTTCACCAGAATCAATAGCGAATGAACTAATAGGAACTGAGTCAATAATATCACAAGCAAGCCCATAAACGTGTTGTACACTTGAATTTTCTCTATTCAATTCCCACGTTTTATATGATGTGTCTGGAGCATAATCTGCAACAGCAACAAAAGATTCAATCCATTTAAGGATTGATTCCATACCTTGTGATACAAGTAATTCCCAAACTTCACAACCAATCATTCCGCCGTCTGTGGCATTATTGATATTGTCGAAAATTTCTAATACTGCAGCCGCACCAGGTAACGACGTGAAATCTAATACACGTAGTTGACGTTCAAATTCAAGAACCAACGTTTCTGGAAATGCATCCATAAAGTTACGAATGTCATCATTCATTGTACTGATGGTGTATAACTTTTCTTGTACTCTATTACCCAAGAATTGAGGGTCAGGATTGGCTATTGAAATTTGGAAGTGATCTTCTGGATGTGCTTGATGAACAACGTCGTTAGTGAATGCCCACAATTCTGTAGGTACTAATCCTGTTTTAACGTCAAGGTTCTTAAGAATTTCAACAACTCTATTGTTAAACCCTTCTTCAAGGAATACTCCAAACCCAGTATGTGCATGACCGAGAGTACCGTGTTGCTGACTTTCTGCATCCCAAATATCCATTCCAACATCTAAATATGTGAATATTGATATTAGGTATTTTGAGAAGTTTTCTGGTAGTGAAATGTCCATCTCAACCGTTGACTGGAACATATATTCAGCAAACAATTTAAGTCCAACAGGGTGAACTAATTTCTTTAATACTTCACGGTAAGATTGAACGGGAACTTCAGAACGTACAACATACGAGAAGTCTTGATAATAATTATTATCTTGTAGTTTTCTATCAGATGAAAGGAAACCTCCAGAATCTAACCAATAACCATTAGGTAACCAAACTGAAGTATTTACCCCTTCTTGAGATATGTGTGCTTCACAATCGTTTCTAGTTTCTGGTGCGTTTCCTTGAGTTTCACTTGCCCAAGCAACACCGTTTAAATAACAAGTACCTGGAGCGACAATGCCGTCTGACGTTACTGAAACTTTAATTGGATCGCGTCCACTAGATCCAACATCTTCCCAAACTTCTTCGCCTTGTAAAAAAGAACCTTCAACTTCCGTAATCAAAAGTTTTTCGTATTCTGCCATCTTCAACGAAACGTCGATATCGACAAATGCAGTTGCACCTGATGTTTGACCCACAATTTTCTTATCGTATAATTGATAAATGTTATCTGCGTCGCCGGACACAAGAATCCATTTTGGTTCATACCACACAGAACCAGATGCTTGCATCATGTACTGTTTAGGGTATATAATATTTGCTTCAGTATTGAAGTCTCTTCTAAACAAGAAGTCGATTGCTTTTACTGTACCTTTTTCTCGATATGTATCTTGAATGTTTTTGGCAAGAAATGCTTTATCTGTTGTTTTGACTGTTGGGTCAATCGACTCATGAGGAATAGAAGGGAGGTATTGCTTTTCAAACTCCGGGATAAATTGATCCAATGCATGGTCAATGTCTACATTCTCAATAAGGTCTGTGATTTGATTGTATTCGCCCAATTCACCATTAACCCCAGTCTCCCTTTCGAGATATTCGAAATATGCTCGCATGAACTCGATGAATTTAGGATGGTCTTCGCGAACATAGTCCGGAACCATTCTTTCCACAAATATAGAAAGAAACTTCGCAGGATTTTCAGTGAATTGTTTATTACTCATAGTGGTAATGCCTTATTAAATTGTTTCTAATGTAACGTTTGTACTATTTAGTATGAGTAAATTATTCCTTACTGTTGAAATGTCATTAGTTTTTGGAGTAGCATATAAACTGATAACAGTATTAATATCTAAAACTGGGTTGAATCCTGACAACTCAATGACTCCGTTTTCGTAGTCGATTGTTCCTTGAGTTGTGCTGATAAACCCTTCTGAAATAATATCATAAAGCAGTATATTACCTTGACCGTCGTCAAGTAGTGCCATTTGAGATCCATCTGCGGTAGAACCAAAAACAGAAGATACTGCAGATCCAGGGTTTAATTTATTGTTAAATTTGAATATGTAGTTACCAACAGTGTTAGATGCCTGAGTATAGAACTTTTTGTATATTTTCAACGCAGTTGTATTATTACTAATAGATACATTAGATTCATCTATCGTTTGTGATAACTTAGAGAACCTTAAATTAACTTTAAATTGTCCAATTTCATTATCAAAAAACGACTTAACTTCTTCCATAATTTGTGCTTGTAATTCACCAGAAGATAATGTAGTTTTTAATTGATTGTATTTAACTGTAGTATCAATATCAATATATGTGTATTCTGGAGTAACAATAATAGGGTTAATTGCCAGCATATTATATTTAGATAATATATCCTTCGTTAAACTTTGTTTTGTCAACGGAGACAACTCCAGTCCGTGCTTTGGTTTAATTGAAATAAACACAGCACCGTATTGCGGAGGATCGTTGTCTTCACCACCCCATACTGAGATGGAATCGATGTTAGGATACTTTTCTAAAAGGATAGATTTGTAGTCTTCGGCAGTTACAGCACGGTTTTGTCTTTCATAAGACTTAGGTGAAGTGTTTCTGATAGAATCTGTAGTTTCTGCCATAGACCCAAGGTTTGAAACATTTACAGTTTCAATAATAACTCTATTTGAATCATAAATTCCACCGATGGCAACATCTAGAGAAAATACTTGATCTTGAACTGTTGATATATAATTTCCTTGCTCTCCGTTAGTAGATAAATATTCGACTACAATTTCATGAGTATCTCTAGGGGTTTTCCCAAAAATATCATTACCGAAGTATAATTCTGTCACAGAATCCAACCCTTCTTGCATGAAGTATGCCAACGACCCAGGAAGCAATTCTGATAAGTTTTGATTGTGTTCCCAAGGGATTGCATTAACCGTTAGACTTATAGTTTCTCTATCGCATTTAGGGTCTATTACCAAAAACTGTTGGACTAGTTTAGCAGAATCGTATGTCCACGACAACGTCTTGATTGTTCCTTGGTGAACCTTTACTTCCCCTGAAAATTCACCACCTTCGTCTGGAAAGATATTAACAGTTTCTAATGTAACAAACTGCTGAGAGACACCGTTTACATTTGAAGTAAATGTAGTATTTTTATCAACCGATATAAATGTCGGATCTTGTCCTGTTGTATTGAATGTTAATTTAACAATCGCCTCTGCAGAAGAGACAGATTTTGGAATATATCCTAAAGTCTTTGCGTGAGATACTACCGAGTTTCTAAGTGTTGCCGTATCTAAAAACGACTCGTTGATTGCCATATTAGCATGGAATCCGATATAGTGTGTAGTATATGCCATTACATCAAGCATTACAGACATACCAGAACCCTCGAAATCGTAGTCGGTAAATGTGTCTTGGTCTCTTAAAAAGTCCTTAATGTTCTTTTTAATATTACCAAATTCTAAATCAGAAACAT
>Ga0233448_1000197_pt1 | contig 72771 bp, 58 predicted proteins | sample SI_124_October20_2_FD_183015 | JGI IMG/M metagenome (GOLD analysis project Ga0233448, IMG submission 183015) | Seawater microbial communities from Saanich Inlet, British Columbia, Canada - SI_124_October2016_150_MG | ecosystem: Environmental > Aquatic > Marine > Inlet | place: Canada: British... | reverse complement strand
CAGCCACGCCACACCGTTTCCGCACAACAGGTTGTCATAGAGATGACAGAAGCCGGTTTTCAGCTTGATGCCGAACCAACTACTATTTATGACCAGTACCTGCTAATATTCAAAAAATCATCTCCGTAAACAACGCCATTATTACCAGTCCATTCACTACATGTCATTCTGAGTGCAGCGAAGAATCTCTTGCCTAGATGCCTGTCCAGTGACTGTGTCACAATATCAAAAACTCCCAAATTGTCATCCTGAACTTGTTTCAGGATCTAATGTTCACAACGACTTAGCAACTTAAGAGATCCCGAAATGAATTCGGGATGACAATTATAACACAGCCTGGTTTTCGGTGAGGACAAGCGAATTACCAGTCCTTGACAATATAAAGGTGTTGATGAAAGAACTTGAAATGTGCTTCTTCGTAGTTGGCAAATTGATGTTGGATTGTATAAAATCCTGAAAAAGAAGGAGTTATATTAAAACAAGCAGAATTGGTTTTTATATATATTTGCACTTGTTAGTTGAATCTAACATAGTCGCTGTATATTTAACTGTTATAAATATACCAACAATATTAATTGCCAAAATTATTAAGCATACTAACCGCCAGAGAAACCATTGATGAAAAACTTATTGTTAGCATACATAAAAAAGGTTTTTTCCGATTCTCATAATGCAATAATTGCAATAATCCTTGCTTCGTTAATTGTTGGTAGTGGCAGTGTCTACCTTTTTTTCCAAAGTTTATGGACGAAGTTAATAAATACACTCCAATTACCAACCCCACTATGGGTAACCATTGTCTTGGCTCTGGCACTGTATATATGGTTTTCTGCCACAACAAAAAGAAATCTTTCATATGGACTAGATAAACACAAAGATTATACTTTTATTACAGAAATGGGCCTATTGTGGAAAGTTGATAATATAAGCCGTGAATTAAATCCAACTCCTTTATGCTTCAAACACCAACATGAAATGCTAGAAACAAAGGACTCGTATGTATGCCATAGTTGCCAAGGTAAATCTCGTAAACATATACAAAAAAAAGATGTTGATTTTGTACGTGAATTAGTTACTTCCAAAATTGACGCAGCCATTGATGGCCATTTAAAACAGTAAACTAATTTATAACAAACGTATCGACTTGACGCCTAATATAAATGCAATTTGGCGCAAGTCATACTAGACGTTATGCGAGAAAGTAAGAGCACAATAATACATGAACTACGATTACGCAATACATTCTGATTTTTTAATTCATTGGACCGGCAAAGACATTGATCGTGAATATGACCAAAATTGGCATGAATCAGATAAGTCTTCTACTAGAAAAAATGACAATGTAACCGATCAATATATAAACCGGTTGTGTGACATTCTCACACATGGGCTATGGATGACATCGGAATCTGAGAGTACCTTAGAATTTGATGGTGCTCCGATCACGGTTCCAGAAACACCGAAAACTTGTTTTACTGAACTTAAGGTTTCTGAGTCCAGAAAGCACGCTCGACAATATGGGCGACTGGGAATTGGTGTTAAAAGACCCTTTGTTTTTACACGTTTTGGTAGGCCTTTAATCTATTATGGATTTCACGAAAAAATAAATAATGACGTATTTTTACGTACTTGTGCTAATGAGCTTGGCAACAAAAACCTTCTTAACTTTTTTAAACCAATGAATAGCTCGCTTACCCTAAACTACGATTTTTACAGTGAATCAGAATGGCGAATAATATTTTTGCATGAATTACTAAATAGTAAGCTAATTATCGATCCTAGAAATCCGAAAAATGAATCTGCACACAGTTATTTTCAGACGTTACCGCCAGAGCAGCAAAAAAAACTGAGATACCTTATTCCCCTTGATGGGTGGTTTGCTATGATTATCTACCCATCATTAGATGTTAAAAATAAAGCACAACAAGACAATTCCTCATCTATTGTTCAACAAATCGAAAGAATCAAGGATTTAAATGATCATGGCAATAGAGTGGAAAACAAAAATTGGCCTATCGAGGTTGATTTAGATGCTTGTAGGAATTTTTGAGTATCGCATAACAAGCGCATCCAGTGGATTGCTTTCTGTGGCGCTTCGCTTGCTCCAAGCAACCACTGATGCTTATCGTTATATTACTATTATTGCGAAAAGGGTCGGACCAAGCTAAGTTGTTGGTGTAAAAGAAGAAGACCTTTAAAATATGGTTTTTTATGGCCTTAAACACCACTTTTCATTATGCAAAAAGTATCTATAAGGCTTTTGCATTATGGCACGAGCAAACAGACATTATATTTCAAGCTGCATTTTGCAAATTGCATGCCAACTCCTAAGCAGTGTTCCTCTGTTTTTCGTTTCTGCAACCTCGTAACCTTTATCCCTACAATACAATAGGTAAGATCTAGTGCTATATATAGTGCCTGCTACCGTGTCCAAGAGCAACATGTTGACTTAATGATATTGCAGAGTGCTTTCACAATATCAATCTGATTGAACAAAAAAATTTAATATAATTCTTGTAATTACAATTCATTTTTGCTTTAATGTCAAAACTTATCAGCCATATCAGAATCGAATTTCACAATTCATAAGGGCAGACACCTTTTGGTGTAAGGCGTATAGCTTAATACAGATAATCAAGTATATAAGACTGTATCAATCTCGTTTTATTAAAGTTGCTAAGCACACTTTGCTACAAATAAATCTAATTACTAGATTGTTGTTATATTTTCCGTAGTCGAATTATTGTATCAGATAGAACTCTTTTAAAACGAGGACTTACATGACAGAAAAGACAGCACCGCAAATTAATCTCTCTTTTGCAGACAAAAACCCATCAACCGAAGTAGTGACAGACCAAAAACAAGAATCAAAGAGCGAGAAGAAGATATTTTCATTTGAAGAGGCATTAGAGGCTTCGTTGGAATATTTTAAAGGCGATGCATTAGCTGCCAGGGTTTGGGTTAATAAATATGCATTAAAGGACTCATTTGGAAATATCTATGAGTCAACTCCGGATGACATGCATAAACGTCTGGCCAGTGAGTTAAGCAGAGTTGAAAAGAAGTATTCCAATCCACTCTCCTTTGATGATCTTTATGGGTTAATAAAAGACTTCAAATACATCGTTCCTCAAGGCTCACCAATGACCGGTATTGGGAATAACTTCCAGATCGCGAGTCTTTCCAATTGCTTTGTTATCGGACACAAAGGCCACTCTGACTCTTATGGCGGTATTATGAAGATTGACCAGGAGCAGGTTCAGTTAATGAAGCGTCGCGGAGGGGTTGGGCACGACCTGTCTCATATCCGTCCTACTGGAAGCCAGGTGCTAAACGGCGCACTTACCTCAACAGGTATCGTTCCTTTTATGGAGCGTTATTCAAATTCAACACGCGAGGTAGCCCAGGATGGCCGCAGGGGCGCACTCATGCTCAGCATCTCCATAAAGCATCCCGACGCAGAACGATTCATTGATGCAAAACTGGGAACTGGAAAGGTTACCGGAGCAAATATCTCAGTAAGGATTGATGATGAATTCATGAATGCAGTTGTGGATGGTACAATGTACAAACAGCAATACCCTTTGAAGGCTGAAAATCCATCTCACTCACAGGAAATAGACGCCAGACAGCTATGGGCAAAAATTGTACATAATGCCTGGAAATCGGCTGAACCGGGAATGCTATTCTGGGATACCATTATTAAAGAATCAGTAGCGGACAGTTATGCAGATGTTGGGTTCAATACCGTATGTACAAATCCATGTGGTGAGATTCCGCTGTGTCCCTATGATAGTTGTAGATTGCTTGCCATTAACCTTTACAGTTACGTTGAAGATCCGTTTACAGACAAGGCTGAATTTAACTGGGAAAAATTCAGGAAGCATATTGGATTAGCCCAGCGGATCATGGATGATATCATTGATCTGGAACTGGAAAAGATTGATGCTATTATTGACAAAATTGTTTCAGACCCTGAAGACAGAGAGATCAAGCAGGTTGAAATAAGTCTGTGGGAGAATATTAAACGTAAAGCTGTTGAAGGAAGAAGAACAGGCGTGGGAATTACTGCTGAAGGAGATATGCTGGCAGCGCTTGGATTAAGATATGGAGACGAAAATGCCATTGATTTTTCAGTGGAAGTGCATAAAACACTTGCCCTCGAAGCTTATCGCTCCTCTGTGGAAATGGCGAAAGAGAGGGGCCCTTTTCCTGTATTTGATATCAAGAAAGAGAAGGACCACCCTTTCATCAATAGATTGGCGAAAGAGGATCCGGAATTAATTGAAGATATGAAGAAGCACGGAAGAAGAAACATATCTCTGCTTACTATTGCTCCTACAGGCACCACCAGTCTGATGACTCAAACCACATCAGGTATTGAACCAGTCTTCCTGCCTATCTATAAGCGTCGCAGGAAAGTAAACCCAAATGATAAAGAGGTAAAAGTCACTTTTGTTGATGAGGTTGGCGACAGTTGGGAGGAGTATAATGTATTTCACAAAAATTTCACTACCTGGCTAAAGGTAAATGGCGTGGATCCGGAGGAGATTAAAAACTTTGATGAAAAAGAGCTCAATGAACTGGTCAAACGCTCCCCTTATTACAAGGCTACCTCGAAAGATATTGACTGGATGCAGAAAGTCAAAATGCAGGGAGAAATACAGAAATGGGTAGATCACTCTATCAGCGTAACAATAAATTTGCCGAAGGATGCAACGGAAGAGCTTGTTGGAGATCTGTATATAAAGGCATGGGAAAGTGGCTGCAAGGGCGTTACCGTTTATCGAGACGGGTCTCGAACGGGAGTATTACTTGCTGCGGGTGATAAGGCAGACGAAAAGATAAAATTCCCTACAAGAAGGCCGAAAGAACTTGATGCAGATATATTGAGATTCAAAAATAATGATGAGTATTGGATTGCTTTTGTCGGTTTGATTGATGGCAAACCATACGAAATATTTACAGGTCTCAAAGAGGATGATACTTTTCCCATACCGAAAAATGTTACAAAAGGAAAAATCACCAGGCATGTACTGGAATCCGGAGAAAAAAGATACGATTTCCAGTACATTGATAAATATGGTTATAAAGTAACAATGGGAGGACTGTCTCATCAGTTTAACAGTGAATTCTGGAATTACGCAAAACTGATTTCCGGAGTGCTAAGGCACGGGATGACAGTAATTGATGCGGCCCATCTGGTCTCTTCACTGCATCTGGATAATGCTTTCATTAATAACTGGACAGCAGGTGTTGCACGGGCGTTAAAGAAATATATCGTAAATGGCACAAAGGCCAAGACGGGCCAGAAATGTAATGAATGCAGCTCTTCCAATCTGATTTACCAGGAGGGTTGCCTGCTCTGTACAGACTGTGGCTCTTCAAAGTGCGGTTAATAACATATCTGAACTTGTAAGAAAGAGGTTGTCTTAAAATAAAGAGACAACCCCTTTTTTTGTTGGTCTCAAACTCAGGGGATTTGTACTACAATCCTTCAACTTCTAGAAAAAGGGTCAGTCCTTGCATTTAAGCAAACCCTTGACTAATCGGTTAAGAATTTTGTTCTTTTTGTCTTTAACAGCATTAATACAACGTGATATATTGTTGGGATGACCACAGAAAATGTGGTCTGATAGCCAGTCATTACTAACAGTTTTTTTGCTTCGAATATACCATACAAGTGACTTCTTTTATTGTTAGGTATTCTCCAAATTCCTTGAATATTGGTCTGCTTTACTCGCTAATTCTTCACGTGATAAATCTTCAAAGAGATTTTTTTGCCATTTTGTATAATCACACTTTCCTCTGTTTATGATAACGATAAACCGCCCAAATTCGACCGGATCAAGTTTCTCTTTTAACGCTTGGAATCCCTCTTTCTTAATAATAAACGTAATAAATCGGGGACACCATACCTATTTGATAGATTTATAAGAATAAAACGCTAAGACGAAAGTTATAGGATACGCATCTTGACATTGAAGAAAATAAACTTTCAAAGCGACTTAAAAAAGAAGTAAGTATTTACAAAACAGTTCACGAACTCACATAACCATCGCATGAAGCCAACCACCAATAACTATGCGATTTCATAAATCGGGGGACACCATACCCATTTAATTGATTTAGAAGAATAGGGCCTATATTGTTGACATGCTCTTTCTTCTTCTAAAGGAATGGTAATGATTTAACACCGAACAAATGTATAGAGCTGACCGATGAGCACTTATCCGGTTTTTCTGACATTTCAGCTGGCCAACTCATACAGCCGTTCGGCGAAATATAAGCTATGGAGAAAGTTATGCAAGAAGAATCAGATGAAGTCCAATTAACCAAATTAGAAACTATATTTGTAGTTGGAATAATTGGCTGTATGCTATTTGCCACCTGGGAATTAGCTCATCTCATAGCAGATGAGTGGCTTCGAGACTGGGTGCAGACAGACATTTTCACTAAGAAACGGATTATATATTATGGAATTGCTTTTACTATGGCGATTTCCTCTGTCATTGTTACTACAAGATTTGCTTTTACATTTAGCCAATTCGGCAAAACTATCAATAGAGCATTTCTTTGGTACGGAACGCTTTTGCTTATTAGCACTATAGCAATATTTGTTTTTGATTGCCTTCCTGAAGTATTTGCGGGTTTTATCGGTGCAGGTATTTTTGTTTTTGCTATATATATTTTACAGAAGAAATATTTTACTAAAGAGCAAATAATTAAGAATCGACTTGAAAAAGGGAAGTGCTTTTCATGCGGAACCACTTTACGTTTAAATGCCATTCATTGTCTTGCTTGTGGAATAACAGTTGGAAGGAAATGTTCAGAATGCAATAGTTTTGTAAAATTGATGGATAAATATTGCTCCAATTGCGGCGTGCAACAAGAAAAAGATAATACAGTCTGACAACCCAATTCAGCTGTATTTATAGGATACGGTAAAACAATTATTATTTTTAAGAGGTAGCAGTGTGTTGGTGTTTTTATCAACTACCTGGGTCCTAACAAAGAAAAAGATTCAGAGTAGGCGGGAAAAAGGTCATCAGATTACAAGATGGAAAGAAAGATTGAGCAGAAACTTAAATCTGATAAAGAAGTAAAACAACGTGGAGCTCTAACTGGAAAGGGTAGATTGTTATGGCTGCTGTCATCGATTATTGTTCCTGCCATAATCGGCATGGGCATGTTGGTATTGATGTATGAGAAACCGGCTTTCGGCGAAGTAGATAAAGGAAAAGTTGAAACCTCTGTTATTCCTGAAGCAAAATTCCGGTCAACCTCAAAAGGAACGCTTTCCGGAGAGTCAGTCATAGCTATGCTTGAGGATAGAGGTTTTTATGATCGGGACTGGAGCAACTCCGCATCAGGATTCCCCAATGACTATAGATTGCAGAATGACGGCAAGGTTGTTTTTGATTACGCCAGTGGTCTCATGTGGCAGCAGTCGGGATCATCTAAAGATATCTCCTTTGGTGAAGCAGAGAAGTATGTAGAACAATTAAACAGCGATCAGTTTGCCGGATACAGCGACTGGCGATTGCCTACTCTTGAGGAGGCAATGTCTTTACTGGAGTCAACTGAAAAAAGTGGTGGTCTAAATATAGATCCGGTGTTTGATACAACGCAGAGATGGATCTGGACTTCAGACATCAACAACACCTCTCTTGCCTGGCTTGTCAATTTTATAAGTGGAAATTGCTACACCTACGTCAACGATTACTTCGACTTCATTAGCGGTGGTTATGTTCGGGCAGTTCGATGAGGGCAATCATTTTGTTTTCTTTTGATTTTTATCATGGTAAAAGCCAGGTAACCGCACATCGGATTACCCATAGTCTGTAGCATCTTTTCACTTGACACCAGATTTAAAACATGGTTGTTTTTATGCTTAAATAGAGCAAATAAGCAAAAGGAGAAGTGTTTGATTACAAGCAGTACGTCTATCCACAATCTAAAAGAGCATGTTTTGGCTTTTCTCGGAAGTGAAAATATTAAAATAGTTGTCTTTGGTTCAAGGGCAAGGGGAGATAATGCTACATGCTCAGATATTGATATAGGAATTATTCCAAAAGGAGAGTTCAATAGAAACAGTCTGACGCTTTTAAGGGAATTTATTGAGAATTCAAATATTCCTTATAAAGTGGATATTGTAGATTTCTCCTCTACTTCGGAACAGTTTAAAAATGAAGCATTAGGGGACGCTGAGATTTGGAAAGATTAAAACTAAGATATTCTGATACGATCAGGGCGATGGAAACATTGAAGGAAATAGTCGATGAGTCTTTTTCGGTTATCGTAAGAGATGCCACAATTCAACGATTTGAATACACATTTGAAGCATTATGGAAATTCCTGAAGGAGTATCTCAAAGAACGTGAGGGTGTAATATGCAATTCTCCAAAATCTTGCTTCAGGGAGTTATTTTTATTAGAAATGATAACTGAGGAGGAAACGGTAAAATTTCTTGAGATAACGGATGACAGGAATATGACTTTTCATACGTACAAAGAAGAAGTTTCTAAGATTCTTTATGAAAAGATGAGCAACCATTATATATTGATGGAAAAGCTCATGGATAAGATTTCTGTTTAAGTGGTGCTGTAGCGAGTTGCCTTCTTTGTTCAATCTTTTGTATCTGGCACATGTGACAGATATTTCTTGAACTTGCTTATAATCTCTGTGTTCTTTCCGTCTCTCTTTGATAGAAAGTCCTTGATGTCTTCGATAACCTCTTTTTTCTTTGTGTTCTTTGTTTTTTCCTTTGCGGTATCAAATGCACTCATATCGAGTTTGTCAAATCCCAGTTTATTCATTCTTCTGGATGCAAACTGCATTGACTCATCTCTTATCTCAGACAGGAATGCTGAGGTGATTACTTTGTATCCTTTTTCGTTTGCACGTATTTCCATCAATTTGTAAATTCCGGGCCTTACAAAATCAGGGGCATTTTTAACCCGTTCCAGTGCTTCTGCTTCCCACTCAATCTTTCCGTTTTTTGCGGGTTTCTTTTTCAGTAGTTTCATAAAGGGGAACATCGCCTTTTTATCTCCAGCCATTTTTTCCTTGGCTTCCTTCATGATGTCCGGCGTGATCTCGGTATACCCTTTTTCTCTTGCGTACTGTTCTACTCTTTTTATCACCATTCCTTTTCCAAAGGAAGGTACTTTGCCCAGTCGTTGTTTTGCGTCATCACTCCACGAAAGCTCAAATTTCTTCTCTAAGCCAAATGTATTTTCTTCCTTGAACTCCAACTTCTTTCCTCCATATTTTCCGGGCTCATAATCACACCATGAATCTTCTTCCATTTGATCGCCTGTAGTAACGAAGGCCCTCGCGCGACAACCTTTGCACATTGCTTCAAACTCACACTCTCCGCATCTGCCTTTGAGGTCTGCCTCCCTTAATTCATTTAATGTACTGGAGTTATTCCAGATTTCCGCAAAACTTTTTTCCCGTAAACTTCCACAGGATGTGTCCATATAAGGACATGCAGTGATATTTCCTTCCGGTGTGATCCTGCAGTAGTTAGTCCCCGCTGGGCAGCCGCCCGAATAGTATTTGACTAACGCCGATTCCGGATTCATCTCGTATGCAATCCTTCTGTAATGCGGAGCGCACTTTGCGCTTACGAGCATTTCCCCTTCGTATTGACTGTGAAGTTTGTAGATCTGTTTCAGCGCATCCTCATACTGTTCTGAAGTAATATCTGTTATATCCTGGCCTCTTCCCGTACAGACGAGGAAGAAAAGATTAAAGACCCTTGCTCCCATATCATTGGCAAAGGCAACTAATTCCGGGATCTCATCATAATTTCTTTTAAAAACGGTAGATTGTATCTGTATCTCCAGCCCATTTCTCTTGCACGCCTTCATCCCTTCGACTGCCTTTTTCCATGAACCCTTTGCACCTCGAATTGAATCGTGGATTTCAGGGTGTACAGAATCAAGACTTATCCCTATTCCGGAGAACCCGTTATCTTTCAGCTTTTTCGCCATTTCATCATCGATAAGGCAGGCATTTGTGCCGAGGAGGACCATCATTCCTTTTCCGGCTGCATGACGGGACAGATCAAAGATATCTTTTCGTAAGAGCGGTTCACCGCCTGTTAAAATCAGTATTAAATTCGGGTTGAGTTCTGCAATCTGATCTATTACTTTGAGTGCCGTGTCGGTGTCTAGCTCATCAGCAGTGCTTGATGCACCGCACTGTATCTGATTAAAATCAGGAATATCCAGGCTGGGTGTGGCACTCGACAAGTTGGTATCCGTCTGGTCAATCGGTTGAACATTATCTGCCAGGAGATAACAGTGGTCGCACAATAAATTACATGCTTTTGTGAGGTTCCAGGAAATAACGTGAGGTATGGATTTCATTTTAAAGAATATAAATAAATAGTGAACTTTGAATAAGTTGCTGAAGGTTTTTTTGATTTTTGACCACCCCGTTACCCATCCTTTGCAAGGAGGGGATTTAAGGAAGGTTATTCCTCAGCTTATTGAAAACGTAAAAATATGATAGATTAAGGTTAATTTAATTGCAAGTTAATATTGAACTGAGTAGCTTTTTTAGAATTGCCTTCATTTCAGCTTAAAGTAATTGGAATTTTCATTATATGTTGCATAGGTAAAGCATAGAATTATAAAAAGACAACATACTATTAGAATACCTTTATCTTGTGGTATTTAGATATACTTGCAGAAAATAAAATTATGGCCGTATTGCCTTATGTTTTTAGCATTATGGTTGCAAAAATTGAGATTTTTTGATTATATAGGGCTTACTTATTTAATGGACATAGCGATAAGAAACCATATTTTTTATCTTTTTTTTAAAATTGAGATATTAAAAATATTTGAAAGCAAAAAACATGGCTGTTAGCGTGTAATATTCACGTAATCAAAACAAAAGCGCTTTTGCCATAATTTTCCTTTATACTGAGGTTGGGATTACATCATGAAAAAAGAAGAAGAAAAATCGTATGCAGGTTTATACCTGTTCCTGAGTTTCGTACTTACCTTAATAATAGCATGGGCAGTGTGGAATGAAGCAGTAGTAATGAGGCCATGGAAATCATATCAATCCCGGTTTTATGAGTTAGAGAAAGAGAAGGTTAAAGGGGAATATGGTGATGCGATGATGGCATTTAATCAACCTGATGTCCAGGTGAAATATAAAGAGACTCAGAGGAAACTTGAAGAAGCGTGGAGCAAATTTAATACACCAACCGTTAAACAGGGATATCTAAAAGCATTCAGGGAGTTGAGTGCTTTGGATAAAAAAGAGTTAGCTCCTTTAAAGTTCGAAGCGATGGTTACGCGAAATAAGATGCTGGAAGAAGAGTACCTGTATGGAAAACATAAGGGTGATGGTCCTGAAAAGAAGATTAAGGAATTGGGGGAACGTGGCAAGGTGTTGTCCGTCAAGATAGGAGGACTTGAGGAAGAGAGAGCTGGATTACAAAAAAACCTGGACGAATCCATGCATGATATAAACAAGTATGCAGATGAATTGAAGACGTTTACCAGTGATATGAATGGATATCAGGACGCGATGACGAAATTAAAGGCGAAAAGACCGTCTTTACAGATATACCAGGTACATCTAGAGGATATTAACGAGGCGGATAGGTGTATGTCATGTCATGTAGGTATTGACAGGAAAGAGAGTGTTTCTGATGAACAGCCGTATGTAAGCCATTCAAGGAGGGACGTGTATCTTGGCAATCACCCTCCTGAGCGGTTTGGTTGTGTGTTATGTCATGAGGGGCAGGGAAGGGCAACGATAAGCCCGGAGAAAGCACATGGTGAAGTGGAGTACTGGTTGAAGCCGATGCACAGAGGCAACATGGCGCAATCTTCATGTGTCAAGTGTCATGATAAAGGTGAAGAGTTGGTAGGGGGTGAAGATATCGCGAAAGGGATAGCGCTGTTTGAAGGGTTGGGTTGTTATGGCTGTCACGAAACAAAAGGGTTTGGAGAAGATCGGAATAGTATGATAGGGCCTGATTTGACCGAGATAGGCAGTAAAGTGAATCCCGGATGGTTGTTGGAGTGGTTGAAAAATCCTAAACATTTCAGGCCAAGTACGAGGATGCCCAATTTCAGGTTGGAAGACGAGGATGCGATGGCTATAACATCATATCTCTGGCAGAATTCAGAAGGGTTTGAGCCGGGTGAGCCGAAAGAATTTGATGATGAAACGATAGATGAAGGCGCATATTTGTATGAGAGTATAGGGTGTCTTGCGTGTCATAGTGAAATAGAGGAAGATGGTAGGGTCCATGGGCCTAATCTTTCTCGGATTGGTGACAAGTCAAATTATGAGTATCTGGTCAGCTGGCTCTTAGCACCTAAAGCACATCAGCCGAAAACAAGGATGCCTGATATGAAACTTGATGAAGAAGATGCGCAGTATGTAGCGTCATTCTTGATGAGTTTAAAAGGTGACGGTTATGAAGACTTATCCGGATCAGAATGGTTACATGATAAGGAAACTGCCAAAAATGGAGAAGAGTTGATAGGCAGGTACGGTTGTTTTGGGTGCCATAAGATAATGGGAATGGAGGGGATGAGTAAGATAGGTGTTGAGTTGGATGAGGTCGGCTCTAAGCATATACATCTGTTTGACTTTGGTTTGTTGGAAAAGGAAATACTTGAGGGAGTTGGACTGCACAATGCACATGAAAACCTTTCGAAGGCGAGGCGTGCATGGATTACGGCGAAATTAAGTGATCCCAGGCAGTTTGATAAAGGGCGTTATAAGAGACCCAAAGACAAATTAAAGATGCCTGATTTTGGTTTATCTGCGGAAGAGATAGAGGCATTATCAATTCTGCTGACAGGGATGAAAGAAGGTAAGTTGCCTGAGAGTTACATAGCGGAATTAACAGACGAAAAAAGGTATTTGGTAGAGGGTAAAAAAGTAATAGATAAATACAACTGCATGGGCTGCCATCAGTTTACCATAGATACACTGTATTTAAAGAATGGGACTGTAGTGAAAGGGATGATCAAGCTTGAGGAGGAGGAAAGTCTCTACTTTCAGTTATGGGTGGATAATGAAGGGATTGGCAAAAAAGCCGGTGACACTGTGCAGGTAGCGAATGAAGAGATAGAGAAAAGGGTGGCGTCCCAGGGGGGAGATATCGGCCCATATATCATAGACTACCACGTGGAGGTAGAGGGCAGCATTGCAGAAGAAGCAAAGGTCTTTACTCCTCCTGTGCTATACGAAGAGGGTAAAAAGGTGCAAAGTGCGTGGCTTTTTGACTTTCTCAAGGAACCCGTCACTTTGAGGCCGTGGCTTGACGTACGTATGCCTCTCTTCAAGATGACCGAAGATGAAGCTACCGTTTTATCCAGATACTTTGCTGCTTTAGAAAAGGAAGAATATCCTTATGAGTTTATAGCAGAAACTAAGGATAGATACCTAAAGGAGAAGGAGCAGGAGAAACCTGGTTATCTCGCTATGGCCCAGCATTTATTCGAGCATAAAGATGTAAATTGTGCATCATGTCATGTTAGGGGTGATATCAATCCAGAGGGTGACCCTTCAGATTGGGCTCCTGATTTGTCTGTGGCTCGAAATAGATTAAAGCCTGACTGGATAGTGGATTGGCTGCTTGACCCGCAGCTAAAGCAGCCCGGTACAAAGATGCCAAAATTTTTCCGGGAAGATGTATTTCAGGAGATTTTCCCCGGAACGCCAGAAGAGCAGGCTATTGCATTAAAGGATTTACTGATGAACCTTCCGGAGGAGATGCTAAAGCAAAAAGTAGCCGAACCGGTAGATCCTTTCGTTGAATGATGGGTAATCTGAGGTTACTTAAATTTTTTTTTAAAATGTAGTAATTTATGTTTGAAATGTGAATGCTTTTTTGATATATATTTGAACTTTGAAACTTCTGTTGTAAAAGAGTCTTTCAAAGAAGAGTAAGTATCGGATTTGGATAGTTCGATTTGTGTCGAATTTATTTATCTCTGTTTTTCGTCACGGTGCGTTTACTTAAGTAGTATCGTTGACAACCTAAAAGGTTTTATTAACACAATACTGGGAGGTTTTTGAAATGTGTAAGTATATAAGAAGTTATGTTTGTTACTTGGCGGTAGCAATGCTTTCGCTGGTTTTTTTAGTAGGTAATTCCACTAATGTTTCGGCTGCATATGAAGGCGGCGATGTATCTAACGGTGGAACTATAACCGGTACGGTAAAACTTGCTGGTGATGTGCCAGCAGCAAAAATATTAAAAGTAGATAAAGATCAGGCTACATGCGGGCATGATGATCTTCCATCAGAGGCGTTGATGGTATCAGCTGATTCAGCTTTGCAGAATGCAGTCGTCTCTATTACAAATATATCAAAAGGTAAGAAATTTGAAGGTGGAACCTCGGCAATAGATCAGAAAGGGTGTGTCTTTTCTCCTCACATTGCTATGATTCCTCAGGGAAGTTCTATTAATCTCCTTAACAGTGACGACGTCATGCATAACCTTCATTCATGGTCAATGAAGAATACTGCATTTAACGAAGGTGTTGCTGCTCACGGTAATATTTCTAAAACATTTGAATTTCCGGAGACTGTTAAGGTTACATGTGATGTGCATAAATGGATGACTTCATGGTTGATTGTACAGGAGAATCCATACTATGCGATAACAGACGCTAGTGGAAACTATAAGCTTGACGGAGTGCCAGCAGGTACTTATACCGTTCAGGCGTGGCAGGAATCACTTGGAAAGGCTACGCAGGAAGTTACTGTAGCTGCCGGTGGCGAAGCTAAGGCTGACTTTGGGCTGGAAAAGAAAGCAAAGAAGAAAAGAAAAAGAAAAAAACATTAAGTTTGGATGTTTAGTGTTGCTGGTATATCTGTTTTTTAGCTCAAGCTATTCGCTTGTATAAAATATTTAATAAAGAATGAACTCAAAAAAACTGAATTTTAAAATTGTTTTTACCATCTTCCTCGCACTCTTCTTAGTTGCGCTGACAGTAAACACTGGCATGGCTGAAGAGGGTGCTGAAGAAACGGTGGCGGTAGAGGCATCTGGAGATGCAGGTGAAGTGGCTGAAGCTGAAGAAGAGGTTGCTTCGGTGCCATATGAAGAGGCAGAGTACAGGAATTTCTTTGGTATTGATGGTCGGCTTATTGTCTGGATAATCTCTCAATTGCATCTCTTATTTGCTGCCTTTGTGTTGGCAGTGCCGCTCTTTGTGGTTATCATTGAAGCAATTGGTGCAAAGTCTAATCAAATAAAATTTGATAATCTTGCACGTGAGCTTACAAAGCTTTTGTCAACAGCGTTTGCTACAACGGCAGCGCTGGGTGGCCTTCTGGCTTTTGCTCTATACGGCTTGTATCCAGGTTTTATGCGTTACATGACAGATGTTTTTCATCCGTATATGTTCGTTTATGCGCTCTGTTTCTTTGGTGAGGTGTTCTTTCTCTATGCCTACTATTATTCCTGGGATTTGTTAAGGACTGGTACAGGCAAATGGGTTCATGTTTTTCTGGGTGTTATGCTTAATGTGTTCGGTACTACCTTGATGATGTTAGCGAATTCCTGGGCGACGTTTATGATGGCGCCGGCGGGTATCGATATGAAGACTGGAGCAATACTGGATCGTGGCGCAGCTTTCCACAATTTCCTTTGGATGCCGGTTAATATTCATCGTATTATAGCTAATGTTGCCTTTGGTGGTTTTGTAGTTGGTGCTTATGCCGCTGTAAAATTCATGGGATCGAAAACCGAAGAAGATAAAGCGCATTATGATTGGATGGGTTACATAGGGAATTTTATAGGCTTGGCGGCCTTTATCCCTCTCCCATTTGCAGGATACTATCTTGGAAGGGAAATTTATAGCGCCAGTCCAGTCATGGGTAATATCATGATGGGAGGAGCCTTTTCCTGGACATTTATAATACAGGCTATTCTCATTGGGATGATGTTTGTTGGTGGAAACTACTATTTGTGGAACGGTATGGCAAGAATAAAAGGTGCCGAGAGATATACTCCTTATATTAAGTATATAAATATCGTTATATTCTTCTGCTTTGCCGTTTGGCTCACGCCTCATAATCTTCCATTAAGTGGAGAAGAGAGGGCTCTTATCGGCGAGCAATATCATCCATTTTCCAAATTTTTCGGTGTCATGGCGGCAAAAAATGCAGTTGTGAACCTCTTGATTCTGTCAACATTTTTCAGCTTCCTGTTGTATAGAAGAGCAAATAAAGGTCAGACCATGCCGTTTAAGAGTCACGGTAATGGGGCAAAGATCACCATGGTCTTTACCGTGGGTATTACAATAGCGTATCTGGCATGGTATGCAATGGGACTCAAGGGGCAGGATCTAAGCGAAGTAGTAAAGCCGTACATGTCGCCGCTCCTTACCTGTATCACGATACAGATTATTGCGCTTATCTGTGCGCTGTTTCTCACGCTTGCAAATAAAGGTAAGCTTGCGCAGACATTGTTGTTTGTTGTGGCGGCCTCCATATCTGTTGTCTATTTCTGGTACTACGGATTTGTGCTTATGGAAAAGGCAAATATGGTTTTAAGGTTCCTTTCTGTAACACAGGTATCAATAGTAATTTCCACATTAATAGTTAATACAGTCATTGATGTTTTTCTCTTCAAAAATGCAAAAGAGGTTGGCGGTATACAATGGGGTAAAATCCCTAATAGAGCGCAATATGCTTTACTGCTGCTCTGTGTGGCTATTGTGACGCTTATGGGATTGATGGGATTCATACGCTCAGGGCTAAGGATGAATTGGCATATATACGGATATATGCAGGATAAATCCGCGGGAGCATTTACTCCAAGTATAGCTTATATGGGCTGGGTAGTTTCATTAATTGTCTTTCTCTTTCTTGCTCTTGTTGCCGTTGTATTCTGGCTTGGAAGTCTTTATGGCAGAAAAGAAAAGCATGTTTAAGATGTTGTTGTCGCAGGGTAATTTATAATATATCTGCAGTTGTATTAAGGAAATAAGAAATAATGAAGAGTTTCTTGAAATCAGTGGTTTTTACACTGTGTATACTTGGCTTTTTTGTGTTTGTCTGTCTGTATGTAACAGGACTTTCCGGAGGTGGCGGCGGAGGTGGTGGTGCTACCGGGATAAGCCCTGAAGCTGGAGAAAAAATATATTGGGGTGATGGCCAATGTCACACCTGTCATAGTATCGGAACTTCCGGAAGTGCAACAAGAGGACCTAATCAGGAAGGACTTGCTGCAAGGGCTGAGGAAAGAGCAAAGGAAGCAGGATTGTCGTCTGGCCTTGAATATCTGGTTGAGTCAATCGTGAATCCTTCCGCTTTTGTTGTGGAAGGTTATGATAATATTATGCCGAAGGTTTATGATGCTCCTATAATGTTAGATCGTGAGCAGATACAAGCCGTTCTCACGTATCTGCAGACATTGGGAGGTGAATCTAACATAGAGGCAGTTGCAAAATTTGCAGAAAAAATACCTGAAGCATCTGGCGAAGCAGTTGCTCCGTGGTTGCCTCCTATAGATGTGGACATAAAAGAGGGAGAGTTGGTCTTTTTTGATGAATCAAGAGGCGTAACTTGTTCAAAGTGCCATGTCTTAAACGGAAAGGGTTCTAAGGTAGGACCTGATCTGACCGGTATCGGTGCAGTGCAGACACCTGAGTATCTTATAGAATCAGTTCTCAAACCGAGTGAGATAATAGTCAAAGGATTTGAGACAATGTATCTGATGACAACCGAAGGAATGGCTTATAACGGGCTACTGGTTAGTCAGGATGAAGACGAAATTGTATTAATGGTTGATGAAGACGGAGTGATGGAGGAGTATGTTTTCTATCCTGACGAGATAGCTCAGATGCAGAAGCAGGAAGTCTCTATCATGCCTGGTAACTTCAGGGATATGCTGACAACAAAAGAATTCTATGGTGTTATAATGTTTCTTTTAAGTCAGAAATAAAATTAACAAAGAATCTAAGAAATAGGCTGGTAACTAGTAGAAAAGGTAGCTTGATGGCAAAAAAAAAGATGGCAAATAAAAAGAATTCATATTCAATGATAATGGTAGTGGTATCAGTATTAATAGTATTTGTCATTATCAAGGTGATTGCTCCTTATGCTTTTATGATTTTGCTGGGAAAAGATCATACGATGCCTACGCCAAGCACGCTGATGCTCTGGTATATGATTCTGGCAATACTTGCTTGTCTAGTTTATGTTTCGACCAGCGATCTCAAATGGGCAAATTTCCTGAGTTTCATCTTGCCTGCTGGTGATGATAAATTCAAAGCGTTATTTCAGAAGATGATTATTATTGCGATACCTTTACTGGTAGGTTGGTTTGTGTACTCAGGGACTGTGCCTGGTACGGCTTCTCCTGTAGAACTGAGAATTCAGCATCCTACATTACCGCAGGAGTTTGAGAAGATGGAAAATCCTTTCTTACATGCTGATGAAGCAACAAAGAGAAAGTGTATTGAAGAGGGTAAACATCTTTATCAGCAGAACTGTCGCCCTTGTCATGGCTCAAAGGCCGATGGGAACGGACCATTTGCCAATGCTTTTCGCTTAAGACCTATTAATTTTACTGATCCGGGTACAATTGCAACAGTTGTTGAAGCTTTTGCATTCTGGAGAATTAAAGAAGGTGGACCAGGACTTCCGGGTGTGTCTACACCATGGGACTCTGCAATGCCAGCATGGAAAGATGTGTTAACTGACACACAAATCTGGAAGATAATAATGGGTGAATATGCGACTGCGGAAGTTCAAGCACGTCAAAGAGAAGAGATGGAACACTAAAATTAATTGGATTTTAAAATGAGTAAAATAAAACATAATATAATTTTCAGAAGCCTCATTCTATGCATGATTGCAGGATTGTTTACGTTCACATGCCTGAGAGATGGCGCTGCTCAGACTTCACAGCTATTCAGAGTGTATAGTACAGAGGCCACAGGAAAGATTGCGGAAACATCTGATGCAATAGCTGCTGGTAAGAAAATTTATGAGATTAAGTGCTACTATTGCCATGGAATTAAAGGAGACGGAAACGGATCTGATGCTCCGCGCCTGGATCCTAAGCCAAGGAACTTTACAAGAAATGAATATAAGATCCGTTCAACAGGACAAAGTGTTCTTCCAACTGATGAGGATCTCTTCAGGATCATATCCAGTGGGGTTGAGGGATCTGCAATGCCTTTCTGGAATACATTGACTACAGATGAGAGATGGCAGGTTATCTATTACATTAAAACATTTAATCCTGAGTTCAAAGATAAAGGCGAACGAGCACCGGTCTCATTAGGTGGTGGAATTGCTTCTAGTTCAGATTCAATAAAACGCGGTGAAAAATTATTTAAAGAGGCGAAATGTATCCTGTGTCATGGTGAAGATGGCAGAGGAGATGGTCAACTTACAACAACTCTAAAGAAGCAATGGGACCTTCCGTTTAAAGCAAGAGATCTTACTCAGGGCTGGATGTTTAAAGGGGGTAACACGGAAGGAGATATATACAGAACGGTAACAACTGGTCTGAATGAAACTCCAATGGGTTCATATGCTGACTATCTTACAGATGAAGACAGATGGCACTTGTCACACTATGTGAAATCGATCTCTCATGGTATGAAAACTGATGTTGTGTTAAAGTCAAAACTTTTGGCAGGGAACTTACCAGCAGGCCCTGAAGACGCAGTCTGGGATACTTTAGAGACGATCGAATTACCATTAGCTGGTCAGATTGTGGCTAGTCCCAGATTTTGGACTCCTTCTGCGAACTCTATCAGGATAAAGTCTGTTTATAACGAGAAGAATATCGCTTTCCTCGTGGAGTGGGATGACAGGACTGATGAGCAGAGTGAGGTTTATAGTGATGCAGTTGCAATACAATTCCCTACAAAAACTCCAGAAGGTCTGAAAAAACCGTACTTTGCTATGGGAGATTCCAGTAATAATGTAGAGCTCTTACACTGGAGAGCATATGATGAATCAGTTCTTGCGGCACAACGTACTGATGATAGTATTGAGACTGAAACTGATGGAGGTGAAGATGTTGAGGAGGAGGCAGGTGATGAGGACGCTGAAGCCGCAACAGAGCAAGAAGTTGAAAATGCTGTAGAAGAAACTATTGAGGAATTTGAGAACTTTGTAACGATCAAAGAGATGAATGCAAAGGGGTTTAAGAGACTTTCAGTGCAACCGGACAAGAGCCAGAACTCTAAAGGCAAAAGTCAATGGAAGAACGGTAAATGGCAGGTTATGATTACAAGACCTCTCGTGACCGCTGATAAAAAAATAGATGTTCAATTTGAGAAGGGAAATTTAATACCGTATGCATTAGCAGTGTGGGATGGCTCTAATTCTGAGATAAAAGGTCAGAAATCGATCTCATCCTGGTATTATCTGACTCTAGAGATGACGACACCAAACAGTGTTTATATTTATGCAATTATCGCTGTTATTTTGGCAATAAGTATTCAGCTCTGGGTTGTCGCAAGGATAAGAAGATTTCCTACAGAAATTCCTTCTTAATGATATAAAGATTGTTTTAGTATAAATTTAACCATTAAAATAAAATGATTAATACGAAAAAATTAAATCATATTTCTGCTTTTGTCGTTGTCTGCGTGGTCTTAGGTTACGTTCTAACCTGCTTGAGTACAATTTACGCGCAATCTATGGAGCCTGATCCACTTCTTTTAGAGATAGAATCTATCTATAGAGGTGATAAGGATTATAAACAGCTACCTTTCCATACTGAAGATCCATATATGAGATCAAAAAATGGTCCGACTCTGAAAAACGTTGTACATAAGGCGAACAAAGAGTGGATTAAAAAGTGGATAGATAATCCAGTTGCAATGATACCAAATGCAAGAATGCCTAGACTTATGCTTAGTTCTGATGATATTGATGCTGTCATTGCTTATCTGGAAAGTATTGCCGACAGTAGTTTCCCTAAACAGGAGTGGGATGCTGGCTTGTTGAAAGCAGAGGATGACATGACTGATGATGAATACGATAAGATGGATACATTGGTCTCAGGAGGAAAGGCGGTTTGGGGGCGTGCAAGGTGCAATATTTGTCATGCTGTTAAAGGAAAAGGCGGTGCTGTTGGTGTAGGACCTGATCTTGGCAGAGTGGCGGAAAAGGTAAATCGGGACTGGCTATATCAATGGATTAAAGAACCAAGAGGTTATTTTCATGAAACACAGATGTCAAGATATAGATTTAATGATGAAGAATTGAGAAAACTTGTAGAATACTTGATGCAGGATTGGGATTTCAAACCAGATGAGGATGATGATGAAGATGATGAAGGCGATATTGGAGAAGAAGAAACGGTTACTGCAGAGGTAACAGAAACTGAAACGGATGAAGCAGTGGAGGTAGTAGTAGATGAGGGCCCTCTGCTTGTTCATGAAGGTACCTTGGCCGAGAGAGGGAAAAAGATCATTGAATTCAACCGATGTTTCGTGTGTCATGAAATAGAGGGAGTTTCGGACTTATTACCTGTCAAGAGTCAAAAGAGTGAGAATGAAACAACAAATGAATTTGAAAAATTGTTAAATGATGTCAGATGTATGACATGTCATAATATACAGGGGCACGGAGGTCCTTTCGCTCCGGAGCTTACACATGAAGGTAGCAAACTGAAAGGCGAGTGGATAAAAGGTTTTATTGAGACACCTGATATAATTCGTCCACTACTTAAGCAGATGCCGAAATTCAACCTTACTTCAGAAGAGGCCCAGACAGGTGCAGATTTTGTAGAAGAATATTTTGTGAGTAATGAGATCGATTTAGATTCCTTTGCCAATGTAGAGCCTACGGATGATGAAATTAACAAGGGTAAAGAGATATACGATGCAAAGGGTTGCAAGACATGCCACACGATAAGTGAGGGTGGTATTGTTGGTCCTAATCTGAAAAGAGTTGGTGACAGAATGGAGAATGGTTTTATCTTCTTTCACTTGAAAGATCCTCATCACGAAGTTCCTGATGCAATCGAGCCTAATTATAAGCTTTCTGATGAAGAAGCTACCGCATTAACACATTTTCTGATGTCCTGTAAAGATAAAAAATAAATAAAAACATGAAGATATTAATAAAAAATTATATAATTTTACTTGCATGTTTCCTTGTTGTAACAGGAATATCTATCAGTTATGTACACGGTTCCGAAGAAGCGCAAACCGAGCAACCGAAAGATGGTGCACAGGCGGAAAACGCAGAACCGGAAAAAGAATATGTACTGATTGAAAAAACAAAGGATTACCTGACTTCTCCAAAAGGAGCATTTCTCTATTATTGCAGTCCGTGCCACGGAGCATCGGCTAATGGAAAAGGTATCTACTTTACGATAGATCTTAAGCCTAGCCCAACAGATTTAACTAATGTGGAGTATATGGCAGCACTGACTGATGACTATTTACTGAACTTTATTTCAAAAGGTTCTGCGGCAATGGAAAAATCGACGCTATGTCCTCCGTGGGGAGATACCCTTGACGGAGATATGATAAAGGGCATTATAGGTTATCTAAGAAGCCTGACTATTGCAAAATCAAAAGAAGGTGGGGACGCTTCGGATAAGGAAGAAGCAGATGTTGCAAGTGTTGTTGAGGTAACAGATAAAGGAACTCCGCAGGCGGTTATATGGAGCGTTTTAGCCTTCTTGTGTGCCTTCTTCGCAATTGGTGCAAGGAGAGAGTGGAAGAAGCTGGCTAAAGATGGGCCTTCAAAGAAAAAATAACTATTAATGCTGGGAGTTGATGTTGTATAAAAAAATATTCATTCCTCTGGATAATTCAAAATATTCCGATTATTGTGAGCAACTAGCTATATCCATAGCAAAGAAATCCAATTCTGAACTCGTAGGAGGGCATGTATATGCTGCCAGCCTGCATCATAAACGGTTCAAAGAGATGGAAGTTGGATTACCTGAGAAATATAAAGAAGAAAGTGAACTCAAGAAACAGCGAGAATACCACAATTCTCTTATAGGTCGCGGACTTCGAATGATTTCAGATTCATATCTAGATAGCCTCGAAAGCAAAAGCAAACAAGAAAACATTCCTTTTACAAGAAATATCCATGAGGGAAAGAACTATATTGAGTTGGTGAAGGATATCAACAGCAATGATTATGATCTGGTAATTATTGGTGTTCGGGGCCTTGGTGAGGTAGAAGAGAATGCGATAGGTAGTGTTTGTGAAAGAGTTGTCAGAAGGATTAATACCGATGTATTAATAGTAAAGGACGATAAACCGCTTGAAGGCAGAGTAATCGTAACCGTTGATGGTAGTGAGCAGTCTTTCAGGGCAGTTGAAATGGCATCTGATTTAGCCGTGAAATATAACCTGGAGTTGGAGGCGGTATCTGTTTATGATCCGCATTATCATCATGTTGCCTTTAATGGAATCGCCAAGATCCTTTCTGGTGAAATGGGTGAAGTTTTTAAATCGGACGAGCAGGAAAAGTTGCATGAGGATGTTATAGACAAGGGTCTTGAAAAGATTTATCAGGGTCATCTTGAAAGTGCGTTCAAAAAGGTTATAAAATCAGGTATAGAACTAAAAACTACACTTCTCGAAGGTAAGCCTTATCATCAGATATTAAAGTATATAGATAAGGTTAAACCATCTCTTCTGGTTTTGGGCCGTACCGGTATACATGCTATTGACGGATTAGATCTCGGAAGTGCGACAGAAAATATTTTACGTAATGCAAATTGCAATGTTCTCATAACAAAGAGTAGACAGAAAGTGGAAACAAATCCATTTTATCAAGATGAGGAAATTGTAAAGAAGGAAATAATAAGGGAACAACAGGCAGAGGAACAGGCTGTAGCAACAGCAGCAGTTTCCTGGACTGATGATGCGAACACATTAATCTCTAAAGTTCCTGCTTTTGTAAGGCCAATGGTTGTTGGTGAAGTCGAAAATTATGCCAGAACAAAAGGCAGTAGTGAGATTACGAAAGAGATAGTCGAAGAAGTTAAGTCTAAATGGGCTGACTCAATGAACTATTCATAATACCTTGAACACATAGATGTAGAGTTTTAATAAATCACACCTTTTTGCAATTCATTAATTACAGACCTCCTCGACTTGGTGATATCTTTGGGATTATAACGTATTATCGGTATTGATTTCGTTTTCTATCTTCTCGTAGCCGAAGGCTTCAGCCTGCGCTTCTCAACATCCGATGATAGCAGGTGAATTACCTCGTAAGATACGCAACCTAAAGGATGTAGCAACTATAAGCGCTTAATTTAGGTACAATAACCGATCATATGAAAGTGTTGCCATAACGATGTGACTTGCAAAAAATAATGAATACTTGCTTTCGTGGTCTGTAATGGCATTTTTGTGAAACGTATTTTGTCATAGTTAATCTTGTTGATCCTGTCTAATAATCTAAAAAGGAGAATATAAACCTCATGCTGGGAATTTCAACGGTATGGAAGTCAGGAGAATTTAAAGACGGGCAAGAACTCATGGAGAGTCTTACTAGGCTCGGATTCAGTGAAATAGAACTCGAATACAGGATTACCGGAGATACATTCAAAGGGATTAGACAATTCCTGAAAATGACAAAGGATGTAAAGATAGTTAGTGTTCACAATTTTTTCCCAATTCCTGATATCCATGAAACAGGAGGTGCCGATATATTTCATTTCTCTTCAGAAGATAAAGCAGAGAGGTCTCTGGCTGTTAAGTACGCCATTAAGACAATTCGAATTGCCTCAGATCTTGGTGCCAGGGCTGTTGTTTTGCATCTGGGTAGGGTACACATGGATACTCTGAGTCTGGAGCTTTTCCGCTTATATGATGCCGGTATGACAGGTTCTGGTGAGTATATCAGTAAACTTGATGAGATCAGGATGTTGAGGGACAGAAGAAGAGGAAAAACTCTTGATATGATGTTGTTGAGTATGGATGAGATACAGAAAGCGGCAGAGAAGTATGATGTCAATATTGGTATTGAAAATCGATACTTCTTCGAGGAGTGTCCGAACTTTGAGGAGATGGGAGCGATATTTGATAAACTTGGAGGAGGACGTATCGGATATTGGCATGATGCGGGACATGCACAGGTACAGGAAAATTTAGGCTTTGTAACAGTAAAAGATCTACTTAGTGCTTATGGAAAGTTCCTCGTCGGGTTTCACCTTCACGATGCAAAGGGTCATTCTGACCATCATGTGCCGGGGATAGGTGAAGTTGATTTTAAATTGTTAAAAAAATATATTAAGAAGGATACCGTAAAGATACTGGAGATTCATCCAAGAGAAACGGAAAAGGATTTAATGGCCGGAGTCGATTTCCTGAAGAACATGGGCTTTGAGTAGAATCATATACATGAGAAAATTATTAATCTGTTTCTATGTTCTTTATGTATTAAATATTACCTATTTTTCACTCACCCCAATAGAGCATAAAATTTCTGAAAGTATATGGGACAAGGCAGCACATTTTATCGCCTATCTGCTTTTAGTTATCATTATTAAAATTGTACATAAAAGATTCTGTTATATAACATGTGTAATAACATGTTGTAGTTATTCATTTATTATAGAGTGTATTCAACACTTCATACCGAATAGAATGTTCGATATTTTAGATATGCTTGCAAATGTACTGGGTGCAATATTGGGTATAATTATATACTATTTGATAATTGAGAAATTTTTTAATATACGGATTGGTGTTGCAGCAAAGGTTGTCAATTGACGAAACCCGTTCTTTTAGTTAGAGATTATGAAGTTTATTCAATAGGTAAAAAGACCTCCCCTTAATTCCCTCCTTCGCAAGGATGGGAAATGGGGTGGTTGTAATACTTAAACCTAAAATGAGCAATTTTATTTTCTATCTTTTAGTAGCCGCAGGCTTTAGCCTGCGTTTCTCATCATCCAATGGTTGTTGTGGATTTCTCGCAAGTTATGCAACTTGTCATTCCCGCTCGCCTGCCCGCCCGGCAAAGCCGTTCGGACGGGTACCTATTCGGGCAGGCAATCTTTTAGCGGGAATCTAGTATAATTATACATGATAGATACACGATAAATGCATTCGGGTATGACAAAAACCGCCGAGGATGTTAATCCCCTCCTTACGAAGGAGGGGCGTTGGGGTGGTTAAGACTTAAATGCTTCTTCTTTATATTGAGGATTTATGAGAAATAGAAATGGATTCAAATTCTAATGCAGGGCGTTTCACGGGTTGTATTCCTTCCTATGGTGATGCCGGTTTTTGTGCCGCAGTAATGGATACCAATAGAGGGAGCTGGCAAAGGCCTGATATTGTCAGCAGACTGATCACGAAGCCTAACATGGTCGTAGTAGATCTTGGGGCCGGTACTGGTTATTTTGCAGACCTGTTTTCCAAACAACTTCCTGAAGGGAAGATCATAGCGCTCGATCCTGAAACATCACTGATTACGTGGATGGAAGAGCGGAAAAAGAGAGGTTCCCTGGACAATGTATCCGTTCATCAGATAACAGAAAATGATCCCGGACTTGATCAACTAAGCGATAATATTGATCTGCTCTTTGTCGGCTATACTTACTTTCATTTCGATGATCCGGTAACATATTTCAGTGAAAAGGTTTTTCCCTTTATTCAGGACAAAACCGTTGTTGCAATAGCCGACATGGCTCCTGTTCAAGGCCAGCCACGTCACACCGTTTCCGCCCAACAGGTTATCAAAGAGATGGCAGAAGCCGGGTTTGAGCTTACGGAAGAACCAACTACTCTCTATGATCAGTACCTGATTATATTCAAAAAAAATCTCAATAGGTGACAACATTTCCACCAGTCCCACACGATATGTCATTCTGAAGGAGGAATGACTGAAGAATCACTTTTCCAGAGCTGTTGCTTACCTCACATAACATCATTGGTCTTCCAATAAGGGATTCTTCACTTTGTTCAGAATGGCCTTCATACACAAACCTTCAAAATCTATTATTGACAAAAGAGAAATAAAGTATATAAGATTAGGCTAATCAATACGTTAACATGAAATTAATATCCTGAATTGTTAACAATTTTTTCAGATGCTGATGAGGTATTTAATTCTAGATCCTATAAAACCAATTGTTGCACTTATTAGTTGAAGTTACGCATTGAAAATAAGAACTACACCAATAATTAGAGATTAGGCAATAAATACAATTTGGATACTTAATATTAATTCTTACGTAATTTTAAAAAACAATAAGGTTTAGAAATGAAACAAAAAAATATAATAGATGAGTCAGAATTAGAAGACATTGTTGTTCCTGAAAAATATGATATCACCAGTTTTGGGGCTGATTATGATGTTGAAGGTTGTGTAAAAAGACTTGAAAGAGGTGATATTTATATCCCCCCATTTCAGCGTGATTACGTCTGGAACCTTAAAGATGCCTCCAGATTTATAGAATCCTTGCTGTTTGGTTTACCTGTTCCCGGTGTGTTTTTAGCAAAAGAACATGAATCAAGCAAATTACTTGTTATTGATGGTCAACAAAGATTAAAAACATTGCAATATTTTTATAACGGTTTTTTTAATCCCAAAGAAAATGAGAAAAAGCAAAGAGTCTTCAAATTGATCGGTGTTCAAAAAAAATATGAAGGAAAAAGTTTTGCAACCCTCGCAGAAGATGACCGCATTACACTTAATGATTCGATTATACATGCAACTATTATTAAACAAGAGTCACCAGAAGGTGATGATACTAGTATTTACCATGTGTTTGAAAGGTTGAATTCTGGAGGTAGAAAATTAGCACCACAAGAAATTCGTTCAGCATTATACCATGGCAAATTAGTTGATTTAATCACAAATCTAAATGAAAATCCTCAATGGCGCGAAATTTTTGGTAAACCCCATCAAAGATTAAAAGATGAAGAATTAATCTTAAGATTTTTGGCGTTGTATGTACGTGCTGATTCATATAAAAAACCAATGAATGATTTTTTAAATAAATTCTCTGCAAAATACCTAAATCCTAAACAGTCTGAATTAGAAGATTTTAGAAATATTTTTGAAAAGACTATTGAAATTATTTATAAAAATATAGGTAGCGACGCATTTAGACTAGAAAGAGGTGTAAATGCGGCTGTTTTTGATTCAGTAATGTATGGCTTATCCAGAAGAGTTATTAAAGGGGAAATCAAAAATAAAAAAGACATAAATAAAATGTATTCCAAAATACTTGCTAGTGGGCAGTTCATCAAATCAGTCTCTCATTCAACGGCGGATGATACAAGCGTAGCAACAAGAACTAAAATTGCGAGTGAGTTTTTTTATAAAATAAAATGAAGCAACAAGAGTTAAATAGACAACTTCAAAAACTGAAGGATTTAATTAGTAAAACTGACTCAGCAAGCGCACTATCAGCTGAACTGCGATCACATTGGGCAAAATATATTTGTGTTATTGCATCTGGTTTCCTTGAGAACTCTTTAAAATTAATTTATACCGATTTTGTTAAAAATGCATCAAGCGAACCTGTTGCTAATTTTACTTCAAGTACACTTTCAAAAATACAAAACCCTAAAACGGATAGGTTTATTGAAATTGCAAGAAAATTCAAATCAAAATGGGCGGAAGATTTAGAAAAATACGTAGATGAAAATGACAGAAAGGATGCTATAGACTCAATAATGAATAATAGACATCAAATTGTACATGGTAAACAATCTGGCATAACTATTGCCAGAGTAAAGCAATATATTGAAAAATCAATTGAAGTAGTTATATTCATTGAGAATCAATGTTTGGCTTGAGGAGCATAACACACATATTTTGACCCCAATTGTGTTCTTAAAAACAAGAGAGGAAAATGACAGGGTCAAATTTTTATTATTGACAAGAAAAAACATAACCAGTCGGTTGGCCAAATATTAAAATACTGTATTGGTTAACTTTACGTTATGCTCATAGACACTTGGGGAAATTACAAATGGATATCTTAATCAGCTGGTCGAAAGCGCAGAGCAAAACTGTCGTATTCTCACTACATCAGTGGCTTCCTGATGTAGTCCTTGGTATTAAACCTTGGATGTCGAGTAAGGATATTGCTAAGGGGAGAGAGTGGTTCCGGGAACTCCAAGATGAACGGAAACGGGTCAAGTCTGCTTTTGGCTTAACTGATATTTTTTCATTAACAATTGTTTTGTAGATTGGATATGATCCACATCCATAAAAAACTGAATATAAGGATTGCAAAATTGAAGACATTGGAGCAGTTGTTAAGGTATGCAATCAGGCAATAGCTGCCGGTAGAAAAACTGCGGATTATGCCAGGTTACTTACTATGATCGAAAGAAATGATCAACTCGCTCATCTTGCCAATAATATGACTCTGCTATCTTCTCATTGTTACCGGTTGCCTGAAAAGTGTGTGAACGCAGGCCCGTAAAAACATATATATGTGTATGCATGTTGGAATCATTGCAGAGATTCCCATAACGAGGCCGAAATAAATATTACGCATATTGTCGGATGGTTTGGCAACTGCATCTATTAAAAACCCTTGGTACTCGGCATTGCGTTCTGCCAGAACCTGTGGAGCAGCGCCTAACAGGTTTACTATCCAACCGGAAAAAGAAAATACAAAAACCACCCAGAAGGTCGCCAATATCGCAATTACCAGGTCAACCGAAAGGTGCGCAATGTATTGTATATCCTTTTTTGAACTGAGTGCATGGCGAATAAGGAAAATAGTTACAAAGAATGAAAGGCTATCAAAAAGAGCACCAAGGATTCCTACAGGAAATTGTACTTTGTAGTAATAGACCCCAGCACCTCCATGCGTGAGTTCCGGAAATGCGGTGTACATGGCAATCCAGTAACAGATGATATTTATTACAATAAAGTATAGGAATAACAGTAGGTAAAAACTAAAGATGTTCCCTCTTTTTCTTTCGTAAAAAGACAACAGTTGTTTTAACTGTTCTTTCCAAACCGTAATTATAGAATTCATAGCAATCATATCCACCATCTAAAGAGTCTTATTTGTATTTGATGGCGTAATTTAGCAAGTTGTAAAATATTATAGTATATTTCAATACCCGCTAATAAAGTAATGCATTAAAAGCAAGAAGGGAAATACAATATAACACTTTTTTGTTAGCACGGATTAATTTCCCGCCTGCTCTTTCTGCAGACAAGTTTTAAAGAATTTGACAAAAAACTCATAAAGTATAAAATTAAGCCAATCAATATAATAACACGAAAGTAATGTTTTAAAATGGTAATTTCAAGTATAAGGGATTTAATATGCTCTTATGTAATTCCCATGAAAATGGGAATCTGGTTTTCTCTCTCATGGGAGTGACAGTGGAAGACCCATCAGTTTGGTTTTGTCGCAATAGTAACTTACCTATTTGCTCTAAGAATGAAGGAAAATATGAAGTATGTTAATGTTTGTTTTCCTTTCTTGCGAAGAACAATATGATATCCAATTATAGGCATAATATATGTCTTCAAATTTGAGGAGCAGTAAGCAATGAGTAGAGAAGAAACATTACATGCACGTAGCGAATCCAAATGTGAATTATGTGGAGCAACAGAGGGACTTGGTGTGTATGAAGTTCCACCTGGTTCAAATAGTAGTGCTGATAAGTGCGCACTTATCTGTGAAACTTGTCGAGAACAAATTGTAAATCCGGAAAAAGTTGATGTTCATCACTGGCGTTGCCTTAACGATAGCATGTGGAGCCAGGAACCAGCGGTGCAGGTGATAGCATGGCGTATGCTTAAACGGCTGAGCACTGAAGGCTGGTCGAGGGACTTGCTCGATATGCTCTATTTAGATGAAGAGACACAAGCCTGGGCGCAAGTAACGGGTGAGGGTGACAGTGATAAACACGCAGTCAAACACCTTGACAGCAACGGAGCAGTGATCGAGGCTGGAGATGCGGTAACACTAATCAAGGATCTAAATGTAAAGGGGGGCAACTTTACGGCTAAACGTGGTACCGTTGTGCGAGGGGTTTCGCTGGTTGCAGATAACCCAGAGCATATTGAGGGCCGTGTAAATGGCCAGCTCATTGTAATTCTGACGAAGTTTGTTAAGAAAACAAACTAATCAAATATTTGCTAAGTGAAATAAAGGCATTGTGTAGTATCTGTGGTTGATGCAGTGGCTAACCTGTCATTCCCTCTACCCTGTCCATTACGCTTCACGGAGCAGCTGAGCTCTAGCGTTATCCAGAAAAGAGAAGGTTTATGCACGCTAAAGGAAAAATTACTTCATGGAACGAAGAGAGAGGTTTTGGATTTATTACGCCTGACACTGGCGGGAAACAACTCTTCGTACATGTCAAATCCTTCAACAATCGCAATCGGCGTCCCGAGATTAATCAGTTGATAACCTACTCCTTGTCAATTGATAAGCAAGGTAGGCCGTACGCTGTAAAGGCAGTATTGGCTGGCGTTCGATCTCCACAAAAGACGAAACGCAAGAATACGTCTCTGTCAGTCATTGGTGCTGCTATATTTCTCATCATTGTAAGTATTTCTGTTCTTACTGCCAAAATACCTCTTGTGATTCTCGTCATTTATATGGTCACTAGCCTACTCACTTTCATCATATACTTAGTAGACAAATCAGCAGCCAGGAGAGGCGCCTGGCGGACCAAAGAAAACACCCTACACGTGCTATCGCTGGCTGGGGGATGGCCAGGAGCTCTCATTGCCCAACAAAAATTGCGACACAAGTCCAAAAAGCAATCATTCCGTTTCATTTTCTGGGTAACAGTCTTGCTGAACTGCGGTGCATTTGTCTGGCTGTTCACGCCAAACGGTACAGCGACACTGCAGTCTTTGATTGACTCGTATAACTAATATGATCTATTGCTCCACAAGAAACCGCGTAGAAGGCCCTGCAGACAATGTCTGAGAAGGAGGGGTGTTGCTGGTTATTGATAAAGGTGAAGGTCATCGGTATATTCACGGAGCGTGATTATGCTCGCAAAGTAATTCGGAAGGGGAAGTCATCCAAGACCACGTCTGTTATAGACCTGATGACTAAAGAAGTGCTCTTCGTTGATCCTGCAATTTCGATTGAGGATTGTATGGCGCTGATGACTGAAAAAGGTGTCCGACATTTGCCTGTTATGGAAGAGAAAAATTAGTCGGATTAGTGACGGTTGGAGAGGTGGCTAAGTAGTTTATTGTAGCTCAGGAATTCAAGATCCAGAAACGGGAGAGATACTTTCATCAGGAGTGTTAGATATTTGTCGAGATAATCGAATCTTTAACCGTTTTTATTAAATTTCTCAGATACCATTTCCGAAGTAAAGATATAAATATCAACATTTTTCTTCTTCCATGCATCCGGTGAGATCTTTGCTTTCATACTACAGCATTGCGATAGGAATTCCTCTTTTGTCCATCCGGTTTCAGTAGCAACCTGAGGTAGGAAACAACCGGTTGAATGACCTTTCTTAATATAAATCCCATGCGTGCCAAGCTCTAAGTTGAGAGGGTCATCAATTTTTTGTAAAGGTGACAGTACCGAGATATCTATTTCTAAATCCTCTAACTCAGAAGACTTGATTTGGCTAAACCTTGTATCCTCTTTTGCCGCTGACACCGCCATCTCGGAAACAAGCTTGTGCAGTGGTATGTCGGAAACCATTCTTCCTATACACCCTCGTAATCTTTTGTGTGTCCTTAGCGTTACAAAGGCGCCACTTTTTTCCTTAAGCCCCGGGCTGGTTATTTCAATTTGTACCTGTTCGTTAGGAGTGTCTGTTATTGCGGATTCTATACTCTCTCTGGCTATAGAGAGTAATACTTTTTTATCTTTTTCGTCCATTTTTGGAGAATAGATTTTTTGTGTTATCTCATGGCTAAACTTTTATCTTCATGGAATACTTCCGCTGTAAAGACAAAAAACTCCATCTCTTCGTCCTTCCAGGCGTATGATGGTAAACCAGCCTTGTTACACAGATGGGCAAGGGTCTCTTCTCTATCCCAACCCTGTTCAGTCGCAACTTGTGGAAGGAATACTGCTCTCATGCCTCCCAGACGTATGATAATTCCGTGCTTTCCGGTTATGAATTTTTCAGCACCACTTATCTGCTTTATAGGACTAAGTACCGAGATATCAATTTCTATATCTGGCAGTTCATCTTCGTTGACAGGCTTGAAGCGTTCGTCGTTCATTGAGGAGTTTATGGTATTGTCTATTACTGCATCGAAAAGTTGTTCCCTGGGTTGGATGTGCCCAATACAACCACGAAGATTACCGTCCTTATTAAGTGTTACAAATACACCTCTTTTATTCTTCAGAGTTTGTGTTAGTGCATATTCTTCGGAATCTAAGTCAGGCTTCTTTCCCTCCTTTACGCAATATTCGAGTGTGTTCCTTGCAATTTCAAGTAGTGTCAACTTTTCATCGTGACTCAAGCCGGTATTGTCTCCAATAATGTCCGGAGGTTCGATGTCTCTTGTAAATACTATTGAAGCGTAGCTCACGGAACTGTCAAAATTGCCCAGTATGCTGCCTGATGTGTCATACTTTAGTATCTTTCCCTGCACGTTAGGAGGCAAAATTTTCATCATCACTGAAATAGGCATAAACCCGCAGGCAGTTATTCCGGTTGCCCCTTTGTATCGGAAGAATCCTTCTAAATCTAAAGCGAGGATACGTTCGATTGCTCCATGGTCAAGCTGTCTTATATTAGCTTCTACATCCTTTTTAAAAGGGACATAATCATACCCGTGACCATAATGAGTAAAATCAGAACTTACTACTATCAGCGTATCTTCATCTATTAATGGCCTAAGTTTATCAGCAATAAAATCAACCTCTTCGCTGTTAAGCCTGCTGATGAGTACGGGAATAAGTTCAAAATCATCTCCAAGAACTGTTTGCAGAAAAGGTAATTGTGTCTCAAGGGAGTGCTCTCTTTTATGTGCGTTCTTGAATGTGCCAATAAAAGGAGGATTGTTTACAAGATTATTACAAATACCCTGATTAAGTTTTACCAGTCCCAACGGTGTCTTATAAGCTTCGACATCAAGTATTGATGCTCCCCGGTATCGGGAATAGTGGCTGGGTGCAAGCACTATCACCCTTTTATATCCGTAATCCTTTATGGCTTTGTAACCATAAGCAGCAACTGCTCCCGAATACTGGTATCCGGCATGTGGTGATATTATTGCTACCGGTTTACCCGGTAAGCTCTCTATCACCGCCTTATCCAGATAGTTGTTTATTTTTTTTGAAAGTTCGGCTTCAGACTCTGGATAAAAACGTCCCGCTACGGCGGGCTCACGTACATTCTGTCCTTCGCCCGGCAGATCGCCTACCAGATAATCTTCAGCAAAATTTATCGAAGGAAGAACGGTGACTATGCATAAAGTGAATAAAAAAAGTAATAAGATGTGCTTACGCATGATAATTCTCCTTGTGTGAAAACTCAGTTTACCGAATCCGGCAAATTATCAGCCAAATGCCCTGCCCAATAAACTACAGCCGGGAACAGTAAGAACACGGTAACTATTTGAGGTATTTTATAGCAACGAAGCCACTGATTAATAAGATAACAAATACGATGGAAAGAATATTGAAGTACTTCTCTATAAACGTCTTAATCTTTGGACCGAACAGATAGAACAACCCCGCAACCAGAAAGAACCTTGCACTTCTGCTTAAAGCTGATGCCAGGATCAGGGTAAAGATATTTATTTTACAGAAACCGGCTGCAATGGTAAATACCTTGTAAGGTATGGGAGTAAATCCCGCCACTGCAATTGCCGAAAATGCGTTATTTTGATATTGTGTACTTACCGCATCAAAGATATCAGTAATGTTGTAAAAACTTATAATCGGTCTTCCAACATACTCAAAAAACTGATAACCAATAAAATAACCAAAACACCCACCTAATATCGATCCGACAGAGCATATCAATGCATATTTAAAAGACTTGGCAGGTATTGCAACTGCTAACGCTATTAAAAGAACATCCGGCGGAATCGGGAAAAAAGAGGATTCACAAAATGCAAGTATAAAGAGCGCCCAGGTGCTGTGGGGTTTTTCAGCCCAATGTATTGTCCAATCATAGAGCCTCCTTATATAATTTGCTTTTCTTACGACTTGCTCTTTTTCAATTGATTCCATGTAAAAATATTTTAACTTAGAGCCCTACGGGCTGACTTATTAACACTCCGGCATGTCATTCTGAAGGATGAACGACTGAAGAATCTTTTTACGCGAATTTTATAAACCTCACGAGATAACATTAGCTTACTAACGAGAGATTCTTCGCTTCGCTCAGAATGACAAAGGTGCGTTTTCTTATTAAGGTACGTGGTTATAATGAGGATTCCTCATTAAGTTACCCATTGCCTGGCTACTCTTTCTGAGCCATCTTGGGTATATAAATACAATACGGTTCTTCTGCCATATAATCTCCTGTTTCGTAGAATGCACGTGCTCTGCAACCTTCGCAGACTTTTTTATATTCGCATAAGCCACACTTGCCTCCAAGCAAATCAGGTTGTCTGAGCTTGGCGAAGACAGCAGAATCCTTCCAGATATCTACAAACTTCTGCTTCTTGATGTGTCCGGCCTCAACGGGCAGATATCCACAGGGGAAAACCTCTCCTTTATGAGAGACAAAACAGACTCCGGTGCCAGCCAGGCAACCCTTTGTCATTGCGGCCATTCCATGAGTTTTTGGTGTAATTTTGACACCCTCTTCTTTTGCCCGTTCGCGCATTATCCTGAAATAGTGAGGTGAACAGGTTGCTTTTGTCTGGATCACTGCTTCTTTGGATAGATCATAGAAAAGATTAAGGAGCTCCTCATACTTTTCAGCCGGCAGCATCATGTCCTCCGCAATTTCAACACCGCAACCTACCGGAACAAGCATAAATATATGAATTGCCTCGGCGCCCAAGTTAACGGCAAGGTTATACAAGTCGCGAAACTGATGTGCGTTGTGCTTTGCAATAGTACAGTTAACCTGCATACCCATTCCCAGGGCCAATAAATTTTTGAATCCTTTCATGGCTAGCTCAAACGATCCTTTCAGCTTGCGGAATTCGTCGTGAGTGGCTGCGTCTGCACCGTCAAGGCTTATAGCTACCCTGGATACCCCTGAGTCTACAATTTTCTTCGCCATATCCTCATCCACCAATGTACCATTGGTAGCAAGCGCCACGGTCAAACCTTTTGATACCGCGTATTTCGCAATATCGAATATGTCCGGACGAAAAAGCGGTTCTCCTCCGCTTAAGACAAGAATAGGATTACCCGCTTCGACTATTGCATCGACGAGTTCGAAAGATTCTTTCGTGGTCAAATCATCATTCATCAGTTGGGTACTCACGTCTATCCTTCTACAATGAATACACTCCAGATTACAACCAGCTGTTGTTTCCCAGAAGACAAGCCGAAGCTTGTTTTCCATATTTTTCATGTATTGATTAGAAACCTTGCCATCTCCATGCTCTTTTATTTGTGAGTAAACTTCCTTTATAGTTCCTTCAGGCATGCCATGTGGCATACCATGAGAACCTGAACCATTACCGTGATCATCCTTCATTCTTGCCCCCAGTATTCTTTCTACATTATTGATAAAATGTGTTAAATTGTTTGTTCTTGACAAGACAATTTAGCACTGTAATATTAAAATTTTGCGTAATTCTTTCGATTTTACCCTTATTTCACATAAATTCAAATACAAAAATATCTAATTAATCATAAACGTGGATGTTATGAAAACCAGAGAGAGAATTATAATATACGATACAACACTGCGTGACGGCAGCCAGACGGAAGGTATCTCGTTTTCTCTGCAGGATAAGATTGGGATAGCACTTAAACTCGATGATCTCGGTGTAGATTATATTGAGGGAGGTTACCCTTTATCTAATCCCAAAGATAAGAATTTTTTTAAAGAGATCAGAAAGAATTCATTACAGAATGCTAAGGTTGCGGCGTTTGGCAGTACAAAACGGGCGAATAAAAAGGCATCGGAAGATCCGGGAATAAAAGCACTGCTTTTAACAGAGATGCCCGTCGTAACAATCGTAGCTAAGAGTTGGGACTTCCATGTAACTGATGTTCTCAGAGTCTCATTGGATGAAAATCTGAAAATGGTATCTGAAACAGTCAAATATCTGAAATCGAAGGGAAGAGAAGTAATTCTTGATGCGGAACATTTCTTTGACGGGTACAAGAGTAACTTCAGATATTCTTTAAAAGTATTGAAGGCCGCACAGGATTCAGGCGCGGATACAATTGTCCTTTGTGATACTAATGGGGGTTGTTTGCCACAAGAAGTGGAAAAGATTACAGGAAGCGTTATAACCAAGATAAAAGTTCCGTTGGGTATACATACACATAACGATGGTGAACTGGCAGTGGCAAACACTTTCGCTGCCATTAATTCCGGTGCCAGACATGTACAGGGGACAATAAATGGGCTTGGAGAGAGATGCGGTAATGCGAATCTCTGTTCGGTAATACCGAATCTGGTATTGAAAAATAAATTTAAGTGTCTAGGCAATTCGGAACTCAAAAAACTTACGGAAATATCAAGATATGTCAATGAAGTGGCAAATTTTGTTCCCATGGCGAATCAGCCTTTTGTAGGTTCAAGTGCTTTTGCACATAAAGGAGGTTTGCACGTAAACGCGATACAAAAGAATAAGAGTACTTATGAGCATATAGAACCGGAAACGGTTGGAAACGAGAGACGGATTTTAATATCCGAACTTTCCGGAAGCTCTAATATTCTCAAAAAGGTAGAAAAATATAAAATTGCACACGATCAGAAAACAATGCGAAAGATCCTGAATAAAGTCCAGGATATGGAGAACGAGGGATATCATTTCGAATCCGCAGAAGGCTCTTTTGATCTTCTGGTTAAGAAAGTGATAGGGAAGCACAAAGGGTTTTTTGATCTTGAAGATTTCAGAGTAATTGTAGAAAGAGGAAAAAATGGGAAATCAATTACCCGTGCAACTGTTAAGATAAAGGTTAATGGTGTAGAGGAACTGACGGCTAGCGATGGTGATGGGCCGGTAAATGCGCTGGATGGTGCATTACGGAAAGCTCTTGAAAAATTCTATCCAGCTCTTGCAGATATGCATCTTATCGATTTTAAGGTACGTGTTATTAACCCTAAAGAGGCTTCTGCCGCTAAGGTGAGGGTCATAATCGAATCTCATGATCACAAAGATACCTGGGGCACGGTTGGAGTATCGGGAAACTTGATCGAAGCGAGCTGGCAGGCCCTTGTCGAAAGTATTGAATACAAACTTTTAAAGGATGAAGATGGAGACTGAGTTACCAACAAAATACAATCCGAAGGAGATCGAGGATAAATGGTATCGTTTCTGGGAAGAAGGTAATTTCTTTCATTGCGAACCGGATCCCGACAAAAACCCCTACACTATAGTAATTCCACCTCCAAATGTTACCGGTGTTTTGCATATGGGGCATGCGCTCAATAATATCCTCCAGGATATACTGATAAGGTGGAGGAGGATGCAGGGATACAACACACTGTGGATGCCGGGAACTGATCACGCGGGCATAGCAACACAAAATGTAGTTGAAAGGAAATTGGCAAAAAAAGGTACAAACCGGCATGAGCTTGGGCGAGAAAAGTTTATCGAAGAGGTGTGGAAATGGAAAAAAGAGTACGGTTCAGAAATACTTAATCAGCTTAGAAAACTGGGCTCTTCGTGTGATTGGGAAAGAGAACGATTCACGATGGACGAAGGTTTGTCAAAAGCCGTTAAAGAGGCATTTGTTAAACTGTATGAAAAAGGATTTATTTATAAAGGAAAATACATTGTTAACTGGTGCCCAAGGTGTCTTACTGCCATTTCAGATGATGAAGTAGAACATGAAGACCATGAAGGACATCTCTGGCATATCAGATATCCTTTCCGGGATGCACCGCACCTGTTCGTTACTATTGCGACAACCCGTCCGGAAACGATGCTGGGTGATGTTGCTGTCGCGGTAAATCCGGAGGATGAAAGATACAAGGATATGATAGGAGAGATGCTCATTCTTCCGGTGGTAGGACGCGAAATACCCATAATTGCGGATGAAGCGGTAGATCCGGAATTTGGTACCGGTGCTGTAAAGGTTACTCCCGCACACGATCCAAACGACTTCGAAATCGGCAAGAGGCATAATCTGGACCATGTTGTAATTATGAATGAGGACGGGACTATAAGGGGAGACGCGGAGAATTATATCGGTATGGACAGGTATGAATGTCGAGAGGCGTTGGTTGAGGAACTTAAAGAAGAAAAGAATATGGTAAAGGTCCAACCACATTCCCACTCAGTAGGGCATTGTTATCGCTGTAGAACTGTTATAGAACCCTACCTTTCTGAACAGTGGTTTGTCAAGATGAAGCCTTTAGCAGAAGCAGCAATTGCAGCACAAAAGAGTGGAAATGTTACTTTCCATCCTGAAAGATGGACTAAGGTCTATTTGAGCTGGCTTGAAAATGTAAGGGATTGGTGTATCTCAAGGCAGATATGGTGGGGACACAGGATTCCGGCCTGGCAATGTGAGAGTTGTGATGAGATAAATATTGCACGTGAAGCCCCGGAGAAATGTTCAAAATGTGGTCATGGTACGTTGATTGAAGAGACAGATGTTCTGGATACATGGTTTAGTTCCGCACTATGGCCTTTTTCTACAATGGGATGGCCTGAAGAGACTGAGGAACTGAAATATTACTACCCAACGTCTACACTCGTTACTGACCGCGGTATTATATATTTCTGGGTGGCAAGAATGGTGATGATGGGTCTGGAAATCAGAAATGAAATCCCTTTTGCAAATGTGTACGTACATGGTACCATCCTCGATGATTTGGGAAGAAAAATGAGCAAGTCTCTGGGTAATGGGATTGATCCTCTCTTAATGATTGACCAGTACGGAGCTGATGCAGTAAGAACATCAATAATAATGCTGACAGTCGAGGGACAGGACGTAAAACTCAATGAAAACAGGTTTGAAATGGGCAGGAATTTCATTAATAAGGTATGGAATGCCGCCAGATTTGCGATGATGAATCTGGATCCTGATGGATCCTCCGATACGCAAATCACAGAGGATGACTACTGCTTTGAAGACGTTTGGATAATCAGCCGTCTTAATTCAGTTACAGAAGTATGTACGAACTCCCTGGAGAAGTACAGGTTTAATGAGGCAATAAGAACTCTTTATGAATTTATCTGGAATGATTTTTGTGATTGGTATTTAGAGATAATCAAACCAAGGCTTTATAATACGGATAATAAGGAAAGCAGGATGGTGGCACAAAAAGTGTTAGTGTCTGTGCTTAATGATACGCTTCATTTGCTGCATCCCTTTGCTCCGTTCATGACCGAAGAGATATGGCAACATTTAAAAAGTATGGTTTCGCAAAACAGCGCTATCTCTGTTGATTCAATGAAAAATGAGAGCTTGATGATTTGTCCATGGCCTGAAATAAATACCGCAAAAGTTGATAATAAAGTGTTAGAAACAATGCCATTGCTTCAAGACCTGGTCAGAGCGGTACGAAATATCAGGAGTAATATGAATATACTGAATAAAACGCCACTGAAAGCTATTATTTCAGTCCGCGATAACGAAATTAAGACAAGGCTTGATAGCTATCACCGCTTTATTGTTCAGATGGCAAACCTTGATGGAGTAGAAATAGGTGTTGAATTGGAAAAACCGGAATCATCTGCAAGCGAGGTCGTAAACGATATACAGATTTTTGTTCCATTAAAGGGACTTATAGATAAAGATGCAGAGAAAGAAAAACAGAGAGAACATTTAAACAAGACGAATTCACATCTGGAAATTGTACGAAAAAAACTCTTTAACGAGAACTTTGTTAAGAATGCCCCTGCACACATTGTTAATGCGGAGAGGGATAAAGAAGCAGAGCTTTTGGGGCAAATAATTAAGATACAGAATATCTTAGAAGATTTAGACAAAGACAATTAAATTAGATTTTCGTTTGTTCCAATCAGAATGACAATATCATCCAGGCGGAGATTTTACTTTTGGAGAAAATATTAATGTTGAAATTCCTGAATAAGTACATAGTGCAGCATAGCCGCAACCAAATTAAAAACAATTTCTATAAAAAGAAGATTTTATGGTGTAATAGTTTGTTGTTATGTTTGTTATTTGTAGCAGCTACATCATTTGCAGAAACAGAACCGTCTAAAGCAGAATTGTATAATGAATGTCCAAAATGTGGAACAAAATATTCATATGATATTAAGTTTTGTGGAAAGGATGGGAGCGAATTAGTAGAAACGCAGAAAAGTTCGATGTGTCCTAAATGCAAGCAAAAAGGTGTTCCGGGAGAAGTGTTCTGCAGGGTAGATGGAGAAAAGCTTGTAACTGTTGAAGAGGCAAAAGTAAATGAACAAAAGCTATTAGAAGATCGGCAGAAAGCAGTAGAACATTTCAAAGAAGGCAATACATTTCTGGACAGTGAAGATTTTGGTAAAGCGTTGGCAGAATACAAAAAGGCAGTTGAATTATATGAGAATATACCAAGGCTTCAATATAATATAGGTTTGCTTTACGGAAAGATCGGAAAGCATAAAGACGCAATTAAACATCTTAGAAAATATCGTAAATTGTCGCCTGATGCGGAAGATAGCGACAAAATACTGACCAAGATTGCAATATTACAGGGTATTGTAGATAAAAAAAACAGACTGATAAAAAAACATGAAAAACGAAATGAAATTATGACAAAAGCATTGCGGGGTATTAAAGAAAAGAGTGATATGGTTTTTGTTTCTGCAGGTAATTTTGTGATGGGAAATAATAGTATAAAAAGAGAGCAGCGTCCCAGTCACAAAGTTTATGTTGATGCATTTTATGTTGATAAATATGAAATCACAAATGCTCAATATTATGCGTTTCTGGATTATATAAACAAAACAGGTGATCATAGTAAATGCAGGGAAGATGAACCAATAAATAAAGACCATAAACCCCATAATTGGGAAAAGGATTACTATAATCACCCGGAGTATCCTGTTGTAAGGATAGATTGGTACGATGCTTGTGCTTATGCCGGATGGGTCAACAAACGATTACCGACTGAGGCAGAGTGGGAAAAGGCTGCCAGAGGAACAGATGAAAGAAAATGGCCCTGGGGCAGTGAGTGGGATCCTTCAAAATATAATTTTGGAGATCCTGAACCGGTAGGTTCACATGAAGAAGGTAAAAGCCCATATGGATGTTATGACATGGCGGGAAGTGTTGCAGAGTGGTGTTCAGATTGGGCTAATATGAATTATTATGAAAAGAGTCCCAAGAGAAATCCAAAAGGACCTGAAAAAGGTGAAAAGAAAATTATTAGAGGTGGTTCACGATTTATCCCTGATGGCCTTTCACTGCGATCTACAGCACGAAAGGAAATGCATCCAAATATTGGGAATATGAGTGTGGGGTTTCGTTGCGTAAAATAAATATATGTATGAGGGATTTCAAAGTTACTGTCGGGTTTCGTACCCGGCATTTCTTGCGGTAATTTACACAAGATTAATAACCGGATAACTCCATATATAATAACAGGATATAGCGTTTGGAGATATTTCTCATTTTTTTTAAAATTTCATGGATATGAATACAATTTATTGCTAAGATCAAGTGGCCCGACAATATAAAGTTTTACATATCATCCTTAATGTATACGTTCTGCTATGATTTTTTATGGTGGATCAAGAGCGAGTTTGAGGCTTTTGACAAATTAAGGAATCTAGTTGTTTTTATACGATAGGGAATAGTATGAAGGTCGAAGAAAAAGACTCTGACAACAGGGTCAATACACGGTTAGATCTTGCTTTGGAAATATCGTTACCAGATAAAAATGGTAAGACGGTAAATATTAGTGCGAGTGGCGTTTGTTTCGAAGTAATAACAGATGACATTGATGCATTTGCCGTAGGTACAGAATTTCCAATTGAAATAGCGGCTGTCACTACCACGCCTGGCTTTGAAGAAAGAAAGATCAAGCTTGACGGTAACGGATGCATTGTCAGGAGTGACGTAAAAGAAGTCACAAGCCTCGGTAACAAATTATGCATTGCTTTAAAATTTAAGGAGACACTTAGTATTGTACCAAATACTATTTAGAAGAATTAATCCTTGAATTTTACTGCTAAGTTTGTATAATTTCCAAAATCAATAGAATTTGAAGAATTAATTCGGGAGATATACTCATGGGTGACTTTTTTAAGAAGCTAGATGAAATAATGACGGGTGACTTAGTACGGAAGGTTGGAGGGCTCGTCTGTTTGGTTGCAGTAGTCGTGCTAGGAGTAGCTTTCCTTATTGGTGCTAAGAGTGTTTTAAAGAATATGAAAGGGCCAAGCGTAGCTGTGGAGGCTACTATCGAAGAAGCAACAGCAGAGGATGCAGAAGCAACATCTGAGGACGAAGAAGATTATGAAGACGAAGAAGATTATGATGAGTAAGCTCTCATTATTATAAAACACCTTCTTTCATGCAGTGTGGCGGAATATATGTGTCGAAATGATATTATTCGTCACTGCTATCATTATCTTGTTTTTTATAACCGTCATGACACATTTCGCAGGATTTCATCATCTTGGCAAACTGTGCATCTGCAATTTCGGTATCACGTTTTTTGCAAGAAATAATCAATCTATTTGTTGCATTATAAAACCGGTCGCCCAATATAATAAACTCAGCTGATACACCGGGGTGGGTTTTTATATATAAGTTTACACAACTAACACCAATACCCTGCTTAAGCTCATTTGCCCACGTCTCTATCTCTATCCAATCCTTGGATTCTAAAGCTTTCGCCAGTCTTCTGGTATCCATTGAGGTCCTTTTCATTGCCCGTTTTAATGTTGCCTCCTCTGACAAGTATGCTTCTATTTCTTCATCTTCAACTGCCGATTCCTCTATCTTTTTACAGGAAATCACTCCCGTTATCGCTACCGACATAAACAGAAATATAATCAATATCTTCTTCACGCTTCTCTACTATTATTCTACAGATCTTATCATTCTAGTTTTGTAACATTAAAGGCAGATCTTCCTTCTCTTTATATATGTCGTGACAATCATCGCAGGTCTTCAGTAATCGTTTAAATTCAGAATCTATAACTTCAACGTCATGTTTTTTGCACGACACGGTCAGTTTTCTTATCGTATCGTAAAATCGGCTGCCCAGTATAACAAATTCACTTGAAATACCACGATGTTCTGCCATATACAATTCTACGCAGCTGTAACCGATACCTTCCTTCAGCTCTTTTGTCCACATCTCTATTTCAACCCAATCCCTACCTTCTATAGAGTTAGACAGCCTTCTCAAGTCCCTGGATGCCCTTTTCATCGCCTGTTCTAACGTTTTATCACCTTGGGATGTAGAGGTCTTTTCCACTTTTACCTGCTCTGCCTTTTTACAAGAAGTAACAATGGGAATTGTTACACACATGATAATGAGTATTATTGGTATTTGCTTCATATCTTGATGTTTAATTAGTGTAAATTCGTGCCTTTTACTTGCCCTCGGCGCTGTTTGTCCGGGGGAAATTAGTGTCTACACCTCAAGTGCCTTTGGCAATTTTGTCAGGTTTGTACACCCTTCATCGGTAATAAGTATCATATCCTCAAGCCTCACGCCGCCAACACCCGGATAATAGAGCCCCGGTTCAACGGTCACAATATGTCCTGTCTTTAATGTGCACTTTGACTTGGATATTCTCGGCGGTTCATGGACATCCAGTCCGACACCATGACCGGTTCCGTGAAAGAACCCCTGCATCTTTCCCTTAATCTTTCCGGTTTTAAATCCCAGGGACGTTAAGTGCGTCATTACTTTCCTGTGTATGACGTCACCTCTGGCACCATTATTGGCGGACTTGAAAACCAGTTCCTGTGCCGATTCCACTGCCTTATACATTTTTTTTAATTGTCTCGGGGCTCTGCCTTTCACAACAGTCCTGCTTATGTCCGCATAGTATCCGGTTTGTTCATCCTTTGGAAATACATCAAAAATGATAGATTCATTTGCCTTTAATGGGCCGTTTCCAACATTATGAGGTACACAGGATTGTTCACCACAGGATATAATTGTATGCTTGGCCGTACATCCTCTCTTCATCAACTCTACATTTATTAATTGTCGTATTGATTCTGACGTAATCTGGCTATTTCGTGTTGAGAACAAGAAACCATTTTTTATTTTCGATTTTCTTATGCAATCAATTGCCTTTTCAAGGGCTTTTTCCGTATTCCGTAAGGTTGTAACAATGTGTCCTATCTCCTCTTCATCCTTTATCTCTCTGGAGTCAAAGAATGGTCCTTTCTTAACTTCCAGCTTAAAGCCGTTTTTCCTCAGAAAATCAGCATATTCTACACTGAAATTTGCCGGAACCTGGAGTGCTTTTATCTCCATCTCTCTAAGGGCCGTGGCAACTACCCCAATAAAACCGGAGAAATTGCTACCATGTTTTTTGGCAATCCTTTCGTATTTGGTGAGAGAAATCACCTTGTCTGCTTTGGATTCCGATTTTGCACGATCCAGTTCAAGATCACTGGTAATCATAATCTTTTCATTGTTATTCTGGATATAAACAAAAGGATCCGGTGCCGGAAAACCGGTAGCATAATACATATTCGAATCTCGTTCGCTGTCTGCAATAATCAGTAGTGCTTTATCATTACTCATGGGAAATATGGTATTTTTTTTAATTTCTTATAACTGCCTGATTTAGTGTCTGTTCTGTAGCTATCACTTTATAACATAAAGAGATGTGATTTCAATTTAATTCTGGTGGTTCTTGTGGAGTTCTTCTGATTACGATGGGGTTAGCAACAATTTATACTCATCTCAAAATAGTTTTCGGATAAAGTCAAAAACTATTTCGCCTGAGTAATGTCCTCGGCGTTTTCCAGTCCGGGGATAACTGCCCGCCTGAATGACATGTCGGGCAAGCAACCAAGATTTGGTTTTTTAAAATCCAAAAACCAAACCGGTTTTAGTATATCTACAGTGAAATGTAAGTAGTTTCCATGTGATATGGTTAAAGTCAGGGACAAGTTTCGTTCTTCTCTCGTTGTAGTTGCTTGAAAGTGCAACTTACAGGTAAAAGACTGAAATATTATTTTATTCTTGATACTCAATTCCTACCCAATCTTAGCTTTAATTTCCGGAATTAGTCTTTCTCCTAAGCGTGATTTATCAAGATATACAAGGTCCGGGTCTATATCTTTTAAGCTTTTATAGTCATACCGAGAGCAATTACTTACTACAATTACAGGAATATCTGCACATTCGGGCATGCCCTTTAGATATAAAAAGAACGTATCACCAGTCATCATGTCTAATATTATATCAAGAATAATCAAGTCAGGTTTTTCACTCTCCAATCTTGACAATGCATCTTCACCATCATAGGTATGAATGATTTCATAACCTGTGTCCTCCAGTAACGCCTCATAAATGATATGAAAAGACGGCTCATCTTCCACGATCATTACTGTTTTATTCATCTTTATACCACTTTCCTAAATATGTTAATAAAAGAACTATATTAATATGCTTGCTAATAGGCAGGCAAACCTCTTTAGAATGAATCATTCTTTTTTTGTTTTGTATAGCATCAGTTGAGGAGGCAGATACTGTAAAAGTGCACATTCTATGTGACTTATTAACAAAATACATGCCAAACAGACAGGTAAGTCATTGAACCCATCAAAAAATCAACAAATTGGTATAACATCTATATGCACAATAGCTTAAGATAGTTTTAGGTGTATTTGTATTTTGTTGGTGTATTGGAAGGTGGATAAATCCGTAGTAAATAGTGTGTCATGGCACAAAGGCGTGGTGGCGCAAAAGTGTGCTGTGGCACAATGGGGCGGGTGTTGATGGAGGCATTTTAAATAATACCTCTCTTTTTTTTTAAAAAGTTTACATCGGTACTATAAGTTTAATTAATAGTCTATACAAACTGTCCGGCACAGTAGCCGGATGACCATGCCCATTGGAGATTATAACCACCGAGCCAGCCGGTGACATCTACAACTTCGCCGATAAAGTAGAGACCCTTCATCTTTCTTGCTTCGAAGGTTTTGGATGATAGCTCATCAGTGTCAATGCCACCTCGTGTCACTTCTGCCACCTTATAACCTTCGGTACCGGAAGGCCTGATACGCCATACATGAAAAATATCAGCAACCTCATTGATCTCTTTTTCATTATATTGGTTAACGGGTTTGTTATGATACCATAGTTCCAACCATCGATGGGCAACGCGCCTGGTTAACAGCTCTCCTATCAGGTTCTTCAACTCCATTTTTGGCCGTTCCTTCTGCCATTGTTTAATAGTTTCGGTCAGATTGATATTCGGCAGCAGGTTAATAACAACCTCTTCTCCCGGTTGCCAGTAGTTTGAAATCTGCAATACTGCCGGGCCGCTCACTCCTTTGTGGGTGAAAAGGAGAGCTTCCCTGAACGATTGTCCATTACAGGAGACATCAACATCTATGGATATACCGGACAGATCACTATAATTTTCCAGGTCATCATTGCTGAAGGTTAGCGGGACTAAACCGGGTTGACGGGATTGGACCTTGAGCCCAAACTGTTCAGCTACCTCATACCCGAAACCAGTGGCTCCAATTGTTGGCATTGATAAACCGCCAGTGGCGATAACGAGGGATTCAGTTACATAATCCTCCGAATTAGTTATAACGGTAAAAGAGTTGTCTTTTTCTATTTTCTTAATTGTGCATCTATTCAGATTCTTTACACCGGAAAGCCGACACTCTTCCAATAAGAAGTTTAAAATTTCAACTGAGTTTCCATTACAGAAAAGTTGTCCCAATTGTCTCTCTTGATAAGATACATGATACTTTTCAACTAATGAAATAAAATCGTACTGGGAGAATCGACTTAATGCTGATTTGCAGAAGTGTGGGTTGCCGGATATATAATGCTCCGCATCCAGATAAAGGTTGGTAAAATTGCAACTCCCTCCACCTGAAACAAGTATTTTATTGCCCACACGGTCAGTGTGGTCCAGAATCAGGATGCTACGTCCTCTCTGTCCAGCAGTCAGCGCGCACATCAACCCTGACGCCCCCGCGCCTATGATCACAACATCGTAGTTTTTCATAGAGACAGTCGGTAATTCCTTAAGTTTAAATTGGCAGGTTTCAATTTTTTAAAAAGAAAACATGTATCCATTATTAAAAGATTAACTTACGGTAAGTATTTCTTCAATCTGCTTTCTGATATTTCTTGCTTCGGCAGCGAGAGGGTAAAGATGTTTCAAGGAGAATCTTTCTATGGCGTCAGCAATCCTTTCCAGGCATTCCATGGCGAACATATATACGCCATTTCTCGGCGCTTCATGTCCGACGCTTTCAGCCATGACTCCACAAGAGGATATTCGTACCTGTGGTTTGAGGGCAAGTATCACTAAATAATGCTCCAAAGGTGAACGCATCAGGTCTTCTTCATTTTTGCTCTCTTTAACCCGATTGAGATAGTCACGTTTCAGGCGTTCGAAGACGTTATTTGTAAAAGGTTTAAGCAAATGGTAAACCGGGTCATCTTCGAAATCCTGATGGGACAATTCCGAATCATCAAAGGATGATTCAGATGCATGTTTATTCCAATCCTGGAGTTCCGGTAGGGAACTTGCCCAAGGTTCAGGTTCTTCTTCCTCCTCGTAATGAAGATCTACCGTTCTGACTTCATACTCCTCGTCATCTTCGTCATTAACATCCGGAATTTCCAAAAGGTCTAAGAACTTTTCCGGATATTCAGGGTCAAAGGCTGCATCCCTGTTTCTCATCAAATTATAAGAATTAATCTGCTTTTCCATTCTCTTGTCCATCTGCTCACGTTCCTCTATCATCTGCTTCATTCCTTTTTCAAGGCTTGTTCCTGTGAGTCCTTCAGCATCAACCATGGCGATGAGGGGTTCTTCAAGCCTGGCCTGTTCCCGATAATAATCCAACCAAAGCTCAGGTGACCACGACTTATCGGTTTCCGGTTCTTTGGGTCTTGTCCGTCTGCTTTCCCGGAATCCTTCCCACATACTAGAGAGTATGTGAAAATCCGGCGCAATTCCTGATATGTCACGGAGAAAACGGATACTGGATTGTGGTATTATACCGGAAAGTTTGTCTATACTTGACAGGGCGTTACTTAGTAAACCAAGAGCGCCTCCGACATCGTCCTTAAGATAATAGACCAACACGCTATCAATACCTTCTTTTATTGCCTGAAGGCCTTCTGTGACCGGTGCGGAATCTTCAAATTCTTTGATTTTAGATATATCTTCCTCGATGCGGTTGATTACACAGGGTATGAGAAAGATTAACCTGTCGAGACCAGGGAGGCGCCCGATTCCTTCCCGCGGATCATTCGGTTCGTTGGCAATATTTTCATCTGCCTTGAGGAAAATATCATCCAATTTGTGAAAAGCATTCCTGGTTATGGATATCTCTGCAAGAATCTGTTTATGTCCTGTCATATCTCTTTTATTAATATTTTTAATTTGGTTTCTGGAATATTAGCAATTCTTTAATAAGGTAATTGACTAATCTTCTCAATAAATGATCATGTTGTATATCGCTACCTGTCTAGCTCAACCTTACCATCACCTATACACACAATCGACCTGGTTGCAATTCTTGCATCCATACATCTTTGTATCACTAAAACCAATCACTGCAGAAATAGATTTTTCAGGCTGCATAAAACTGCTCTTTGTCAAATTTACCTCTATCTTGCTGCCATCAATCAACCGAAAGAGTTTTTCCTGGTCTGTTATCGGCCAATCATTATATCCAGGACTATAGCGCGACATGCAATAACCTTTCTCTTTTTCGATTACTTTTTGCATTGCATCAGCTGTTGATTCTGCATATTCTGAACCGATAGAGTCATAGATTAAAGACTGGAGCCCATCATTATGTTTTGTTGCTTCTCTTGCTTTATTTGTGATATCATCGCCAATAGTTATGATAAAAAGACCGACCTCTTTTGCAAAAGTGAACTTTATTGCAAGAAATCTGCTTTCAAACTTTTCGTTTTGGATTAATAATCCATCGTTGTTTTTTGAGATATAAAAATTAAAAAAAGAATAAATTCCTTTTAGTTCTAATGAGGAACTACCCATACAAGATTCGATTTCTGATACAAGCCAGTCGGGTGGAGATGATTTAGACTGCATGACTCGCCTGTAGAGTCTTTTTTTATTTATCTCAACTGAACTGAATTGTTTTATGGATTCAATTGCTTTCATATTCTGTATCCAAAATCCTTTGAGCATAATCTACATTGTCTCTTATGCCTGCAATGAATTCAATACTTTCTGATAATGCTTTAGTCCTGTCATTAAACTCATAATTAAGCACGTTTGGACTGGTAATTGCGCTATCCATCCCAACACGTTTAGCAATTTTTAGGAAACTTTGCTGTAATGCTCTTGTATGCTTCATCTTACCAAGACCGTAACCCATGTTTGTCAGACCCACTGTGTAATGAAGTTCAGGATGCTTATCTTTTAATGCAGAGATTGTCTGCAGCGCAGTCTTTGCACTATCCTGATTATGCGCCATGGTCTCAAGACCAGGATCAACAAAGATTTTATCTTTTGCAATACCATTGCTTGCAGCGTAATCTATGAACTGATCAGTAATCTTTAACTTTTCATCAATTGTTGCACCATCAGCTGCCTGAAAGACAATATAACTTCCTGACTCTTTTGCAATCCTTGTCATGTTTTCTAACCTGTCTTTGTCAAGCGTTGCTGAATTGATTATTGCACTACCTACTTTTGTAGAATCGTACACACTAACGCCTGCTTCAATCACGCGATAATCGTCACTGTCTATGCATAATGGCACATCAAAGTTTTCCTGAAGAGTCATAACTGCCCACTTCATTGCATCTTCCTGTAATGTAATATCGCCAAGATGAGAGACTGCAACATCAAGATAAATTGCACCATTATCAATCTGTTTTCTTGCAATCTCCAAAATTGTCTCCTCATCCTTGTTTTTCATCGCTTCTTTTACCTTTGTGCTGATTGAATTGATATTTTCACCGATAACAGAAAAATTATCATCAATTATATTCTTACGTTTATATGTATCAATAAAATCCTGCTTGATTCCATCAAGTGCTGATGCTGCTTCGCCTGCATTTCTCCGATAAGCATCTGCGCCTATCTCTTTTGCATAATCTTTGTCAATCACTGCGCCGCCAATAATAACACCCACCTGATCCTTAATGGACAATGATCTCATTGCATCAATGGTCTTATGCATATTATCTCTTGTTGTTGTCAGAAGCGCTGAGAGTCCCATCAGATTTGCGCCATTGTCAAGGGCAGAGAGGATAAGTTCTCCGGTTTTTGCATCCATTCCATTATCAACTATATTATATCCCGAAACAGCTGCAAGTTGTCCAACTAAGTTCTTTCCGACATAATGAATATCACCTTCAACAGTTGCAAGAACAAGCGGCGTACCTTCTTTGCTGTATTCCATCTTTTCTAAAACAATATCAGCTGTATCATTAAAAAGCCTGCCATATGCCAATTGAAATACTAAGTTTGCACCATCAATTGTCTTTTCTAAAACCTTTGCTAAATCCAGGTAAAGTTCATCAGGATTTTTTTCTGCATCAAGTTGTGCTTGCAGATAATCTTTTACCTTATCAGCACCAGTTGGATTGTCTTTGAAGATACTTTCTAGAGAATCTTTCTTTTCTATCTCTTTAATTTCAATCGGTCCGTTATATTCTTCTGGTCCATCTGTTCTTTTAGAGGTGACTTCAATGCCAGTTACAGGATTACATTTTTCTAAGAGACCATTAGTTTCCTGTTTTAATGATTCCAATAAATCTTTGCTTTCAATATGAAGATTCCTGTCAATCCACTTTGATGGATGATATCTGGTACCAAATTTCTGAAGCGTATGATCAGAATCAAGATAAGTCTTAATCCTTCCACTTACAACGTCATCAATAACAGGTGGGATTTCACCTGGCACAATTATACCACGCTCCCTGGACCATTTTGCCCGCTTAATAATTTCTGAATTGAATATATATGCACGAGGATCCGTCATGTCACCATGGCTTAAATAACCCACATTATGTACAAGGGTTGACCCGCAAAGTTCTGCCATCAAGACTGACTGTGCGGCTTCTAGACCTGCCTGAGCATCTAGCTTGTTTGCATCACTACACCCAGCTGCGCCCCACACAGGAAGATTTAATCTTCTTCCAAGTTCAGCATAAAGTGCCATTGTCTTTGACCATTCCGGACCGCCGTAACTTACAATACCTTTTACACCATCAAATCCTGCTGAATTTGAACCAAAAACAAATTTTACATCATTATTAACAAGATAACCTAAAACAAGCCCGCTAAGTGATTCTGCTGTGCCCTGTATCACTGCACCTTCCGGACTTCCAGGCGCCTGCACTGCAATATTGGCGCCTGCTGCAAAAAGATACGGCACACCTTTTTCTGCACAGAACATGACTTTTTCTGCAATGTCTGACTCGGTCTTTAATGGAGAAACCGGTTCTAAGTATGCAACATAGAATGGCCTGTCCCTAAAAGACTGCGCACTTCCTGCAGTTATTTTTGCGATTTCGTAAGTCTTTTTAATATCATCTAGATTTGCACCAGTTGTAACCATAGGCTTATCGGAATTAAGTATCATTGTCCGAAATACCTCTTCATAAAGCTTGTCCGAAGTCACATCATGCGGAAGTCCTGTACTCATCAAAAAATCAAATTCAGGAATCTTATCAATCATAGAAATATGTTTTGCAATATCATGGAGTTTTGTAAGTCTTGGTTTTTCTGTTTCCATATCAATTACATATTGCAAGTCAGACCCTGGCCCATAAAAAGTATTACCGATTTCCATATTAAGAAATCCCTGCCCCTTTTGATCGTATAATTTAAATCTTGGAGAAACATTTCCTAAGACTTCTTTTACAAGTTCAGATGGCAGCGTCAAGATATCATTATCTTTTTCTATTGCACCAGCAGATTTTAGTATATCTTTAGCCCTTTTATTAGGGATATATGTTCCTGTTGTCTCCAATGTCTTGAACGATTCGTTCAAGAGAATATCTAATTCAACTTCCGATAAATAACTAAGCAATGGTTTTTTAATCATTTCCAACTCCTCCTCACAAAGATATGGCCCAAAATGGCCATCATGCCGTTAGAAATTGAGTTCTATTCTACCTTCTAAAAATTTTACCGCCTTGCCCGAAATCAAAACACGGTCATCACGTAATTCACAAACTATCTCACCTTCCCGTTCTGACACCTGTTTTGCCTTCATGGTTGCTTTGTCCAATTTTCGTGCCCAGTATGGTACTAGCTGTGTATGAGCGGAGCCCGTTACCGGGTCTTCGTCTATACCATACTTTGGCGCAAAGAAGCGGGATACGAAATCATATTGTCCTGATTTAGCAGTAATGATAACTCCGCGCAGGTCAAGTTTCTTTAGATAATCGATATCAGGCTTAATTGCTATAATATCACTTTCCGTTTCAAAAACTACAATGTAGTCTTCTGATCGTAAACACTCTATCGGTGTTTTGCCAAATGCCTTTACTATTTCATCCGGTACGTTACAGGGGATAGGTGGTTGTGCAGGGAAATCCATGACAAGCCAATCATCCTTTTGTGAAACGGTTAAGGTTCCTGATTTAGATTTGAACTCTATTTTGTCTTTATTATACTTCAGAATATTAAACAAAACATAAGCCGCTGCCAGGGTTGCGTGACCACATAAGTCAACTTCTGTTTCAGGTGTAAACCAGCGAATATGAAATCCATTTCTTGTCGGTACAAAAAAAACTGTTTCTGAAAGGTTGTTTTCTTCTGCAATCGACTGCATGATGTTATCGGGAAGCCACGTTTCAAGTGGAATAACTGCCGCTGGATTTCCCTGAAAAGGTCTGTCGGTAAAAGCGTCAATTTGATAAAGATCTAATTCCAACTATTTCCTTTCAAAATCCAACGGAATTTCTGTGCTTGAGTACCGTTTTTATTTTCTGAGCTATTACTTATGATGCATTGTAAAAATAAGAAAAATCAGTTGTTATGTCAAAGGGAATATGATATTTATGAAGAGAAGTTCCAGAAACGAGATATACCGTGAAATTGCCGGGACTGGTTTATGCGGAGTATGCAAAGAGTATTTTTCATTTGAGTTGAAAATGTATATGTAGATTGACTGAGGCGATAAATTCTCTCTTATTATATTATTATGTATCAGCAATTTAATATATTGTAACAGCCGGTGTGTAATAATAATAAATTATAATATGAAAATGCAAGTATAGGCATATAGACCGCTTATGCCTATTAGGGATAATTGCTAAACATAATATATGCGACTCTTATTAATTATTATCATTGATTACACGGAGCCATAAAGTAAAATTATACTAACACAAAATTTTTGTTTGTTACCAGCTTCAAAAAGTTGAAAAAAAAAAATTTGAAGGGGAAAAAATGAAAGCAAAAGCAAAGGCAAAGTTAAAGTCAAAAGCATTTACAAAGACTCTAGATTCTAATAATCATTACTATAAGTTACTAGAAAAGAAGTTTCACAGTTCTGACATTGTACGTTCTCAAATAGCTGAAATTAAAGAAAGAGTTAAGAAGACGGTAATTGAGGAACCCTTGAGATCTCTTTTCGTCAGTTTTAAAGGAGAGGTTGTTGGAAATTCTTTTGAGAAAACCCTTAAAATTATAACCAAACATCTTTTCCACAAAGGGAAGATTGATAGTTACAAGACTGTCAAAGAGCGTGATGTTGTGGAAGCAAGCATTACGGCCACACAAACGGAAGTAGAAGAACTTATTCAGTTTCTCATGAAACGGCATGTAATATTGCATTGTAAAACAGGGCTTTCCAAAGGTGCAAGCAACATGTTGATTATTGATGAGAATGAACAAAAGCAGTTGGGTGACTTTACACCGGATGATACTAGCTGTAATTACGTTACTACTGCAGAAACCCGGGAAAAATATACCGGTAGACTGGACGGTTATTTAATTTATAACGGTTTACCACTAACAACCAAAACGTTGGGAAGTGAATTAAGATTAAACGAAATTGTAACATCGAATAAAGTATTTACCAGCACCGGTCTGAAGGAAGTCTTTTTAAACCTGCATTTTGTAGCATTGGTTATTATGCTGGATTTAGAACAACACTATTTTAAATACCGGATCTTTAAAGAACAAGAAGAAGACCTTGAAATGGTCGAAGATAATATAGATAATCTTGGCCTTTTTACAGAGTTATTTGATCATCTTACCAATGAGGGCAATCCGTTATTATTTAATAATGAGCTGTTTATGGATGTATTAAAGCTTGAACATATTGTGGAAAAAGGCAACTGGAAGGTTCTTCCTGCATATGATAGTTATGTCTACTCTGCAACAAATAAGCTTGATGCCCACTTTAAATTTCTTGAAGAATATGGTCTTTTGCAGAATTGTGTGGAGTCTGTTGAATCGCTTATAAAAAAGATAGATAAAAAATTATCCAACCATAGTCTTGCTTCTCAAAGTGAACAAGACGACTTAAGCTCAAATTACCAGGAATTGAAAGAATTGAGTGCAATTCCAAAGCACTCATTATTGAAAAATGATTATCTTGAAATGTTGGGTACTTTCAGAAAGTTATTGGTGTATCTTGACTCGATGTCCGTGCAAGAGACAGTTGCTGCTAAACAGGAAGATGCTAAGAAAACAGAAAAACCATCCAGAGGTTTCGTTGCAATGATGAAAGAACGTGCTAAATCTTTGTTATCTTCCGCAACAGAAACACCTCAAGAATCGGTTTCGCATAATGAACAGACCTTAACTACTGAACAGGAAGAAGATGTGCGTACTCTTCTCTTACAAGTTAAAGAAGGAGTTCGTAAGATATCTAAATTGAAAACAGAGTCAGGTCTGGATGCTTATCTGGAAGCAAAAAAAAGTGTACCTTACCTCACGAATTTGTCTGGGGCGTTAGATCAACTGAAGAAATTGATCAAAGATATTCAAAAAAATAAAGATGTACAAGAACCATTCAAAGATCTCTTTAGCAGGAAGAACAAATTCGTAATTCTTTCCAGTAAACTGAGCAAGCTGGTTAAATTCAAAACTAAGCAGGAAGAGAAAAAAATATGTGGTATTTTGACAGAGTTGCAGGAGCTCCTTCACGATAAGCCTTTAAAAGAGGAGTATTATGCAAAGTTTTTAGATAATGCTAATACGTTGGAAGATTTTGTAAACAGTAAGGATGTTTCATCCATGAAACAAGCTGATGCAGTACAATCACTTGCTCAGGAGATGAGCCAGGATAAAACCTTTAATAAATTACTTAACATTAAAGCCGGTATTCAAAGTATTGTAGATAAGGAAGAGCATATCAGGAAAATCAGCACATTTAAGAAGGACCGAGAATTTCTCTCATTTAGTCTGAAGGAGCTTAATGGGTTTTTGGAAGAATTAGTAGCGTTTCATAAAAAAATGAAAGTTACGACATATTATGGTCAGCAATCAGATTTTGAAAAAATAGAAAAAGAGTTTGATAAAATGATTGTAACAGTAAATGACATTGAGGCCCGTATAACTTCCAGTAGAAGGAGTGATAGTAATACTGTTTTTAAAGAGTCTGTCCCTTCTATAGATTACTCGAAGAGCTCTATGCTGAATAAGAAGAATCTGGAAAAAACAATTATTGGTGCACAATATCAAATTTCTCAATTATTAGAATTTATAGTGACCGTTAAAGGCTTTCTTGGTCAAGATTCATTTGTTCACTCCGGTGTTTCGACCAGCGGCCTTTTTGATCAAATAACCTATCTATTGAGTAATACAGACGTAAAGCTACTGGATTTTACCAGTTTGACGGAAGATATGTACAACGAAAGTATTAAAACGATTTTTCAATATCAAGTTGGTGAAACATTTAATGAACCCCAAAAAGAAGATATTGACAAGTTAATGAAGAAAGTTAAAAAGAAGACGATTGTCAAGACTTACCAGAGTCAGTAAAAATCCAGGATTATCTTTATATGGTGTAATTCAGTAAATTTGTCGAAATGCTAAATACTTCGATTGTACTATCGGAAAGAACACCGGATATATATGAGGGACACATTCCAAATGGAAACATATGGGGTGTGTCCTTTTTTTTAATTCAGATTGTTTCCTTAACATTTCAAATAACCTACAAGAAAAATATCACTTCCGGAGTATATTCATGATGTTATTAAGTCTGCAAAAAGTAAGTATCAGCTTCGGAGGACCGTTATTATTAGATGAAGCAAGTGTACAGATAGAACGTGGTGAAAGAGTCTGCCTTCTTGGTCGTAACGGTGAGGGAAAGTCAACTTTACTTAAGTTGATTAATGGAGAGTTGATGCCTGATTCGGGAGAAATTTCCCGTAAAAAAGGGCTTCGTACCGCTTATCTTTCGCAGGAAATTCCAAGAGAATTAAATGGTACCGTATTCGAAATAGTACATGATGGGCTTAAAAAGATGGACCGCAGTCATGCGGAACACGATACTGGACAGGATTGGGAAAAAAGTCATCAGATAGAAAAGATGATTTCATTGATGCAATTGGATGCAAATTCCGAGTTCAAGGTTCTTTCCGCAGGCTTAAAACGCAGGGTATTACTTGCAAGGGGTCTGGTTTGTAAACCTGAGATATTATTGCTTGATGAACCAACTAACCATCTGGATATTGCATCAATCGATTGGCTGGAAGAATTTCTATTGCGATATGAAGGTACTATTTTTTTTGTCACCCATGACCGCATGTTTTTAAAAAAGATAGCCAATCGTATCATTGAGCTTGATAGGGGTAAGCTTGCTGATTGGGAGTGTGATTATGAAACATTTCTCTCCCGCAAACAGGCAGTACTCGATGCAGAGGAAAAACAATGGTCTACTTTTGATAAGAAACTTGTTAATGAAGAGATATGGTTACGACAGGGTATTAAGGCTCGTCGTACTCGAAACGAGGGGAGAGTACGGGACCTGGAAAAAATGCGTTCTGTCCGTAGAGAACGACGTACTCTAACGGGAACAGTGCGAATGCAGACACAAGAGGTAGAACGTTCCGGTATGAAGGTAATAAAGGTAGAAAACCTGGGATTTGGATATGATAATACACCGATAATAAAAGGGTTTTCTACAACGATTATGAAGGGTGATAAAGTGGGTTTTATCGGTCCTAATGGTGCTGGCAAGTCCACTCTTTTACAACTTCTGCTTGGTAAACTCACTCCTCAGCAGGGAATAATTCAACATGGTACCAATCTTCAGATTGCCTATTTCGACCAACTTCGTGAACAACTGCAGGAGGACAAGTCAGTATTTTACAATGTGGGAGATGGGAATGATTTTATTACATTAAACGGCAAGCAGCAACATGTGATAGGATATCTACAGAAATTTCTATTTTCTCCGGAGCGAGCACGTATCAATGTCAGCATCCTTTCCGGTGGAGAACGTAACCGCCTTCTTCTTGCACGGTTGTTTACCAGGCCGGCAAATGTTCTCGTGATGGACGAACCGACAAATGATCTGGATATGGAGACACTGGAGCTTTTGGAGGAAATGCTGTTGGAGTATAAGGGCTCACTCCTTCTGGTAAGCCACGATCGTGCATTCCTCAATAATGTGGTAACCAGTACTATTGTGTTTGAAGGTAAAGGTGAGGTTAATGAATATATTGGAGGTTATGATGATTGGCTCCGGCAGAGAAAACAAGTTGAGGTAAATAGTAAGAAACGGAGCCAATTAAAGACTGACAGACCGGACAAAAATATTGAACGTCCTCGCAGGCTTAGTTATAAAGAGCAACGTGAACTCTCAACCTTACCACAGAGAATAGAGCAGCTGGAAGAAGAGCAGAATAAATTATACCAGACAGTGAGTGATCCCCTGTTTTATAAGAAAGGAAATGACGAGGCTACAATTGTAAGGGCAAGATTGTCTGCCCTGGACTCAGAATTATGCACAGCCTATGAACGGTGGGAAGCATTGGAGGCACTTCAGGGTTAAATGCCTCATTTTCCTGGAGGAAAACAACAAGGACTTATGTTATGACAAACAAAGAGCATTATACCCGGCTTACAACAGAAAACAGATTAAAACTGATCGAAGAGTCATTGGATTTTATTTATTCCAAGGAGGATTCTGTAAAGGCCTATGAGGAGATTCTTGCTCTAATCGATAAGTATAAACAAAAGATAGAAAGCGCTCCATATTATTTAACGCAAAAAGATATTATACTCATAACATATGGAGATCAGGTCTTTCATCATGGTGAAACGGCACTGGCAACTTTATATCGATTTTTAAATGAGTATGCACAGGATGTCATCAACACCGTTCACATACTACCATTTTATCCGTATTCATCAGATGATGGTTTTTCAATTGTAAACTATAAGGGCGTCTGCCCTCTCAAAGGCTCATGGAAAGACATAGAAAATATAAGGAAGAACCATAGGATAATGTTTGATGGCGTCATTAACCACATGTCACAATTAAGCAGATGGTTCAATAATTACTTGGCAAATATTCCGGAGTTTGAAGATTTTTTTATCGATGTTGATCCAAGTACTGATTTATCAAATGTTGTAAGACCAAGGACCTCGCCTCTTTTAACCGAATTCATTGATGATGAGGGGAAGATCAGAAATATATGGACAACATTCGGCAGCGATCAGGTAGATTTGAATTACGCTAATTACAAAGTGTTGTTAAAGGTTTTAGATGTATTGCTTTTATATATCGCCAAAGGCGCTTCTCTTATAAGGCTTGACGCAATTGCTTATATATGGAAAGAGTTGGGAACATCCTGTGTTCATCTTCCAAAAACTCATGAATTGATTCAGCTTATGCGTGAAGTAATGCATGCAGTTGCGCCTGAAGTTATAATTATTACAGAGACAAATGTGCCTCACGGAGAAAATATTTCGTATTTTGGAGGTGGTAATGATGAGGCACAAATGGTTTATAACTTTACGCTTCCTCCTCTTCTGGCATTTTCTATTTTAAAAGCTGATACAGAAAAACTCACAAATTGGGCAAAAGGGTTAGATCTTCCAAGTGATGGGGTATGTTTCTTTAATTTTACCGCAAGTCATGATGGTATTGGTGTCAGAGCGGTAAATGGAATATTAGATGAGAAAGAGATGAGCTTTTTAGTGAGGACTTCTATTCGGCACGGAGGCTTTGCTTCTTATCGGTCAATCGGTGATGAGGAAGAATCTCCTTATGAGTTAAATTGCAGTTATATTGATTTGTTAACAAGCCCGGAAGAGGATGACAATATGCGAGTAAAAAGAATGATTCTCTCGCAAGCGGTTGTTCTGGCGATGCCAGGTGTGCCGGGTATCTATTTCCACTCTCTTGTTGGCTCCCGGAACTATCAAGAAGCGGTAAGGAGGACGAGGATCAACAGGACTATTAATAGAGATAAATTAAATTATGATAATTTAAAAGAGTTGCTTGAAGAAGAGGGTAGTTTGCAGAAGATCCTTTTCAAAAGGTATAAGCAACTTTTATCAATTAGAATAAATGAAGAAGCCTTCAACCCATTTGGCAAATATGAGTTCCTGGATTTGGGAAGTAAGGTATTTGCCCTTAAACGATATGCCAATGATGATAATGAGTCTATACTCGCATTATTTAACTTTACGGGAGAGAGTGTGAAAATTGTTCTTCCCGGTGAGTATACTGATCATTTAGTTGATATAATTACCCATACAAAAATTAATAGTCAGGATCTGACATTAGAGCCGTATCAAATAGTATGGTTGAAGAAACACAAGGAAAATTAGATCGAAAACCCATAGGTATGCAGTCTGGCAGTTTTCAAGCTTTCCCTTATTTGTTTAATGATTAACCTCTCGAAAGAGAGGAAAGCAACCGTAGGGCTCGTTTCCCAAACGGGCTTTTCCCGTTCCGTGCATAAAAGACCTGTTTGGGAAACAGGCCCTACATATTTTACCGGATGTGCAGAATCATGATTATTAATGAATAGTTACCAAAAAACTTTTATAATTTCTTTTGTGTTTGCTTTGCGGTCTCCTTGTCCTCGGCGTCTTTTGTCCGGGGAGCGGCCTGGCGTGAGAATTAATTAATACTCTTCACGAATACGAAGGAAAGAGGCAAATTTAGGAATGCCTGATTTGTAGAATCCACAATATTTAAAGGTAATCACACTCCCAACTGGAGGCGGGTTGTTTCGTTCCTGATCAGAAAAGCCGGTCCCTATCGCAAATTGAATTCCGTTGGGCAGTTCCACTAACAGTGATCCGAGACGTCCGGCATGTTTTCCGGATCCGGGGAGATGTTTGATAACGGTTGCCTCTGCATCTTCAAAGGTTTTTACTTTTAATAGATCGTGGGTACGCCCAACGGTATACGGAGAACCGGGCCTCCTCAGCATCAATCCTTCGCCTTCAAGAGACTCAATCTCTAAAAGCTTTCGTTGAAGATGCTCCTTACTGCTACATATTTGCTGTTCCAGTACTTCAGTAAACAGGTTTGGGTGTTCCAGGAACCAACGGCGCGCGAAATCAAGACGTTTCTCAAAACCTCCCTCTATTTCAGGTGCGTCAAAGACAAAGTAACGGACTTTCTTCCACTCGGTATCGGCATTCTTCCTGCGAACGATACTGATAAGCTCTGAAAAATGCTGCTTTCCTATCCAAAGTTCTCCATCGAGTGGGGTTGATGGAAAATTTCTGGTAAACCATTCCGGAGCGTGAAAGATATTTCCCTGGCGAGAAATCAGTTCTTTACCTGTCCAATATCCACGTGCTCCATCGAGTTTTTCGCTCATCCACCATCCTTTAATATCGGATTTCTTGTCCCATTGATGCGCGAGCATTACCGGTGCTTTTCTCTGTATGTTGCTGCTTTTGTGAGATGATGAGAGTTTACTTGCCAGTGTAGAAAGCTGAAAAATGCAGATAGTAAGAAAAAGACTTAATAAAACTATGGTCTGTTTTTTCATAACAACATGTTTATACAAATTCCTATATCAATTTAAAAGCATATTCTGACTGGTAAAGTTAAATTCCTTGAATTAAGGGAAAATGAAAATATGGGAGTGTCGTCTTTTTAGGTGGAAGGCGACAATTAAATTGCTACTTGTTTTGACAAGGACAAAATATCAGCTATGTTTACATTATACTCAGTGCCTTCTGTCTCTACAGATATAGTTTTAACGCGGAATAATCTAATAATTATATATATAGTTCTGTGTTGATGAGGTATTTTTAATTTACAAGTATAAGGAGATTAATCATGTACTATGAACTAATTTCAAAAATTACAATTAGTATTATTTTAATAATAGGAGTTATAACAATGATGATTGGATTCTACTTTCTAATAAGAAAATTAGTGTCGTAGTCCTTTTTGCTGGCAGTGGTGGAACTATTAATAATCGAGGATTTTAAAAAGTTTGACATTCAGGCGTGTGACTATACTGCCTGTTCACTCTAGTAAGATGTAACATAAAGGTCTGTTTTTTTGCTAGACCGGAGTTTTAATATCTTACCTTCTGATAATCCCTTTTTGTTTTAGCATCTCCAGAAGCGCTTTAAGGTTGTCTTCAATGGATTTATGTTCTGCGTCTAAGATAATATCCGGGTTGAGAGGCTCTTCGTATGGTGAGTTTATTCCGGTGAATTGAGGTATTTCTCCGTCCATGGCCTTTTTGTACAGACCTCTTGGATCTCTTTGCACACAGGTTTGGAGACTGCAACGAACGAAAACTTCAATGAATCTTCCTTCCGGTATCAAGGCTTTAACCTGGTCTCTCTGGCATCTTAACGGAGAGACAAAGGTACACAGTACAACAGAGCCGTGTTCGTAAAAGACCCTTGCAACTTCTCCTGCTCTTCTGGTATTTTCTATGCGATCCTGATCTGAAAAACTGAGGTCCTTGCACAGACCATGATAGAGTTTATCCCAGTCCAATAACGCTGTATGAATTCCTGTACTGAAGAGAAGGCGTTCAAGGCTTTTTGCAATTGTTGATTTGCCTGCTCCTGATAATCCGGTAAACCAGATAACGGCTGTCTTGTGTTTATATCGTTCTTCTCTCTCCTGCAGAGATACCGGTGCTCTTTCTATCTCGACTTTGATAGGCAGTTCCTCTTCTATATTCGTTTTCCCTTCGACATGGATAGTCTCTTCGATACTTCGAACAGCACCCCGAATCATCCCTGCTCCAACAGTAAAATTTGTATCAGGGTCTATGATGATAAAACTGCCAGTCTCCCGGTTCTTATTATATTGATCTAACATTATTGGTTGGGTAAGTTTCAACTCCGCGCGTCCAATCTCATTCAGCAGCAGAGTGTTAACATCGGTAAGATGTGGCGTTTTTATCAACTCGCAGAAAAGATTATGTTCTGTCGCATCGGTACGATGTAAAGTGTTTACGTCAAACATGTAAATTAACTTAGTGATGCTGGCATTGACCGTTCTTGTGGTGTGCTTTAAGAAATAATTTTTGCCTATCTCAAGCGGATCATTCCCCATCCAGCATAAAATTACATCGATATTATTCTCGACTTGAGGCAGATTATGCCGTCGAACAATCATGTCGCCCCTGCTGATATCTATTTCGTCTTCAAGTGTTAAAACCACAGATTGTGGAGCGTGTGCTTCTTCAAGATCTCCGTCCATTGTTGTGATAGTTTTAACTTTAGAAATTAGTCCTGATGGCAACACCGCGATTTCTTCCCCTGGGTTAACTGAACCTGCGACAATCCTTCCTGCATAACCTCTGAAATTAAGATCAGGCCGTATAACATATTGCACCGGGAATCTGAAGTCGCGAACATTAAGATCGGAACCCACGTGGACATTTTCAAGTACATGCAATACGGTAGGGCCGTCATACCAGGGAGTTTTCTCGCTTTTATTAACTACATTATCACCTTCAAGTGCTGAAACCGGAATGTAGGTGATGTCTTTAATATCAAGTTTACGAGAATATTCATCATATTCTGTAACTATTGAATCAAACACCTCTTGAGAATAATCTACCAGATCAATCTTGTTGACAGCAACTATCATGTGAGAAACCTGTAAAAGACTTGCTATGAAACCATGCCGTCTTGATTGCTCAAGGACCCCGCTACGTGCGTCTATAAGGATAATAGCCAGATTTGCAGTGGAAGCACCGGTCACCATATTTCGCGTATACTGGACGTGTCCTGGTGTATCGGCAATGATAAATTTCCGTTTAGGAGTCTGGAAATAACGATAAGCCACATCTATAGTTATTCCTTGTTCCCTTTCAGCAGCAAGTCCGTCTGTTAAGAGAGATAAATCTATCTCTTTTTCACCTTTGCGTTTCGCAACTTTTTTGACTGCTTCAAGTTGGTCATCGTATATGTTCTTAGTGTCCATAAGGAGTCTGCCAATAAGCGTAGATTTTCCGTCATCTACACTGCCAACGGTAGTGAATCTAAGCAAATTAGCATGATTTGAGGATGTGTGTGGATCCATAGTTTAGAAATATCCCTCCTTTTTCTTATCTTCCATAGAACTATCGGAAGTCATATCGATAATACGATTTTCCCTTTCAGATTTACTGGCTTCTTCAACTTCTTTGATTATGTCATCAATTGTCCTTGCTTCTGACCTGACGGCTCCTGTACATGGGCTACAACCCAGACTTCTAAACCTGCACATAAGCTTTTCCACTTTCTCACCCGGTTTGAGTTTGACCATGTCATCATAGGGAATGAGTATGCCACCTCTATCAACTACTTCTCTCTCCTGTGCGTAATATATAGGGACAATGGGTATCTCCTCATTTTTCAAATAGTACCAGACATCCATTTCCGTCCAGTTACTTAAGGGAAACACCCGGATTGATTCTTCTTCGTTAATGCGACAATTATATAAATTCCAGAGTTCAGGTCTTTGATACTTGGGGTCCCACTGCCCGAATTCATCTCTGAAAGAGAATATACGTTCTTTTGCTCTTGATTTTTCCTCATCACGACGCGCTCCACCAAAGGCAGCGTCAAACTTATTTCTTTTTATCGCGCCAAGCAATCCCTGGGTTTTTAATTTAGCACAACATTTATCTACTCCAATCTTTTGAGGATGTGTGCCCTCGGAGATTGCCACCTCATTTCTTTCAACAATGAGCCTACACCCAATTTCCTTAACATACCAATCTCGAAATTTGATCATCTCCGGAAATTTGTATCCGGTATCAATATGCATGAGGGGAAATGGGATTTTTCCGGGATAAAAGGCTTTTTGGGCAAGGCGTACCATCACGCTTGAATCTTTCCCTATGGAATAGAGCATGACGGGATTCTTAAACTCAGCAGCCACTTCACGAATAATATGGATTGACTCTGATTCGAGTTGTTTTAAGTAGGAAATATTTATGTCTTTCAAAAAACTTCTCCAAAACTATCAGGATTAAATAACACTTTTACTCAAACATTCTATAATATAATTTTTATTATGTAATAGCCAACTGAAAAATAGATATACCAAATAACGGTGGTCTTTACATTCACAACAAACTCTGCTGTTTCATTAATAACCTGGTGATTAAACAGGCAAGAACCTGAATTCGGAAAGTTTAACCCATATTACGAGAAACAAACGGGAAAGCCGAACCTTAAGTGTCTCCGTATTCTATATGGGTAAGCAAAGGGAGGGGATTTAACAATGATGACAATTACTGGAATAGAAATATCATACAAAATCTTAATTTTCCTGCCCACGTGGCACTTTATTCAAACGCCTTTTTCCATAAAACGGTTGTCTCTGAAACTATCCTATAACTATATGAATTATTGACCGTTGTGTCAATGAGAATTAAGAAGTGTTTATTTTTTACGGTAATCCTTGCTTACAAGGTAAGTTCAGTAAAAAAAGCTGAATTTTCACAAATATTTTGATATAGTTACTCGCAGACATATGTGTATAATATTCGAAAGTTGCAAACGTGCAGGTTTATATCCTTATCACTGATATCAATTTAATAATCATTGAGAAAGCAGGAAAATGAAATACAAAGACTTAGTTGAAAAGCTGAATTACATTCATAACAATGGGTATTTTAATAACCACCATTCTCGTGAAACTCACGGTACTGGTGAATATTTCCAATTTGCGTTTACCACTCTTGGAACGTGTGATTGTCCAAAGTGTATTGCCCACGCACTTGCATTCGGGATTGATGACCATTATCAGGACCATGAGATTACGGAAGAAGTTGTAGTAGAGTTAAAAGCTATTTATGCAGTTTATGGAATAGATAATTTAAAAGGCGCTTTTAAGGAAGAAGAAAAGGACTCTCCGGAAATGTTTAAGCCTGACGGTGAACTTAACTTGAGTATTTAGGAATTTTCATTATAACTGCTTGCGTCACAAGAATATACACCATTGTCATTCTGAGCGGAGCGAAGAATCTCTCGTTAGTAAGCAAATGATATTTTGTGATGTTAATGAGCTTCCCGTGAACAGATTCTTCAGTCGTTCCTCCTTCAGAATGACATGTCAGTTGCCTCGTCCGCCCCTAAACCCCTTTTTACCTCAAAAATCCAACTTTGCCTCTGCTGTATCCTTTGCCACCACCAGATCATCCCTTGCTCCCGAACCCACTTTCTGCACCGCCAAACTCACCTTTACCACTGTCTGATGTTTAGAATATTTTATTGTCACTCTGTAAAACTATTCAGCGATTACAATAAAATGATCATCATTCTGAAATATCCTGGGTGCAAGGCGTTGTAAGTCCTGTAGAGTGACTGCTTTCAGCTTCTCGCCGTATTGGTCATCTGCTTCGGGTGATTTGCCGTCAAGTATCTCCATGCTTATGTAATATGCCTGGCTGACACGGTCCATGCGGCGCATGCCTCGGCGTCCTAAAGCTGCGTTGATGGTTTGCTGTACTTCTGATTCATCGAAAGATGCCTCTCGTATTGACCGGATTTCCTCCTTAATACCTGAAATGGCTTTTTCAATATTTTCAGGTCTTGTTCCCATGGTAATGTTATACCAATACGCGTCCTTGTATTTTGGAAAATGCGTACCGATGGAATAAGCGAGTCCCTGCTTCTCTCGAAGATTGAAGGCAAGCCTGTCAGAGAAAATATTACTGAGTATGTGCAATGCCGGTTGATCTTTCTCTTCAACTTCACAGGTATTTGCTACGATAATATATGATTGCGATTTGCCGATTTTCTGGCGTACCGTTCTGCCGAGTTGATCGAGCTTCAGATTAAATGCTGGCGGTTGCCATCCGGCTTCTCCCCACACGCCGCCAAAACAGGCCTTGACTTGCTCCATTACTTTCTCAATCGGCAAATTACCTGAAATTGTCAGCACCAGATTTGAGGGATTGTACAGTTTACCATGAAAGGCCTTTATCTCCTCCAGGTTAAAATGCTTGATGTTTTCTGCGTTACCAAGCGTCCACCCAAATCCCGGGTTTGTAACAAATAGATTATCATAGAGCATCCTGCTGGCAACTTTAGGTGTACTTGAAGCAGTTGTAGTTGATAATGAAACAACATTTTTCCAGGCCTGTCCAAAAGCACCATCTGTCAATAACGGTTGGGAAACCATCTCCGCAAGCAGTCTGATACCCTCCTCGAAAAAGAAATCTACCACCTTTAATCTCATATAAACAAATCGGGATGAATTGTAGTAATCGTCATAAGGGATATTAGCGTTATCATGAAGTTTTAATTCAGCGCCGATCGACACAAGTGTATCATACAGTTTTCCTTCAGGGTGGTTTACCGTTCCTCCCTCAAGCAGCATTCGTTGTAAAATCTCTGCCATTCCCCATTTTTCTTTTCCTTCAGACAGGCTTCTTCCTTTTGCTGCCAGGTGTACACCGACAACATGACTGTCGTGATTTTCTTTTACAACTACGGTCATACCATTTTCAAGCGTTTCCTTATGGTATCTGTTTTGTGAATGACCTGTGGCTGCTTCAGCCTGTTTAAATGGAGGTGACATTAAAGTTACTATCGGTAACTGAGTATTGAGATACTGTAACGCGGCATTCTGGATTGATTCAGGAGTCACCTGCATGATACTGTCCATATATCCACTGAGGAAAGCGTATCCACCGGCGGCAAGATAACCCGACTTCATCATTGCGTAGTAATGCAGTTTTTCCTGCAGGTAAACTTCCTGCGTTGCCCTTGATATTAAAATAGGTTGTATCTCTCCCATTGGTACAGGATTGTTTGCCATATCCTGTACGGCATGCCTGATCAAGTCGATAACACGATCAACATCACTGTTTAAAGGAAGGTTTGCAGAAATCTGTAGTGTTGAAAAATCGCTGTTAAATGTTACGCTAGTGTTGACGGAATTAACCAGGCCTTTATTGGAATCCTGTTCAAACAGGACGTCCAGGATCGAGTCTTTTTTGCCTCCAAGAAAATCCGCCAGCATTTGTAAAGAAAAGAAGTCTTCTGATGAAGGCGCAGGTAATATATAGCCCATATTAAGATAGTGACGATCATCAGGGAATTTTCCCATACCATTTGCATGGGTGATCTTCAGGGTTTTTGGAGGAGTTAACAAGACCGGTTTATGTTCCGGAAGATGACCGGCCGGATAGGGGCCATACTTCTTCTTTACCAATTCTACCATCTCTGTTGTGGTAAAATCTCCGATGACCATCAATGTCATGTTGTTTGATACATACCAGGAACGATAATACTCCAGCACATCCTCGCGCTTCAGGTGAGAAATAGTGGAAACCGTTCCGAGTACCGGACGCTCATAAGGTGTACCTGAGAATAAAGTTCTTGAGAAGTGATTGTTTACTTGAGTTGATGGACGGTCTGCACTCTTACCGATCTCTTCAATAACAATACCTCGTTCTTTTTCAAATTTTCCGGGAGGCAGAGTAGAGTTAAAAAGCATGTCTGCCTGCATATCCATTCCCTGTTCGATATACTCCTTCGGCATAAGGATCATGAAGTTGGTGTAATCAGGCCCTGTATGGGCATTATTATAGCCACCATAATAATCCATCTCTTCATAGAGTTTCTTCTGGGTACGAGTCTTCGTACCGTTAAAGAGCAGATGTTCGAGGAAATGTGCTGACCCGTTTGTCGCTGCGTCCTCATTGCGACTGCCGGTTTTTACGATCGTAAATGCCGTGATCATCGGGCTGGCATGGTTTTCTATAAGAATGACCTCCATCCCGTTATCAAGATAGAAGACCGAAGCATTCTGAGTCTCACCAAACAGAGACAAAGCCTGGTCCTGTAACTCATTAGCACTGCACGTAAAACAAAATGTTCCAATAAGCAAAATATGTACTGTAAGAATATTTAAGATGTGCTTTTTCATTGTTTTATTTTTATTGTGAATTCTATATTAATAACACTTCGACTCCGCTCAGTGTGACGTTGTTCAGTGCTCTCAGTGTAACGTCATCCTGAGCGGAGCCGAAGGATGGTTTTTCTTTGTGTCCTCTTTGTCCTCGGCGCATTTTGTCCGGGGAGCGTCTTTGCGGTGAAATTTTATTTTCATTTTTCAAGACTATACAGCAGCTTAATCTCCTCCTCCCAGATCGTATCATCAATCGTCTCCAGGACCATGGGGATCTCTTCAAAGCGTTTGTCATTCATAATAAAACGGAACGGTTCAACTCCCAGCTTTCCCTTACCAATGCTGTGGTGCCGGTCCACACGAGCGCCGAGGTCCGGTTTGGAATCATTCAGGTGCATTGCGCTTAGATATTTTATCCCGACAGTTGCATCAAATTCCTTCATTGTTGCATTAAACGTTTTCTTTGTTCGAAGATCGTAACCGGCAGTAAAAGTATGGCAGGTATCCAGACAGACTCCCACTCTCTTTTTGTCCTCAACTCCATCTATAATAGCGGCTAAATGCTCAAACCGGAAACCCATATTAGTTCCCTGTCCGGCAGTATTTTCAATAACGGCAGAAACGCCTTTAGTCTTGTCCAGGGCGATGTTAATTGATTCTGCAATCCTCTTTAAGCAGGCATCCACTTCGATTTTCTTAAGATGGCTGCCCGGGTGGAAATTCAGCATTGTTAAGCCCAGTTGTTCACAGCGCTGCATCTCATCAAGAAAAGCGTCCCTCGATTTTTCCAGCCCCTCTTTTTCAGGATGTCCGAGATTTATCAGATAACTGTCATGAGGGAGTACATGTTCCGGCAGATACCCGGCCTCTTCACAATTCTGCCTGAATTTTTCAATATTATCACTGGTAAGAGGTTTTGCCTTCCACTGTCTCTGGTTCTTCGTAAAGAGAGCAAACGCCTTTGCTCCTATCGCCTTAGCATTCAATGGCGCGTTTTCCACTCCACCACCTGCACTTACATGAGCTCCGACTCTTTTCATATTTTTTCCCCTATATATTCCAGGATAAGTTAATTCACAAATTACGACAAAAGACTATCCTTCGACTCCGCTCAGGATGACAGAATGAGCCCTGTTTAGATAAAGTTAGGTGATGCCTTCCATTCAAACAGAATATACTATGTCACACTGAGCGGAGTCGAAGTGTTATCAGCATCTAACAGTTACCCGAGAACTGTCATCCCGAACTCGTTTCGGGATCTCTAAGTTGCTAAAATATCAGAAAATATTGTACATGTAATGGGGTTGATTACAAGAATATATTGATATTGTGTGGTGTATTTAGTGCATGGTAATATCAAAGCTGCGCTTCTGTCATTCCCATGAAAAAGGGAATCTAATTGATCTTTAATGATACTTCTAGGTTCTACTGAAGTTTATCCTCACGTACGTTACGCAACCTTGGGGTTGTGTAACCCGTTGCATTCTAGCATTAAGTATATTGTATGTGCTGTACGTCCTTTCACTTATCCAGATGGTTATCCTATCAACCCTAAGACAATTGGTGAGCATCTTCGCAAAAAACGTATGGATAACAGGCTCATGCAATCTGACGTTGCTAATATAATTGGTGTTTCAGAGGAAAGCATCTGGAATTGGGAGCAAGGTAGAACTAAACCGTCAAAGAAGAATTTGGAAATAATTAACGCATTTTGTTACGAGATGTACAATGCAAATACTTGAAAACCATTGACAGCATTGACAAAAGTCTAGTTTTGTTATCATTTCTCTTAATCGCCATTCACGTATCAAGCGTAATCAGGTGGTAAGTCTAAAATCTCTGAATCTTCTCTATTGCTGAATGATACCTTGTAATGATATTGACAAACTATTTGTTGTATAGTATGTTAAACGGTAGATCAGCAAGATATTAGATAGGTTGCTGGAAAAATATTAAATCAATATAAGAAATGTGGAGGAGTAAATATGAGAAAGATGACGTTGTTAGCGTCTCTTATTATGGTGCTGACCATGAGCCTGATTGTGGTTCGTGACACTCCAGCAACTACGATCTTTAATGATGGCGGTACCGGTACAACACATATCATCGATTACGTCATCAATGACGACGTAAGGGTCGATAATGCTACCACGTTAAATGTGTGGGCGGGAGCAAATATTACTTTGCCGAGCAGTACTGATGGTAGAGATGCAATTTCTAGCTATGGTAATTCAATAATTAATGTATCCGGAGGGGATTTTACCGGAGGTGAAGATACTGATGCTGGTGGAAGTGGGCACGGGATGTTTGCGTGGGAAAGTAGTACAGTAAGTATATCGGCTGGTACATTTACCGGAGGAGTCAAAAATACAGGTAGTGGCGGTGCGGGGGATGGGTTGGCCATGCGGGACTCTACTCTGGCGATTACAGGCGGAATATTCCAAGGTGGTAGTCATGCAAACGCTGGTTCGATAGTAGCAGGTCACGGTCTTTACACATGGGGTGCCACCGGTACGATCAGCGGGGGCACGTTCTTGGCAGGGAGCACATCGACATATTCAGTGTTTGGGTGGATTGGTTCAGAGCTAGACATTACAGGAGGGACATTTGAGGATGGAATACGTGCGAGCAGTTCAATATTCAATATCTATGGTACCGGCCTCAGTTACAGCGGAGTCTCTGGCGATCTTCTTACGGGAACGTTGAGCGACGGTAGCTCGATAAGCACCATAGTGTCATTTAGTGGCACCGGTGCAGAGATAAATTTGTTTAATCAGGAGGAGCAAACACCCGTCCCCGAACCCACAACCATTGCACTACTCGGCATCGGTTTAGCTGGACTTGCAGGTGCTGAAGTAAGACGAAGACGGAAAAAGAAAGCAGTTGATAAAAGCTAAGTAATCTTTACTAATATTGATTTATTATACAGACGCCTACATTCTTCATTAGCTGATGGATGTAGGCGTTTTTTTATGACTAGTCTACCCTAGCCACATCTCACCAGTAACACCACTGTGTAACCTGATGTTTAAGCTCATTTTTACTGTTGCATTTAGTTAGTAACCAATTTACCATACCACCTTATCGACACGATCTACCGAATTATCATTTCACTCAGACAGAAAACCATCAGATGATGGATATGCTTTTCATAAATTAAGTTTTTATAATCCAGCTGGCAAATAAAATTGAGGAAAAAATCGGGGCAAAAAAATCGGGGTCACCCATTAGTAGGCTTTTGTCAAGCACAAAAAACCTCCCTTGCACGAAAAAAAAGATTTTTTTTCGTGTTATCATTTTTAATGATAACAGGGATTTTAGATTGAAGTTTTAGTATTTTGTTT
>Ga0233448_1000194_pt1 | contig 73529 bp, 60 predicted proteins | sample SI_124_October20_2_FD_183015 | JGI IMG/M metagenome (GOLD analysis project Ga0233448, IMG submission 183015) | Seawater microbial communities from Saanich Inlet, British Columbia, Canada - SI_124_October2016_150_MG | ecosystem: Environmental > Aquatic > Marine > Inlet | place: Canada: British... | reverse complement strand
GGTGTGGATAAGGCCTTGCCAAGTAATTGCTGCATATTTTGAGACTTTCTTTGGTCGGAGAATCTCAAAGTATGAATCACTTCAGGGCTTTATCCTATTAAGTCGGGTACTGTGACCTGCAAGTCCAATCAAGGCTTGGTTTATCGCGGATATGTGGAATACTGTTCGCTTTTGAGGAATATTCAAACAGGAGATTTGATGTATATGGAAATTTTTTCTCTGACGGGCAAGCGTGCCCTTGTCACGGGTTCATCCCGTGGATTGGGGTGGGAAATGGCAAAGGCTCTTGCGGGCGCGGGTGCGCACGTGGTGCTGAATGGCCGTCATGAGGAAACCTTGCGGGCTTGCATGGCAGAGATTGAAGCAAGTGGTGGCAGTGCCTCGGTTTCAGCTTTTGATGTGGTCGATGAAGAGGCGGCCTGTGGTGCCATAGACAGCATGGTTGAGGAGTTTGGCGGCATCGACATATTGATCAACAATGCCGGCATCGTCCATCGTGCCGAATTGAAGGATTTTACGACCGAGGATTTTACCCGGGTGATCCAGACCAATCTCACGTCCTGTTTTTATATGGCCCGTCATGCAGCGGGCTATATGACAAAGCAGAAATTTGGCCGGATTATCAATATCGCGTCCGTCTTGTCTGTTCTCGGTCGTCCAACTGTGCCTGCTTATGTTTCTGCCAAATCCGGACTGGCGGGGCTAACCCGTGGACTGGCAGTTGAACTGGGACCAGACGGAGTTACCTGCAATGCGATTGCACCAGGGTATTTTGCTACTGAACTGAATACGGCCCTGGTCGAAGATCCTGAATTCAATCAGTTTGTTTGTGATCGAACGCCGTTGGGTCGTTGGGGTGAACCGGCGGAACTTGGCGGCGCTGCCGTTTTCCTGTCGTCTCCCGCAGGGGCATATATCAACGGACATTTGCTCGTTATTGACGGTGGCATGACAATAAAATTGTGACGAACCGGGGCAAGTTGTAGCAAATCGGGGCATAAACTTTCCGCTGACGTGGCGCGGGTGATTTAGGCTCATATGCGTTGACAGTACCACAATTGGGCGTAGTTTGAGCGATACCCTTTGACGGAGATAACGCTTTGAAAGAAACCCCAAATCCGGGCGGTACAGGACGACAAGACCGCGCAAAACGGGTTATTTCGGCTGCCGTTAAATTATTTGTCCGACGGGGATACGAAGCTGTCAGCCTGGATGAAATCGCCATAACGGCCGCTATAGAAACAGATGTTCTAATTGCCGATTTCGGTGACAAGGAAGCTGTGGCCATCGCAATGATGGCCCAGGTGCAGTATCAGATTCTGGAACCACTGGTGAAAAAAATTGCCGATGCGCATGCGACACCCCAGGGGAAACTCGTTGGTTTTATCAACGGATTGGCATCACTGGCTGTCAGACGATCGGATTTTATGCTGCTGATGATTCGTTTCAGCATGGATTTCAAAGGCCGGGATGACAAGCTTGAGAACCGCAGCCGGATGATTAATTCTCAACTGATCAAGATTGTGGATGGCATCATTGGTATGGGTGCCATGCGCGGTGCTTTTCGCACAGATATTGACCGCGCCGAGATCGCAACTTTCATCGTCGGTGGCCTGACCGGAATGGTCCTGGAATGGTGGCGACGTGGCGAAACTGTGGACGGGGTGAAGGCCACCCGCACCTTTCGCCGCATTGTCATGCGCGGCCTTGAAGATTCAATGCGTAAAGATCAATTCGCCGATGGGGCCCGGTTTCCAGGCCATCATCCATGACCCACAGATGACAGTAACCACGTCAAGCTTGATCCAGGGTTATTTCATTGCCGCATAATCGATGGGCTGATGGCGGTCGATGTCCGTTCCAGCTTCCGGCATAGGGTATTTAAGGCCGCTGCCGCAGTTATAAAGAACGACTTCATCGGTCAAGTTTACCTGCCCGCTTTCCAAAGCCTTTTTGTATGCAGCCAGTGTCGCCGCCCCTTCCGGGCAGAGCAAAACGCCATCTTGCCCCGCAGCGTCGGCGCGGGCCTGTTCGATGGCATCATCGCTGACAGCGCAGGCAAATCCATCTGATTGACGAACAGCGTCCAGGATCAGGAAATCACCAATAGCGGCAGGAACCCGGATCCCGCTGGCGACTGTGTGCGCGTCGACCCAAGGTTCAGCATGGCGTTCACCCGCTTCCCAGGCTCTCACAATCGGGGCACAACCTTCCGCCTGAACAGCGACCATACGGGGGCGCTTGGCACCAATCCAGCCAATGGCTTCCAGTTCGGCGAAAGCTTTCCACATGCCAATCAGTCCGGTGCCACCGCCAGTGGGATAAAAAATTACATCTGGTACACGCCAGCCCAACTGTTCAGCCAGTTCCAGACCCATGGTTTTTTTGCCCTCGATCCGATAGGGCTCTTTCAGGGTGGAGACATCGAACCAGCCCATGGCTTCCTTGCCCTCACCAACGATTTTGCCGCAATCGTTGATCAAGCCGTTCACCCGAAACAGTTTCGCCCCCTGCAAGGCGATTTCAGACATATTCACAGCCGGGGTGTCGTCCGGGCAGAAAACGAAAGTCTCGATCCCGGCCTTGCTGGCATAGGCGGCCAGAGCTGCACCGGCATTGCCATTGGTTGGCATGGCCGCTCTCGTTACACCCAGTTCTTTTGCCATACTGACGGCCAGTGCCAGGCCCCTCGCTTTGAACGAGCCTGTAGGCAGACGACCTTCGTCCTTGACCAGAACTGTTGCACCGGTCGGCACTGATCTTGCCAGCGGCATCAAGGGCGTCATGACTTCACCAAGGGAAACAATGTTTTCCACTTTGCGAACCGGCAAGAACTCGCGATAGCGCCAGAAATCAGCTGACCTTCCTGCCAGGTCTTCTTTACTGACAGCCTTGCCCAGGGCGTCCAGGTCATACCGTACAAGCAATGGCTTGCCTGCCGGGGATAGTTGATGCAACTCGTCAGCGGCTAAGCGTTCACCCGTATAACCGCATTCCAGGTGCGTCACGAATGTCGGGTGTTCAGTGGTCGTATTGTCTTCGAGGGCCATTTTGATTTCTCACAAATCGGGGGGCAGATTTTAATGATCAAATTGTTCGCGCAGAATACGTTCTTCCAGGTTATGTTCAGGATCAAACAGCAGGCGAATTTTTGTGCTGCGGTCTTCTTCAATTTCCACAGAAACGACGTCGCGAAATTCGGTATGGTCTGCAACTGCGCTGACAGGTCTTTTATCACCCTCCAGAACATCAAAACGAATGTGGGCATTACAAGGCATGATCGCCCCCCGCCATTGACGGGGTCGAAAGGCACTGATCGGGGTTAGACCCAGAACATCTGATCCCAATGGCAAAATAGGACCATGAACCGAATAATTGTAGGCCGTACTGCCTGCCGGTGTGCAGACCAGTGCGCCATCACAAATCAGTTCATCCAAACGGACACGACCGTCAACAGAAATTTCCAGGCGCGCCGCCTGACGGGTCTGGCGCAGCAAGGAAACTTCGTTGATGGCTAAAGCTGTCTTTTTGCGTCCCTTGATGTTCCGGGTTGTCATTTTCAGGGGATGAAGCACAACCTCTTCGGCGGTGCGCAAGCGATCAAGTAAATCTTCTTTACGAAATTCATTCATCAAGAATCCCACAGTGCCCCGGTTCAGGCCAAATATGGGTAGATTGTGTCGGAGGTGGCGATGCAGGGTTTGCAACATAAATCCGTCTCCACCAATTGCGACGATAATGTCAGCCGATTTTGCCGGGACATGATCATATTCCGCCATCATGGCACGCCGGGCCGCCCTGGCCTGGCCGGTCTGGCTGGCGACAAATGCAATTCTTGGTGTTTTGCGACGAGGGGCCATATTGATGCTTCTGACTTCCACAGGTTTTATCGGGCAAAGTATACCTATGTACGGCTGACAAACCAGAGCTGTAACGGCCAGGACACCCGGGAGAATCCAGCTTGGATAGAAATGCTCTGGCAGACACAAGTCAGACATATGTAGTTTGTGGCCGTGGCGCGAAAGCTTGAATGTTCCGGGAACCAGGGCCATTGTATAAAAAATCTGAGGGCAGGGTGGGTAAAGACTGAAAATGTATGTGAACAAGTTTGGTCCCGGTATCTTTTGTGTGCTGGCGTTGGCGATGTTGTCTGCTTGTGCCACCAATGATGGCGGTCAAGTTGAGTCCAAGGCTGTCAAAACCGCAGAGACAGCTGTAGCGGCAGAAACAAAGAACAAAGTGCCTGCAAAGGCTGTCATTCTAAACGCCCGGCATGCGGGTTATTATTATCCTGTGCCAACGTCGGGTGAAAAATACAAGGCGCGGTCTGTAAAACTTGCCCGGGCCAATCGGGTGACGAGGCTGGGATTTGTGACAGGTATCACAAAACAACAACGGGGACGGAGCTATCCACCACGGTTTGCCATATTTGCCAAAGGTGATGCGGCTCAAAAATTGATTATTATCGGACTTGATGAAGGAACTTTTTCAAGCCTGTATCGCGCGCGCGCAGCGCTGGCCCAGATGACGGCAATGGCGCGCCTGACACCCTTGTTCAAGGAACTGGGTGTTCAGGACTATTTCACATTTTTTGATTTGACAAAATTGCTGGGCTTCAGCGATATCACGATAAGCGATGGCGAAACCTGGTCACACCGCATTGAGATTCGATAACAGTAGTCGGTTCTCCGTGTTCGCCACTTAATCGAACGTCACAAGTTAATCGAACAGAGAATCAATATCGTCTTGTGAGGAACCTTCACCTTCGGGTGCAGGGCCGTTCAACAAGTCGCTATCATCTCTAATTGAATTTTCATGACCTTCAATTTGTTCTGCGCCCCACATTTCCATCATTCGACTGACCCGCTCGTCAATAAAAGCCAGCGTGTTCACGACCTTGGTAATGCGTTGTCCGGTGATGTCCTGGAAATTACAGGCTTCAAAAATATTGACGACTTTTTCGTTGATTTCTTCAGCCAGGGAAGCGTCGCTCTGACTTGTTGCCTGACTTTTCAGGCGGCCGGCCAGATCATCAATCAACTCGGCGGCATTCATGATATCGTTGGTGGCGCTCTCGGTCGCGTTGACCACAGCATCCAGTTCCTGTGTAGCTGACTTGACTTCGCCTGCAGATTTCACGTTCGGGTCGCGCATCGATGCCAATTCACGTTTGGTTTCGGCAATAGCTGTAGACAAATCAACTAATTGCTCAGTCAATTCGTCGTTGTTGACAACATTGGGATCAGTTGCAGGCTCGGGAAGCTCGGGGACGACGGCAGGAGAAGCATCTGATACCTTGACACCCCCTTCAAGCAAATCTTCACGCAACGACGCAATGGCAGCAAGGATTTCTCCTGCCCCGCCAACAGCATCAGATGATGCCTCGACACGTGAATCTATATCGGCTTCAGTCGCAACAGAATAATAATTTTTGCCCTGCTGCCGGGCCATAATAATCTCTGCCGTATAAGGACGGCGCGAAGGTTCTACGCTCATAAGTGCCTCGTTCCCGGTAATCAGGCAAACCAAGGTCGTAACTGACCACTACCTAGCCAGTATATACCATGAATCAAATTAGGGGTAAGTCCGTTTTCTTCCACAAATCTTTGTGGTCTGACTGTTTACCCGCCAGTAACGGACATATGTCGGGCAACTGCTGGCGCATTTTGGCCCCGTTCTATGATGAAATCATGGCCTTTGGGCTTGCGTCCAATAGCTTCATCTATGGCCGCGAACAAAACTTCGTCGTCGTCACTGGCCCGTAAGGCCGCACGCAAATCAGCATCGTCATCTTGCCCCAAACACATATACAGCTGGCCTGTGCAGGTTAATCGAACGCGATTGCAGGATTCGCAGAAATTATGGGACAGGGGTGTGATAAAGCCGATGCGACGCCCGGTTTCCTTGACATGGGCATATTTCGCCGGGCCACCGGTTCGGTAATCTATGTCAGATAACGACCAGACAGCATCAAGGCGCTCACGTACTGTGCTTAATGGTAAATAAGTGTCTGCACGGTCATTGCCGATCTCGCCCATAGGCATGGTTTCAATAAATGTCAGATCAAAACCTTCGTCACCGCACCACTTGGCAATGTCTACGATTTCATTTTCGTTTACGCCTTTCAGCGCGACTGTGTTGATTTTGACCGCCAGGCCCGCGCGTTTTGCTGCTTGTAAGCCATCCTTGACGATGCCCAGATCACCGATGCGTGTGACGGCCTTGAACTTGTCGGCATCCAGCGTATCAAGCGAAACATTAACGCGTTCAACGCCCGCCGCCTTCAACTCGCCGGCCAGACGGCCCAGCTGACTGCCGTTTGTGGTTACTGTCATTTCCTCAAGGGCACCGGATTCCATGTGGCGCCCGAGATTCTTGATCAATGTCATGATATTACGCCGAACCAGTGGCTCACCGCCTGTCAGACGCAGTTTCTTGACACCTTTGGCGATGAAAGCGCTGCAAAGACGGTCCAGTTCTTCAAGGCTGAGGACATCTGATTTCGGCAGGAAAGTCATGTCCTCTGACATGCAATAAGTGCAGCGGAAATCACACCGATCCGTCACGGAAACACGTAAATAGGTTACACTGCGGCCAAAGGGGTCAATCATCTTTTGTCATTCTTCAAGGGTCGAGGCCTGAAACAGTCAAAAATCATGAAACAGTCGTCAAGCAAGGGAAAAAGCGTTATATTCCTGGAAACATAACACATCGATTTTGTCGCGTCTCCCCTTCTGCTGACGTGGTTACTTGTCGCAGATTGAAATCTGAAATGCTGGAAAGTGAGTGAATATTGGGTTTTCCAAACCGAACGGGTGACTATCTGATCGCGCCGAAGCCGGATGACCCTGGCTTGACTGATTCTGTCGAAGGGGTCGACCAGAACGGCGATCCGGTTCGCATTTCGGTGCCTGTTGAACGACCGCTGACATTGTTTCTCAATGGGCGAGAAATTGTCACCATGATGACGGTTGGTGATTATCCGGAATGCCTGGCTGTGGGCTATTTGATCAATCAGAACATGTTGCTACCAGATGATGAAATCAAGGCAATTGATTATGACGACTATATCGATACGATCGTCGTCCGTACGGCGCGGGAAACAAATTATGAAGACAAGCTTCGTAAAAAAACCCTGACCTCTGGCTGTGCCCAGGGTACGGTTTTTGGTGATGTGATGGAAAAGTTTGACGATATCGATTTGTCAGCCGACGCGACTTTGCGCACCTCCTGGCTTTATGCCTTGTCAAAAACGATCAACACGACACCCAGCCTTTATCTGACAGCAGGGGCCATTCATGGCTGCGTACTTTGTGAACAGGATCACCCGTTGATCTATATGGAAGACGTGGGGCGGCACAACGCCATCGACAAAATTGCCGGTTATATGTTTCTCAATAATATTTCATCAGTGGGCAAGTCTTTTTACACGACAGGCCGTTTGACCAGTGAAATGGTCATCAAAAGCGTGCAGATGGGGATCCCCATCCTGATCTCGCGCTCCGGATTTACAGCCTGGGGTGTGCAACTGGCGCGCAAGGCCGGACTGACCTTGATTGGCAGGGCAAAGGGCAAGCGTTATGTTTGTCTATCAGGCGCTGAACGGATAATTCATGATATTAATCTTGATGATGTCGACGATGAACCTGATAACATGAACCGCAAGGCCGCTCGCTCATGAAAGGGCGCAACACTTTAGATAACCATGAGAATAAGAAGGTGTTCCAATGAGTCATGATCCAGCACACGGTGTGGTCGGCGTTTTATTGGCTGGCGGAAAATCCCGACGCATGGGCGGCGGTGACAAAAGCCTGAATTTACTGGGCGGGGAATCAATTCTCAGTCGCGTTATCACGAAGGCAACGCCTCAAGTTCAAACGCTGATCCTGAATGCCAACGGCGACCTGGACAGGTTTGCCGATTTTAACTTACCAGTTGTACCGGATGTTATTAAAGGCCACGCCGGGCCACTGGCGGGCGTTTTGACGGGGATGGCCTGGGCGCGGGAACATGCACCCCATGCGCCGTGGATTGCGACTTTCCCGACAGATGCACCATTTTTTCCCCGCGATCTGGTCGCGTCTTTGAGAGAATCGACGGACCTTGCCGGGGATGATCTCGCTTGCGCTGGATCACTGGGGCGGCCCCACCCGGTTTTTGGCCTGTGGCCGGTATGGCTCTATGACAATTTGTATCAGGCAGTCGTTGATGAAGGTGTGCGCAAAATTGTTGAATGGACGGCAAGGTTCCGTTTGGTTGAAGTTGATTTCCCGCCTAACCCGATTGATCCCTTTCACAATGTGAATTCACCGGAAGACCTGATAGAAGCCGAGAAAATTCTGGCAGAAAAAATCCTCGCTGGCAGCATGTGATGCCAGACGCCCCGTCAAAAGACATACCGACAAAATCTGCAAGAGGCCAACGCACGACAAACCTGCCGCGCGTACAGGTTTTGTTTGGCGCGGTATTCCCGTTGGGACCTGGCAAGGCCGCCTTGATCGAAGCGGTGGGCCGAACTGGCTCTATTTCGGGAGCAGCGCGCAAGATGGGCATGTCTTATGCCCGGGCCTGGAAACTGGTCAACGCGACCAATGCCTGTTTCAAGGACCCGTTGGTCGCGACGTCAACCGGAGGACCCGGCGGCGGCGGGGCCTATGTGACGGAAAACGGCTTCGAAGTCCTGCGTCGATATCGCGATATCGAAAGCAAGGCAGTCAGTGCTGTGGCTGAAGAAGTAAAGGCCTTGTCAGGTTTTCTGAGCGACGTTACCGAGGGCTGAGATTTTCAACTTATGTTGTGACGAACGGCTAATTGTTCGCTAGCATATAGCCGGCAATAAATAGTTTTTCCAAGGGGAGTTTGTGATGCCATTAGCCGATATTTTGATGGCCAAGGGTCTGGTTTCTCAAGAACAAATTATGGCGGGCGTGGCCCACCAGAAGGAACACAGCGGACGCTTTGGTGATGCCCTGGTGGCGACGGGCGTGATCACAGCTGAAAAAGTTGAAGAAATTTTGGCGGAGGCACCGGAAGGCCCCAAAAGTATGGGGGCAGCGGGCGTTGACCCAATTCTGCTTTTGCAATTGATGCTGAAAGGTATGCACACCGAAAATCTGGAAACGGTGTCGCGACTGGCCATTGCCTTGCAACTACCGCCGCCCATGATTGACCGACTGATGGAGGAGGCCACCAAACGAAAACTGGTGGAAGTGATGGGACAAGTGGATACCGCTGGCGGCGGCGGCAGGGGCGAGATGCGCTACGCTCTCAGTCAGGCTGGCAAGGCCTATACGACTGAATGTCTGGAGATCAATCAGTATTTCGGACCGGCCCCGGTATCATTGGAATCCTGGCAAACACAAATCCTGGCTCAAAAAATATCAAACGAACATGTCACGCGGGAAATGCTGACCGAGGCCTTCGAAGGTCTGGTGATCCCGGACCGTTTCCTCAGCCGCCTGGGACCTGCTGTAAATTCCGGCACGGCAATTTTGATCTATGGCCCGGCAGGCAACGGCAAGACCACGGTGGCGGAAATTGTCGGTGAAATTTTCAAGAATGTGGTTTATGTGCCTTATTGCATCGAGGCAGACGGCCAGATCATCAAGATTTTTGATCCGACCGTGCATACACGCATCGACAAGGCCATTCCAGAGGGCGAAGAAGCCTCCAGCTTGCGCCGGGAAAATATCGACAAACGCTGGGTGCCCTGTTATCGGCCCATGGTGATTACCGGTGGTGAATTAACCCTCGAGATGCTCGATTTGAAGTACAATGAGGACGCCAAATTCTACGAAGCACCCTTGCACATCAAGGCCCTGAACGGCACCTTCCTGATCGATGACTTTGGCCGCCAGAAAGTAGCGCCGGAGGATATTCTCAATCGCTGGATCGTGCCGCTGAACAGCCGGGTTGATTACCTCAATTTACATACCGGCAAAAGCATCACAGTCCCCTTTGATGAATTGGTAATTTTTTCCACAAACCTGCATCCCAATGACCTGATGGACCCGGCTTTCCAGCGCCGAATTGCCTACAAACTGGAAACGGTTGAGCCACCGGAAGATTTATTCCGCAAAGTCTTTGAAGGCATGGCAAAAAAGGCAGGCCTGGAACTGACGGACGAAACCTATGGCCAGGTCATGGATGTGATCCGCAAGAACGAAGCACCGCTCGCCTACTTCCAGCCCAAGTTCATCGTTGATCAGGTTTTGGCGACCTGCAAATTCGAAGGCGTTGAACCACAATTTAATGCCGACAACATCGAAGACGCTCTGGCAAACCTCTATATCAAGGAAGCCGACGGTTCCATGTTCGGTGTGGCCAAGGGCGGGAAGTAGTTTGCGGATTGTATTAGACTTGAATGAACCAGAATAAATCTGTCGAGCTACTCACTGCGCGCTTGCGCTTGAGGCCGTTGCATGAAGATGATCTTGTGCATATTCAGCGCTATGGCGTCATTGAAGAGTTTTACAGGTATTTGCCGATTGACAGGCAAACTGCCGATGACATCGAAGTTTTCCTGAAGGCAAGACTCGCTGATCAAGAGGACGGCAAGCAGGATCGACTGACTCTCGCTATCGAACCGTTTGATGTTGGGCACATCATTGGAACGGTGCGATTGGAAGTGCAGGATCGCAAGCACAAACAGGGTGATATCGGCTACGCGATGAATCTTGAGTATCATGGCAAAGGCTATATGTCTGAAGCCGTCAACAGGGTTCTTGAAACAGCCTTCTGCGAATTTGGGCTACATCGTGTTTGGGCAACTGTTGATACTGAAAACGAGCGTTCCTGCAAGCTTCTCGAACGCGTTGGTATGACCAGGGAAGGGCACCTTCGACACGACATGTTTATTCGTGGCGAGTGGCGCGATTCGTTTCTCTATTCGATCCTGGCGCGGTAATCTTCGACCACGCGGCGGATTTCCCTGACAATGCCGTCCGGGGTGTCCGTCGGTCCAAAGGCTGCCGCAACGCCTTTGGCCAGGATGTCGGCTTTGTCGCCGTCGGTGACGACGGAGCCGCCGATGATCAACGGGACGTCGATTTCCGCTTCTTTCAGCCCTTCGAAAATATCATCCAGAAAATGAAGATATTCCCAGGAATGGGCGCTGATGCCGATGACATCGACATCTTCCTGAAGGGCCATATTAACGACGGCGGGTGGCAGGTTAAATCGGCCACCATAGACGACCTCCATGCCGGCATCGCGCAGGGTTGCGGCGATGGCGAGGGCGCCGACTTCGTGTTGGTCGAGGCCCAATATTGTGACCAGCACTTTGATAGGTGGCGTGTGAGTTGTCATGTCAGATACCCAGAGGCGAGGGCAAGTTGCCCAGGGGATCGTATTTCTGGCCATAGGCCTGACGCAACACACCAGCAGTTTCGCCGATGGTGGCATCTGCTTCCAGGGCCGCGACGTAGGGCTCCATCATATTGCGGTTTTCATCGCGAACGGCGTCGTAAAGACCGCCGAGCGCTTGTTTGCATTTGTCTTGATCACGGTTCTTTCTGAAGTTTTGTATGTGGGTGATCTGGCCCCGGAAGGGTTCGGTTTTTTTCTCCGAAGCCTCCTTCAGCATATGGTCTTCCTCGTTGGGAATACTGTGACTGTTGACCCCGACACGCTGGACAGTGCCATCTTCGAGATCACGGCTCAGACGTTCCATGGCGTTATTGAAAATCTGGCGGAAAAATCCCTGTTCTGACAATTCGCCAATGTCACCTTTGGCTTCTATGCGCGCCAGTTCGGCACAGATGCGCTGATCCATCTTGTCGGTCAGTTCTTCCACATACCAGGACCCGCCCAAAGGATCAGCGACCTTGGTTACATTGGTTTCCAACTGCACAATCTGTTGGGTGCGTAAGCCGACCATATGGGCGTCTTCGCTGGGCGTGCGGTAGGCTTCATCGAAGGTGGATATCTCCATCGCCTGAACACCGGCCATGGCCATGGCCACTGCCTGCATGCCACCACGGGCGACGTTATTGACGGGCTGTTGTGCGGTCATGGTCAAGCCGGATGTATGTGCCGTGACGGTCAGGGCCATGGATCGTGGGTCTTTGGCACCAAATTCGTCTTTCATCATGCGGGCGTATATTCGGCGCGTGGCACGAATTTTGGCAATCTCCTCAAACAGGTCCATGCGACAGGTCAACAGAATGCCAATGCGCGGGGCGAAAGCATCAATGTCGATGCCCTTTGCCAACAACGCCCGGATGTAATAACGAAGCTCAACAAACCCCAGGGCCATTTCCTCAACCGAATCAAGGCCGGTTTCGCTGAAGAAATAGGTGTCTTCCATCAGGGCGTGAAACTTGGGCATTTTCTCGGCAGCAAAGGCAACAGAATCCGTCGCCATGCGCATGCGCAGCTTCAGGGGCAGGTGACGCGAATAGCTGCAATCATCTTCATAAAGCGCGAGCTGGATTGCGGAACCGCGCAGGATTTCCGATGGCATGCCGCGTTCCTTTGCCACCAGATACAATCCGGCAATGCCGGGAACCGAAGGCAGGGATTGCGAAAAGCTTAGCTCGTCCAGCGGCAAATCCCGGTAAAGGTCTTCGAAGTCGGTCCGGCAGCAAAGAGAAACCCCCTGTGTGCCTACCGCATGAATTGCATGGGGGTGATCCGGGTCCAGCATATGCATGGTGGGCGTGTCACCGATGATATCCAGACCCTGCTGGCCTTTGGCCATCAGCGATTTGAACTGTTCGTTGGATCGGGTTGCAGTGCCTTCGCCGGAAAGTTCGCGTAAAATCCACGATTGGCCAGGGCGCGGCAGGCGTTTGCCACGGGTGTAGGGGAAGACACCGGGTGCGTTTCCGTCGCCCTCTTCAGCCGTATAAAAGGGATCGAGCGGGATACCTGAATGGCTTTGGTTAAGGTCGCTCATTGTTCCTCCGGAAAGTTAGTCAAAGGCGCGGGCAAGTGCATCTGCGCGTTCCTTCAATTCGGCTCTGCTGCCTAGCGTCAGGGCATTCAGACGGGTGCCGCCATCGATGTCGATTTCTGCGCCCGAAATAAATCCGGCTTCTTCCGAGGCCAGGAAAGCCACCAGATGGGCAACTTCATCGACCTGGCCTAAGCGGCGGGCCGGGACCATGGCCTTGACACTTTCGCTGACGGCTTTGGGCATCGCCTTGACGTTTTCTGTTTCGATAACGCCGGGCAGAACGGCATTACAGGTGACGCCAAAGCGGGCATATTCCAGCGTGACCGTATGTGTCAGACCCAGCACACCGCTTTTCGATGCACTGTAGCCCGCCTGATAGTGCAAACCGCCGCGGGCCGCGACCGATGAAATATTGATGATGCGGCCCCATCCTGCTTCAGCCATGGGTTCGATGACAGCCCGGATTAAATTGAAGGGTCCATTGAGATTAACCGCGATTTCTGTTTCCCAATCGGCAGCAGCCATCTTGCCGACGGGGGCAATGTTTTTGACCAGAGCCGCATTATTGACGAGGATGTCGATGGCAGCCAATTCGGTGGTGAGCGTTGCAACGGCTTCTGTAACAGCCGCGGCGTCACTTACATCAGCCTGTACGGCAAATGCCCTGACACCCAGTGCGCGGACGGCGTCGGCAGTGCCATTTACGTCATCTGACAGATCCATCAGCGCAAGGTCAGCGCCGTCCTGGGCCAGGCGTAAGGCGATGGCGCGACCGATGCCGCGCGCCGCCCCGGTGACCAACGCAGTTTTTCCCGTTAACGCCAATGTCTGTTCCGTTCTCTAAAGCCATAATTATTTCAGGGATATGCTAGAGGCTGACCCCAGGATCGGCAACAGGGAAACAACAGATAGAGGTGGCGCGACTGGTTCCTGTTGGCGAGATATGTTCTGATCTTGGCAACTCGACACAAAAATCAGGAAATAAAAAACATGTCCTATCTTTCCTCCATGCCGGATGCAGGCCTCAAGGAAGTTCTGCGGATGGAGCCGGCACTGGGTGTACCCATCGCGGAATACCATCAGGCTTTATTGCGGGGGCCTTCGCCGTTTACCGAAGGCGAACGAGAATTGATCGGGGGCTATATATCCGGCCTGAACGCCTGTGGTTTTTGCTTTGGCGAGCATCAGGCCGTGGCGGAAAAAATGGGGATTGAAGCGGGTGTTATGGATGCGCTGATGAGCGATGTCGAGACGGCCCCTGTATCCGACAAGATGAAGGTCATCCTGAAATTTGTCAAAAAACTCAACGACACACCAAACCGCATGACACCCGATGATGCCGCCGCCGTTCATGCCGCGGGCTGGGACGATACGGCGCTTTATCATGCTGTATCGGTTTGTGCCTTGTTCAACATGAACAACCGCATCATCAATGGCCTCGGCATCCCCGCCCATGATCCCGATGCCCTGGACGGCATCGCCTCACGTCTCGTGGATCGTGGTTACGACAGCACCATTGGCTTCATCAAGGGCGACTGGGAATAGGGCAGGGTTCTCAGCTATAGCTGGCCGTACTTCTTCTGCTTCCACTTCCCATGAGAAAACAAATCCTTGAAGGTCGGGTTTTCCGGTAGCTCGAAATAGTCCGGGTCCGTCAGGTCTTGTGGACTGTCAGGCACAAGCTGTCGGCTTTCCTCAATCTTCTTTGGCAAATCGGGATAGCGTTTCGTCGCCCGCTCAATCGCCCAGTCAGGCCAGGTCTCGTGTTCATTCTCCCGATAGGACATGGCGGGATATCTGGCTTCGGGCGCCTTCAAAGTTCGACCATCAAGTCGCACCAAGGGCGGCAGGGTAGCATCAATATTGGGTCGACTGGGGTCAGGGTCTTCAAAAGTTGCTGTGGTTTTAGGGGCAAGAACTGGGATTTTCCCATTCAAATCAGGAATGGAATCCAACACCGAAGTCCCGCTTAAATCACTTGAAGATTTGTGCGGCAGAATTCCAGGGATGCCACTTCCATTATGTTCCTCACTTATCGGATCCACTTGTGAGACATCTGTGGAGATATCGTGAATCGTCGGAGATGTAATCTCGAGCTTGTTACCATGAATGTCTTTTAAGATTGATCCTTGAGGTGGACTCTCTGAAACTTCTCTTGAGTAACTTTGGCGACTTCCATAAGTATTCTTTTGATTAACTCTACGATAAAAGGTGTTGCCACGATCTGTTTCTCCTGATTTGTTTGTAAATAGTTATTGTTTCCGTTCCGCCAAGGGCAGCCCATTGAAACCGGTTATACGCCTATGAAATACGACAGAAAAATCACCCATCCAGACCAGTTCGCAACTACGACAGGTTGAATTCCATGGATATCACCCTGGTGGATAACTTTGTGGTGATATGTCATGCCCAGTTTTGAGGGGGAGGGATTGTCGCCCGAAACAAAGTAAAATCTGTTTTCCAGCTTGTAGTTTTCATCACAATTTGGATCGAACTTAGATTTAACCTCGACCCGAAAGGGCTTGGTTACACAAACAATCTGTCCGGCTTTTGCTATAACCCTGTTCACCCGTGTTGCTTCCCCCTGGCGATATGCCACGGATATCTCCGGACTGAATTTTCTCGATATCGAGTTCGGAATCCTCCCTGGGTTTAAAGACAACCACATCTCCATAGCAAATTTCTGGACACATATGGTCGGCATTCGATAATGCAATATTTCGGCCCGGCTCAGGAACGGTGATAAAGAGCGCAATGGAAAGGACAAATACCAGAAGACCAACTTGCGAGATTGATCGTCTGCCAATGTTTGGTAAATCTACAACAATGAAAACTAGGACCACAATTGAAACAATCAGGCCTGTCACAATGGGATATATCGCTGTCAGATAGTTGAGCCAAGCCGATTCAAGTTGAGGGCTGAAAGGTACTATCAGAGTGGTCAGAAACAGGATCACAAATACCGAGCCGATTATTCTTTTTCCAATTGAAAATAAATGAAGTCCTGGAACCATCAGGAACACAAACAGCTTGGTCAAAAACCTGACTACCGGCAGAGTTTCTTTTATGGGATTTTCCATATCTATCAACTTTTCAAGGCCTAGATGCATTTAGGAAATGGATGCAATGTTGGTACAAGGAGAAAGGTTTTGAAGACAATGCTTGCTCTTCAAGTCTTGGGCACAAAGCCGTCGAATATCGCAATTTTGTTTGCATTAATTCCATACCCTCCTCTATGCAGGGACCAGAGACACTTTTCCCCACAGGGAAAAAATGTGTGGGCGATTTGCTACGCTTCAAATTTATATATGTTTTATGCATAAATTGCAAGCAAAATTATGCAGAAAAGGTAAAAACTGTAGATTGTTCTTACAAAAAGATGGTTGTCTGATACTGCCTGTTCACACACTTGTCCCTAAACCACTCCACGCTTTCGTAATCAGCGCAGTTGTTCGACACAGGGATCTGAGGGGGTGTTTTATGGTTTGTAGGATGAGGATGTTTTTTCGAAGGAGATAAAGGGAAGCGTTCCCTTTAATCCGCTTTATTCACGTTCGAATATGAATGCGATGCCACGTTTCATTCCGACACTGCTCCAGCACCACCGCATAAAATGCAAGTCCTTTCCACAGTGAAGAACCCTTCTTGCGACCGCACTTTACCTGACCCATCGCATTCTTCACATTTAAATTGAAGGTCGGTTGAATTCCTTTTTGGCTTGGTATTCATCTTGGCTCCCGCATCAACCCCTGATGATCTACTCAGTCTCGACCGTAGAATGGGATATGTTCCCTCTACAATTGGTTTCCCCCGGTTCTCCACATCGCGCATTACCACCTGAAGGCCAGTAGTGGTTTCATTGGTGGCACTTGAGAGCATATGCAGAAATCTAAGAATCAAAGGGAAGATAAAGGGGACGCTTTCTTTTGTGCAAAAATTTATTGCCAATGATTGCTTCACGCGCTGAACCTGGTCCGGTCGTAATCCACACCGGCCTTTTTCCAAATCTCCCTTCCAGGGAGATTTGATATTACGCTCAAGCGCCGCTTTTGGCTCGCGCCTCAATGGCGCGTGTTACCTGTTCTGTATGCGGGGGTGTCGTCCTTTTTGATTTCGGCAGCTACCCCTGATCACTCGCTTCAACTCGCGCCGCGCAGAATTTGAATTCCGGTATCTTGCCATAAGGATCAAGTGCTGGATTGGTCAGCAGGTTGGCGGCGGCTTCTGAAAAACAGAAGGGGATGAAGACCATGCCCGCCGGGACCCAGGGGTCGGCGCGGGCGATGAGTTCAACTTCACCGCGGCGTGTGCTGACGCGGATAGTGCCGCCCGCATGTAATTGCAGTTTCTGCAAATCACTCGGCGACAAATGGGCCACGGCCTGGGGCTCCAAGGTATCTAGGACGGTGGTGCGCCTGGTCATGGATCCGGTGTGCCAGTGCTCCAGAAGGCGGCCTGTGGTCAGCACATAGGGGTAATCCTGATCAGGCTGCTCGTCGGGCGGAATGACGCTCGCCGGGACAAACTTGCCACGGCCGGTTTTGGTCGGGAAGCGGTCGCCAAAGATGATTTCCTTCCCCGGCTTGATTTCATCTGAACAGGGATAAGTTACAGCCCCTTCACGCTCCAGTCGTTCCCAGGTAATACCCCGGATCGACGGCATACAGCCGTTCATTTCTGCAAAGACGTCGCGCGGGTGGGTGTATTCCCATTCCAGATAAAAGCGATTAGCGATTTCCTGAATGATCCACCAGTCCTGGCGGGCATCGCCTGGCAAGGGCAGGGCGGCCCGGCCCAGCTGCACGCGCCGGTCCGTGTTGGTGAAGGTGCCGTCTTTTTCCGGGAAGGCAGAGGCTGGTAAAATCACATCGGCATAGGCGGCGGTTTCGGTCATGAACAAATCCTGGACCACGAGGTGATCCAGTTTCGCCAAGGCACCGCGGGCGTGATTGGCATCGGGATCCGACATAGCCGGATTTTCGCCCATGACATACATGCCGCGAATTTTGTCTTCGTAAATAGCCTCGGTAATCTCGACGACTGTCAGGCCCGCCTTGCTGTCCAGTTCCTTGCCCCAATAGGCTTCGAACTTTGCCTGGACTTTGCTGTCAGTTACCGCCTGATAATCTGGATACAACATGGGGATCAGGCCCACATCAGATGCGCCCTGCACATTGTTTTGGCCGCGCAGGGGATGCAGGCCAGTGCCTTTGCGTCCGATCTGGCCGCACATCAAGGCAAGGCTGATCAGGCAACGGGCATTGTCGGTGCCATGAATATGTTGTGCCACGCCCATGCCCCAAAAGATCATGGCCTTGTCAGCGGTCGCATAGGCACGGGCGACACTGCGCACTGCTTCGGCTTCGATGCCAGTAAACTGTTCCATGGCTGCCGGGGAAAAGTCACGCAGATGAGTTTTCAGTTCCTCGAAACCTTCCGTCATACGCTTGATATAGTCGACGTTGTATAGGCCTTCGGTCACGATCACGTGCATGATGGCATTTAACAAAGCCACGTCAGCACCCGGTTTGAATTGCAGATCGTGCGTAGCATAACGCGAGAGGCCGTTGCCACGCGGGTCAAGCACGATCAGGTCGGCCCCGGCCTCAGCCGCATTCTTGATGAAGCTGGCAGCGACCGGATGATTGCTCGTCGTGTTGGAACCAATAACGATAATGACGTCAGCATTGGTGGCTTCAGCGAAGGGAGCCGTAACAGCGCCTGATCCGATGGTTTCCATCAAGGCGGCCACAGAAGATGCGTGACACAGGCGGGTGCAGTGATCGACATTGTTTGTCCGGAAGCCGGTGCGGACCAGTTTCTGGAAGAGATAAGCTTCTTCGTTGGATCCTTTGGCTGAGCCAAATCCAGCCAGCGCATCGCCGCCGTCAGCATCACGAATATCGCGCAGACCAGAGGCTGCTAAATCCAGGGCTTCTTCCCAACTGGCTTCGCGGAAATGTTCCAGCGGATTTGCCGGGTCCACATCCTGTGCGGCAGATTTTGCAACGCCTTCCTTGCGGATCAAGGGTTTCGTCAGACGGTGGGCGTGATTGACATAGTCCATGCCGAAGCGTCCCTTGACGCACAACCGGCCCTTGTTGGCGGGACCGTCACGACCTTCGACTTTGGTAATCTTGTCGCCACTGACATGAAAGCGCGTCTGGCAGCCGACACCGCAATAAGGACACAGGCTGTCGACGATCGTTTCCTTGATGGGCTTGCTGTTGCCGATGGCGGGCAACAAGGCGCCAGTTGGGCAGGCCTGGACACATTCGCCACAGCCCACACAGGTACTGGCACCCATGCCATCATCGAAATCAAATACGACCTTGGCGTGGCTGCCGCGCCAGGCAAAGCCGATCACATCATTGACCTGCTGTTCACGACAGGCACGCACACAATTGGTGCAGTGAATACAGGCGTCCAGGTTCACCGCAATAGCGGGGTGACTGGTGTCTGAAACTGGTCCCTGGCGCGACGGAAAGCGGCTTTCGGTTTGGGCCATACTTTCTGCCAGCTTCCAGAACCTGGAATGCGGATCGTGCGAGGTCTGGCGGGCGGGCTGATCTGCAACCAATAATTCCATTACGGTGTTGCGGGCCTTGTTCACCCGGTCTGACCCGGTTGACACTTTCATGCCGTCGGTGGGCTGGCGAATACAGCTGGCGGCCAACACACGTTCGCCTTCGATTTCAACAACGCATAACCGGCAATTGCCATCGGCCCGATAGTGATCGTTAAGGCCAGAGCACATGTGCGGCAATTCTGTGCCTTTACGTCGGGCCACATCAAAGATGCTCTCACCTGAATTCGAGATGACCTCGACCCCGTCCAGGGTGAATTTGACAGGCCCGATCATTGGCCGACCTCCGGAAAATACTTGAGCAAGGATCGAACTGGATTACAGGCTGCCTGACCCAGACCACATATGCTGGCGTCCGTCATGGCATTGGCGAGATCTTCCAGTAAAGGTTTGTCCCAGGTTGGTTGTGCCAGCATTTGCACAGCCTTTTCTGTGCCGACCCGGCAAGGCGTGCACTGGCCACAACTTTCATGTTCAAAAAACCTCATCAGGTTTTGGGCGACTTCTGCCAGATCATCCTGATCTGACAGAACGATTACGGCAGCGGATCCGATGAAGCAGCCATATTCTTCTAGTGTACCAAAATCCAGCGGCAGTTTGCCCAGGGTCGACGGCAGAATACCGCCTGAGGCACCACCGGGCAGGTAGGCCCTGAACTTGTGGCCTTCAGCCATGCCGCCGCAATGCTCGTCGATTAACTCCTGAACGGAAATGCCTGCCGGGGCCAGTTTGACGCCGGGTTCCATGACATGACCCGAAACCGAAAAAGAACGGAGGCCCGTACGATCATTCAGGCCGCTACTGGTAAATAGTTCCGGGCCCTTTTCGACCAGATCCCTGATCCAGTACAGGGTCTCTACGTTGTGAATCAGGGTCGGTTTGCCGAACAGGCCTTTCTGGGCGGGGAAGGGCGGTTTATGGCGTGGAAGCCCGCGTTTGCCCTCTAAACTCTCCAGTAATGCCGACTCTTCGCCACATATATATGCACCTGCACCGCGACGTAAATGGAAGGTCGGGCGGGTCAAATTGCGCTTGCGCAGGCGGTCAATTTCCTTTTCCAGAATCTTTTTGATATGCGGGTATTCGTCACGCAGGTAGATATAAATATCATCCGCCTGAACAGCCCAGGCCGCGATCAAGGCGCCCTCCAGAAAGCGATGGGGGTCAGATTCCAGATAATGCCTGTCCTTGAATGTCCCGGGTTCTCCTTCATCGGCATTCACGACCAGATAGCGCGGTCCTTTTTCAGCCCGGACAAACTTCCACTTGGTTGCCGCCGGAAATCCGGCACCACCCAGGCCACGCAATCCGGCTTTTTCCAGGATTGTCATAATGTCATCAGGCTTGTATTTGCCGGTCGCACATTGTTGATACAAGTCATATCCCTTGCCACGGGCATAGTCTTCGAGATCAACATAGCCTGCGACGACAGCTTCCCGTTCCCCCGCATCAACAGCACGAACGATGGTTTCGGCGTCTGCGGCTGTCAGGTGATTTTCACCCACCGCGACAACAGGTGCCCGGTCACAACGGCCCATACAGGGCGCAGTAATGACCCGCACGTTGTCGTCCGTTCGCTCATCAAGCAGGGCTTTAAGTTCCGCCGCACCTGAAATCTGGCAGCTCAGGCTGTCACACACGCGAATGGTCAATTCCGGTGGCGGTGTGTCTTCATCACCAACAACATCAAAATGGGCATAAAACGTCGCGGTCTCAAAAACTTCGGCCATGGACAGTTCCATCACTTCGGCCAGAGCGGCTAGATTGCGCGATGAAATATGATGGTGGGTATCCTGGATCAGGTGCAGATATTCGATAAGTTCATCGCGCAGTGGCGTCCGGTAACCCATCAATGCCCGGAGGTCCGAAACAGCCTGCGGGTCTGCACCTCGACCCTTGGGATGGGCCAGCGCCTTGAGTTTCCCGGTGCCGGGATGTCTGTGCTTTCGGGCGGGCAATTTTTCAATGGACATATCAGCGCTTTACTAGATGAGTTGTTCTGCAAGAGTTATTGGTTAATGACGGCATTAAGAGTATCGGGCTATCATAGAAACGACGGTCATTCAAACAATTGCGATGCCTGTCGTTAATCTGATCACTAAAACTTGCTGTCACTTCCGATCATCAGATTTTACTTTATGTAAATCAATGACCTTGATGTTGATCAAAACCTTACCTTGGTGTTCAAAATTAACGGTAACGCGTGCACCGTCGACAGACTGGACTTGACCAAGGCCCCAGTCTTTTTCCGAGGGGTGTTCAACCCAGTCGCCGGGAATCAAAGATGTAATCATAATTTATTTCGGTTTATGGCAATTGTTTACGGGGTTCTAAGGGAATTATTAAGGCATTATTGATTGGTTGAAGGAGTTTGTCGAATAATTGACTTTCCAGCAATCCGAGGCACCATCAATATGTCCGATTTCCTTCTCGCAGCTTTGATTAGTTCCAGGATATGCCACGATTTGACGGGCCCGGTCGGTGCTGTTTCAAATGGGGTGGAACTTCTGGGTGAGGAAAGCGACCTCAGCATGCGAGAACAATCGCTGGAACTCCTGGCCTTCAGCGCAGCTGAAACATCCCGGCGTCTACAATTTTACCGGCTATGTTTTGGTGCCGCAGGTGGGCCGGATGCTGTCACCAGTCTGGGAGAAGCGCAAAGGGCAGCGGCTGGCTTTTTTGAGGGACGAAAACAAGACCTGAATTGGCCTGTTGGCCATATGGAGGCCTTGCGCATACCGCAGTCGGTCGTTCAACTTGTTTTGAATTTGATTCTGCTGGCCGGAGAAGCTCTGCCTCGTGGTGGTCAGATAGAAGTCGAGTTAGCCGCCGATGGCACCGGCATATCGATCCAGGCCAGTGGTCGAAATGCGGCTCTGAGAGAAGATGACCTGGCCGCTTTGTCTGGTCAAACCAAGTTGGAATCCCTCGATTCCCGGACTGTTCAACCTTGGTTTAGTGCCTCAGTTGCACGGGAGATCGGTGCGGAGATTTCGGTTGATAATTCAAAGAATGAGCAGGTTTTCTTGCAAGCAGGCCCGCTTTTTAAAGTATCTGACTGAAATTAATAGAAAAAGTATCTAACAGCCTTGATTTTTTCCACTGAGACATAACTATCGTTCTGAGGGTTTCCTTGTCTTGTCACAAGGGTACCTATAGGAAATTCCATTGATTTTTGTATATTTGAAGATTCTCAAGCAGGAAAAGAGCGGGTTGTTGTTTGTGATATTGGTCATATTGGATATTGTTGTGTTGGCAAGAAACAAAATTGGTTAAATCAAGGTCGAACTGTATTTTCAGGACACTTTGATTTGGGGGGAACGATCGGTGATCAAGACCACTGATTGGTTATTATTATTTAGGACATGTTGATATGGACGAATTACTTAGCGAATTTTTGACTGAGACCAATGAGAATCTTGACGTTATAGACGTCGAATTGGTTACACTTGAAAAAAATCCGGACAACCCCGGACTAATTGATAATATTTTCCGACTGGTTCACACCATCAAGGGAACTTGTGGATTTTTGGGCCTGCCTCGGCTGGAAAGTGTTGCTCATTCCGCTGAAAACATCCTTGGCAAGGTGCGGGATGGGTCCATGGCTGCGGAACCAGGGGTTATTTCTCTGGTCCTTGAAGCGCTGGATCAAATCAAGGAAATCATGGCCGAACTGGAGGCCAATGAAGTTGAACCAGAAGGTGAAGATTCCGAGTTGATCGGTCGGCTTGATGCCATGGCGGATGGTGAAGCTCCACCTGAAAGTGCTGCTCCCGAGCCCGCACCAGAAATAACTGTCACACCTGAGCGCGAATTAAAATCTGGAGAGGTCTCGCTGGAAGAGCTTGAACGTGTGTTCAATGAAACGGTAGGGCCGGTGGATGAAGCTCCCGCTGCCGATGATACGCCAGAACCAGAACCAGAACCAGAACCAGAACCAGAACCAGAACCAGAAGTTGCTAAGGCTCCTGAACCTGCGGCTGTGGCCCCCACGCCCAAACCACAGGCAGCCAAAAAACAATCTGAAAAAGGTGGCGAGCAGTCCGTAGCAGCGCAGACGATTCGCGTGAATGTCGATTTGCTCGAAAACCTGATGAATATGGTGAGCGAACTCGTTCTGACCCGCAATCAATTGCTGCAGATGGTCCGAAACCAGTCAGATAGCGAATTTACTGTCCCCTTGCAGCGGTTAAGTCATGTGACCACCGATTTGCAGGAAGGCGTTATGAAAACGCGTATGCAGCCGATCGGCAATGCATGGGCGAAATTGCCAAGAATTATCCGCGATCTGGCGAATGAACTTAATAAGAAAATTGATCTCGAAATGCTTGGCGCAGATACCGAGCTGGATCGGCAGGTTCTTGAACTGATCAAGGATCCCCTCACCCATATGGTTCGTAATTCCGCGGACCATGGTCTGGAAAGTACCGCAGATCGTGTCGCTGCCGGAAAATCAGAAATCGGGAAAGTCGTTCTGAACGCTTTCCACCAGGGTGGTCATATTATTATCCAGATCTCTGATGATGGTGGCGGGATCAATACAGCGCGGGTCAAGGAAAAGGCTATTTCCAACGGTATGATCACCGAGGGAGAGGCTGAAAGTCTGACCGACCAGCAAATCGTCCGCTTTATTTTCAAGGCAGGTTTCTCAACAGCGGCAGAAGTGACCAGTGTTTCCGGTCGTGGCGTTGGTATGGACGTTGTGCGTACGAATATAGAGAAGATCGGTGGCACCGTCGATGTGAAGACTGACCCAGGTAAGGGATCTACTTTCACAATCAAGATTCCACTTACCTTGGCGATCGTTTCTGCCCTGATCGTTGAATGTGGCGGGGAACGCTTTGCTGTTCCTCAGATCAGTGTTGCTGAATTGGTCCGGGCATCGGATGACTCAGAACATCGCATTGAATCGATCAACGGCACACCTGTCCTCAGATTGCGCAACAGGTTGTTACCTCTCGTGCAACTTCGGGATGTTCTTGGCGTCGGTACGGGGACGGTCTCTGATCGTGTCGCCCAGAACCTTGGTTACATAGATGCCGCGGAACGTGAAAAGGCGGACGAGGAGGTCGAAGACCCTAATCTGATTTTTACAGCCGTGACTGATGCTTTGGACGAGACTGACAAGGCCGCGGAAGTCGAAGCAGAGAGCCATGAAATTACCTTTATTGACTTGTCCATGGATCGGGACGACAACGAAGCATTCATCGTTGTAACGCAAGTCGGCTCCTACAGATTCGGTATCGTTGTCGATAAAGTTTTCGACACTGAAGAGATTGTCGTAAAACCAGTCGCACCTTTCCTGCGTGACATCAAAGCTTATTCCGGAAACACAATTCTTGGCGATGGCAGTGTCATCATGATTCTCGATCCAAACGGGATCGCCGAAATGTCAGGCGAGATTTCTGATGAACAAGCCGATGAAACGGATGAGGCTGCTGCAAATCGCAAAAAGTTCCACGAGGAACAGGTTGCACTGCTGGTTTTCCGGGCTGGTGACGAAGAGCCCAAGGCAGTCCCGCTTTCATTGATTGCCCGTCTTGAAGAAATTGATGTTGAATCTATCGAGTCTTCCAATGGAAAAAAGGTAGTTCAATATCGCGGAAAATTAATGCCGTTGGTTGATTTTTCTGAAGATCACAAAATGGAAGATGAAGGCAGGCAACCTATTCTGGTCTTCACGGATGGTGAGCGGTCAATGGGGCTGATCGTGGATGAAATCGTTGATATTGTGGAAGAAACACTCAATATCGAACTGGCATCCAATGTGACCGGTATTATTGGCAGTGCCATTGTGGCCGGTAAAGCGACGGGTGTGATTGATACCTCGCATTATCTGAGCCTTGCGTTCGGCGACTGGTTCAGGGTTGATAGTGATGGACCTTTTGGTTCTGAAAATAGACAACCAAGCGTCCTGCTGGTTGATGACAGCGCCTTCTTCCGCAACTTGCTGATGCCGGTATTGGCGACAGCGGGCTACGAAGTGTCGACGGCGACAAGTGGTAATGAAGCCCTTAAATACAGGGACGAAGGTGCTGATTTTGATATCATTGTCAGCGATATCGAAATGCCGGGTCTAAGCGGTTTTGAGTTTGCCGAGCAGGTGAGGGCTGATAACAGTCGTTGGAGCCAGGTGCCGGTTATTGCGTTAAGCAGTCACGCGTCACCGAAGGACCTTGCCCGGGGCCATCAAGTTGGATTTACAGACTATGTACCCAAATCTGATCGTGAAGCTTTGCTGGAAACATTGAACCGGACACTTAGAACGCATACCGAGGGGGACGCCTGATGGATGTTCAACAAGATGTGACAACCAGTGCTGCCGAAGATCAGTTCGTCACCGTCACAATTGGTTCGCAACTGTTTGGAATACCTGTTTTGTCTGTGCGGGATGTGCTTGTCGCCCAGAAAACCACGCCCATACCATTGGCGCCGCCCGAAGTTGCCGGAGCCCTGAACTTGCGTGGGCGTATCGTTACAGCGATCGATATGCGACGTAGTCTTGACCTGCCAGCAAGAAAAGAAGGCGGTCCGGGCATGTACGTGGTTGTCGAAGAGTTCGATGAACTGTATAGCCTTATGGTAGATAGCGTCGGCGAGGTTATGACCCTGCCGGTTGATGCACTTGAACGAAGCCCGGGTACGCTTGACCCGCGCTGGCGCGAGGTTTCGGGCGGAATTTTCCGTCTGGATGGTACGTTGTTAGTAGTTCTTGATGTCGAAAGGCTTCTGGATTTTATGAGGCGGGCGGAAGCAAGCTGATTTGATCCGGAGTTGAAAGCCATCAGGTTGAAAATGGAAATTGTTCTGTTATCTGGCTATTCCTGGCAGGTGACTGGTGAAGATTTACTGGAGTTACAGTGATGAAATCGTGTCTCGTCGTCGATGATTCAAAAGTCATCCGCATGGTTGCAAGGCGAATCCTTGAGGGATTGAGTTTTGAAGTTATTGAGGCTGTTGATGGTAAAGATGCGCTTGATCGCTGTCTTGAAACCATGCCGGATGCCGTATTGCTGGATTGGAACATGCCAATCATGAGCGGTATCGAGTTTCTCAGGGAACTGCGTAAAACAGATGGTGGCGATGCACCTGTTGTTGTTTTTTGCACAACGGAAAATGACATGGAACATATTCGAGAGGCCATGGAAGCAGGTGCCAACGAATATATTATGAAGCCTTTTGACAGTGATATCCTGGAAGCAAAATTCACCCAGGTCGGCTTGATATAGAATTTTGACAATAATAGCCGAAGTATACTGACATGAGCAGTGCAACATCTGTCCCTCCGATCCGTGTAATGATCGTAGATGATTCAGCCGTAATTCGCGGTTTGTCGACGCGAATCCTGGAGGCAGACAAGGACATTGAAGTCGTCGCTTCCGTGAGCGACGGCGCCAGGGCCATAAAAACCGTAGAACTGGACGAGACGATTGAAGTTGTCGTGCTTGATATCGAAATGCCGGTCATGGATGGATTGACGGCATTGCCAAAACTGATCGAAATTCGACCTGATATCAAAATCATCATGTCATCGACACTGACCCTGCAGAATGCCGATATCAGCCTCAAGGCACTGTCCATGGGGGCTGCAGATTACATCCCGAAACCATCTTCCATGACAGGTGTAAGCGGTTCGCAGGATTTTCGTCATGACCTTGTGGAAAAAGTACGCGCGTTAGGGACCGCCCGGCGGCATCATGCCGGTGTGCCAGATCTGACATCAGTACCCAAAAAATCAAAAATTGAATTTGCCAAGCGTGAACGTCCAAAGACAGAAGAGAATGTGTCGGGCGGACATAGACCAGGCGTGTACCGCGACAAACCGATTGTATTGCGCGAAAGAGGTAAGTTGTTGCCGACAGTTTTGGCAATTGGTAGTTCAACAGGCGGCCCACAAGCATTATTTGATTTGTTTGGCCAACTCACGGACACAGTTCGGTTACCAATTTTCATAACCCAGCATATGCCACCAACGTTCACGACAATTCTTGCCGAACGTATCGGTCGTTTGACTGGCAATAACTGCGCTGAAGCGATTGATGGGGAGATCGTGAAAGAGGGCCGAATTTATCTGGCCCCTGGTGATTTTCACATGAAGATTGTTTCCAAAGGGACGACAAAGCAAATCCAGCTTGATCAGTCCCCGCCAGAGAATTTTTGCAGACCTGCTGTCGACCCTATGTTTCGGACGCTGAATGAAGCGTATGGAGGACGTGTGTTAGGTGTTATTCTGACAGGTATGGGGGCAGACGGCTTTTATGGTAGTAAGGGGCTTGTCGAGGCCGGCGGTACGGTTGTTGCCCAAGATGATAATACGAGCGTGGTTTGGGGTATGCCAGGCGCTGTCGCAACAGGAGGGGTCTGTACCGCAGTTCTGCCACTTCCGAAAATTGGGCCGGCAATTAAACGCCTGATCGCAGGAGATGCAGCATGAATGATGCAGAATTCGCCTTATTGGCAAAAATATTGAAGGATCGTTCCGGGCTGATTCTGGGCGATAACAAGACCTACCTCCTGGAAAGCCGACTCGTTCCTGTTGCCAAAAAACATGACCTGACTGATCTGGAAGGCTTGGTCGCTGCGGTTAAAAACAGGCCCAGCGAAAATTTGCTTTTTGATATTACAGAAGCCATGACGACAAATGAGTCGTTTTTTTTCAGGGACAATACGCCCTTCGATACGTTTAAAGAACATACACTGCCTTCCTTGTTGGAAAGTTGTGCCAGCAGAAAACATATCAGAATTTGGTCTGCTGCTTGTTCGACGGGACAAGAGGCATATTCCCTTGCGATGATTCTCAAGGAAAATGCAGCAAAACTCGCCGGTTGGCGGATCGAGATTGTTGGCACCGATTTATCACCAAAAGTGTTGGAAAAAGCCAAAGCCGGTGTCTATTCACAGTTTGAAGTACAGCGCGGGTTGCCGGTTCAATATCTCGTGAAATATTTTTCTCAGGTGAACGAACTCTGGCAAATCGATGCGTCCATCAGGGCGATGGTAAGTTTCCGCCCGGGCAACTTGCTGGAAGATTTCAAGTCCATGGGCGCTTTTGATGTCGTGTTTTGTCGGAACGTTCTGATCTATTTTGAACGCGACACAAAAAGTGAGGTGTTGGCGCGCATATCAAATCAGATGCCGGATCAAGGTGTGTTATTTCTTGGTGGCGCCGAGACAGTATTAGGCGTGTCAGATGAGTTCAAGCCTATTCCTGGACAGCGCGGTGTTTACATGATTGACCGTTAGAGCGTATCCGATAAATCCGGAAATGCTCTGGCGATACTGTCTAAATCAGGAAACGCCCTGAATATCACTCTGAATATCAGGCAGCGCCAGACTGGCTTTCTGCTACTGGATCACGCAATACATAACCTCGACCCCAGACCGTTTCAATATAGTGGTCACCGTCTGTTGCCGTGGCAATCTTCTTGCGTAGTTTGCAAACAAAAACGTCAATAATCTTCAATTCGGGCTCGTCCATACCACCGTAGAGATGATTCAGGAACATTTCCTTTGTCAGGGTTGTTCCTTTGCGCAGGGACAGCAATTCAAGAATGCCATATTCCTTGCCTGTCAGATGAACTGACTCGTTATCAACTTCAACGGCCCGCGTGTCCAGATTGACAGAAAGGCGGCCGGTTTGAATAATCGATTGGGCGTGCCCTTTTGAGCGCCGCACAATCGCATTGATCCGGGCAACCAGCTCTGCTTTGTCAAATGGTTTGGTTAGATAGTCGTCAGCGCCGAAGACCAGACCTTTTACTTTGTCGTCAGCCTCTTTCATGCCAGACAAAATCAGGATCGGTGTTTCGACTTTGGCAAGCCGGAGTTTTTTCAAGACATCATAACCATGCATATCGGGCAGGTTGAGATCTAGAATGATTATGTCGTAGTCATAAAGCTTGCCCAGATCGAGGCCTTCTTCGCCCAGATCCGTGCAATAAACGTTATAACCTTCCGAGCCAAGCATGAGCTCAAGGCTTTTCGAGGTCGATACATCATCTTCTACAAGAAGTACTCGCATGGCGGTTACCCCCAACATCCAGGTGTAAAATGGGGCCGATAATCGGCTTTCAGCACACTTTGTTAACCATTATGTAGCCCAAAAAGGTTAACGCGGCAAGTTCCGGCGTGAAAAATTAACCTTTTCCATTTTTTGGCCTTATTTCACTTGAGCCCAGATGGGTCCCGGTGAGGGGCTGCCTTGCATGTGTAGTTTACACATCCTTAAATCCCGTTGGTGCATTATCTGTGAAACTGAGAAATAACAATTGTGCCAGGCAGTCATACCAAACGCCTGGTTTGACGGGAGACGGTGTTGAAAAGCGTTCTTGCGGAACTGAATTCACTTCAGGAATATGAGCGTTACGGCCGCGTCGTCGGCATTCAGGGACTTCTTGTCGAAGTGTCCGGCTTACAACGTTGCGTCAGCATAGGTTCACGCTGCCATATACTGATCCGCGGGGACGAGGAAGTGGCCTGCGAAGTTGTTGGCTTTCGCAATGACCGCGCCCTGTTTATGCCCTATGGCAGTCTGGATGGGGTTGGCCTTGGCTGTCGGGTGCTGGTCGCAGAACATGATTCCGTCATCTACCCTGATATCTCGTGGCTCGGACGAGTTGTTAATGCTGTCGGAGAGCCACTGGATGGCGGACCACCCTTGTTGCGGGGCCCTGTGGGCTATCGCGTTCGCTCAGAACCGCCACCTGCTGCGTCACGTAACCGTACCGGCGCCAAACTGGATCTGGGTGTCCGGGTCATCAATACATTTTTGACATGTTGTCAGGGCCAACGCATGGGCATCTTTGCCGGATCAGGCATTGGTAAATCTGTTTTGTTGTCCATGCTGGCACGTTACACGGATGCGGATGTCAACGTTATCGGCCTGGTTGGCGAACGTGGTCGCGAGGTCCAGGAGTTCATTCAGGATGACCTGGGCGAAGATGGCTTGGCCCGTTCAGTTGTCGTTGTCGCCACATCAGACGAATCTGCTTTGATGCGCAGACAGGCCGCGTACTTGACTTTGACCTTGTCGGAATATCTTCGCGATCAGGAAAAGCAGGTGCTCTGCCTGATGGATAGTGTGACCCGCTTTGCCATGGCCCAGCGTGAAATCGGCCTGACGGGGGGGGAGCCACCAGCCAGCAAAGGTTATACACCAACTGTATTTGCCGAGTTGCCCAAGCTGTTGGAGCGGGCAGGGCCGGGAACCGGGATCGGCTCGATCACCGGTCTGTTTACCGTCCTGGTCGAAGGTGATGACCATAATGAACCTGTCGCAGATGCTGTTCGCGGTATTCTCGATGGCCATATCGTACTGGATCGGTCAATTGCCGAGCGGGGACGATATCCACCCGTGAATGTCTTGCGCAGCCTGTCCAGAACCATGCCGGATTGTAATACCGCTGACGAAAACCGGATTGTTAATCAGGCCAAGAAAATGGTTGCGACCTACGAAGACATGTCAGAAATGATCCGCTTGGGTGCCTATCGGCAAGGTTCAGACCCTAAGGTAGATCTGGCGATTGAATATCGGGACCGTATCGAGGAATTCCTGACCCAGGATATGCACGAGCGGGGCGATCTTGCCTCTTGTTACGCTGGTCTTGATGACCTGCTGGAAGGTAGCTTTGACGAATGAAGGGGTTGGAAACACTGATCCGGGTTAATTCCTGGACGCTGGATGAAAAGCGGCGACAATTGGCGGACCTTGAAGACCTGAGAGCAGGCTTTTACCGAGAGATTGCACATTTTGAGGAGCAATTGATTCTGAACCAGGCCGCAGCGGCGACGTCGCCCGAAATCGCACAAACCTATGGGCACTATGCTGTCACCGTTATCGAACGGCGTCGGGTTTTGCGGCAGTCCATTGAAGAAGCGCAGGAAGCGGTCAACGCCGCCACTGACGAAGTTCATCATGCCTATCAAGAAGTCAAAAAATACGAAACCGCTTTGGAACGGGCAAAAGAACGTCAACGCAAAGAGGAAGATCGTGTGGCCCAGATCGAACTGGATGAAATGGGACTGAACATGTTTCGCCGCAACAATCCGCAGAACTAAATTGATGTCAGTCGCGCCAGCAATGTGGGGTTGTCCCAATTGGGTTGACGGTCTTCAAAGGAAACACTGTGACAAATTGGATTGGCTGAATCACCGATTGCTGCCGTGACGTGCAACCAGCGAGGCACCAGCTCATTGCTGAGGTCTTCCAGGATCACCCCCGCAAGCTTTTCCAGAGGATAATGTGCAAGGTCATTAAGGCGCATCAGATAGTCCGGTAGCGGAGTCATATCCATGACAAGCTTGTCCGGCACGTAGCGAACATCAATTTTTATCGTCGCTATTTCGGGGCCGTTGCTGTGGGAGATTTGTCCGGAAAATGTTGTAACAAAATCCACCGCCATTGAAGTGTTGGCATGGGCGGAGATCAGGTTTCGTCGCTCAACGGAGTTTGGGCTGGATTCAGACATAGTTTATTTTTCCACAGAGTATCTTGGCTGGCGCAATTCAGGCAACGATTTCGCCATGTCCTGCGGCTTCCTGTTGGGCTTCACGGAACGGAGAAACAGGCCACGCTGTGTCCGACTGAAAAATGATACTGCCGCTGAACCCGGTGGCCTCAACGGAACTTTCAAATAATCCGGACAGGTCCTGTCGAATATTTGTTGGCAAGGCGCGGCTGTTGCGAACAATCAGATCAAACTGCTTATCCTGAATCAAACCATCCAGTTGCATACCGCCCAACGCCGTCAGGTCCAGTTCCACGACAAATCTAAGTGCCTTTTTGTCAGCCATATCTCCGGAACGGCGATGCTCCCGGACAAAGGCCCATATTTGTTGCAAATCACTGCCATCAAACAGTGGAAAGGGCAGGGCGCGCCAATCACCTTGTCCCGGTGTTTCACTGGCGCGGCCCATTTGGCCCGCATCTGCCGTTAGCCGGTTCAGCAAATCGTCATGCCCGCCGCGCTCCAGCAAGGCTGTCGCATCTACTCCAAGCCAGCCTTTCATGTCGCCACCTCTGATCGCTGACAGAAACAACAATATTGAACTTGCCAGTGACGAATTTGCGCCGGGCAGTATTGATGCGATCATATTTTGCGCCACTGCCGGGCTGGCGGCCTGGAGGGCAGTCATAACTTCCTTCATGGCTGGCCATTCGTTTGCGAAAGCCTTGATGGCTGCCTTGGTTTCCGGTGCGACCACGCCCCCATCCATGGGGACGGGTTGGCCCTGCGCTATCGGGCGCTGCACTGATTCCGGTGCCCTGGTGGCAACCGTTTCAAAGGTCAATTGGCTGCCTTTGGGTAGAACTGCACGGGTCATCAAGGAAATATCACCCGCAGGCGTTCTGACCAACAAGCCACCATCACGATGTGGGCCAATGACTTCGCCCTGAATGGTCTTTGTTGCTGCAACAGTTGCTGCGGTTGCTGGCGGGGCATTGTCGGTATCTTGCTGGGACAGCAATGCCGTTTGACTTATCGCTGCACTGAGAGAAGGACTTGGAGATAACGGCGCGGTCGTCGGCGAAGTAGCGGCATTTCCACTCGCCAACAGGGCAGAATTGGTCCCTTGGTTGATCGTTAGAGATGGATTTGGCGATGTCGTCGTGCCAGGGGGAGAACCTGGTGCCTGGGCGGAAGACAGGACAGTGGCCTGAGTTGTTGCCTGATTTGCCAGAGGCGCAACAGGGGCATTCACTGTGGGATTGGCAACTGTTGTCCCCGCCAGACGACTGGCGTTGCCGCCAAGAACACCCTGGTTGGACATCGCATTCGATTTGCCAGCTGCCAGCTGGGTTTTGATGTCGTTGGCCAATGTTGAAGATGCTGTTTCTGTCGTGCCAGACTGAGATACGGCCGTACTGGCGGGCACTGATGAAACGCTGCCCTTGGGGAGGGTTAATGCGACGTTAGATATTTTCAGGATCAGTGTACCACCGGGAACCAGTGTTGAACTTGCACTGGCTTTCGTCGGCGAACTCAGAATATTGGCTGTCAGCTGTGTGCCAATGTTCAAAGTCGCTGTCTGGCCACCCCGCGGGACCAGGCCAGCAGCCAAGCCGCCAGCCAGAGTTTTTCCAGTAAGGTTTTCCCCGCTAACGCTGGTCATGGTCAGACCAATTTCTTTCGGAGGATGCTGGACCCTGCCGCCGATCGAGAGAATCAGCGCACTTATTTTATTGCCGGCAACACGTATTTCAATATCAACCTCGCCGTTCAGGACAAGCTGTTCCAGCGCCTGGGACAGGATAAACGTACCGTTGGGTGTTCGCAGCACTGGCAGCCCATTGGCATCTGCACCCGTCATGGTGCCTTTGAAACGCATGCCTTCGCGCAACCCTGCAATAGAGGCCGCGATGGTAACCGCGGGTGAGGAGGGTGGCGGCGCTTCTTTAGGGACTTGACCACCAGCTGGCCGCTGACCCGCATTTTGCTGCTGCGGCGTCTGGCCTCCCTGAGGATTGGGAGAGGCTGTTAGCGCACCGGTCGGTTGCGGTGGTGTGGCTGGTGGAACGTTGGTCATGGTTCAGATAAAAGCCGGGCAGCGAGGGCTTCCACATCATCAGCAGCCTTGCTGCCGGGATGACGGAGCAGGATGGAGGTCTGATGCCGAATCGAATCCCGGACCTTGTCATCGCGACGGATCATTCCCGCAAGTGGCGGTGAGATTTTCAGGAAACTTTCACAGGCTTTTTTCAAGGCACCATAGGTACGGTTGCCATCCTGGGCACCACTGACCTGGTTGACCACAATGCGCAGGTCCGCCCCTGGATGTTTCATGGCCGTGACCTTGATGAAGGCATAAGCGTCAGTGATGGCTGTTGGCTCTTCGTTGGTGACGACAAGTATCGTGCCGTTGTTACCAACAAGGGCTCTCACACCGCTTTCCACACCGGCACCCAGATCTACAATTACCCGATCATATTGGTCCGCAAGATCCAGCAGGTCTTCGCGCAGTTCCGAAACGCGGGGTCCCGACAGCAAGGCGAGAGCGCCGGACCCGGATTTACCCGCCAGAATATCGAAATTGCCTTCAGGGTATTTGGTAATGGCGGACTTCAGATCGATGCGTCCTGCAACGACACCGCCCAGGTCATATTTGGGCATAATGCCTAACTGAATGTCCACATTGGCCAGACCCAAATCACCGTCAAACAACAGGGCCTTGCGGTTTCTGGCTGCAATGGCGTGGGTCAGGGTGACAGAAAGCCACGTTTTGCCGACACCACCTTTACCTGAGGCGACAGTGACAATGTTGCGACCGCGTGGCGCAGGAGCCTGTTCCGCTGCTGAACTGATATCGGTGGTCATTGTGCTGCTTTCTCCTCGTTATCGGACAAGGTGGTCGTAAGGGTTTCCTGGCGCAGCAACAGCCGCGCCATGGTGACAGGGTTAAGAACTTTCATGCCTTCCGCGACATAAGGTGACAGGCTGACATCGCCGAGGATAAATCCAGTGGCGTCCGCGGCGGCGATAATCGCGCCATAACGACGCGTCGCGTCCAGTCTGGTAAAGATCACACGCCGAATACCCAAAGGCCGCCAGGCTGACGCAATATCACTGGATTCAGCGACATCGCCTCCGGCCGCAATAACCAGAACGGGCTCGATGCCTTCAATATCCAAAAAGCGCTTCAGGTCCCGGATTTCGATGCTGTTGTATGGATTGGTGCCTGGGCTGTCGATCAGGACTAGTTCATCTTCTCCGGCATAGGATATGGCATTGCGCAAGATATCCGGCGCATCAGCTTTTTCCAGCTCGGTATTCAGAATGTCGGTGAAGCCACGCAATTGTGCAACACCTCCGGCACGAATGGTATCTGTCGTAATAACCCGAACCTTTTTGCCAGCCATGACCGCCCTGGCCGCCAGTTTGGCCACGGTCACGGTTTTACCGGCACCGGGTTGACCAACCAGCATGACAGGCTGGCGCGGCATCAAATTCAAAGGGGCAAAGTCAAATCCGGCATCCAGGGCACCAGCCAGCTGGGCTTCAGGGTCTTCAACGTCCATAGATTGGGCCAGGCTGATCAGCCGTGACGCTAGACGCTCGGGTAAGCCATGAAACTGCAAGGCTTCGCCCAACGGGTTAGCGCTGCCGTCGGCACCTGGATGCGGGGCTTGTTCCTGAATTTCTTCTGGTTGCGGCAAGGCTTCTTCAAGGGCGGCTGTAACCTGGACACCTGTTCCACGTCGGCCCTCAAATGTTGAAACGATAACAGCGTCCCGCCCCAGGACCTGACGCACTTCTGCCATGGCCTCTGGCATGGTTGCGGCTGAGAAGGTCTTGAGGCGCATTGCTCAGTTCCTAGACCTGCCCAAGGGTGCGAATTTTCGCCTTGGGGTGAATCTCATTTTGCGACATCACAACAGTCGCCGGACGGAAGCGCTCGATGATAGAGCGAACAAATGGCCGGATACCCGGACTTGTCAACAAAACAGCGGCTTCGCCTTCATTTTGGGTGCGTTCAAAAACCTGGCGAACCTTGGTAATAAATTCCTGTAGTTTCATCGGCGCCATGGCAAGCTGACGGTCGTCACCCTGAACAATGATGGATTCGGCGAAGGCCTGTTCCCATTCAGGTGACAGGGTAATTAACGGGATATACCCGCCTGCTGAAACCTGGCTGTTGCTGATCTGTCGGGCCAGACGCGAGCGAACATGTTCGGTTACTTGTGTGAAGTTCTGGGTAAAGGCTGTGGCTTCGGCAACGCCTTCAAGAACAGTTGGCAGGTCACGAATGGAAATGCGTTCGTTCAACAGATTTTGCAAAATGCGCTGGACGCCGGACGTGGAAATCTGTGCCGGAATAATATCGCCTATAAGCTTTTGCTGCTCCTTGGGAAGATCATCCAGCAGTTTCTGGGTTTCCGCATAGGACAACAGGTCCGACATGTTTTCCTTGATGGTTTCAGTCAAATGTGTGCTAACGACGGTGGATGGATCGACAACTGTATAGCCCCGGAAAGAAGCTTCTTCGCGATGGGCTTCGTCGACCCAAGTCGCCGGCAGACCAAAAGTTGGTTCGGTGGTTTCTTCGCCGGGCAGGGTAATCGGCTCGCCCCTGGGGTCCATGACCAGCAACTGACCTGGACGGACTTCGCCGGCGCCACTTTCAATTTCCTTGACACGGATCACATAGCCGTTTGCCGGCAATTGCATGTTATCCAGAATACGGACTGATGGCATAACAAAGCCCATCTCACTCGCCAACTGACGGCGCAGGGCTTTGATCTGATCTGTCAGTTTGTATCCACGCTCATCATTGATCAAGGGCAGTAGGCCATAGCCCAGTTCCAGCCGCAAATCATCGATGGCCAATGCTGTTGAAATGGGTTCTTCGACAGGGGTGGAATCTATCTGTTCACGTTCCGCTTCATCTGCCTCAATTACAGCCCGTTCATTATTTTGCATGGCCACAAATGCAAGCGTGCCCGTTATGCCGGATAACAGAAGGAAGGGGAACATCGGCATATTCGGAATGATGGCAAGGCCGATCATCAAGAAAGAACTGACGCCCAGTGCTTTTGGGTAACCGCCCAACTGGGAAAAGATAGCTTTATCAGCGGTGCCTGATACACCCGCCTTGGAGACCAAAATACCGGCAGCAATGGAGACGATCAAAGCGGGAATCTGGGAGACCAGTCCGTCGCCAACTGTTAGCAGTGTATACGATTCACTGGCGCCGCCGAAGCTCATATCTTTCTGAGCCACACCAATGATGATGCCACCGATGATGTTAATGAAAGTAATCAGCAGCCCGGCAACGGCATCACCACGAACGAACTTGGACGCACCATCCATGGCACCAAAGAAGTTGCTTTCGTCTTCCAGATTCTTGCGCCGGTCCCGGGCTTCGTTCTCATCAACCAAACCAGAACTAAGGTCGGCATCAATTGCCATCTGTTTACCGGGCATGGCATCCAGGGTGAAGCGGGCAGCGACTTCCGCGATACGTTGTGAACCCTTTGTGATGACGACAAAGTTCACAATCACCAGAATACCGAAGACCACGATACCGATAATAAAGTTACCACTGATAACAAAGTCACCAAATGCCTGAATGACCCGACCGGCGGCGGCACCCCCGTGGTGCCCTTCAGACAGGATCAGGCGGGTCGAGGCAACGTTCAGGGAAAGCCGCAACAGCGTTGCTATTAGCAGAACGGTCGGAAAAGCACTGAATTCCAGGGGCTTGGCGATAAACAAGGCGGTCATCAAAATCAGGACAGAAAAGGTGATGGATATCGAAAAGGATATATCCAGCAGCCAGGGTGGCAGCGGGATGAACAGAACAGTGAGGATCGCCATAATGCCCAGGGCAAAGGCAATATCCCCCCGCATGAACGAAAACATTCCGACAGCTTCGCCGTCTGGTGTTGTCGCTTGTTCAGACATGGTCAGGCTCGACTGTCATTGTCGGCATTCTCGCAATCAGTTCTCATCATGTAACCGGGGTGGTCACATCCAGGAATGTTTTCAGGCAGGCGCAGCATTATGTTCGCCAGGAGCCGGCACGGCGGTGCCGTCGTCTGAATATAGTTTCAGTTTGTTGCGCAAGGTGCGGATCGAAATACCCAAAATTGTTGCCGCGTGGGTTCTGTTGCCAAGACAATGAGTAAGGGTATTGATGATCAGGTCGCGCTCCACATCGGCAACCGTTCGGCCCACAAGAGAAGACGCCCCCATGAGGGCAGCACTATCCTGAATTTGCCCTGTGGTGTCTTCCATGGGTATTGCAGAAGGACTATCTGTGGCGCCAGCGTGGTCACCAGGTTTACTGCCGTCCGGCAACATTATGGCGTCGATTTCAATCTCGGGCCCGTTAGCCAACAGCACGGCGCGGTGCATGGTATTTTCAAGTTCACGGACATTGCCAGGCCAGCCATAACTGCGAATGGCTTGCTGGGTCGTGCTCGCCAGAGGACGAAGGGCTACACCATTTGCTTCGGAATATTTTTCGATGAAGTGCTGGGACAGGGCTTCAAGGTCCATAGGCCGATCACGCAGTGGCGGCAATTCCAGACTGACCACATTCAGGCGAAATAACAGATCCTCGCGGAAGTTGCCTTTTTTGACTTCCTCCAGAAGGTTTCGGTTACTTGTTGCCAGCACACGGATGTCAACGGAAACAGGCTTGGAACCACCAACCCGGTCGATCTCACGTTCCTGAACGGCACGCAGAAGTTTGGCCTGCAGACGGGTGTCCATTTCACTGATTTCGTCCAGCAGCAGGGTTCCGCCATTGGCTTCTTCAAACTTGCCTACCCGACGGGTGGCAGCACCCGTGAAGGCGCCTTTTTCATGACCAAAAAGTTCAGATTCAAGCAAATTTTCTGGAATAGCGGCGCAGTTGATCGAAATAAACGGCTTGCCGGCACGTGCACTTTTTGAATGCAGGTAGCGCGCCATGACTTCTTTACCGGTTCCGGACTCGCCGGTGATCAGGATGCTGGCATCACTGGGGGCGACCTGATCGGCAAGGCGTATGACTTTGGCCATGGCATCGTCGCGGAAGACCATGGTTTTGGTCTCTTCAGTCACGGCCTGTAAGACGGCTGCAATCAGTTCGGGCTCAGGCGGCAGGGGGATATATTCCTTGGCCCCGGCCTTGATGGCAGAGACGGCAATGGACGCGTCAGTGCCCACACCGCAGGCCACAACAGGAATACTGATACGTTCCTGATCAAGACTGCGAATAAAACCGCCGACATCCAGCGTTGCATCCATCATGACCAGATCAGCGCCCTGGCCAGAGCGCAGGGCTGTCAGGCCAGCATCCAGGTCTGGTACATGGGCAACTTTGGCACCGCGCTGCATGGCGATCTTGCTGGCAGCACCGATTTGACCATCAAGTGATCCAATGATCATGAGTCTCATATTTTGTCTCCCGGTATTCTTACCGTTGTTACGCTCTATTCGAAGTAATGAAGCCGTTGTGAAGGTGGCAATATCGTATTCAGCAGCATTTCCAGGCGGCGTGGATTTTCACCCCTGCCAATGGAAGCAGCTGTGATGATGTACAGGCGATTGACCACAAGTTCGCTTTTGGAATTGCGCTCCAGCTTTCCAGCCAGCGGCGAAAACACCATGTTGGCGAGGACGGCACCGTAAAATGTTGTCAACAACGCAACAGCCATGGCAGGACCAATAGATGACGGATCATCCAGTTTTCCCAACATTTGCACCAGACCAATCAGCGTGCCGATCAATCCCATGGCTGGGGCGACTTCAGCTGAACGCCGCAGGATACCAACGCCTCTTGAATGTCTTTCCGCCATGCCGCTCAGCTCGTGGCCCATGACGCGTTCAATATCGTCACCCGTGCTGCCGTCAATCGCCAGACTCAAAGCCTTTTTCAAAAAGGGATTATGGTCCAGAGCCGCGACGACTTTCTGCAAAGCGAGCACGCCGTCTTTACGTGACTGGATCGCCATTCTCAAGCCATCTTCAGCGGCTTCAGCGGCATCGGGCAGGCTGTGAAAAATTGTTTTCAGGATCACGCCCTGCGCAGACAGGATTTCCCGTAGCGAATAGCTGATCATCGTTATCCCGAATGTACCGCCAATGACGATCAGGATCGCTGGGATGTCGATAAACGAACTTACCGACCCACCAAGAATAATCGCACTGGATACAAGTCCGAAACCCGCGAGCAGGCCAATGAGAGTGGCTATGTCCATTTTGTGTAACTACTAGCTGTTATTATTGACACCCTGAAGAACCCCATTGATTACTACTGTCTGTCCGACTTGATGATTTCTGTCATCGTGATGCCCAGTCTTTCGTCGACGACAACAACTTCGCCACGTGCGACCAGTCGGTTATTGACATAAATGTCGATTGCCTCACCAACCTTGCGGTCAAGTTCGACAACAGCACCACGACCCAACTTCATCAGATTACTGACTTGCATGCGTGATTTTCCCAGAACGGCAGATACTTGAACCGGAATGTCATACACCGCCTCCAGTTCACCTGCTGTGCGGACCATATCGGATTCAAGTTCATTCGTAGACAAGATCGGTTCGGGCGCGTTTTCAGCTGTGCTTTCCAGTTCCTGGAGGCTCAGGTCACCGGATTCACCGGCAGCAGTGATATCAGTCATGGTTGATCTCCTGATCTTTGGTTTTCCATTTGATAGGAAGTCCTGAAATTTGAAACATCAAGTTTGGTGTTCAGTGGCATATTTACGATCCAGTTTCCGGGGAAGCAGCCGTTAGGTGGGCTTCTGCCGCAATCTCGTCTATTACAGAGCTTTGTTGCTGAACAGGCGCGGGCGCAATCTCTTCCACAACTTCAGCATTTGATGCCGCTTCTGGAGTTGATTGAGGCGTCTCGTCGCTGGCGGCGGTCGTCGCCGGGGCACCGATGGCACTGAGGTACCTTTTGATCGTTGCCGTTACTTCTTCTTCCAGCTGTTTAAGATTACGAACAGCACCGCCTTCGGACCATTCAACAGCGCAATCTGTTGGACCAAAACCTTCCGTAGGCAAGACCGAAACTTCACCAGTGAATGCGACATTATTTTTCAGAGTTTCAATCCTGGCCATCACATTCGGGGCAATTACGGGATGCACGCGGATCATGATTTTAGGTGCGCTGCCAATTTCACTATGTTGTTGCAGCATCTCGAGGATCAAGGCTTCAATTTCTGCCTGTGGCTCACGCGACAACAAAGACCGGGCCAGTTTTTGTCCGATAACCAGCGCCAGTTCAACTGCGTCAGCGTGAATAGATGTCACTACGCTGTCCTGAAACGTGCCAAGCCGATCAAATTGCTGTTCAATTGTAGCAAGTATCTGGTTCGCCACCGAATCTGCATTTTGGGAGGCTTCGTCCGAGGCGACAACAGCCCCTTCATTTCGGGCTTCAGCCAAGGCGGCATTGAATTGATTTTGTGAATAGACCGGAATGTCAGCCGGGTCCATCAAGGCAAGAGGATCATCGTCGGGGTGAGGAGACCCCGGTGTGAACACGGTGGAAAAATCGAACTTTGCGTGATCAGACATGATTATGTCACCACACCTTCAGGGCTGCTTATACCGCAGAGCCTGATTTCAACTGGTTGAGAGGACAACATGTTTTTGAAGTAGGCCACGTTATTCCTGATACATCCAGGTACGCATGATTGCCAGCGCTTCTTCAGGGTGTTTGTCGACAATATCGCCGATCTTTTTCACGGAAGAGGCCCGAACCCGACCTTCGACCTGAGCCATATTTATCATGGAATCCACATCTTCTCCCTCTTCAGAACCATCTGTGACAGCCAGAGGTTGCCCATCGGGTCCCTTGGGTGCTGAAAGGGCGGCTTGTTGGGCCCGCTCAGCTTCAATTTGCGCCGTGCGCGCCGCGGCAACGGCCTCAGCTTGTGCCTGGGCGATAGACAAGGCTCTGCTAACCAGTGGGCGCAGGACCAGCAAGACGACCAGCAAGCCGACAATTGCAAAAATGATGATTTCAGCAACGCGGAAATAGTCGTCTTTACCCAAACCCAGGAAAGCGGCTTCTTCATCAGGAATATCGAGTATGTTTAATGGTGCAAAGCGTAAGTTGACGACTTCAAGTACGTCACCACGACCTTCATTATACCCAACGGCCGAACGTGCCAGGGTGGCCAGTTGTTCAATTTCTTCTGGCGGACGTGGTTTATAGGTTTTGTTTTGTCCTTCGCCTTCATAAACGCCGTCTACCAGAATGGCGACGGACAGGCGTTTGAGAACCCCGGATTCAGTAACCTTTACCGTATTGCTTTTAGAGATTTCAAAGTTGACGGTTTCTTCTGAACGATCATTGCTGGTAGAGGTTGTATTGCCCTGATCGCCTTGCCCACCGCGGTTTTCGGGCAGGCTTCCGGCAACGGTAACCGGGGCATTGCCCTCGCTGTCTGTCGAACTGGCGTTCTCTGAAACTGTTTGGGTGGATCTGACGACCTGACCGTCCGGATCATAAGTCTCCGAGTTTGTTGTGATCCGATCATAATCAAGATCAGCCGCGACTTCCGCACGGACCTTGCCGTTGCCAACGGAGCGGGACAGCAATTTTTCGACGGCGGATTTTATTTTGGATTCGTATTTACTGCGAAATTCGTCAATGGAACTGACAGCTGAAGCTCCACCATCTTCATCGCCGTCGCCCCGGGCCAGCAAATTGCCGCGGTCATCGATAATAGAGACGCGTGAGGTGCTGAGATCGGGAATTGCCGCCGCTACGAGATGCTGAATGGAAGCGACCTGGCCTGATTCAAGGCGTGATCCGCCTTTTAGTTTCAGGACGATGGACGCTGTGGGCTGGCGGCGTTCGCGGGTAAAGAGTTCGCGTTCAGGCAAGACCAGGTGCACGCGAGCACCGGAAACCCGGTCGAGTGATTTGATCGTGCGGGCCAGTTCACCTTCCAGGGCGCGGACCTTGTTGATGTTCTGAACAAAGCTGGTTGTACCCAAAGTGTCGCCGCGATCAAAGATTTCATAGCCAATTGAGCCGCCGGAAGGAAGCCCTTCGCCAGCCATTTGCAGACGGACTCTGGCGACTTGTTGGTCAGGTACGAGGATTTGTGTACCGTTGGCCCTTATTTCGAATGGAATTTGCTGCGATTCAAGTTGTGCAACAATCTGGCTGCTGTCTGTTGTGTCCAGGTCACTGTATAACAGGGACATCTGGGGTGCAGTTACGCGCGCAGTCAGGAAAATGAAGAAGCCAATAAGGCCTGCGGCAACACCAGCCATGGCGATAACACGGGCGGGACCCAGACTTTGGATAAGGTTAAATAGCGGGTTCACGGGCCAGGACCTTCCATATCGACGGACGACTTATGCAACGGACAGGATACAGATACTTTTTCCGGGCAGATCTGGATCAAACGACCTCTGCCACGGAAAGTAGCTATTTTCCTGCTTTACAACAGTAGTTTAGCGATTTGGAAGTGAATTAATAGTTAACAGGCGGCAATTTTTGCCTACCAAATGAGCTAGAGTCTCGCAAGAACCGTTTCTGATGCTTAATACAGGTGATATTAGCCTGGATTCGTCGCCGAAGTGCGATAACGCTGCAATCGGGTGATGCGAAGCCCACTTTGGCCGTGGTGATCGATCGCCCGCTGCCAGGAGAGGAATTCTTCAACTGAAAGAGTGTACCGACGACAAGCTTCATCAAGGCTGATCAAACCACCGCGGACAGCGGCAACCACTTCGGCCTTGCGCCGGGCAACCCAGCGTCTTGTATTGGCAGGTGGCAAATCCCCGACAGTCAGCATTCGGCCATCAGGACCGGGTACAGTGGCGCTTGAGACAAGTTTTCGGGTGTTCATCATTGCGTTCGGCATGGCGTTTTGATTTTCCGGTCTGGAGAAAAATTTCGGAATAAATTCGGAATAAGTTCAGAATAAGTTCCGGCGAAGACTTAAACGACATATCGGGAAAATGATCAGTTATTCCCGGGTGCCCTGCCGATGTCGAAGCCTTCTGCGCAACGCCGATGTGAGCAATGACAAGGGTAGTCCAAGGGCTTTAAAAAAGTGCTAAGAGATTCAAATTATTGAATCTTTTGAATCACTTATATGGTTTTTCCCTGAAAAACCCTGGGCTCACGCTGGTGCGCCTTCGGCGCCAGCTCCGCAGGGGCGGCGCAGTCGCGCCGGGGCGACGCTTGTCGCCCGGATGAACTCTGTTTCAGACGGAATACCTTACAGCAAAGACCTGCACACCCGGGCTGCAATCGCAGCCCCGAAGCGAATGCTACGCCCCTGCGGAGGCGGTCGCGAAGCGACATCGCCGTGAGCCCAGGGTTTTTTAGGGAAAAACCCAAAAAAGGAAACCGACCCGGATTTCTCCGGGTCGGCTGAAGGTAGAGAGTGACGACGGTTGAATAAGGCGTCGTCGATTGCCTTTGCTCAGGCTTAACGTTTCAATCGGATCAATTCGTCAAGCATGTCATCAGCAGTGGTAATGATCCTTGAAGAGGCCGAAAAAGCACGCTGGGCCAGGATCATATTCGTAAACTCCTTGGCGATATCCACCGTCGAAGCTTCAAGGGTTGAAGGCGCAACCTGTCCAGAGCCACCGACACCGGCTTCCTGAAGGTTGAAAGTGCCAGATGCGTCAGTAGAAATGTAAGCGTTACCCGTTTTGGCAGATAGTCCGTTCGGGTTTTTGAACATGGCAACCGGCAGTTTATAGATTTTCTGCGTCACACCGTTTTCGAACAATGCGGTTACAAAGCCCAGGCTATCAACCTGGATGGTGCTTAACTCACCAAACAGGGCACCATCAACGGAGCTACCTTTCAACTGGGAAGGTCCGTCAAACTGACTGAGACCGTCAGCCTTGTTTTGAGTGCCGAAATTCAAGGTAACGGATTGGGCTGACAAACCCAGGGTGGGCGCCCATGGAATACTTATGGCCGCCGTCAGTGCTGTCGATGTGTTCACCAGGTCGACAGTACCGTCCGCGTTAAAGCTGATCGTTCCACTTGCCAGCAAGCCGTCTGTGGCTGTGGTATCACCAGCTGGTTCAATATAGGCCTCTACATGCCATTTATTGGAAAATGCCTGCTTCATGAAGCCCATGGTCAACTGACGGGCACCACCCTTGGAGTCGAAGATTTGAACGCTTCGTTCGAAATCGGGTGTCAGGGTGTTGGAGGCCATGTTCTTGGCTGAAGTCGCAGCATCATATGTTTTTGTAATGGTACCAGCAGCTGTTGCGAACAAATCTCCAATCGGCGTGTTGGTACCTTCCGCCATGACCATGTCACTGCCTGGGTCACCGGTTACGGTAAGGCGAGAATCTGAAGAACCAGCGATAGAAGAACTCAAACCATCAACTTTATTAACCAGAGCCGAAAGTTCCGCCAATGTCGAGAATGTGGTGGTCGATGGCGTGGCATTGTAGGTAAACGTCGTCGTCGATGCTGTTGACGGCGGTCCAGCGACACCTGTGGCAATTGTGAATGAATCACCATTTAACAAACCAGTGATCGTGCCACCACCGACACCGTCGGACAGAGCTGCAGTTGAGGTAATACCTGAACCACCAATCTGGTTTGTTACGTTTTGTGGGCCTGTGACAGTTACCGTCTGTGACGCCTGCATGTTGGCTTCCAGGGCAACACTTGTTGATGCCGTCGCCGTACCAGACAGTCCAAGAATGTTCACAGGTGCGAGGGTGGTCAAGGCACTCCGGTTTGATGGGATGTTACCGGAAGAATCGACCACCCAGCCTTGCAGGTAATGGCCGGCAGCGTTGCGCAGGTCACCGTTTTCATCGGCCGTAAAGGCACCGGCACGGGTAAACATATATGTGCCTTGGGTGGCTGTCGGTGTAGCCAATTCGTTGACAACAAAGAAGCCGTCGCCGGAAATGGCCAGATCAGTTGGCGAGGCGGAAGCCTGCAACAAACCCTGACGATCAATCAGCGCCAAGGGCGACGATTGCACGCCACCTGGTGCGTAACTTGTGGCCGATGCGGCACTGGTAACCAGTGTCGAAAACCGCGCTGTGGTTTCCTTGTAACCGACCGTGTTCACGTTGGTGATGTTATCGGCGATCATGGCCATGGCTTGCGATTGTGCCGCAAGGCCTGATACGCCGGAGAACATGGCTCCAAATACACTCATTCTCTCTCTCCTTCATTATCTTTCACCGAAAAGGTGAAAGTTTCCTTCGTTTCCTTGATCAGCAATGCCGGACCGGCCTGCTGATGCGCGTGCTTATGTGTTCTGCTATTGAGTAATAATCAGTGGTGCTTCCTTGACCACGGTGACAGCATTTGCCGGAATTCTAAGATCTCCGACCATCAGGATTTCTCCCTGTTCAGTGCTCTCTACGCCGGTGACAACACCGTTGAGCTTCATTTCTGCGAAGATAGATTCGCCACTGAAAGTTTTTGCGTCGACCGTCAGGTGGTATTGCCCATCAGGCAGGGTGAGGCCGTCATCGCCCCGACCATCCCAGGTGAAGTCATGGCTACCTTCTTCCGTCTCGTACGGAACATGGGCAACTTCCTGACCGTCTGCATTCCGGATCGTCAGATTAACCGTGTTCGCGTCGTTGGGCAGGGTGTAGGTCCAGGAGGCCACGCCCTTGTGCTTTTCGGTGGTGCTGCCGCTGGCTTCGACGGTTTTGCCGATGTAGCCGGTGGCCCCAAGGAATTTCTCTGCACTGAGCAAAGAAACAATGTCCTCCAGGTTCTTGTTCTGGGCAACGGCCTGTTCAACACCTGTGAATTCAACCAATTGACTGGTGAATTCACTCGAGTCCATGGGATCAAGCGGATCCTGATACTGTAGCTGGGTGGTCAAGATCGTCAGGAAGTTTTCAAAGTTCTCGGCCAGATCGGCGAAACCTTTGTCTGCAACACCTGATGATGCTGATTGTGCTGCGCTAGCGGCGCTGGCGATATCCATTATTCCTGTCCTCTTTCAAGGGATATTTGGGTGGCAAAGGGCATCGGGTTAGACGTTAATATCAAGGGCGCGATCATGACTTGCACTCGCTCTGGCCTCGGCCAACAAGGCCTCGACATCCAGGTCATTTTCTTCCCCATTGGCTGAATTGTTCCCGTCCTGACTTTGACCGGTACCTTTGCCATCTCCGTCGGCATTTTTGGCGAAGCTGTTACCACTGTTATTCTGGTCCCGTAGATTGAAACTCAATTTATCGGAATCCGGGTCCAGTCCGGCATTGGCGAGGGCGCGTTCGAGCGAACGGGCGTCGCCTTTAAGAAGTTCCAGAGTTTCTGGACGCTCGACGGTCACGCTTGCCGTAACAGCACCATCTCGTGCAATCTCAAGCTTGATGTCGACCCGACCGAGCTCTGACGGATTAAGTCGGATGCTGATTTTATCGGCGCCATTTTGCATTGCTTTGGCGATGTGCATGGCCACCTGCGCCTGTGGTGGTTGCTGTGTTGGAGGTGGTGGCGGTGTCGCCGGTTTGGCGGCGTTGGCCATTTGTGTGCCAGTTGGTGCGCCGACTTCTGCGATTGCAGCGGAGGGGGCTGTCGTGGCTGAATTATTCATGGCGTTACCGACGGCTTCCGCACCCGCAACAGCAGCTGGCAAAGCAGCTTGTGATGGTTTGCTGCCATTTTGGCCTTGTGCGGCTTGTGTGGCTTGTGTGGCCTGGGCGGTTAATTGTGCCAGAGTATTGGCGGCCCGCTCACTCATGGAAGCTTGGGCACTACCGTCCATATTGGCGAGGCCATTTTGACCGGGTACTGGTTGGGCAATCTGAATTGCTGGCTTTGGGGCTGCTTCGGGTTTTGCCACTGCATCAGCCAATTGTCCCATGCCCTCGTTTTCCGGAAGACGAACAGGACCTGTCGGTTTGTTTTGCGCTGCCTGTAGCCCTGCTGGGGCAGCCGTTTCAAGCGCTCCACTACTTTGAACTGAAGCGACCTGATTAAAGGCAGCCATATTATTGGTGGGACCGGTGCCGACCATAAACTGGGCATGTATCTTTTCTGCGGCGGCTTCCTCAACCAGGGCCTGGGCAATCTGCATTTCCGTCAGTCGGGGATCAGGGCCAACTGCAATTTTGGCATCCTTGATCAAAGGTGATTCAGCGACGACTTGCTCAACTTTTCCTTTTTCCACAGACTGAGCGCGTTCCTGGCCTTTTACTGCAGGCACATTTGTTTGCTGTGTGCTGCTTTGAACGGCGGCCTGGGAAATAACCTGTACATCATCGCTGAGGTCGGCCATATCGGTCTTGGCTGCGACTTCCATCGCGAGACCTGAAACTTTATTGATTGCATCGTCTGGCGTCACGGCTGCTGCTGCCGGATCAAGAGTATCGGCATTGGCGGCGGACTTGAATGGCCCTGCTTTTTCGCTCATTTTTTCAGAGTCGGCAGCTTTTGCATTACTATTAATGGCTGCTGCCTGGCTTGCCTTGTTTGCCATGTCCAGGGCAGCGACGATGCCGGAGGCGTCTTCAGCGACAACTTCCTCAAGGACGTCTGATGCCGCATGGCCGATAATTGTGTCTTCCGAAATTTCAGATTTCATCGTAGCTTCAAGCGCGACGTCAGGCTTCATTCCAGCTTCAAGGCTTTTTACGATCTCCATACCTGGTGTTGCCACCTTGGTTTCAGAACCTGAGGCATCTGTAGATTTCTCGTTTCCCTTAGTGCTGACAGCATTTTCTTCCTGGGTGTCTGAGTCAGGCGCTTCTTCGGGGTCGGCTGCTTCAACCTGTTCTTCATGCTCAGGTCGATCAATACGATCCGGACGCGCTTCACTTCTGTCATCCTGCTTTAGAGCACGTACCTTTGCCTCTTCAGTACGCATATTGTCCCTGTGACTCATGACGTCATTCAGATGTTTGGCGAACGCATCTTTCTGCGACGTCAGGTCCACTTGCTGGACTTTTGCCGTTGATGCGGTCGAACCAAGAAGCTCAAGGATTTGCATTCGATAACCTCTGTTGAAAAAATTCACCCATTTCGGGCAAAGACTAAAAACTGTTCAGCGGGATTAAAGCAAACAGCGGGCCAGTTTTTGAATATTGTGTAAGTAACTGTAAATAAACAAATTATTGTAAATTATGTTTTCCAGAAGGGGAGGGCATAATTGCCGGATCGGCAAATATGCCCCTGTTGGCCGCGTCAATATTGCCGCACGACCTTGATGAGGAGGCGTGTTCTGGAGGCGGCGTTTAGAGTTCGTTAAGCAAGATAGTGTGGAGTTAAGCCACGGGATGAGCGGCGGGGAAGTTTAGCTGCGAACAACAGAGTGTTTCCGGGCCTACTGAAATCGCCCGGGAGGAAAACAAATTTCAAGGCGGAGCATCAAGTGATGATTCCGCCGCTTGATTGAGTCAAAGGAAGAACGACATGTCGAGTTTCGAAGATGGGGCCAAAGCCTACGAAGAAGAAGATTATGACAAGGCTATGGATATCTGGACGAAAACCGCAGAAACAGGTGATCTGGAATCCAAGTATTATCTTGGCCTTATGTATGCGAACGCGAATGGCGTCGAGCAGGATTTTGAAAAGGCCCTGGAGCTTTTCACACCGGCGGCTGAAGACGGTTATATGGAGGCGGAGTACAGTATGGGGGTTTTGCACCAGGTGGGTCTTGGGATGGAACCTGATAGTGCGGAAGCGGCCTACTGGTATACCCGCGCTGCCGACAAGGGGCATCCACAGGCACAATGTAATCTGGCCGGATTATATGAGACAGGTGAAGGTGTCACCCGGGATTATGTAAAAGCCGTTGATTTTTATCGGCTATCTGCGGAGCAAGGTTACGTTGTCGCGATTTATAATTTAGCCGTGATGTGGGAAAATGGCATCGGCCTGGACGCGGACATTCAGAAGGCAACAAATTTCTATCAAATGGCAGCTGAGGCTGGATTGGCTGCGGCACAATTTAATCTTGGTGCCATCCTTGAGAAAGATGCCGGTGAGGGGGGCAATATGGAGCAAGCCCGATATTGGTTTGGTAAAGCTGCAGAACAGGGGCATAACGAAGCCAAGACCGAGTTAGCAGCTCTGCGTGGGAAAACATAGAGCGAGATCGCACGAATTAAAGTACAAGCCCTAGAGGCCGTCCTTCGGGGCGGCCTTCGTCATTTGAAAACCTTCTTCTGAACATCTCGTCTGAATACCTCCGGCAGATACTGATTGCAAGGAGTTGGAATCTTCTGGCTGTTTCTGGCCCCTATGTTGCATTGTTCTTCTCGAAATTCTTCTGGCGCAAAATGTGCCGAAACCGGGAAAACAAATGGCTGCCTTGGAAAACATATACAAATCAGTTAGTTGCGAGATACTGCAAGCATTTATTGCGCGTAGTGTTGAGAGCGGCAATAACTGCCATGGCGGTCGGAACAACCATGTGATTGCGGCAGATGTTGCCGTTGTATCACTGGGTTTCACGGCTAAAATTTAGGAGCGGGCGATGTCAGTTGGCGCAATAATGAACAATGCGATCTCGGGTCTCAACGCGACCCAGGCTGCATTGCGCACGACTTCAAACAACATTACGAACGTCAATACCGAAGGCTATCAGCGACAGGTCGTTGACCTGGCTAGCAAGGTCAATGGCGGCGTTGGTGCTGGTGTTGAGATCGCAGAAATTAGACGATTAACCGATATCTTCCTCGCCGGTCAGGTTCGGGATGCGGTTGGTGATACCGAACGCTATGACGCCATGAGCGATCTGCATGATCGCTTCCAGGCAATACTTGGATCGCCTGAAGATAATAATTCCCTGGCTGGGCGCATGGATCAAGTGTTTGAAGCATTTGGCACCTTACCCATCGAGCCTGATTCTTTGGTGCGTCGGACCGCAGCCGTAAATGATCTAAAAAGTTTTGCTGACAGCATGTCTGTCATGGCAGCGCAAATCCAGGATTTACGAGGTGAAGCCGACCGTCAGCTTGGTGACTCAATTACAGTTATCAATGCGCAACTCACACGCATCCAGCAATTGAATAAGCAAATTCAAAAAGTGGAACTGGAATCAAGTGTTGGCGCTCCTGATCTTCAAAACCAACGTGATGATGCGCTAAGGATTTTATCCGAATATATCGAAGTTGATACTTTTACATTTGGCAATGGAGAAATTGGCGTGACGACAGCGGGCAGTGTTGTCCTGGTCGATCAGTTGGCGCGGCAATTGGAATATACGCCTCCTGGCACGGTCACATCGGCAAGCCGATTCTCACAAGTTGTCGTGAATAAGGTAGACCCGGTGACAGGTGCCGTGGCGGCGACCGGTGAAACGCTGGACACAAATTTGAAATCAGGCCGGGTCAAGGGCTTGATCGAAATGCGGGATGAAATTCTGCCCAATTTTGCCGCTGAACTCGGTGAGTTTTCGGCCAAGGTTGCCGATCAGATAAATCTTGTCCATAACGATAATGTTGCCGTCCCACCGCCCTCATCCCTGACCGGAATTAACACTGGACTTGTTGGGACGGACACGACCGGATTTACCGGCAAGGTAACTTTTGTCACAACGGACGCCAGTAATAATCTGGTAAATCGGCTGGAAGTCGACTTCACCAACAATACCATCAGTAAAAACGGCGCCGCTGCTGCCGGTGCTACTTTGACGACGCTCAATGATGTGGTTTCCGTTGTGAATGCCCAGATGGGAACCGCCACCCTGTCTTTTGCCGACGGCGTCATGTCGATGACAGCGCCGACCGGGTCAACGGGTGTTTCCATGTTGCAGGATACGACCTCGCCCAGTGATCGTGCGGGTCGCGGGTTTTCCCATTTCTTTGGCATGAACAATATCATGAAAGCAAATGTGCCCTTCCATCATGACACGGGCCTGACAACGGCCTCTGTGCATGGATTTGGTACCAGCGGTATTGCCAATCTGGAGTTTCGTGGACCGCAGAACCAGGTCGAGAAGTCGTTCAGCCTGGATTTTGCCTCCCTTGGCACGGACGTGAGTGATGTATTGGCGGCACTGAACGCGACAACAGCTTTTGGAAATTTTACGACGTTTTCCATGGACAGTGTCGGCAAGTTGGTTTCGACACCCAAGACAGGGTACGAAAAATATAACTTCAATGTGGTCGGTGATACGACACTGCGTGGTGGTACGAAACAGAGCCTGTCAGACTTCTTTGGTATCGGACCCAAGTTCGGCGCCAACAGGGCCATGGAACTTCAGGTCAAACAAGCCATTCTGACCGACCCGGTTAAACTGGCTCTGGCCAAAGTTGACTTGTCTGCTGATGTTCTCGCTGGCACGGCACCGGCCATTACGGCAGGTGATGGTCGGGGTGCGGTTGAATTCCAGAAGCTTGCCGAGAAATCGATAACGTTCGAAGGAAGCGGTCATCTCGCCGGTGTGACAACAACGCTTGGCGCTTATGCCGGTGCTGTGCTGTCGGATATGGCAACCCAGGCCGCCATTGCACAAAACATCAAGGAAGATCGCACGGCCCTGAGTGGGGAACTTGAAGCCCGACTTATTGGCGATACCGGCGTCAACCTGGATGAAGAACTAGCCAATATGATACTTTACCAAAATGCCTATAACGGTGCGGCTCGTCTGATTACGACGGCCCGTGAAATGTTTGACACCCTGCTGAGGATTGCCGGTTAAGCCGGTCTCTGAAGGAGCAAAAAGATGACACGCGTATCCAGTCTCGGCCAAACAACTTTCCTGCTGCAGGACGTTGTGCGGAATCAGAAAAGTTTGTTTGATCATCAAAAGCAAACCACGACCGGCATGAAGTCGGATACCTATACTGGTATTGCACGCGATGTGGGGACGTTGTCGGGTGCCAAGACAATCCTTTCCCGCTCCGAACAATTTGTCTCTTCCAATATTGAAGTCGAACGTCGACTGACAATTTACGATGCGACAATGGAAAGCCTGCGTGATGTGGCTCAGGAAATGCGGGATAATGTGTTGGCAGCGGTTAATACCGATTCCGGTATCGCGATACGCAGCCAAATGGATAACCTTTTTGATACTGCCGTGAACCTGCTGAACACGCGTGACAATGGTCGCTTTATCTATTCCGGCACACGGACAGATACGACGCCTATCAAAACCACAACGTCAACAACGCTTGCGGCCGTCACAGCAGATGTGTCGACAACACCCGGTAATGTATTTGCCAATAACAGCCTCAAGCAACAAACCCAGGTTGATGACAATCTGAACATGGTTTATGGCGTGTTGGGCGAGGATATCGGCAAGGATTTGATGGAATCCATGCGTCGCATGTTCCGTTTTGATGATGGCACTGAAAACTTCGGTTTTACCACAGGCGGGTCATTTTCAAATCCCCTGACAGCTGATCAGGCAGGCTTTCTGAAGGGCGAGTTGCAACGTTTGAACAACACCATCGATACAATCGACAAATTCCATGCGACAAATGGTGTCAATCAAATGGCAATTGAAGATGTCCAGGAACGTCACCAGCAAGATATCAACTTTATGAAAGTCTTTATTACAGATATCGAGGAAGTCGATATCGGTGAGGCCATTTCGAAAATGCAGCAAGACCAGGTTGCGCTGGAAGCCTCTTATCGTGTGTTGTCCCAGGTATCACGATCAACTCTGCTTGACTTCATCTGATCACGTCCTTGAGCTATAACATTGCTCTGCCACGGCATCTTGCCGGGTGGGGTCTTATTACGTTTGTGGAACAACAGGTTTATTGATGATGACTGATACAGGTTTGGATCTGGTTACGGGCGGTGGCGGTTTTATTGGCAGTCACCTGGTTGATCGGCTGTTGGCCGATGGCAGGCAAGTCCGTGTGATCGACAATTTTGAAGTCGGCAACCCGCGCAATCTGGAACAACACAAAGACAATGCGTCGCTTGAAGTTATGGTGGCGGATATCCGTGATCGCGATGCCATCAAAAAGGCCTTCGACGGTGTAGATCGCGTTTTTCACCTGGCAGCCCGTGCCGATATCGTGCCGTCTATTGTTGAGCCGCGAGAATATTTCGAATCCAATGTTGATGGTACATTCAATGTGCTGGAAGCGGCGCGGGACTTTGAAATATCCCGCATGGTCTATATCGCGTCATCGTCCTGTTATGGCATTCCCGATGCCTACCCAACCCGCGAAGATGCAGATATCCGCCCGCAATACCCTTACGCCCTGACCAAGTATCTGGGCGAACAACTGGCCCTGCACTGGGCTCAGACCTATGATTTGCCTATCGTTTCCCTTCGGTTTTTTAATGTCTATGGGCCACGCGCCCGCACGTCCGGCACCTATGGCGCTGTTTTTGGCGTCTTCCTGGCGCAACTTTTGGCGGGTGAGCCCCTGACCATTGTCGGTGACGGCGAACAAACCCGTGATTTTACCTTTGTCACAGACGTCGTCGATGCCATCGTCACGGCCGCCAACAGTGACGCATCCGGTGATGTTTTTAATGTGGGCTCTGGCGCTTCTGTCAGCGTTAACCGCCTGGTTGAATTATTGGGCGCTGAAAAAACCGTAAACATCCCCAAACGGCCGGGTGAACCAGATTGTACCCTGGCCGACATGACCCACATCAAAAACACCCTCGGCTGGACACCTTCGGTGCCCATAGAAGATGGTGTGCGTATCATGCTGGAAAATATCGACTACTGGCGCGACGCCCCCGTCTGGACCCCGGACCAGATCGATGGAGCGACAGAAGACTGGTTCAGGTATCTGGGGGACAAATAGCCCCTGCTGCGACTAATTCCCGCTTGCTTCCACGCCCAACACACCTATATAACCCCCGCATGACACCTGATTTAAGCGATATAGAGCCTGGCAGCCGCATTGTGGTGGCCATGTCGGGCGGCGTTGATTCGTCGGTAACCGCGGCCTTGCTGGCTGAGGCGGGTTATGACGTTGTGGGCATAACCTTGCAACTTTACGACCATGGCGCAGCGGTGACGCGGCCAGGGTCGTGCTGTGCCGGACAGGACATCATGGACGCCCGCCGGGTGGCTAGTTTGCTGGATATTCCTCATTATGTGCTGGACTATGAATCGCGCTTTCGCGAGGACGTGATTGAAGACTTTGTCGACAGTTATCTGGCGGGCGAGACACCAATTCCCTGTGTCCGATGCAATCAAACCGTCAAGTTTCGCGATCTGCTGATCCGGGCGAAGGAACTGGGGGCCAGTGCCATGGCGACGGGGCACTATGTGCAACGTATTCGCAATGCGGATGGTCAGGTAGAATTGCACCGTGGTGCCGACCACAATCGGGATCAGAGCTATTTTCTGTTTGCGACCACACAAGAGCAGCTTGAATTCCTGCGCTTTCCCATTGGGAATTTACCCAAGGATGTCGTCCGTGCCCATGCCGAACGCCTTGGTCTGACAGTTGCTGACAAGCCGGACAGTCAGGACATTTGTTTTGTGCCGGAAGGTGGCTATGCCGCAGTTGTTGAGCGTTTTCGTCCCGGTGCCCTGGAAGCAGGTGACATCGTCGACTTGCAAGGCAACCTTCTGGGCCAGCACAAAGGCATCATCAATTATACTGTTGGACAACGCCGGGGCCTGGGGATCGGTGGCGGTGATCCACTTTATGTCATTGCAGTGGAGGCTGATCAACACCGTGTTGTTGTTGGCCCAAAGGATGCCTTGTTGGGTGAACGGGTGACTTTGAAAGAGCTGAACTGGCTGGCCAGTGTTGATGATGACACTGATATAACGGTCAAATTACGCTCGCAAACCATTCCTGTGCCGGCAAGCCTGCAACGCCATGCCGATGGCCGTGCCGAAGTGGTTCTACAGGCTCCACAGGGCGGCATCGCACCTGGACAGGCGTGTGTGGCCTATGCGGGGGAGCGCCTGATGGGTGGTGGCTGGATTACCAATGCCCGCAAACAAACCGCCAACGCTGCCTGACCCCAAGTTCAGTGATCCTTTAATTGCCCTTCCATCGTTTGGTGGACGTGCTAAACATGCCCCAATCTGCAATTATTTTTCCGGAGTACTTGGCCATGTCCAAGGCCGATAACAGTTCAGCCGACGCCCCAAAAGACTTTATTCGCGAGATCATCCAGTCTGATCTGGATGCCGGGCGGGTTGAAGGTTTGGTGACGCGCTTTCCGCCAGAACCCAATGGCTTTTTGCATATCGGCCATGCCAAGTCGCTGTGCCTGAATTTTGGTGTTGCCGAGGAATTTGGCGGACGTTGTCATCTGCGCTTTGATGACACCAATCCGGTCAAGGAAGAAACACTTTATATCGACGCCATCAAAAAGGATGTCAGCTGGTTGGGTTTTGACTGGGGTGAGCATCTCTATTATGCCTCGGATAACTTTGAACAATTGTATACCTGGGCCGTGCATCTGATTGAAAATGGCAAGGCTTATGTCGACGATCTGAATGCCGAGCAAATGCGTGAGTATCGCGGCACCCTGAAAGAGCCAGGTCGTAACAGTCCGCACCGCGACCGCAGCGTAGAAGAAAACCTGGACCTGTTTGCCCGCATGCGCGCCGGGGAATTTGCCAATGGTGAAAAAATAGTGCGTGCCAAAATCGATATGGCGGCAGGCAACATCAATCTGCGCGATCCGGCCATTTATCGTATCTTGCATGAAACACACCCCCGGACAGGTGACGCCTGGTGCATTTACCCGACCTATGATTTTGCCCACGGGCAATCGGATGCCATCGAAGGCATCACCCATTCACTGTGTACCCTGGAATTTGAAGACCATCGGCCTTTGTATGACTGGTTTGTCGCCAACCTGCCGGTGACCGCCGCACCCCATCAGTATGAATTCTCGCGCCTGAGCCTGAGCCACACTGTTTTGTCCAAGCGCAACTTGAAAAAACTGGTCGACGATAACAATGTGAACGGCTGGGACGATCCGCGCATGCCGACCTTGTCCGGTTTTCGTCGTCGGGGCTATCCGGCATCTGCCATTCGCACCTTTGCTCGCCAATTGGGCTTCACCAAGTCTGGTGATTCTGTGGTTGAAATGGCCAATCTTGATTTCTTTGTGCGCGAAGCGCTGAACAAGTCAGCCCAGCGCCGCATGGCGGTTCTTGATCCCCTGAAAGTGGTGATCGAAAACTGGCCGGAAGGTGAAGTTGACTGGATGGATGCCGTCAACAACCCGGAAGATGAGAACGCTGGTAAACGTAAAGTCCCTTTCACACGCGAGCTTTACATCGAACGCGACGACTTCATGGAAGATGCCCCTAAAAAATTCTTCCGTTTATCTGTCGGGAGAGAAGTCCGGTTCAAATATGGATTTTTTGTCACCTGCACTGAGGCGATCAAAGACGAGAACGGCAAGGTCGTGGAATTGCGATGTACCTATGATCCGGAAACGCGGAGCGGGTCTAACCCGCCAGACGGGCGCAAGGTCAAGGGCACCATACACTGGGTGTCTGCCGAGCACGCCATCGCGGCGGAAGTCCGGCTTTACGATCCTTTGTTTAACCGTCCTGATCCCGGCGCCGATGGTGATTTCCAGGATGACATCAATCCGGACGCTCTGACCATCAACCGGTCGGCGTTGCTGGAGCCTTCCCTGGCTGAGGCCCCAATTAGTGAAGCCATCCAGTTTGAACGGCTGGGTTATTTCTGTGCCGATCCGGATCACACACCGGCGGCACCTGTCTTTAACCGGACCATCGGACTGCGGGACAGCTGGGCCAAGGCACAAAAGAAGGGCTGATCCAGTCCAGCGTCTGGCCGTTTAACGATGGTTCCGGAAATATAACACCCCACCGGCCAGCAAGCCCCAGAACACGCCACCTATGCCCAGGAAGGAAACGCCTGACGCAGTCACAAGGAATGTGACCAGCGCTGCCTCGCGATCTGCTTCGGACGACATGGCAGACAAAAGCGAGCCACTCAGGGCACCAAACAGGGCCAACCCAGCGACAGCCGCAATCAGCACCGGTGGCGAAATACTAATGAAAGCGATGGCAGCACCCGCCGACAGCCCGAAAAGGATGTAGGTAATGCCGGCGATGATAGCGGACCAATACCGTTTTGCCGGATCTTTGTGGGCTTCATCGCCGGCACAAATTGCAGTTGTTATGGCTGCGAGGTTGACAGCATGGCCACCAAATGGAGTCGATATCAGACTGAACAGGCCGGTCCAGCTGAACATGGCACCTGCATCCGGCCTGTAACCAAAATTGTTCAGGACCGCTATGCCGGTAATGTTCTGACCCGCCATGGTGATGATGAACAGGGGCAGGGTGATGCCTATTACGCTCGCCAGTGTGAAATCAGGCGTGACAAGAACCGGTTTCGACCAGAGGGATGTCACCTGTATGGCACTCATGTCAAATGTGGCACTGATCAATACGGCTGCAACAAGCACAGCCGCAGGGACTGCAAACAGACGATTGATCCGCGAGACCACAGCCCAGGTCAAGATGATCGGCAGGCCCAGCCAGGGGAATTGTGCAACGGCTTCAAAGGGCTTCAGGCACAGCGGCAGTAAAACACCAGCCAGCATGGCGCTGGCAAGAGGTGTTGGAATGGCAGAGACAAGGCGTCCAAACGGTTTCCACAAGCCAGCAAGAATGATGAGCACAGCTGTGATGACAAAAGCACCGACAGCGACGGAAAACCCGCCTTCAATCGGGGCAGATGTTGCCAGAAAAGCTGCACCCGGTGTGGACCAGGCCACGCTGATAGGCATTCGGGTTTTGATCGCGAGGAAGATGGCACATAGCCCCATGGACACGGCCAGCGCCATGAGACCAGAGGCTGCTTCGGCGGCGTTGGCACCAGCCCCATATAAACCTTGAACGACAATCGCAAATGATGAAGCGAAGCCCACAAAGGCAGCAAGTGTGCCTGCGGAAAATGTAGCCCAGGAAAGATCTCTCAACATGTGAATTCCACTTTGAAAGTGCCATATGTGAAGGGACCGAATGTGAGTGGTCCGACTGGCTGCATTATCCACATTGAAAGTCGGTGATACCATGATGAAAATATCGAATTTATAGCGGATGTCCAGGTTCTGCGCAGCACTATACGATTTATTGATACAAACAAGTCGACGGTTTACAACGGTTTGAAGGGATTTGTTTCAGGGACTGGTGGCGCTCCCGCATTCCGGGATAAGATAGCGAATACAAGGGGATCAAATGGCACAATCAATGTTTGAACGATATGGAGGCTTTGCCGCCGTCAGCCGGATTGTGTCGTCTTTTTACGACCGCGTTCTGGATTCCGACAGCTTGTCACCCTATTTCGCAGATACGGATATGCGGCGCCAGATCGATCATCAGTCAAAGTTTATTTCTTCTTTGATGGGCGGGCCTGCTTCTTATTCCAATGATCAACTACAGCGCTCTCACGAACGTCTGAAAATCAATGACGCGGACTTCAACGAAGTGATTGCGGTTCTGACAGAAACCTTTGAGGATGCCGGCGTCAGTGCATCAGATGTTTCAACAATCATTCGCGACATTAATAGTCGCCGCAGTATCATTGTCTCCAAATAATTTTGATTAGTGCATTCAGGACCGACGAATTTAATGACCCACGTTGACCATAAAGTCCTGTTGCAGGGAATTAATCACGCTGTTGCAGTCGCTGTGCCGGAGTCCGGCATTATTCTGTTTGAAAATGCCCGGTTCTTTGACTGGTTTGCACCTGGCGATGTCTCGACGGGCGTTTTGTTTGATCGCATTCCCGGTCTCGATTGGGAACGTGTCGCCAGCCGTATCGAAGCGGGCAGGGCGTTTGAGACCGACGTTGAAGGCAAAAAGGGTGCCAGGACAATTCCTGTACGCCTGTCCATCAAGGCCCAGACAGACGATGACGGTGGTGAAATACTGATTGTTGAAGGTGTCAATATCACCAAGGAAGTTGAATCCCAGTATATGCTGGATTCCTATTCCAAAATGGCCGAAAAAAATGCCCGCGAAATTGAAAAAGAAAAATCGCGTGTTGAAAAACTGTTGCTCAATATCATGCCCAAGGCCGTCTACGAGGAACTGAAAGATTTTGGCGTGACAACGCCACATCGGTTTGATTCTGCCAGTATCCTGATGCTGGATTTTGTCGGCTTTACCGACATGGCCATTTCCCATGATCCCAGCGCCCTGATCTCGGAACTCAATGACATATTTTCTGCCTTTGACCGGATCGCCGATATGTTCTCCTGTGACCGCATTCGCACGATCGGTGATGCCTATATGGCGGCCTGTGGCCTGCCGGAAGAAAATCCCGATCATGCCGTCAACATCGCCAAAATTGCTTTGCGCATGCGCCGCTATATCGACAAACGCAATAACGCCCATACCAACAAATGGCAGTGCCGGATCGGGATCAATACCGGCCCTGTTATCGGATCGCTCGTTGGTATTCAGAAATATGTTTATGACCTGTTTGGACCGGGGGCCAATCTGGCGGCACGCATGGAGTCCATGTCAGAACCCATGAAGATCACGGTCAATCAGGACACCTATGATATCCTGAAAGACGATTTTGTCTTTACCCCGCGCGGTGAATACGACATCAAGGGTTTTGGTCCCATGAATCTCTATTTCCTGGAAGATGAGCATCGCGCCAAATATTAAGTCGTTCTGATCTTGCCAGGCTTGATTCTGGCCGCGTGAATTGCTCCGTTTCTGCACCGACACCGCGCAGCTATTTGCCATTCATCCACGGCAGTGGAACGGCATTCCTTGAAAACATCACGAGGAGTTAAATGCGGGTCGTGATTGAAGCGGTCATAGATTATCGCAGGATGGACTGCCGCAGTAGCTTGTCACAATCCTGTCCCTTCAATCAGTTACAGATTTCAGCAAACCCGTTGGGAAACCATTGGTTATAATGTATCAGAGCTTTATGAGAATATGAGGAAAGCATCATGGACATCAACAGGGATAACTGGGGCCACCGGGCGCGCATTGGAATGTTTATTGTTGGTAGCGAAGCCGTACCGGAAGCAGAATGGTGGGCGATGATGCCGGCTGACATCTCGGTCCATACTGCCCGTGTTACCGCGAGGGCACCTTGGGCCAATTGGGATAGTGAGCATCATGACCTAGAGCTTTCAGAAGACCTTTCGCGCGGCCTGAAACAATTCGCGAGCATGAAACTGGATGCCATTGTCATTGGGCACAGTTCCAGCAGTTTCATTGGCGGCAGAGGCTGGGACGAGGCAATCATAGAGCAACTTTCTGCAGGGTTGGATGATACAGTCGCAGTGACCACTAACGGATTGGATATATTTGCAGCGATCAATGAAATGAAACTCCAACGACCATTCCTTGTGCTACCTGCCTGGTTCGGTCAAACGACGGTTGAGGCTGCGCTGAAATATTATCGGGACCATGATGTCGAACTGGCGGGACATCTGAGTTATGACCCGGGGCCGAACTGGCGTGACATACCACCGTCCGAGATGTATCCGCGCGGCGCGGGGTTCGATCAGGAAGTTGTCCCACTATATGATCAAATCATCGCCGGCTGTCCCGACGATGCCGATGGTGTACTGATTGCAGGTACGGGGTTTCGCTGTGTGGCCATCGTTGATGCCCTTGAGAAATCCCTGAAGCGCCCGGTTATTTCAGCCAATCAGGCCAGTCTGTGGCATTGTCTGAAGCTGGGGAATATAGAAGCAAAAGTTGATGGATATGGTCGCTTGCTGTCTCGTTAAGCGGTTCAAGTAAGCTATTGAAGTAATTGACGCATCCAGCGAAATACAAACTCACGACTGATTTCCAAGAAGGGTCAACAACCAAAGTTTTTACCTTAACCAATCCACGTCCGCTTCACCCCCCGAAAGCAGACTTTGTTATTCGGATTGTCCGTTGAGGGTAGAAAAGCAGAAGAAGTTTGGCATGCAGATTGAAGACCGTTTTTAGCCAGGAGCGGACATTTGAAAGATTGCAGCAATTTATGTTGATTTGTATGGAAGAGATGGGCGAGAGCCGTCTGCCACAACAATAACCAGTACTGCGCCTGGTATACCTGTGTTGTGCCGGTCGAATATTCCGAGTTCGTCCGCATATTGAATAGTCTTTGTTGAACTTCTATGACGAATGATCACATAATAATTTTGTAATCGTGGGTTTATCTAAAGCAATTCAGGTGATGATCGATAAATGTTGGCAAGATTTCTTCCTTGGAGACTTTTGACCGCACTGTTGTTGACAGGCGTTGGAGCTGTCGCGATCTCCATCTCAATTCTTTACAACACAACGGTAACCACCGAGATCTCTAAACTCCAGGCGCTGGCGCAAAGCCATGGAAAACTAATTAACTCGGTGGCTCAGTATGACGCCCAATTCAACAAAGCGTTTCCCAACGGTAATTCTCGTGGCGCGACGCTGTATCAAGTTACCAATGCTCATTTTGAAAATATTGAATTTGGAAGTACCGGCGAAATTGTCATCGGCGAAATAAGAAACGGCAAAATTTATTTTCTCATCCCGTCCAGAGTTTTAGGCGCAGAAATCCCCCCCGTGGATCAAAACGCCAAGACGGCGGAACCGATGCGAAGAGCCTTGCTTGGCAGGTCCGGTTCCATGCTCGCGCCAGACTACCGGGGAAGGCAGGTGCTTGCTTGGTATGAACCCATCCCCGATTTGGATGCAGGCATTGTCGCGAAGATTAACATATCCGAAATTCGAAAACCTTTTGAAACAACAGCTTTGGTCGGTTTCCTTATCGCGATCACCATGTCGGTTCTATCGTGTGTGGTCTTCGTTGTGATCGGAGTTGCAAGTTCAGCTCGTCAGGACAAGTCAACACACACCAGGAGTCGATTGGGAAATCGGGTTACGATGCAATTAGCATTAATTGCATGCCTTACTTTTGTTGGCGCGTTCTCAGTCGCAAGTGTCGTCGGATTGGTTTTTTCAACCGAAATTGACCGTCAAAAAGGCGAGCTATTGAGTTTGAGTGAGGGTATGGCTTCATTGATTGGCGCTGTTGCTGATTTTGATTTGCTGCCGAAGGGTAGTGGCGTCAATTCCAACGCTGCAGAAGCGACGATTTCTCAAGTCAAGCGAGCAGCGAAAACAAGTCCGGGTTTCGGATTATCGGGAGAAATCGTTCTGGGAACCCTGAACGGTACGGATATTGAATTTCTCCTCCCTTCCCGATTTACAGGTGTTCCTTCTCAATCGGTTAGTTTTGAGGGTACCAAGGCCGAACCCATGAGAAGGGCCCTTTCCGGACAATCCGGCGTTATTGAAGATCTTGATTATCGTGGTGTAACTGTGGTCGCTGCCTTCCAGCCGATAAGACATTTGAAAGCTGGTCTCGTCACCAAGATGGACTTGAAGGAGATCAAGGATCCGTATTTCCTTACGGCGCTGATAATTGTCAGTCTGTCGATATTTATTATCGTACTGGGAACGCTTCTGGCTCCTCATATCGTTGAAGAAACTGGGTTATTAGCTGTCCGTCGAAACGAAACCGAAATTGCTTTATCGGAAAAAAGCAAAGACGGCGAGTCTATTCTTCATTACACATCCTTCTTATTAATTTTGTTCGCGGGATTCATTTTCCTTCTCGACTACTCTACGCCGTTGGGCGTTGCCGCCGGCATACCATATATCGCGCTCCTCATTATTGGAGCATTTTTCACAGGCGAAAAAGGTATTTATGCTCTGACCATTCTTGCCACTGTACTGGTGTTTTCCGGTTGGGTACTTGGGCCAGACGAGGGTGCAGTTTTTTGGAAGATCCTCACCAATCGTCTTTACGCGGTATTTACCATCGCGTTGGCTGCAATTATTCTTGTGCGAAACAAAAAGGCCGAAAAGTCAGTTCGCGAGAGCGAATTGCGCACCCGCACGATAATTGAAAATGCTACTGACGGAATCATTACAATTGGCGAACAGGGTCTCGTTCAGAGTTTCAGTCCGGCGGCAGAAGAAATATTTGGTTTCACTGCCAGTGAGGTCATTGGCAAAAACATTAAAATGCTCATGCCTGAACCCACGCGAAGTGAGCATGACGATTATCTCAAAAACTATTTGCAAACCGGTGAAGGTCGAGTTGTCGGTCAGAACCGGGAAGTCATTGGATTGCGTAAAGATGGCACCCAGTTCTCGTTGGACTTGGCAGTAGGGGAAGCAGTGCTCGGCGATGAACATATTTTCACCGGAATCGTTCGCGACATTACCGACCGTAAACGTGCTGAATCTGAACTACACGACGCCCGCGATGCTGCGGAAGAAGCAACCAAAGCCAAGGCCAACTTTCTGTCCGCCATGAGCCACGAAATCCGCACACCCATGAACGGTGTTGTGGGTATGATCGATTTGCTGCGGGAAAGCACCCTGGATGCGGACCAGTTGCAAATGGTTGATACGGTCAAGAGTTCCGCCTATTCACTGCTGACCATCATTAACGACATACTGGATTTCTCGAAGATCGAGGCTGGCAAGCTGGACCTGGAAGAAATTCCAATCTCCATCGCCGATGCGGTTGAAGGCGTTGGCGAGGCCCTGGCCGTCACCGCCCGGAACAAGAACATACGTCTGTGTGTCTACGTTGATCCCGATATTCCCGATGGTCTGATCGGCGATCAGGTCCGGCTGAGGCAAATCATTTTCAATCTGGGTGGCAACGCCATCAAATTCACCGAGCAAGGCAAGGTGCTGATCCGTGCCGACAGAATGCCTGGCGATGATGATGACCAGGTCATGGTTCGTTTGCAGGTGATCGACGATGGCATTGGTATTCCAGAGGCAGCACAAAAGACCCTGTTCCAGGCGTTCTCGCAAGTCGATGCGTCAACAACGCGCCGGTTTGGAGGCACAGGCCTTGGCCTTTCTATCTGCCAGCGCCTTGTTGAACTCATGGGCGGAGAGATCGGCGTGAACAGTGTTGAGGGTGAAGGCTCCACATTTCATGTGACAGTCACACTTCCTGTTGCGATGGAACATAGCCTAAAAAGTGACCGCGAAGACCTTCAAGGTTTGAAGGTTCTATCGGCATTCGGTGATCCGGAGCTTCGTGATTTGATGCCACGATACCTTGAACATTGGGGAGCCAAAACAGAAATCACTGAACAGCTGACTGATGTAAAGAAATTGGCGCTGAAGGCGGTGGACGAGAGCGACCCCTTTGATGTCATTGTATTGGGGTCCAGTTGGCCAATAGACGAACAGATTTCTTTGGTCGAAGACCTTAGTTCATTGGGGGCAATCCCTGCCCGGTTCGTCCTCGCATGTCAGAAACGAAGCAGGAAGGAACGCAAAGTACTTGGCAACACGGTCTATCTGGATGCTGATCCCATGCAAAGGGGCACCTTCATTCGTGCCGTTGCTGTTGCAGCAGGTCGGGCCAGTCCTGATGTCGTCTATGAAGATAGTGACATCGACAGGGACCCAGGCAAGGCCCCGACCGTGGAAGCAGCGGAAGCCATGGGTCAGCTCATTCTTCTGGCCGAGGATAACCTCACAAACCAGAACGTCATCAAACGCCAGCTTGCTGTTCTTGGCTACGCCGTAGAGATTGCCAATGACGGTGTTGAGGCTTTGGCGTTCATGAAAAAACGTTCATACGCCCTCCTGCTCAGCGACTGTCACATGCCGAACATGGATGGATTTGAGCTTACGAAAGCCATTCGAAAAGAAGAATCAGGGTCACCCGAACATTTTCCAGTCATCGCCGTCACGGCAAGTGTCATGAAAGAGGAGACCGACAATTGTTTTGCTTCCGGTATGGATGATTTCCTGGCAAAGCCACTTGAGATGGACAAGCTGCGGGCAAAGTTGCGTAAATGGATGCCGGTCGCCGAGATCACTGACATTGCTCTGGAGCCAGACCCGGTCGTTGAACAAGATTCGGCACCGGAACCCCGGGATGATGCGATAAGTGAAATTGGTCCCATCGATCCCAGTGCGCTCAAGAGCGTCTTCGGCGATGACGAGGAGACCTTTCGAGAAATTCTGAAGGACTTCGTCGGGCCTTCTATGGCGAATGCCAAAGACATCGAAACTGCCTTCGAAAACAGATCCGCGTCAGATGTCGCTGCGGGTGCCCACAAGCTAAAATCGTCGTCGCGCTCAGTCGGGGCTACGGAACTCGCCGACATTTGCAACGGGCTTGAAACCGCAGGCAAGAATGACGACTGGAACACGATAAATGAACTCGTCCCACGATTGCCCGGAGTTATGCAGAAAATTGGCGACTATATCGAAAATCTTTGACCACTGAAAGTTCCAGAACGTCCGCTTAGGGTCAAGAGCGAACCAATATGTAGTCTCTGAACCATGACCGCTTTGCTCCGGCAAGCAGACTATCCATCTTGAATTGGTATGGGCTGGATTTCCGTACTGTGAACTTTCAGCAATTTGAAACGTCATTGGATGATCGCAAAAGATCATCGTCTCGGTAGACATAAAGCATTTCATGCACAATCATTTCCATTGCACCATTTAATCGGGACCAAACACTACGATATGATTCAAGATAAACCAGTACATAAATTTCATTTGGTGCGGTGGAAATCTGCCTGCATCAGGAACTGTCACCTACGCAACAGCCGGAACAACTCAAATGGAACTTGATTTACAAGGCAAGACTGTCCTGATTACAGGAGGATCAAAGGGAATTGGTAAAGGCATCGCACTTTCCATGGCCGCCGAAGGGTGCAACCTGCACCTGGTCTCGCGGACGAAGGAAGACCTGGATCAGCTGGCGCAAGAGATCACAAATGATCTTGAAGTCTCAGTCCAGGTGCATGCCAGGGACCTGAGTAATAGTGATGATGTCGCAGGACTGATTTCAGATATCGGTGCCCCTGATATTCTGGTCAATAACGCCGGGGCTATCCCTGGTGGAACGATAGAGACAGTAGATGAAGCCCGCTGGCGCGAAGCGTGGGACCTCAAGGTATTTGGTTATATTAACATGTGTCGGGCCTTCTATGCTGCCATGAAGGAGCGCGGCCACGGCGTCATTATCAACGTGACCGGACTGGCGGGCGATCGAACCGATGCTGACTATATAGCTGGAACCACAGGCAATGCCGGTCTCAACGCTTTTACCCGGGCGCTTGGCAGCCGTAGCCTTGGTGACGGTATCCGCGTACTTTCGGTCAGTCCCGGTGCGGTGGCAACCGAACGCCTTGTCGGGCTTATGCGCAGCCGTGCCGAAGCCGAACTGGGGGACGGAGAAAAATGGCAGAGCTTTCTTTCGAAGCTGCCTCTGGGGCGGGCGGCAGCAGTGGAGGAAATTGCGTCGGTTGTCACCTTCATGGCGTCCGATCGGGCCAGTTACATAAGTGGCACGGTTGTGACAATCGATGGTGGTCACGGCGCGAACAATGGCAGCTTTACCTGATCAGTAAATCCGGACAGTCCCCCTGAACGACAACTAAAAAAGAGGGTGAAAATGGTTGAGACATCTGAAATCACCTGGCGGCCCAGCAAGCCCCATATCGACGCCAGTCAGCTTACCGGCTTCATCCGCGAGATGGGGGCTGATGACTATCATGACCTCGGCGGCAAAGCAGAATCAAACCCGGCCTGGTTCTGGGATGGCCTGCTGAAATATCTGGATATCGGTTTTTACCAACCCTACGAAGATGTAATGGATGTCAGCCGTGGCAAGGCCTGGACCAACTGGTGTGTCGGCGGCACAACAAATGCCTACCTGAATTGCATCGAAAAACATTCTGACACATCGGTGTGGGAAGATGTCTTTATCGAATGGCAAGGCGAAGACGAACGGGTCCGCACGCTGACATATCAGGCGTTTGATATCGAGGTAAACCGCCTGGCGGGCGCCCTGAAAGAACTTGGTGTCAAGCCTGGCGATGTTGTTGCACTCTACTTGCCAATGATAGTCGAGGTTTACGTCGCCTTTTTTGCCTGTGCCAAAATCGGTGCGATCAGCATGCCTTTGTTCTCCGGTTTTGGCCCTGGCCCGATTGCCTCCCGCCTGAATGACTCCGGTGCGCGGGTCATCATTGCCGCCGATGGCACCTGGCGGCGACGCAAGGCTGAACCCATGAAGCCGATCCTGGATGACGCCTGCATCGACGCGCCTGCTGTTGAAGCAATCATTGTCGTTGGCCACATGATGGAGAATGTCAACGTGGCCATGATGGAAGGTCGCGATCACTGGTGGCACGACCTGACGGTCGGTCAGACAGGTTTTGTTGATACCGTTGAATTACCCGCCGAGGCTCCTTTGTCTCTGGCCTTCACCTCGGGCACTACAGGCAAGCCCAAAGGCATTGTCCAGACTCATATCGGTTTTGTCACAAAGATTGCCCTTGATCTGAATTTAATGACTGATTTCACCGGGCAAGACAGCTTTTTCTGGTTGAGTGATTTCGGCTGGATGGTGGGTGCCATGAGTGCCGTCGTCCCTAGTTTCGCAGGTGGACGTCTGATCGTCGCCGAAGGGGCCCCGGATCATCCCCGGTCGGATCGCTTCTGGCATCTGATCGAAAAATACAAAATCAGCCACTTTGGCATTGCGCCGACCGCGATCCGGGGGGCCATGGCCCTGGGGTGTGAGCTGGTGGAAAATCACGATCTTTCGTCTCTCAAAGCCATTATCACAGCAGGAGAACCTGCCACCCCGGACACCTGGAAATGGATGTTTGAAGTCGTTGGCAAAAGCAAAATTCCCATTATCAACCTTTCGGGGGGCACAGAGATTGGCTGCTCTATCGTCACAGGAACGACGATCCTGCCGCTCAAACCCTGCGCCTTCAATGGCCCCTCCCTCGGATCAGGTGCTGCGGTCTTTGATCCTGATGGCGAGCCGATCATAGCCGGACGGGTTGGCGAACTGGTCCTGACCCAACCCTCTATTGGTCTGACGAAAAGTTTCTGGGGTAAAGGTGGAGATGAACGCTACCTGGAGACCTACTGGAATGACTATCCCGATACCTGGCGGCACGGTGATTTCGCGATGATTGATGAGGACGGCTACTGGTATCTGCTTGGACGCTCTGATGACACAATCAAGGTCGGCGGCAAGCGCACGGGACCAGCGGAAATCGAAGCCATTATTATGTCGACCGGAGAGGCAAGAGAAGTCGCCGTCGTCGGCTTGCCTGATGAAAGGTCCGGAGAGGCCATCTGTGTCATTGCTATTCCGGCAATTTCAACTGACCCGTTGGTTTTGAAGGGTCGTCTGTCTCAGGCCGTGGTCAGCAAAATGGGTCGTGCCTACCGCCCGGCGCATGTCCATCTGGTGTCTGATTTGCCGCGCACCCGCTCCATGAAGATTATGCGTCGGTTGATCCGTTCGGTTTTGCTCGACCTGCCACCCGGAGACCTCTCGTCACTCGCCAATCCCGAGGCTTTGGATCTCCTCGGGGAGATCAAGTTGTAGGCGTTGAGGCCCACGTCACATACCATGCACGTTACCATGTCGGATTGTTGCCATTTTACACTGAGTTGCTGAAAAAATTGATACGCAATGTATATCGATTCGTTGCGAATGATGAATTTCTGACACTGAACAGGTCCGCTTGACGCGAGAAGGCGGACAGACATTCTTATACATTTGGCCTACTGCAAATAACCAGGAACGGACAAAGAAGTGTCGCGTGCAACTTCTCACATGTCGGCACTCTGTGTTACTCGCCAGATACAATTTACACTTTATGGACACCTATCGAATTGGAATTGAAATAATCTCGTTACAGTATTGACCTAGTTTCTCGTCAGCGCGAAGCTGATTGATCCCAGCGACAAAGGCGATGAAACCGTCCACCTCGAACTCGAAATGCCTGGTGTTTATAAAGTGCCCAAACTTCCACCTGTCTCGGCTCTCAAATTCATCTCAACGACCATAGGTTTTGTGGTCGCCGCTGTTGTGGCAATTCACACACTTTCTGAGTCTACGGAGTATACTCACGCCCGTTGCCGATCAAATGTGGACCTTGCCGCCCAACATCTTGAAAGAGTTACGCAGCAGTCTGTCCGTGTTGTGAAAGGAGTTGCCGCCTGGTTGGCGGTGAACCCCCAGGTTGTTTTTAGGTCGAACCGGAGTTTGCTGGCACTTTCTCCGGTTATGAACATTGATCAGCAAGATACTTATGCTATCGCAATAATCGAAGGAGACGGGAAGGCTTGGCTTTTGGATGAAAAGTATGCTGGCGTCTCATTTGATGTTTCTAAACGCCCATACTTCAAAATCGCGCAATCGATGGAAGTGGGGGGAATTGCCTACGGCCCACGCACGAAAAATACAAATACCGGCAAAGACACAATCGCAATTTTTCACAAGGTGCTGTTCAACAATAGCCCGGTCGTCATTTCCACGGCATTTTCGGTGGATCAGGTCAAATTGTTCCTGATCAACGCCGTAGGTGATAGCAATTCATCCCTGCGGTTATTCAATGAAAACCGTTTGGAAATTTTCGCGTCGATCGACCAAAAGCTTGCTGATGACACAAAATCCATTGGTAAAAGACATTTGTCCAAGCCAAGTGACAGCAAAAGTAGAAGCGCCGGATTACTTCCTTCATTGGCGATTATTAGTTGCTTGCAATTCGTCGAAAATAGCCCCTTCGAGTTGGTCGCGACAGTAGATCCCTACGAAACATTCAGAAATTCCATTCCCTTGATCCTCGCTATTGTTGCGTTGACCATATTTGCGACCACAACAAATACGTTGTCTTACCGAAAAACGGGCCGCCTGGTGTCAGAACTTCGCGATGAGCATCAGGAACTGATAGAGGCTCAGGGAGCTCTGGGAGCACATGAACGTCGCTTCAGGCGATTATTTGAAAATAGTGAAATATCCATTTGGAATGAAGATTTATCAGAGGTCTATGTCGCTCTGAAAGCTCTACGCGAGGAAGGGGTCACCGATCTTCGAGCATTCCTCGCAGACAATGAAGAAGTTGCGTTGGATATCGCAACCAAAGTTAAAGTCATTCAGGTTAATGATGCAACATTGAGGCTATTTGGAGCGGATACGGAGAGCGATTTTCTTAGTCGAATCGACACGACATTCGGACCAGGAGCAATTGAAGTATTCAAAAACCAGCTTTGTTCAATATGGGAGAAAAAAAAGGCGTTTAGGTCTGAGGCAATATTCAAACGTTTCGATGGGGAGCAGATTAATGCCACTATTTCATTTGGAATACCTAATACTAAAGAAGGCTTTTCAAGTATTCCTGTCACCATTATCGACGCGACAGAAAGTAGGCGTCTTGAAGAACAACTCCGCCAATCCCAGCGCATGGAAGCTGTCGGTCAGTTGACGGGAGGTATTGCCCACGACTTCAATAACCTGCTGGCGGTGGTGATCGGTCATGCAGAATTGCTTCAACGCAAGATTGGCGCGGACCATGGAGGTCAGCACCATACAAGTGCTATCAAGCAGGCCGTTGAGCGTGGATCATCTCTGACAGCGCGACTACTGGCATTCTCCCGCAAACAACCGCTGTCACCAGTTGCTTCTGACGTATCCAGACTGATCTTCAGTCTTGAAGACATGCTTCAGCGTACCTTGGGTGAAACCATTGCCGTAAACATCGCCAACGCACCTGACCTCTGGCCGGCATTGGTTGACCCCCACCAACTGGAAGATGCACTTCTCAATCTTGCAATCAATGCGCGGGATGCAATGCCGACGGGTGGAACCCTGATAATTGAGGCCTCCAATGTTAACCTGGATAAAAATTTCGCAGCGCAATACGAAGAGGTGACCCCCGGAGACTACATAAAGATCGTCGTAACCGATTCCGGTGGCGGAATGTCTTCTGAAGATCTGGAAAAGGTCTTCGAGCCATTTTTCACAACCAAGGAATTTGGCAAGGGCAGCGGCCTTGGCTTGAGTATGGTCTACGGTTTTATCAAGCAATCCGGTGGGCATATTTCATTAGACAGTGAAGTAGATCATGGAACCACGATCAAACTCTATCTGCCGCGGTCTCTGGAAGGCAATTTCGAAGAAGCCCTGGAAGGAGAGGGAAAGACGCACGCAAGAGGTTCTGAACATATTCTTGTCGTGGAGGATGATAAGATGGTTCGTGAAATCCCGGTAAACATATTACGCGAACAAGGCTATGAAGTAGTTGAAGCCGGGAGCGGCGACGAGGCGATCAATATTCTTGAGGGTGGGGCATCATTTGATCTGCTGTTCACCGATGTTGTTCTTCCAGGTGGAATGAACGGGGCAGACGTTGCCAAAGAAGCAACCAGGTTACAACCGGACATCAAGGTTATATACACCACCGGATACGCTGAAAATGCCGTCGTTCACAACGGTAAACTTGATGCAGGTGTGACTCTCGTCAACAAGCCATATCATCGAGATGAGTTGCTTCAGACTATCAGGGAAACTCTTGACGAAAAAGACCGTTGAGCCTGCCAGTTTGATCCAGGAAATGACCGTTGTGGCTCATCTCCGGACGTTTTGCAGTTCCTGAAATTAGTCGGCTAGCCACCTCATAGCGGGCCAATTTCGACATGCCTGGTTCGATAGCCGGGGCCCCAAGCGTAGAACTTGTTGCCCGATTTCCGAACGAGCTATGCACCCACAAGTAGGTATTGCCTCCAATTCATTTCCCCAACAACATCCAAAATGTGAAGAATGATGAGCTTGGCGTTAAAGGCACCACCAGACCAGGGTTCTGAACGCATGTATTGACACTATTAATGGGCGACGAGTGTTGATTAAAGAGTAGGGGATACAATAACGCAGTGCCGGGTGTCATCTGAATGAATCCAGATCACGGTTTCTCATATTAAAGGCTGGACGCCAACTGCATTGTTGGTTATATACCCCTCAGATTTACCGTGTATTTCCAATTTTACGGCTGAATTATGCGGTAAGCCGTGCACCCTAAAACCGTGCATTTATCGTGCTTGGTGAAAACGAGAGTTTTTGGGTAACCAGAAAAACTTCATTAATATATTAAGTAATTGTAGTTTTGACACTTTGGCGGAGTAGCTCAGCTGGTTAGAGCAGCGGAATCATAATCCGCGTGTCGGGAGTTCAAGTCTCTCCTCCGCTACCAACACAAGCCCCCGTACGGTGAAAACCGGCGGGGGTTTTTGGTTCTGGAAAAACACGGGCGTTGAAAATCCTCGTGTCGGTGGTTCAAATCTGCCCCCGGGCACCATTATTTCCAAAAATCCTCAGCAGAGACGCTGGTGCTTTTTTGTGTCTGAAGGGCTGCTTTGTAGAGTTCTTCCATAAACTTTTAAAGACATGCCTCGCATCAGTTTAGAAGAGGCCCCTGTTGTCAGCTCTTTGTTCGCACTGGGTTTTGCAAAGTATCGTTGGCAGTCATTGGTCGCATGGTGAAGGCGAGCGCGTCAGATGACGGGTTGCCATCAACTTCTGAAGATATGGCATCGGTTGGCGCTCTATTTGTCAGTGGTACGTTTCTTTATTTCGCCAATAGATTGCTCTACTGAATTCCTTATAGATCCGAAAGTCTTTCCAGCTGAAAAGGCGAATTTGGAAGTGGTTTTTCCCACAGTTGTCGAAGTGTCACTAACTGTTTCGGAGACAATTGAAGATGCATTTTTGACTCTCTCGCCAGCATTGGTGAGTGATGACCCAATAGTATTGAGATGTCGCGGAATAGAAAGGGGAGCTTCATACTCGAAAGATTGTTTGATTTTCTCAATCGCCATAACCTCTCGCTCATCGATCTTGCCGTCGGCTGCGGCAATCTCATTCAA
>Ga0233448_1000193_pt1 | contig 73890 bp, 69 predicted proteins | sample SI_124_October20_2_FD_183015 | JGI IMG/M metagenome (GOLD analysis project Ga0233448, IMG submission 183015) | Seawater microbial communities from Saanich Inlet, British Columbia, Canada - SI_124_October2016_150_MG | ecosystem: Environmental > Aquatic > Marine > Inlet | place: Canada: British... | reverse complement strand
CATGGGCATGCTCTGACCTTTCTGGAGTATGGGCTGTCAGAAAAAATCGGGTTTGTAATGCTGACGGGCGAGATCGGTATCGGCAAAACTACACTCATAAGGTATATGCTGAACCAGGTTGAAGCAGGCATGGATGTGGCAGTTATCTTTAATACCAATATTAGGTCCAATAGGGGGAGAGTATGTTAAAAGTTGCGATGGCTGTGAGTGATGATATTGATGTGGAAGTTGCAGTGGCAAACGTACTGAGTGAGTGCAGCGATCAGATGGATGGAAAATTGCCTCAGGTCGGTATTCTGTTTACTTCCTGTATGGATGCAGACTTTAAGGCGATGCTTGCACGAATAACAGCACATTATCCGGATATGGAGCTGATAGGGTGTACGACAAGTGGAGAGGTTACGTCAACGCAGGGTTTTTCTGAAGATTCTGTTGCACTGTTACTTTTGTCCTCTGATACGGTTCATTTTGCCACCTCAGTCGCACGGGATATTTCGAAAACTCCGGAGATCTCAATACAGAAAGCATTTGAAGAGTGTAAAGCAAAACTTGCAAGTGATCCTGTGTGTGCCATTGTTCTGCCGGATGGACTTACTATTGGCAGCATACCGCTGGACAGACTTCTTTGTTCAGTCATGGGAGAGTCTTTCCCCGTATTTGGTGGTTTAGCTGCAGATCAATTTAATTTAGTCCAGACATTTCAATTTTGTGGTGGTGAAGCCTATTCTGATGCAATGCCTGTTCTGTTGTTTGGAGGCGATTTGACTATATCTGCAGGCGTGTTCCCCGGGCCCGTACCTTTCGGTCCTTTTCATGAAATTGACAGCTCCGAATCAAATATAATTCATTCAATTGATGGGAAAACTGTCAAGGAATTCTACATAGAAGAGTTTGGCGAGCTTAATGCTGCCTATTCAAACTTTCCCCTTGCCGTATATCCGGAACATGATGATAATTATTTTTTGAGAAGTCCTTTTCAAGTTGATGAAGATACGGGCAGCATGGCATTTCTCGGAACATTTCCTGAAAAATTTCGTGTGCGGCTGAGCCAGGCCCTGCGTGAAGATATTCGTCGTTCGGCGGAGAAGGCAAATAAAAAACTATTGTCCGACCTGAGAGAACAGGCACCTGAATTAATCCTGATTTTTCCCTGTACCTCCAGGAGGCATGTACTGGGTTCGGAAACTGATAAAGACTTCGCTCTTTTGAGGTCTTCCGCCAAACATGTACCGTTTTTTGGTTTTTACTGCTACGGTGAGATCGGGCCGTTTTCTGTTGGTCTCCCTACCCTATTCCATAACGAAACTGTGACATCCGTTGCATTAAGCTCAAAAGCCCATAAAATAGATGATAAAAAAACCTTCTGAAGATATTTCTGATAGACTGGCAGAGGTGGAAAGAGAGAATGCCTACCTTCGCCGTAAGCTTAAACGTATGAAGGCTCAACAATGGCGGCAGGAAAAAATTGATGAAATGAATCGTTATCAGGCTAAGCGTGCCAATAGCCGGCTGGAAGAAGCACATGCCATTGCCGACCAGGCCAATAAAGCCAAGACCGAATTCCTTGCAAACATGAGTCATGAAATTCGCACGCCCCTGAACATTGTGCTTGGAATGGGAGAGTTGCTTTCAGAAACAGCCCTTAACTCCGTACAAAAACAATATCTTCATAGTTTACGACTATCCGGGAAACATCTACTTGAACTGATCAACAACATTCTTGACTTCTCACGCATAGAATCCGGATCTGTAGATGTGGAATTTGAACCCTTTAACCTGGGTGTTCTGCTAAAGAGTGTAGATTCAATGACTTCCCATCTTTCTAAGAGAAAAAACATAGACTGCCAGCTTGTGCTGGAACCCAATATTTCTCATAGCAGAATTGGAGATGTCGGTAAGATCAAACAGTCTCTGCTTAATTTACTTGATAATGCGATTAAGTTTACGAATAACGGGGGCAGCGTTTTATTGCATGTGTATGAAACAGAAAATAACGACATAAAAGATTCAGTAATGTTTGAAGTCAGTGATACCGGCATAGGCATTCCTGAAGAACAACAGGCAATTATTTTTGAACGTTTTGCGCAGGTTGAGGACAGCCACCTGAAAAATAAAGGTGGTGTTGGTCTGGGACTTGCTATTACCAAACGTTTAGTAACTGCCATGGGTGGGGAAATTGATTTTAAAACCAGTAAAAGATGGGGGAGTGTTTTCAGACTTTGCCTGCCATTACCGCCTGTAACTATGGCTGCCGAGGAGGAGGATAATAACGGCTCTTTAACAATTGTTCCCGAAAGGATGCAGCAACTGAATATATTAGTAGTGGATGATGTTTCGCTCAATATCGAGATGATAGCCAGTTTTCTTAAAGAATATCCCGTAACAATTGATCGTGCAGAAAACGGGCTGTTGGCTGTTGAGTTGTTCAAAAAAAATAAATATGACCTTGTTCTAATGGATATCCGAATGCCGATTATGGATGGTTCGACGGCAATGCAGAAGATAAGAAAAATTGAGCGATTTGTGGATTCCACGGTCACTCGAATTGTCGCCATGACAGCGCATGCATTCAGAGAACAACGCGGCATTTTTCTGGATTCTGGTTTTGATGAAGTCCTTACTAAACCTTTTTCCAAAAGTGAATTATTAAATGTTTTAATTTCTAAAGCAAACATGGCTGCACAGTTTTCTGAAAATCCGGTTCAAGAAAATAATGTTATTTATATAACTTTAAAATCAGAGCCTAAGCTGAGTCTGCATCCTGAATTGGAGTGGCTTTTGCCCGAACTGGTGCAATTGCTTAGTGATGAGGCAGCTAATATTCATAAGGCTCTTGAGCAAAAGGATTTTGACTTGCTTGCCAAGAGCTGCCACACTGCAAAAGGAGTAGCAGGGATGTACTGTTTTAGAAGGGCATTTAATCTTATTGAGGACATCGAAAAAAATGCAGTGAATTGCAGCGCAGAGGCGACTGAGGTTCTGAGTAGTCTTCTGTCACGACATATAAATCAAATCCGGAAGGAAACAGGAAAGTAGACAGGACGGTTTTTAATTCTTCTGAGCTGTTTCCGCATGATAAATTATTAGACTTTGTTCCCAATAAGCAGGGGTAGAAAATGTATACTGACTTTTTTGGATTTAAAGCAAAACCGTTCAGCCTGGTTCCCAATCCCAATTACCTGTATTTGATTACCAAACATGGGCATGCGCTGACCTTTCTGGAGTATGGGCTGACGGAAAAAATCGGGTTTGTAATGCTGACGGGCGAGATCGGTATCGGCAAAACTACACTCATAAGGTATATGCTGAACCAGGTTGAATCAGACATGGATGTGACAGTTATTTTTAATACCAATATTAGGTCCCATGATTTGATCAACCTGATCCTGAGCGAATTTGAGATTGAATATAATAACATTATGGGGTCAGGCTTGCCTTATTGTACTTATTTGGTTTTTGATTCGCTGCATTTTCTCCTGCATCGGCGGTTTCTTTGCCACCTGGTCACGTATCGCCTTGACCTGCCGGCTCATGCATGGCATGCCCCGGTTAAAGTATACTGCAAAATCGGACAGCAGATAATGGCAATGGTCCAAGCCGATCATTGCCGTCATCGCCCTTGCCTCGGCCAAATGCCGTGAGCGGCTGGCACTTGTCATTTCCCCTGGTGAAACCTGGTAAACCAGGGCCCCAGCATCCACCACCTGCTCAATTGTAATCTCTGCCGGAATCTCTTCTCTGTTCTCCTTGAGTACCTCTTTGACAAAGATTTCATTGCCGAGTATTCGCCCTTCACTGCTGCCATGGCGGAGTTGCTCCATGAGTTCTTCCTCCGCAGCCTGCCCCATAAAATACAGATAAGCGACCCGGGCACCGGACAGCGTCTTTCCGAAATACCCCAGGCTCCGATCAACGAATAACCAGGAAGGGGCCTGAACATGACCGGCATACGCCGCATGACTGCTGAAACGGTAATTCACAGGATCGATGACGATTTCAGCACGTACCGGATTAAGATGAATATAGCGGATCAGCTCTGACAGGTAGGCATCCTTATCCACGAGGATTGCCTTGTAACGTCCCTGGAACAGGTGCCCGACCCGGTCATGCTTCTTATTAAACCATTGTGTATATCGCTGGGATAGATTTTGCATCAATTTTGAAAGTGGCCTGTCCTTGACCTGCAGCGCCATGTGAACATGATTTTTCATCCAGCAGTACGCATGCAGTTTGAGCGAGTGCTGCTCCAGCCCTTCGGCTAGGATCGTTTCAAAATACCGGTACTCTTCATCTCTGTAAAAAATATCCTGTTTTGCATTTCCCCTGAGCATTACATGATAAATTGCTCCGGGATAATGGATGCGGCGCTTTCTTGGCATAATTACCTACAGCATATTTAAATTAACAATATAATAACTACAATAAGGCAAGCCTGACCCCTAGTATTGCATAGAGCTTATTTCTTGAATTCATCCAGAGTAACAAAATCACCGTTTAATTTTTTTGCCTCATCCATTGCCTGAAGTGTTTCACCCTTTGGAATTTTTACTTCAAATGGGAGCCCTTTATTACAAACAATCAAGCTGTTAAATATATTAACCGCTTGTGAATACGATAAACCCAGATATTTTAGTATCTCTTTCGCCTGGGTATAATTATTTTGATCAAGCCTTATGGTAGTTTGAGTTTTCATTATTATATCTCCTCAAATAAAAATTTAATACATGAATTATATATCCCAAATGGGATATATAATCAAGTTAATTATTGGTGGGAGGTAGAAAATTAGAATTCTTTTTCGTTATTCGTAACAGTTGAAGAAGCGTCAGCATCCTTTAACATGGAAAATAGACATTTTCACTCACATGTGTAATAAATAGAAAATCATAGAAGAACATGAATATTGAGTTGCTTTTGCAAGATAAATTTTTAGACTTTGTTCTCAATAAGCAGGGGTAGAAAATGTATACTGACTTTTTTGGATTTAATGCAAAACCTTTCAGCCTGGTTCCCAATCCCAATTACCTGTATTTGAGTACCAAACATGGGCATGCTCTGACCTTTCTGGAGTATGGGCTGTCAGAAAAAATCGGGTTTGTAATGCTGACGGGCGAGATCGGTATCGGCAAAACTACACTCATAAGGTATATGCTGAACCAGGTTGAAGCAGACATGGATGTGGCAGTTATCTTTAATACCAATATTAGGTCCCATGATTTGATCAACCTGATCCTGAGCGAATTTGAGATTGAATATAATGATGGCATCAGCAAGGCAAAAGCCCTGGAAGTCCTGTATGATTTTCTGGTTCAAAAATATGCAGCTAAAAGAAAAGTGCTGTTAATCATTGATGAGGCCCAGAATCTGTCTGATGAAGTCCTTGAAGAAATACGGATGCTTTCAAACCTTCAGACAGACGAAGAAATGCTTTTACAGATCATGATTGTGGGGCAGCCGAATTTAAGGGAAAAGATCCAGAATCCCAGGCTTGAGCAGTTTGCCCAGCGGATATCAGTGAGTTACCATCTTTCTGCCATGACCAAAGAAGAGACGGGCGCTTATATTGCCCACCGCCTTAAAAAGGCCGGCGGCAGTCCCGGGATTTTTTCCTTGAATTTTATTGAAAAAATATTTGAAATATCCGGTGGCATACCCCGGACCATCAATCTGCTTTGCGATGCAGCCCTTCTTTACGGATATGCAGATGGTACAAAAAAGATCGGCCTTGATATACTCGAACAGGTGATTGAAGACAAGAGCGGTATGGGTGTGATTACAAAACAAAAATTGAAGGATAAGCCCCAGGGTCCTGTCAAAGATGATGTTTTGAAAATTATGAAAAATAAAATGATGATTATGGAACGTCGCATTGATCATTTGTCTAAAACCCTGGGATCGCGGATCAGTGATATTGAAACCCTGGCTGAAACCTGCAGGGATGAACTGGTTTTAAATCTTGTCAATCTCTTTAAATCTGAGAGAAAACAAAGAACCCAGCTTGAGTCCAAGTATGGCGAGCTTAAAGGGAAATATGATCTTGTAGTACGTTTAAAAAAAAATCAATGAAATATGTAACAACGGGGTCAGACTTAAGTCTGATACGGCAAGCCTTCCTTGACAGCCTTTCTTTGCAGTTCTATGAGGCCTCTTTCAGAAATCCTTATATTCAGCCTCTTGTCCTTTCTTAAAGTATTGCGAGCGTACTCAGTCAACTCTTTTTTTCTTTTTGAAAGGTCAGCGACAGGAACCCATTCGCCCTTTTCGAAGCTATCCAATATTTCCTTCTCTTCTTTTGTCAGTTTAATCTTCATGTTGTAAAATTATCGCAACGTGTGCAGTTCGGCAACATGTTTATGGGTAAATTACCAATATTGCAAGATCTGGCATTATTGGTAATTTGAGAAATTTTTTAATTGGCTTTCCTCCGGGCAAAGAATTATGGATTGTGTTTGTAATTAAAATTTGTTAGTTTTCTTAGCTTGAAATGAGTATCTTAAAACTTTAACTGTCTTGTCTGTTATTTGTAATTTATGAAATTATTTATATTTTTGCTTTTTTCGATTTTGTTCTGGCAGGAAACTTTTGCCGGAGATATTCTTTTTTTAGATATTAATAATGCAATTCCTGAGATACAGGTTGTGCAAGAATATCTGGAGAAAGAAAAAGAACAGGGTAAAGGGCCTGAAGCCCAATCTGAATCCAAACTGGTTATTGTTCCTTCAATGCAGACATACAGCATGGAGAAACGCAAAAGAATCCAGGAATTAACAGTTCTAATGAATAAGATGAAGGATAAAAATATTTTACAACCTGGTGGGGACTTTTCCAGAAAGATTTTTAATCTTGGTAAAGTGATTCGCTGGCACAAAACAGGTGACCCGGATAAGGATTATAGTTTAAATGATTTTTTGCCGGAATTAAAAGAGGTTTTAAGCAATAATTCATATAATTTTGACAGGGTAATTATTTCTGGCCATCATGGATCTAATTATGGGAGTCTGAATGCGGTCTTAGGCGGTGAATTCTTTAATGGGCTCACTGTTGATTCTTTGAAAAAACTACTCAACAATTCACCTGCCACAAAAAATGTAAATTCCCTTATTCTGCTTGGGTGCAAAACAGCAATTAATAAATTAATGGAGCGGGACGGGGTGGCCTGGGCTGCAGTATTACCAAATTCATTTTTTCAATTTGGATTCAATGAAACCTCACCTGTTAAGACAGATGAATTAAATCTAGCTATTTTAAGAGAACTGCTTGAAATACAAACTTTAATTTATATGTTTAAGAATGATCAAGATTCAGGAATAACCCCTGACAAAATTCTTAAGCAGATCATGAAGATCAAAAGGGGCAACCGGTATTTAGGATTTCGATTAAATAATAAATATTATCAATACCCGAAACATTTTGTAGAGTAGGCAGTTATTTCTCCTTATTCATTGGTGACAGGTTCGCCCGGGAAGGAAAAAAAATCGGATAAGAACAGGGATTTGGATCCAATAAAATAATTAAACACAGCTGTTTAGATTTAATCTTTTTTTCTTAAAAAACTATCCAGGGCCTCAATAACAATATTGGCCAATGCAGTTTGTTTCTCATCTGCAAGTTTTTGAACTCTTTCTGCCATGACACAAGGAATTTCTATGGTGATACTCTGAGTCGGGTCTTTGCATTCATTCATGATGTTTTCTTTGGCCATTTTTTTCAACCTCTTTAAGAAGTTTAATATATTTCATCTGCAATCTTACATTAAGATCACTATATGGATTTAATGGTTTTTTCTTTATTAATTTTTTCTATGCTTATTATTGCATGTTTTTTTACATTTGAGATATGTTTCTTTAAAATCCCGGTTGCACCACTAAGATTGGAATCAGCAATATACTCATATAATTTTATGTGTTCTGAATCCACAGTGTCCATGGGTGTCACAAAAAGAACATTGCCCCTGTATTTTAAATATAAAAGATCAAAAAGTGATTTCAGGGTATTAATTTGTATGGTGCATCCTGAAAGTGTTGCAAGTATAAGATGAAATTCCATGTCCTTTAACAGGCGTTCTTTTAAATAAATATCTCTCACAGCATCAAGATGATTGTCCAGAGCTTTTTTCAGTGTCTTCAAACCCTTATTATCAATTCTTTCTATTGCTTTTGGCAAGAGTGAGATTTCAATTAATTCTCTGAATTCATAAATTTCTATAATTTCTTTTAAACTGATATTTTCAGTATAATAGCCACGATTGGATTCATGCCTGACAAGGCCTTGATATTCAAGCCTTTTTAAGGCCTGGATTACCGGTGTTGTGCTCATTTTAAGTCGCTTTGCAAGATCACCGTATGAGACTTTTTGTCCCGGTATAATTTCATTTAAAAAAAACATCCGGCGAATACCCATATAAGCTTCCTGGGTAAAATCATCTTTGGTCTTTTTATTGTTTATTATTTTTTTTCCCATAAGCTCAATAGATATACCAAGCCTTTTATAAAATCAATTAAAAAGGGAATATTTTTTAATCCCCATACCAACTTCTAAATGTCTGAATATCGATGATTTTATTCTTGACATAAAGACTGATAAGCGTTAAAAATAATAAATCTGATTAAATATTTGATCAGATTTATTATTTTTATTGATAAAAGTTTTTATTAAACTCAAGGAGAAAAAAATGGCCTTGTCATTTATGGAAGGAAATGAAGCGCTTGCCAGGGGAGCTATTGCTGCCGGCTGCAATTTCTTTGCCGGTTATCCCATTACACCTGCAACTACTATTTTTAATAGTATGCTGAAAATGCTGCCCCCTAAAAATGGTATATGTGTTCAGGGAGAAGATGAAATTGCATCCATGGGATATTGTATCGGTGCATCCATGGCAGGCAAAAAGGCACTTACTGCAACATCCGGCCCAGGTATCAGTCTTTACAGTGAACAAATATCATTTGCCATTGGCAGTGAAATTCCTCTGGTGATAGCAGATGTACAGCGACTTGGTCCGTCAACAGGGTCAGCAACCAGGGGTGCAGACTCTGATATTCAATTCTTGAGATGGGGCAGTACAAGCGGTGTGCCTGTAATTGTTCTTGCTCCTAAAGATGCACTTGACTGCTATGTCCTGGCAGTTCATGCTTTTAATTTTGCTGAAGAATTCAGATGCCCTGTTTTTATCGCCTCCAACAAAGAGATTGGAATGACCAGGGAAAGTTTTGATCTTGATTCTGTTAAGCTTCCACCGATCATTGAAAGAAAAATGTTTTCAGGAGATTCATATCTTCCCTTTGAAGCAGCCCAGGATGCAGCCCCACCATTTCTTCCCATTGGGGGGAAAACCCTTGTCAGACAAACATCATCAACCCATGGTCCTGATGGTTACATAACCATTGATCCTGAAGTGATTGCACAGAATCAGGAAAGACTCAGGAAAAAAATTCATAGTGCCCGAAGCAGAATTACGCTTTTTGAAGAAGATATCAAAGAGAACACAGACACCTTGATCATAAGTTATGGTATTACGGCACGTTCCGTTGAGGATGCCGCTAAAACACTTGAAAAAAAAGGCAAACCTGTATCAACGCTTACGCTTAAAACTCTATGGCCAACACCTGAAGAACTTTTGCAAAAAAAAGCTAAATTGTTCAAACGCATTGTGGTTATTGAAATGAATTTAGGCCAATATATAAATGAAATAAAACGAATCCTCTGTGATAAAAAAGTGGAGTTTTACGGGCAGATGAACGGAGTGTTAATCACACCTGCAAAAATTATGGAGGTCATTGAAAATGAATAGTTTTTTAAATAGAAACAGACCCCCTGTCTATTGTCCCGGATGCACCCATGAAAAAATTACCACGGGCCTTGATAAAGCATTGATCAATCTGGGCCTTGATGCAGACAAAACAGTTATTGTAACTGATATAGGCTGTTCAGGATTGTTTGATACTTTTTTCAATGTTCATGCACTTCATGGAGTTCACGGCCGGGCGCTTACCTATGCTTCGGGAATTAAACTTGCCAATCCTGAACTGAATGTAATTGTCACAATGGGCGATGGCGGGCTTGGTATTGGTGGTGCGCACGTATTAGCCGCCTGCAGAAGAAATCTTGACCTAACCCTGATTATTCTCAATAATTTTAATTTTGGTATGACGGGTGGACAATATTCCGCCACAACACCAACGGATGCAATAGTGGGATCTGAATTCCTTAATCAGGCTGAAATTCCTCTTGATATATGCGCTATTGCCGAAAGTGCAGGTGCAACCTATATTGACAGATGTTCCGGTCTTGACCCAGCCCTGCCGGAAAAAATTGTAAAAGCAATGGAGCATAGAGGATTTTCAATAATTGAGACCCTTGGCATGTGCACGGGTCGCTATACAAAAAGAAACAAGCTGACTCCAAAAGTTATTGATAAGATCATAAGTGATCTTCCTGAAAAGTCAGGTATCATAGAAAAAAACAAAAGACCTGAATATGGTGAACGGTACAGGGCGCTGTCAAAAGAGAGAACAAGGTTTTTCGAGGCAGTAACCATTGAAAAGCAAATTGATCTTAAAGACTATAAAAAGCAGGAAGTTGTTATCCTGGGCAGCGCAGGGATGCGGATCGTGACGGCTGGTGACATTGTCTGTTACTCAGGTCTTTGTGCAGGCATGAATGTGTCCATGAAAAATGACTATAATATTACTGTTCTAAGGGGCCAGTCCGTAAGCGAAATACTTATCTCTCCTGAAAAAATCGGTTATCCCGGTATTGAATCTCCTTCTGTTGTGTTAGCCTTAAGTGATGAAGGAGTCCAGCGACGAAATAAAATTTTTGCAAACCTTAAACCAGGCACCTTTGTTTTAAAAGAAAAGAGTGTTGATATCCCCCAAACCCCGGCAGATGTATTTGAAATCGATTTTAAAGAATTAAAAATCAAAAAACAGGATTGGGCTTTGGCTTCTCTCGGGGTAATGGCTAAAAATGATAAGGCAATTAACAAAGAGATGTTAGGTTATGCCTTAAAATCATATTTTAATCAAAAAGTTTATGAGGTCGCAATGGAAACCATTGAAAAAATATTCCAGGATAAAAAAGTTTGAAACACTGATTAGGCCTTTAAGTTGGTATATATTTGTGCTAACTAAAGCAAGAATAAAAGTAATTATTCAGCTCTTACGCTTGAAACCGCCCTGTCTGATGGATATTTGTTTCGAGGCTATTCGCTTAACCTCCTGCAAATATCCATCAGACAGGGCTTTGGGGATAACTTTTTTCAACGGGCTGAACAATTACTAACAAAATAGATAAAAAAAGTAACTAACTATAGACCCTGGTTCGGCTAAAGAATGCCGGGCCGGGGTTTATCAAGCCAGATGAGCTTTTTATATGCAAAATATCAATCAATCAGTTTTCAGAGTTTTTTTGCCATTTGCATTTGGATATTTTTTATCATACCTTTTCCGGGTTGTGAATGCAGTCATTGCCCCGGATCTTGTAGCTGATTTACATATTAATCCTTCACAACTGGGGCTTTTAACTTCCACCTATTTTATAGCATTTGCTTCTTCCCAATTACCCCTTGGTATTTTACTGGACCGGTTCGGTCCCAGAATAGTGGAATCATTTCTTCTGGTTTTTGCCGGAATCGGTGCTTTAATATTTGCAAAATCGCAAACCCTTACAGGTGTTATCATTGGTCGGGCATTTATCGGTTTTGGGGTCTCGGCATGTCTCATGGCAGCTTTTAAATCTTATGTCATCTGGTTCCCTGAAAAATTATGGCCAAGGATCAATGGATTTCAAATGGCTGCAGGAGGCCTTGGTGCCCTGTCAGCCACCACACCGGTTGAATGGCTTCTTAACTTTACAGACTGGCGGGGCTTGTTTCTTTTATTGTCAATTCTTTCATTTTCCATTGCTTTAGGCGTTTTTCTTGTTGTGCCTGAAAAAAAATCCCAAAACAGGACAGACAGTTTTTCTTTACAGATTAAAGGCATAAAACAGGTTTTTAAATCTCAAGATTTTTGGCGTATTGCCCCCCTGGCCACAATGGCCCAGGCAAGTTTTATCGCTTTGCAGGGTCTTTGGGCTGGACCATGGTTAAGAGATATTGCAGGTATGTCAAGACCACAGATAGCGATTGTATTATCCTGTGCCGCCATTGCAATGATATTCGGATTTATCTGCCTTGGATTTCTTGCTGAAAAACTTGCCCAGAGAGGGATCAGCATTTTTTATACTGCTGTAACGGGGATGAGTATGTTTATGGGCATCCAGATCTTCATTGCATTCCAGATTCAGATTGCTCCTACATTTTTATGGGTATTGTTTAGTTTTTTTGGAACTTCAGGAATTCTCTCGTATTCAGCCTTGTCTTATTGTTTTCCTAAAACCTTGTCAGGCAGAGTGACAACCAGCATCAATCTTTTGGTTTTTATAGCTGCTTTTATTTTACAATGGGCTATTGGTGCTGTCATCAACCTTTGGGAAGTATCTGCACAAGGGAGTTATCATCCATCCGGATACCGGGCCGGCTTTTTAATGATTTTAGGCCTCCAGGTAATCGGGCTTGCCTGGTTCTTTTTTTCCGGATTTAAGTTTAATCATTCAAAAGCTGCGGAATAATTCTGGATTTACTTTAAAATGAAGACAAACTGATAAGGGCCCACTCAAAAATAATAGTAATTATTCAGCTCTTACGTTTGAAACCGCCCTGTCTGATGGATATTTGTTTCGATGCTAAACGCTTAACCTCCTGCAAATATCCATCAGGCAGGGCTTTTGAAATCATTTTTCCGGCAGCATTTTAAGCGCCATTAATTTTGCAACTTCATCATCCACATCCGGTGATGCCCCTGATCCGTATTTGTCTTCCAAAGAAGTACCAGCATCAGTTTGTGAAGAAAGCTCATCCCATGCTTCGGCTTCTGTCTCCTCTTCTATAACTGCTTTTTCAAGGTCGTTAAGCTTAGACAGGGGACCATCATTTATATTAAAATTGGAGGAAGCCATGGAGAGCTCTTTTCTAACTTTGGCACCTTCTTTTCTGGCACTCAGGCTTATCATATTACGCTCTGCAGATGAAATTTTTGCTCTGGCACTATTCAGGTTTGCCCTCAGCGAATCAATTATCTGCTGATTCTTGGCTGTCTCGTTCGTTAGAAATCTTACCTGTTTCAGGGCTTCGGTTTTTAGCCTTATTGCCTCTCGGCAATCTGATTCATTTCCACTTTTAGCTGCTTTTTCAGCAAAGCTCTGGTACTTAACTTCATCAGCCTGGGCAGAATACAATTCTTTTTCCACACGCTTGTTTGCGGCAATCAATTGGGAAATCTTTATGGTAAAATCCTTTACCTGCTTTTTAGAGTCCTCTATTGCAAATTTACCCTCACGTACGGGATCTGACATATTTTTAGAAAGCTCGTTATCTTTGCCACGAATCCAGGAACCTATGGATTTTAAAAATTTGGACATAATTATTCTCCTGTTATCTTAAATTTTATATTTTAACAAATAACACTAGCTTTCAACAGCACCGGGACAACTGAAAGAGCTGACCAAAGGCTCTCCACAGAGGCAAGAATTTCCTGGTCAGAAAGATCGCCTAAAGGAAGGCTGTCCGTAAGAACGATGGGCCATTTTTCTTCATCATCCAAGTCAGGATCTTCTGTGGCGCTTATAATGGCAAATGCATAGGGACGAATCATGGTATTATAATCAAGCAGGGTAAAAAGGACATTGGACATTTCTTCTTCCTTGATATCCCCCATCCTTGCGATCTGGCAGTTTATAATTACCTGATTTTGCCCTTTATCAATGGTAAAGACAGAAGTAAAAGGAATAGATTTACCTCCAATCTTCATAACAACACCTTCGTTGTTTCTTATGGTCTCATAACCTGCTGACTCCAGTACCTCTTCAATCTGTTCTAAACTTGAAATGTTTTTCATAATCACTACCTCTTTTAGGTTTAAAATTAAGCTTCTAGTATATCGATTTCAGTGGGACGCAGATTGCAGCCTATCATCAGTCTGATAAGACCGCCATCTGAACTGTCCTGCCCTCCCATCTCCAAAAGGAGAAGTTCCGGATTATCACACTTTTGTTTTGCCTGGTACTCCACAATGGTGGCAATTTGATTATTAATCTTTGATGGAACTGGCAATAGTTCACAACTGCAGTGCATCTCTTTAAAACCTTTTTGTCCGTAAATCAACACTTCATCATTGTCTGATTCAATTTCCATATGGTCTGTAAACTTAAGATCATTATATTGAAAATTTGCTGGATTGTCCGGTTCCATGAATAACCAGAGATTCTCCTGGTCCATCATATCCTTTCTATTGCCGGGCTCAAACTCGGGGTGTTCAAAATAGACCCTGAGCTCTATTTCCTGTTCAACAATTTTAACCATGAGCCATATTATATCCCCTGGGTCATCGAGCAAAAAAAAGTTCCATTCGGCCAGACCATTGAGTTCTTTAAGTTGGTATACAGTCTTGACCACATAGTCCACCCCTCTCATTCCATTGCCTTTTTCCATGGAGTCTTCTATTGCCTGCTTATCCTTAAGGGTAATGGTTGACCCTGGATTTATCCCCTGCCAGAAACCTTTCTTATCGATATCTAACATTTCAATTTCCCATTTAATTGAATGTATTAAATTTTTGCTTACCTTGTCCTGCCGCTGCTACAAAGGACTTGAGAATAACCACAAGCGAAAAGAATGTAATCCCCATTCCAAGTAGGGCCATCAGAGACAATCCCGGCCTTGAACCATAGTAGTACCCGCCCATGGCCATGAGGCTTGCAGCCATAAGTGGATCGGCAAATGGAGAGTAAGGGCGCCAGCTGGATCCTGCATAATATCCATATCCGCCATTACGATATGAAACATTATAACGCTTCCCATCTGTGGTAATGGTGGATGGAATATAATCAGGTCTTGTACTTGGCTTGGAGCCAAATTTTGTTGGATATTTTGAAGAGTTCTTGCTTTTAAATGATTTTAGAGCATCAGCTTTGCTATTGAATACAGTACCTGATGTTTTCGCTCTATTATATAATGATCGATCAGCTGAACTCATTTTGCCGGCTGAAGTTCTTCTTCTGGTGCTGGAAAGTCCGGACTTTTTTTTCCCCCAGTTGAAAGAGGAATTGCTAAAACTTTTTTTGCTTGTAAAAGATCTGCTCGATCTAAAACCTCCAAAACCTCTTGACCTGGCAAATGCTTCTCCCACTGCCATGGAGAAGATCAAACCGATACAAATAGCAATTAAAAACAGATTTATTTTTTTCATAATAAAATATTCCTTTTTATCCAATACTTTTAAAGCTGTTTTCCACAGCAGCTGACAGGATAAGTGCAATGGTTATAAACGAAAAACAAGCCACTTTTCCAGCGGCAAGGTTTTTTTGTCCTGCCACTTCGTCAGAAAGACTGCCACCAGGCAGCAGGAGTTTATCAACAACAATCCTTGTGCCTGCAAAAAGTAGTAATCCGACAAGGGAAATGATTATTAAGACCTCCAGCTCAACGATCACATTGCTGGATGCGCCTTTTAAAGCCGTACAAATGATTATACCCAGAGCAATCAGCCACCCGCCAAAACTCCAGCCTGCAGCCTCGTTATCATCATGTTCAATAACACCATGCACGTCATAGCTTGTAATCAATTGAAAAATAAGTCCTCCTACAACCAGTATCACCTGTCCTGCAAGCCAGTACACGATAATATCCCGGATACCTAAAGCCCAGGAATTACTGATACCGGTCTGGGCTCCTAAGAGAATTAGTCCTGTGGCAATGGATGAACTTGCCACCACCTGGCCTGTACCGCAATTTTTGTCCCTTATGATCTCTTTATCAATATTAAAACGGTAAAGTATAAACTTATTATTAACAAAAATACTTAATCTCATGAGTATGATGGATAATATCCCTCCGGATAGAATATTCCAAAGATCAGTGAATAGACTTAGTCCTGTACCAAAGAGAGTTCCAGTGAGTGCCAATGCCAGTCCCAGCTGATACCCGGATACCATGGAGCCCACAGCAGGGTTGTCTTTTTGGGTCAGCTGATCCTTCAGGTTAAAACTCACGGTCTTGTCAAATAGATACCAACCCGCTATCCAGCACAAGGTGGCTATCACAAAGTTGGGCACAGCGGAGAAAAGGCTGTCAAATAAAAGCATGTAATCCATAAATTATCTCCTGATAATATTGATTAATTTAATATTTTTTCAAGCTTGTTTATCGTATCCTGAGGAGTTTCACCGAACATATCCGCTCCTATTCTCTTTGCCCAGTGGTCCGTGGCTACTGCTCCACCCACCATTGTTTTTACCTTGTCACGCATACCGGCTTCTTTCAAAGCTTCCTCCAGCCTTCTTTGGCCAAGCTGGGTGGTTGTCATCATGGCCGAGGACCCGATCACATCAGCCTTGACTTCCCTTGCCTTTTCAACAAATTCTTTAATGGGGATGTCCCGGCCCAGGTCGTGGACCTCATAGCCATGCACTCTGAGCATGGTCACGATGATACCCTTGCCGATGTCATGAATATCGCCTTCAACTGTGCCTATTACTATTACGCCCAGTTTTTTCTGCTGCTCTTCCACAGGCAAAGCAGCTTCCAGGATCTCAACTGCTGCAGACATGGCTTCAGAGCCTATGAGCAGTCCAGGCAAAAATACTTCCCCTCGATCAAAAAGATCTCCCATTCTGCGGATACCCTCGCTAAAGCCTTCATTGATCATATCAAGCGGGTCCATGCCGTCTTCAAGAGCCTTTTGGGCTATTTCTTTAGCCGCTTCATCATCCGTATCCAGGATGGATTGGATAGCTTTTTTAATCCATTCAGCTTTTTCCATTCAATTACCTCTTTTGCTTGTAATGGTTTAAGTAAAAATTTGTTAATCCGCACTTTTCACAATCTGCTTAGGGTCCACTCATTGGTTTTTACCAATTTTGCAGCCTTTTCATTTGCAGATTGAATCAAGCTTTTTTATTCCCTTTTTACCATGGCAGAAATCTCATCGTCAATGACCAATTGACCAAAGCACTAATGCTCTTTGGCCACCTCCAGCATGGTTAAAAGGTTTTTTGTAGGCGTACCAGGGCCCACTGCACAACCCGGTGCCAGGATTTGGATTCCATCGGCAATGGCCTGCTCCGATTCTTTTCTAATTTCATCGGGTCCCTTAAGAAAAAGCGTTGTAGCCACTTCTACGCCACCCAATAATACTATATCAGGCCCGCATTTTTCCCTGACAACTTTGGGATTTGTTTTAGTGTCCAGACTTAAAATATCAGGTCTGGTTTGGGCCATCCATTTTACAATCGGGTCCACCTTTCCGCAAATATGCAGAATTGTTGGAACACAGATCGCATCAAATTGTTTTGTCTGAAATTCAAGTTCTAACTCTTTGTATGTTTTAGGAGCAATCAGTTCAGGCGAAGCCGTCATATCTTCACAGCAAATAATATCTGCACCGGCATCAATGATCGCCTTTGCCAAAGCAGTGCCGGCCTTTTCTCCTAATTCCAGCCAGGGTCGTAATTTATCGGGCGCCTTAAAGGTTGCCTTTAAAAGTGGAATCGTATCAATAAGAGAACCTGCAAGTGTAAAAGGTCCGATAATTCCACCAATCACAGGCACTTTGTCACCCACTTCTTTTTTTACAATACTTACAGCTTTGAGCAGTTCCGGAATATGACCCCTAAAAAGAAAGTCATTCGGAAATACAGGTGTGTCATCAATCCTGAAAGCCGGCGGGTGATCAATCCCCGGGATTCCTTCCATGTTGTCCGGTAATTTCCCAGGCTTTATATTAGCGCCTAAAGCACGTGCTTCAAAGGTTTGGCAGAAAGGAACCCTTATTGCATCAAACCCGAGAATAGTATGGGAAGCAAGCGCCAGTCTGGCCATGGCTTCACCATCTTCATGTGCTTTTGGCCAAAAGGCCTGAACTTTCTCCATTTGCTCATATGTTGCTGTGCAATTGGCCCCAAAGCAAGGCATTCGATCCGGCTTTTGATGATTGATCACTGCCATTACTCGTTCCTTTGAATTCATAGCCTTATTTCCCTTTCCTGATTTTGATCAACCAGTGTATCACTTATAATTTTAAAAATTAAGGTAATTGTTCAGCCCGTTAAAAAAAGTTATCCCCAAAGCCCTGTCTGATGGATATTTGCAGGAGGTTAAGCAAATAGCCTCGAAACAAATATCTACCAGACAGGGCGGTTTCAAGCGTAAGAGCTGAATAATTACGTATTTTCTAATAAAGTTTTCAAAGGTTTAAAAGCCATTATAGTTGATAAAAAAGCAAAAAGCTTAAGACCAATTCATGACTTGAAAGCCTTTAAAGAGAGTGCTAAAATTTTTGCCAAAGCTGTTCTAACAGATGAGTTTACAGCAGAACTGGCAGAGATTGGGTCGTCAGTGCTGGTTGAACCCATCAATGCGGTTGGAGCATTTCCAACCCGCAATGCAAGGGAAGGCCAGTTTGAGGATGCAGATAAAATCAGTGGAGAAAACATGGCCCGGATTATTAAAAGTCGTGGTGGATGCATCCAGAGATGCCCAGATACATATGGTTCTTGTTGATACTGTCGGAATCTGTGACTTTGCCCAGACCGGATTTGGTGCTCCGGACGGGACCCAAAATGTTTTATCAAGAACCTTTGCCTCCGCATAACAAAGTAGTTGTTATCTCAGATGAAGAAATGGATACGACCTTTAATTTTTTTAAGGAGTGATGGATTATTGAAGTTGAATGTTAAATTATATGGAACCCTGAGCCGCTCTTTTGATAAGTATGATCATTTGAGCGGCATTGATGTTGTTATCCGGAAAGATGCATCTATAAATGATCTTCTGGTTCATTTGAATCTTTTGTCTGAGCGTTTAGGTATGATTTCCATGGACGGCATACTTTTAAATAAAAACAGTCAATTGAAAAATGGTGCCAGGATCAAGATTTTTCAACCCATTGCCGGAGGATAGCATTGTTTAAATCGTTCAGGCTTTGAGACTATTTTAAAACCTCATCAAGAAGATCTGTCCTTCATAGCATCAGGCAATTTGACCTGGAATCGGGAAAAAATGTCTGTGTAATATGATTGAAGAATAGGACGCAGATTGGCTCAGATTAGAAGGATTTAATTAGGGATTCAGGCGGAATTCAGGAAGAGATTTTTGCATACACGTACAAAAAACCCTTTAAATTTTTGCATATGTATGCAATAAACTTATATGGAACGGATACACACTCAATATTTGTTTGATCATGAATTAAATGCCGATAAAATGATTTTTCTTGCAGGCCCAAGGCAGATCGGCAAGACTACTTTTGTCCGACACAGGCTTGCAAAGCTAAAACAGTCTGATCTTTATTTTAACTGGGATGATCCCTTTGTTCGCCAGGAGTATCGTCGGAATCCCCACTTTTTAAAAGGAAAGATTGCAGGTTATGGTGCAGAACCTCTGATCGCTTTTGATGAAATACACAAACATAAAAAATGGAAAGATATTTTAAAAGGTCTTTATGATCTGCACAAAGAGGAAGCTCGATTTATCATCACAGGAAGTGCCCGCCTTGATTATTTCAGAAAATCCGGCGACAGCCTGGTAGGCAGATATTTTTCCTATGGAATGCTGCCTCTTGGTCTGGCAGAAGCTATGGGATGTCCTGGATTGATAATAAATGACGATACCGTATTTTCCGGTCAAAAGGAAAATGAACTTTTAGAAAAGCTTCATAATATCCCGTTGAAACAGGCACAAGACGTATTCCATCAGTTAAGGCTGTTCGGCGGATTTCCTGAGCCTTTTATTAAAGCAAGCAAACGATTTTCAACAAAATGGCGGCAAAATTATAAATCACTTTTAATTTATGAAGACTTGCGTGATCTTTCAAAGATACAGGATATGAAAGGTGTGGAGCAGCTTGTTTTACTCCTGCCTGAAAGAATTACCTCGCCATTGAGTATTAATTCTTTAAGAGAAGATTTGGGTGTAAATCACAGGACGGTGAGTGGCTGGATAGAAGGATTGAAAAAGATATTCCTGATTTTTTCAATTATGCCCTGGAGCAAAAATATTTCAAAGGCAATAAAAAAGGAAAACAAAGTCTATTTTTATGACTGGACTCTTGTGGATAATCCCGGGGCACGGTTTGAAAATATGGTGGCAGTGTCCCTTTTACGCATGGTTTGCCGGTGGAACGAGCTTGGGCTTGGAGATTTTGACCTGCGATATATCCGCAATCATCAAGGAAAGGAAGTCGATTTTCTAATTGTGAAAGACAGACAGCCGCTTGTTCTGATAGAAGCAAAAACAACGGATAGAACGCTTTCAAATTCCGGTCAATACTTTAAGCGATATTTAAATATACCTTTTTATCAACTTGTTGAAAATTATAATGATATAGAGGTTTTTAAAAACAATTGCTATGTTTTTTCTGCTGTAAGATTCTTAAGTTTGACAGGATGATCAGTACTGGGCCAGAAATGTCCCTGTTTTTATTTTAAAACCACACAACATATTTTTAGTATTGATATTCTTGACTTCTACTGATAAGAAACTTATCAGTAAATGATGCTGTTATCAGGCAGAGAAGCTGATACTAACTGTGATTTATGGAAAGCATCATGGAAAAATAAATAATTGTAAACTTTGTTATCACTATGCAGGAACCCAAATGCCGCGTTTTGAAGATCTGATAAATGACTTTACCCCTGTCCAGTCGGCAGGAATCTCTAAATCCTGTATCCTTGTTATTGATGATGATGCATCCATCCAGAGAGGATTAACCACATACTTTTCCAACACCTATCAGGTGGAGGTCGCCGGCAATGGCCAGGAAGGCATTGATACGCTTTTAAAAACGTCTGTACACTGCATTATTCTTGATGTCAAAATGAAAAGAATGAATGGATTTGATACCTTTCCCAAATTAAAGGAAATTAACCCTGAACTTCCCATTATTTTTTATTCCGCCTTTCAAAATGAGCATGATCTGAAAAGTATTCTTAACCGGTATAACCCTGAAGGATACTTTGCAAAAGGCGATGACATAGAAAAGCTTAGATCTGCCATTGATAAAAGTATTCACAAATTTTTAAATATTCTTAATCAAAAAACAGATTTCAATAATATTCAAAACAAACTCGTTGAGGAAAAAAAGAATAACCGCATCCTTCATAAAAGACTTTTATCCAATTACAAATTTGATATTTTAATTGGATCAAGCCCGAGAATGATCGAGTTTAAGCAATTGTGCGAAAAAGCGGTGAACTCTGATATTACAGTCTTAATCCAGGGAGAAACAGGAACTGGAAAAGAATTGATTGCAAATGTGATCCATGAAAATTCCAGACGGTCTGATCATCCCTTTTTTATCCAGAACTGTGCTGCCATCCCGGAAAACTTATTTGAAAGTGAATTGTTCGGACACAAAAAAGGTTCCTTTTCAGGCGCCATTACCGATAAAAAAGGGATATTTGAGCTTGCTGATAAAGGAACGGTTTTTCTTGATGAAATTGGAGAATTGCCCCTTGCCATGCAGACAAAACTTTTAAGACTGCTTCAACAAGGAGAAGTCCGGCCGCTTGGGAGCAATACAACAAAATATGTGGACGTGAGAATTGTCTCAGCCACTAACAGAGACCTTGTAAAAGACATTAAAGAGGGGCGGTTTCGAAAGGATTTATACTATCGGTTGAATGTGTTTAATTTAACGCCCCCTCCGCTTCGTGAAATCAAAGATGATATCCCTCTAATGGTTAAATTTTTTATAAAAAAGTATCAAAAAAAGCATGGGGCCGGAGCAAAAAAAATAAGCGCAAAAGCTCTGGATATTTTATGCAGCCATTCATTTCCCGGCAATGTCAGAGAGCTTGAAAATGAAATTGAAAGGGCTGTGGTCATGTTAGGGTCTGAAGCAGACACCATAAAACCATGCCATTTCTCAGAAAATTTAATGACAAAAAGCCAAAGCAAAAAAAAGATAAAAGATAAAGAAAAGACATTAAAAGAAATGGTGGCACTCTTTGAACAGGACCTGATTAAAAAAGCCATGAAAAAGCATCGCGGTAATAAAACCCATGCGGCAAAAGAACTTGGGATCAGCCGGGTGGGATTAAACAATAAAATACAGCGGTATGAAATGGTTTTAAGTTTACCCTATGAGACAAATTAAATTTTAAATAAATCAGGATTGATCCACAATTAAATGTTTGGCCTAAAAAAGAAAACAAAAAAATTATTGACCCTGGAAGATCCAGTCTATTCAGGACGAGATCTTTTGCCCATATGGTTCTATGTGTTAGCACATGGGTCTAATATTGATCAATTCTTTGATGGGATTGATATTCCCAGAGAACGAATATTGGATGAAAATGAATGGTTTGATATCGATACTACATTTAAATTGTGGGAAAACTATCGATCCTGCCTGCCTGATTATGACATGACCGAAAATTTCAAGATTTCGATTGAATCTGTTAAAAAATCTTCCTATGGGATTGCAAAACTAGTGGCCCAGTTTTCATCCATTAAAACTATTTTCAGGCTGCTCCCATATTTGGCTTCTACTGTATCCAAAATTGATCTATTTGAAGTTCTTGAGCTTGATAATACTTCAGCAACAATAAAATACAACCCTTATCCCGGATTTGAAAAATTTATCGATTCGTCTCACACCTTCGCATTTCTGGGGATGTTTTCAGCTTTCCCCACGATCCACGATATGCCGCCGGCAAAGGTCAGGGAAATTGCAAGCCTGATCGATGTGTTTAAAAAATTTTCCATTGATTTTGCACAATTCGGCCATACTATTAACGAAAAAATGGAAATCATCTATCTGGATGATGAGCCTGCCGGAAAATGGATCACCATTTCTCAAGATCATGATCTTGACCCTTTGGTAATAAAATATCTGGCAGGAGAAAAATGTGTGCTATGGGAAAAGGATATATGGGAAACAAAAAAATCAGGAAAAAAAATTCTCATCGCGCAAAAAGGAGATCTTTATAATTGCTCATCCAGTATTTATACGGCAAAATGGGAAAATGCCGGCTTTTTTTCCAGGATAAAAAAGGCCTTTCCCATTGCCAGGCAATTTTTACTTGCCTTTTTTAAAAGCCGGGATGCCTTGTTTAAACAGACCTCCATGCTCCATGACCAGGCAAGCATACTGGAAGATAGAATCAGAACAAAAACAGCTGAATTGAACCAGGCCCATGAGGCAATCATGGAACTTGAAAAACGCACAATTGAGCACAGGATCACGGGGGGATTTGCCCATGAAATGAGAAATGCCCTTGCCGGCGCACAATTGGAATTAAGATCTATCATTGATTATAAAAACCAGAAAAAAATATCTCCTGAAATTCTTAAAGAGAATGCAACTTCTCTATTGGAGAATCTATATCGGCTTCATAAAGACTATGGCATACCCAAAACCAGGATCACAAAATCGTTTATCCCACACCTAAAGGAGATGGCTGAGATATCAGATCATTTATCCAATGTGCTTATTGATATTTCAAGTGATATTGACCGGGGATTACATATTACAAAAGAAATCAGAAATTATGCTAAAATGCATGAGTTTAAGGCAGGGACCCAGATTGTTGAAATCGTTGGCCTTTTGAAGAACTTGAAACACAGGCATTTTAAAGCGCTGAACAATAACAATATCACCCTGTCGTTTTCCGGGATAAAAAAAGCCCATGTCACAGCAGATAAAGACCATTTAACTTCTATTTTCACCAATTTGATTCTTAATGCAAAAGAGGCGTTGGTTGAGGATAAAACATTTGAAGGTAAAATTTATATCAGCATCGAAAAAAATAATTCAACTTTTATCGTGCGGGTAAACGATAATGGTCCGGGCATTCCAGATGATTTAAAAAATGATATTTTTGAACCCTTTTTTACAACCAAACCTTCCAGCGGAACGGGTTTGGGTTTAGGCATTGTTAAACGGCTTGTCAATTTATATGGCGGGCAGATCACCATTGAATCCACTATCGGTCAAGGCACCCGTGCTGAAATAACGTTTCCAGGGGTTGAAAATGAATCGATTCAATGAACTTTTAGAAAAGTTTGACAGCAATACATGGCCTAAAACAACAAACCCTTTCAAAATTTTAATCATTGATGACAGCCTTAATATTCAACAGGCCCTGAAACGAATCCTGATAAAAAAAAATTATAGGGTAACTTTCGAGTCAACGGGTCAAGGAGGGATTGACGCTTTAACCCATGAGACCTGTGCGGTTATTTTGGATATAAAACTTCCGAAAATGGATGGCCTCCAGGTTTATGTAAAGCTGAAAGAAAAAAATCCTGACGTTCCCATTATTTTTTATTCTGCATATCCGGGAGACAACCAAATAATCAAAAAATGCCTTTCTTTAAACCCCTATGCCTTTATCGAAAAAGGTGTTGCCGAAGATATAGAGGCTTTATATCTGTCAATTGAAAAAGCTGCCAGTGAAAATAAAGATTCCAAAAGAAAATTTTCAACTGACAAGTAAGTTTACAATATCTGCAGATCCCATACAGGTCAATCATTCTATAAATTATAAAATTTTCATTAATATACCCTTTGTTATCATACGGTTAACGCTGATTAAAATCATATTTGTTCAAACTGGCATGCTTGATGCAATTTTGTTAGTGAATACCAGGCCGTGATCTTATACAGGAGGTGATATTATTTCATTACTGAGCAAAGCAAAATTAGAAATTGATCCAGAAATTGATCCAGAAATTGTCCAATTGCAGCAGCAGGTTGAAAAGCATAAAGCAGCAGCATTGATTTTAACAGAACTCAATGAGGCGCTCAGCAAAGAGGTGCAAAAAAAAACAAATCGATTAAAAAACCTCAATGAAAAACTGGTTGATGTTGAAGAAAGGGAACGAAAGGCAGTTGCTTCAGACCTGCATGATGGTGTTGTTCAAAATCTTGGCATGAGCATTTCTACAATAAAAACTATCAAGGAATCTACTATAGTGCCAGATACACAAACACTTTCAAAAATTCAGGAGTATCTTGAACAATCTGTTATAGATATCCGGTCGATGATTTATAAATTAGCACCGCCGATTTTAGATGATTTTGATTTTGAAACAGCTCTGGGTTTTTTTGTTGAAGAAATAAATATTAAATATCAAGGCAGTCTCAGCTATATAAATAATATAGATAAACCTGTTCTTTTTGATAAAACAACTAAAATTGTTTTATACCGCGCTGTCAGTGAGTTAATGACCAATATAATAAAACATTCACAATCACAAAATGCAGAAGTTATCGTTTCAGAGACCAACAATAGGATACAAATAAGTGTTGAGGATGATGGTGTTGGGTTTTGCTGGGAAAAAGTACGTCCTACCCAGTTTAGCTGTTTCGGGTTAAACAGTCTTATGGACCGCATGCAAAATATTGATGGTGATATGAAAATATTTTCTGAACCTGGTAAGGGTGCCAAAATAGTATTATTAGTGCGCAAGCCACCAAATTAAAAATCCCTTCACTTTACAATCTCAACAGTTGTTGATAGAGATTGAATTATAATTTCAAATACATATAAACAAACAACATCACAACACAAAGTTTGAGGGTAAAGAAGCAATTGAAAAAGGTTATAAACCTTGCGGAACCTGTAAACCTTAATCAAAAGTAAGGATTCTATAAAATGATAAATGTTATTGCATCAATACAGATTAAAGAAGGAAAATTGTCAGAATTTATTAAAATTTTTAAATCCAATATCCCAAAGGTCCTTGAAGAGAAGGGGTGTATAGAGTATGTACCGACCATTGACGTCCCTACAGGCTTGCCCCCACAGGAACTGAATAAAAATGTCGTTACAATTATAGAGAAATGGGATGGTTTGGAGGATTTAAAAGCACATCTATCAGCACCACATATGCTTGAATATAGAGAACAGACTAAAGATTTAGTTGAAAAAATGTCTGTGAAAGTATTAAAAGAGGCATAATTTTTTAATCAGACAGGCACATGAGAATCTCCCATTTCAGGTTATGGCGAATATGGAACTGAGTTCATCATTGATTTTATTGCTATCAATAAAATTCTAATTTAATTAAAAAATAGGGAAACCATGACCTTTTACTCATATAAAAATATAAGCCCCATACTCCATGAATCTGTTTTTATTGCACCAACGGCTCAAATTATTGGAAATGTTCAAATCGATAAAAAATCTTCTGTCTGGTTTCATTCGGTTCTTAGAGGTGATTTAGATAAAATTAGTGTAGGAGAGAACACAAATATTCAGGATCTGTGTTTGTGTCATGCTGATGAAAATATACCATTAAAAATAGGAAATGGTGTTACCATAGGGCACAGAAGTATAATCCATGGATGCACGATTGAAGATGAGTGCCTGGTAGGGATGGGATCAATTGTTATGAACAATGCTGTTATCGGGAAAGGATCTATAGTTGCTGCTGGAGCTGTTGTTTTGGAAGGAACTATTATCCCACCATACTCTTTGGTAACCGGGTCACCAGGTAAAGTTAAAAAGACATACAAAAACAAAAAAGAGATTGAACAAAAAATTAGAACCATGTCTGAGGATTATATGGGAATGGCTCAGAATTTTGGCTCAGATCAAATTTTTTATGAGGTAAAAGACTAACAGAATGCCCCCTAAAACTTTCAAATGCAAGCAATGCGGTAACTGCTGTCTCAACCTCAGCGATTCTTTCCAAACAAGTGTCAGTGATGAAGAAATTGCATTGTGGGAAATGGAAGGACGGTTTGATATCCTTGAATAGTTGAATTTTTTATGTTTTTTAGATAATGTCATTTATAATATTTTAAGAGGAAAAATATGACTGCTATAAAAATTATTCAAGGCGATATCACTAAAGCCTCTGTGGATGCCATTGTTAACGCAGCTAATTCCAGAATGCTTGGCGGTGGTGGGGTGGATGGGGCTATTCACAGCGCAGCTGGTCCTAAATTATTAGAAGCATGTAAAAAAGTTAAACCGGAAAACGGGATTCGATGCCCAACCGGAGAAGCAAGAATAACTGAAGCAGGAAATTTAAAAGCAAAATATGTTATTCATACGGTAGGCCCTCGATATAATATTGATAAAGACCCTGAAAATCTTCTTTCATCAGCATATAAAAACAGCTTTGATCTGGCTCTATCCCATGGATGTGAATCCATTGCATTTCCAGCAATTTCATGTGGAGTTTTTGGATATCCCCCACAGGAAGCTGCACAAATTTCTCTTTCAATATGCAAAAGACCTGAATATGAAGCATTGATAAAATATTTTTATCTGTTTCGTGATGATATGGTAAATATCTGGGAAAATGCACTTGAATCGCTATAAGAAAAAGACAGAATCTTATTACTGGAAAGATCCCGGTTCTAACTCAAAAAGGAAAAGTTCTTTCATTGTAACGGCACTCAACCCAAAAGGGATAGACTTTTTTGTGGCATTTTTGTCACAATTCATCAGCCCCAATGAACCAGTATTCAACACTATTGAATGACAAACCCAGAGATTTGTTGCTGTGGACAATGGGAATCGGCGTTCATATTTTTTTGAAATCTCAAGTATATTTGGTCGTCACGTTACGGTGAATATTTTGAACAAGGTATCCTTTAGAATTTAATAAGTGTGTAAAATGTGTGTAAAAAATTAAGATTCAAACAACAAAGGCTTCGAGCGAAAACGCTGAAAGCCTTTCTTGTTGTGGTGCCCAGGGACAGAATTGAACTGCCGACACGGGGATTTTCAGTCCCCTGCTCTACCGACTGAGCTACCTGGGCTCAAACAACAGAAGGGTTTATATTATTTTTGGTTATTCATGTCAAGTCAAAAAGTTTGAAAAATCAGGTTTTTAAATATCCCCAAGGATGTGCTGAATAATTGTACAGCTTGAAATAGAGGCAGTTTCAGCCCTTAAAATCCTGGGGCCAAGGGAATAAGATAAAAATTCATTATCCTTTGATTGGGCTATTTCGTTTTTTGAAAATCCTCCTTCAGGGCCGACAAGAATTATTACCTTTTTTTTGGAAGATTCTTTTTTAAGTGTGTTAAGCTTCTTAGTTGCTTTTTCCCAAAAGACAATTTTTAAATCATGGGTGCTGGACCTGTCTAATACTTCTTTAAAACTCAAGGGTTTTGAAATTTTCGGCAGTCTGCTTCTTTGGCACTGTTTTAATGATTCTCTTGCAATGATTTCCCATCGCTGATGCCTTTTTATTATACTTTTTTCATTTGGGGTGGGAATGGATCGTTCACAATAAAAGGGGATCCAATCATATATACCAAGCTGGGTAATATGTTTGATCACAAGATCCATTTTTTTATCTTTGAGCATGCCCGAGCACAAAGTTATTTGTAAAGGGGATTCTGTTAAAGATTCATGCTCCTCAATTATATCAATCTCTATATTGTTCTGAGAGATATTAGAAATGACGGCGGTATAATCTTTACCCCGGCCATTGGTGATATCGATCAGGTCTCCTTTATTTAGCCTAAGAACCTTTGAAATATGTTTTGCATCTTGTCCATGGATATTTGCTTTAAATGGTATGGAATCAATGTCTTGAATGATAAATTTTTGCATCATGAGATTGTTTAAACCAAAGTAGGGGCATTGTAAATGGGTTTTTTAAATAGTTGACACTTTGATTCGGCTTTGGTATTTTTTTGAAGTTTGCAGATATTGGACAGTATATTGTTTTTAATATCTTAATCAAGTGAGGACGTTATGGTCGATATGACAGATTGGTATGATGATTTTATAAGTGAAGAAAAGTCAGATGAAAAAATTGTTGAGCTGACAGATATTGCTGATGAAAAAGATGCTTCAGCTCAGGAAGATCTTATTGAGTTAAAAGATATTGCTCATGTGGAAAAAGAATCTTCAATACAGGACGATATAATAGAGCTGACAGATATCACTGAAGGCCAGAGTCCAGTTCTTGAACTGGATAGTATTAAGGAAGAAAAGGTTGAGCCAGAAGAAGCACTTGAACTAGGAGAGGGCATAATTTTTAAAGAGGAACTTGAACTTGAAGATGAGATATCTTTTAACGAAGATCACGGGCTTAAGAGGGCGGATCTTTCTGAAGATGCACCGTTTGAATCTGATGTGAGCGAAGTACCTGGTATGGACTTGAGTATGACCTCGGAACAATTGGAAACTGCATTGGAGAGGGTAATTGAAAAAAGATTTGCTGATAAAATTGACATCCTTTTGACCGAAGGTATGGAACGAGTGATTAAAAAAGAAATTGCCGAAATCAAGGAGAGGTTGCAAAAAGATCTTAATCAAATGGGAAACGTCTAAGTTAAGGCGATAAATATATAAAAAAAGTGATGGGGATTCAGTAAAGGTCCCCTTTTTCATTAATATTGAGTTTTAGGAGTTGTTTTATGGGTTCTGATAATCTGGATAAAGGATATGAGCCATCAGGAATTGAAGAAAAATGGTATAAATACTGGCTTGATAATGGATTATTTAAGGCTGAAGATAAAAGTGACAAAAAAGCCTTCTCAATTGTAATACCACCGCCGAATGTTACTGGCGTGCTTCACATGGGCCATGCTTTAAACAATGTTGTTCAGGATATTATGTGCCGGTACAGAAGGCTTTTAGGGTATAATGTCCTCTGGATGCCCGGAACAGACCATGCAGGGATTGCAACCCAGAATGTTGTTGAAAGAGATCTTGCGACAAAAGGGCAGACCCGGGATGATATTGGCAGGGAAGAATTTATCAAACAAGTCTGGAAGTGGCGTGAGAAAAAAGGTGGAGCCATTATCAACCAGCTCAAAAGGCTGGGTGCCTCATGTGATTGGGATCGTGAGCGGTTCACCATGGATGAGGGGCTTTCCGATGCTGTTCGTAAAGTGTTTGTAAGGCTGTATAAGGAAGAATTGATTTATGAGGGTCAGTATATCATTAACTGGTGCCCAAGGTGCAAAACAGCCCTTGCAGATCTTGAGGTTGAGCATGAAGAAAAAGACGGATATTTTTATTATATCCGATATCCCTTTGCAAATAAAAAACAAGGGCTTACCGTTGCAACCACACGGCCTGAGACCATGTTTGGTGATACTGCAGTAGCGATAAATCCAGATGATGACCGTTTCAAAGATCTGAAAGAAACCCATGTCTTGCTTCCTTTAACTGATAAGACCATTCCTATTATCAGGGATGATTATGTGGATACCCAGTTTGGAACAGGAGCATTAAAGGTTACACCTGCGCATGATCCCAATGATTTCAATCTGGGAGAAAAACACGGGCTTGAAAAATTAAAAGTAATTGATGAAGATGGATTTATGCTGGAAGGTGCCGGCGAATTTAAGGGACTGGATCGTTTTGAGTGCAGGCAAAAGGCTGTTGAGGCCCTGAAAGAACAGGGTCTTTTGGTTAAACAGGAGCCGATAAAGCACAGTGTTGGGCATTGCTATCGGTGTAAAACTATTGTTGAACCTTCTATTTCCAAACAATGGTTTGTAAAAGTTGAACCCCTTGCTAAAAAAGCATCCCGGGCGGTTAGATCAGGTAGAACACGAATTCTACCGGAGAATTGGTCAAAAACTTATTTTGAATGGATGGATAATATCAGGGACTGGTGCATTTCACGGCAGATCTGGTGGGGTCACAGAATTCCGGTATGGAAATGCCCGGATTGCAAAGCCGTTATTGTTGAAGAAACAGATCCGACAAATTGTCCAACTTGTGGATCAAAAGAGATTGTACAGGAGACAGATGTTTTAGACACCTGGTTCTCAAGCGCACTCTGGCCGTTTTCAACTATGGGCTGGCCACAGGACACAGACCTCTTGAAAACATTTTATCCTACCAATGTGCTGGTAACGGGTTTTGATATTCTTTTTTTCTGGGTTGCCAGGATGATGATGATGGGAATCCATTTCATGGATGAAGTACCCTTTGATGATGTTTATATCCATGCTCTTGTAAGAGATGAACATGGCAAAAAGATGAGTAAATCAGTTGGTAATGTTATTGACCCTTTAAAAGTGATTGATGAGTATGGCGCAGATGCTTTCAGGTTTACTTTAGCTGCTTTTGCAGCTCAGGGGCGGGACGTCAAAATGTCGGAATCAAGGGTTGAAGGGTATAGGCATTTTGTTAATAAACTGTGGAATGCCTCAAGGTTTGCCCTGATGCATATTACAGATAACGATACACAAATTGATAATAAAAAACTCAACCTGGCTGAAAAGTGGATTCTTTCAAGAAGTGCCCACACTTCTCTTGCTGTAAAAGAAGGTATTGAAACTTATAGGTTTAATGAAGCTGCGTCTGCCGTATACCAGTTTGTATGGCATGAGTTCTGTGACTGGTTTTTAGAAATCACAAAGCCTTCACTTTATGAAAAAGAAGGTGTACAAAGAAGAGATAGTACAAGAAGAGTTCTGTCAAAAGTTCTTGAAGATATTTTGATTATGCTCCACCCGTTTATGCCATTTGTTACAGAAGAAATTTATCATATATTGCCGGCAGCCAATGGATCAATTATGGTGGCAACTTACCCCTATAATGAAACAGAATATGCAATTTACAGGAATGAAGCCGTTGAAAAACAAATGGACTTTATTTTTGGTTTGATTTCAGGTGTCAGAAATATCAGAAGCGAGATGAATATCCAGCCGTCCATGAAAATAAAAGTATTGGCCTATACAGAAGACGAAAAGGAAAAAATCATTATTGCTGAAAACAAATCCATTATTGCAAACCTTGCAACACTTGAAAGTTTTTATTTCTGTGATGCAGACAATATTCCTTCGTCCTGTGCATCTTCTGTTACCGGAAATACCACATGTTTTGTTTCCCTTGAAGGGGTGATTGATTTTGATAAGGAAATCAGCCGGCTTGAAAAAGAACTTGGGAAAAATACAAAAGAGCTTTTGACAGCTCAGAAAAGGCTTAATAATGAGAGTTTTCTTGAGAAAGCCCCTGAAGATGTGATCTTGAAAGTTAAATCCCAGTATGCCGATATTGAGGAAAAGAATAATAAGCTCAAGGAAAACCTTGAAAGAATTCAGAAAATGAAGTGATAGAATATGAACACAATTGAAAATATAATAAAGTTAGCACTTTTTGAAGATTCTGGACTGGGGGATATCACAGCAGAATGTATTTTGCCCGAACCCCTGTCAGGTAAAGGCGTTATCATTGCTAAAGAGTCTTTTATCCTTGCCGGGATTAATGTGGCAAAAACTGTATTTAAACTTCTGGCCCCTGATTGTGATACAAGTTCTTTTTTTTTGGATGGTGACTGTGTTAAAAAAGGGGAGATAGTTTTTGAGGTTCAAGGAGACCTTTTATCCCTTTTAAAAGGAGAGCGTGTGGCCTTGAATTTTTTACAGCGCCTTTCAGGAATTGCCACATTGACCCGTTCTTATGTGGATGAGATGAAATCCTTAAAGGTTCGCCTGACAGATACGAGGAAAACCACTCCAGGGCTTCGCAGTCTTGAAAAAGAGGCGGTCAGGGCAGGTGGCGCCTATAATCACCGGATGTCATTGTACGATGGAATTTTGATTAAGGATAATCATATTGCGGTTGCAGGTTCCATCACGAAGGCTGTATCCCTGGTTAAAAAAAGAGCATCTCATTTGATGAAAATTGAGGTTGAGGTTTCGACTCTTGATGAAGTTAAAGAGGCAGTCAATGCAGGTGTTGAAGTGATCATGCTGGATAATATGGATTATGATCAGATGTCGGCGGCGGTAAATTATATTGACAAAAGAGCTGTTGTGGAGGCTTCCGGAAACGTCTCTTTGAAAACTTTGAATAAAATTGCCGCCACAGGAGTGGATGTGATTTCATGTGGTGCGCTCACCCATCAGGCACGTTCCATCGATTTAAGCATGCAGATTAAAGCTTATGGAATAAGATAGGTTAGTTTGTTCCGACCGGTATCCTTTGATTTATAAAGTGCTTTATCGGCCCGGCTGATAAAAGTTGTGAAATCTTCTCCTTTCACAAGTTCTGTTGCACCAAGACTGACGCTGATTGATACTTTTGTCCCTGGTTCAGGCTCAAATATCCGGTCGCAAATGCTTTCTTTTATCCTTTCTCCAACTAAACAGGCCTTTTTAATCCTTGTTTCCGGCAAAAGGATGGTAAACTCTTCTCCACCATATCGATAGGCCGTGTCCATGGATCTCATACATGAATTGACCGTTTTTCCAATTTTCATTAGAACCTTGTCCCCTTCAAGGTGTCCCCAGGTATCATTATAGTTTTTAAAGAAATCAATATCGATAATGAGCAAAGACAGAGCCCTGGAATAACGGATATGTCGATTGACTTCGGTTTTTACCTGGGCAAAAAAATGTCTTGAATTATAAAGCCCTGTTAAAGCATCTGTGATGGCAATTTTTTCAAGCTTTTTCAAGAGTTTGCCGCGTTCTTTTTTAGATTCAGCCTCTCTTAAAACTCTTTTAATTCTCAAATCCAGTTCTTCAAAACGAAAAGGTTTGAAAATAAAGTCGCTTGCTCCTGCCTTAACTGCATTTTCATATGAATACTCGGCACTGTAGCCGGTCATAACCATTACATCAACATCATAGGAGTCTTTTATTCTTCTGGTGAGTTCCAGCCCGTCCATGCCCTTCATCATAATGTCTGTAAGGACAAGATTTGCTTTAAATGATTTGAGTATTTTCAGGGCTTCTGTTGCATCTAACGCACTTTTAACCTCATAATTGATAGCTTTCAAATATTCTGTTACAGAGTTTCTAATAGTAATATCATCGTCTACAACCAGAATAGAATATGTCATGAATTTTTCTCCGATGTTATATCCTTTATCACGAGCTTTTCTTGACACCTTACAGCGCAATTGGTAAAACCGTAGAACGAATTTAACCGGATGCGTATTCTTTGTCAATATTTTAGTTTGGAGCTAGATTGAAATTAAATATAAAAAATATTCGAAATTTTAGTATTATTGCCCATATTGATCATGGGAAGTCAACATTGTCCGACAGGCTCATTCAGCTTTCCGGTATTATTTCGGAAAGAGATATGAAAGACCAGATACTCGATTCCATGGATATTGAAAGAGAAAGGGGTATCACCATTAAAAGTCAGACTGTTTCTCTCCCCTATAAAGGAGAGGATGGCAAGCTTTACCTTTTAAATCTGATAGACACACCCGGCCATGTGGATTTTTCATATGAGGTATCACGGGCCCTGGCATCCTGTGAGGGAGCATTAATACTGGTGGATGCAAGCCAGGGAGTTGAAGCCCAGACACTGGCCAATTTATATCTTGCCATGGAACATGAGCTTGAGATCATACCCGTGATTAACAAAATAGATCTGCCTTCTGCTCAGATTGACTGGGCAAAGGATCAGATCGAAGAGGATCTGGGGCTTGATTCTGATGAAGCATTAGCGGTTTCTGCAAAAACAGGTATAGGGGTAGACAAGATATTTGAGGCCATTATCAGAAAAATACCACCACCTGTTTGTAAGGATAATTCTGTTTTTAAAGGTCTGATATTTGACTCTCATTATGACGCATTCAGAGGAACCATAGTCCATTTCAGAATTTTTAACGGCAGCATTAAAAAAGGCGATAAGATCCTTTTAATGTCCAATAATGCCAAGTATAAGGTTGAAGAGGTGGGATTGTTTCAAATAGTGCGGCAACCTCAAAATGAACTTATTGCAGGGCAGGTGGGATACTTTATCGCCGGTATTAAAAATATCAGTGATGTGAAAATCGGGGATACAGTCACCATGCCTGATAAACTGTGTGAAAAATCCCTGGGGGGATTCAGGGAACCAACGCCGGTTGTGTTTTCTTCCATGTATCCTGTTGCATCAGATGATTATGAGGAACTTACTGCTGCTTTGGAAAAGCTTAAGCTCAATGATGCATCTTTGATTTACGAGAAAGACAGTTCCACTGCCCTTGGGTTTGGATACAGGTGTGGTTTTCTAGGCCTTTTGCATCTTGAAGTTGTCCAGGAACGGCTTGAAAGGGAATATGATGTTTCTCTGATTTTGACATCGCCTTCTGTTATGTATGAGATCACTTATACGGATGGGACAATAAAAATTATTGATAACCCGGTCCAATATCCTGATCCGGGCGAGATAACCCGGGTCAGGGAACCTTTTATAAAAGCTTCCATCATTGTGCCGGATAAATATATGGGCAATGTCATGCAGGTCTGCCATGAATTTCGCGGAGTCAGCGAAAATTACCAGTACTTAACCAGTAACCGCATGGAAATGAAATTTATACTGCCTTTGGCAGAGGTGGTGTATGAATTTTATGATCGGCTCAAAAGTGTCACCCAGGGATATGGGTCATTTGATTATGAAATTGCGGGATACCAGGAGACAGACCTTGTAAAACTTGATTTTATTATTAATGGTGAACGGGTGGATGCTCTGTCCCAGCTTATTCACCGTGACAAGGCAGAAGCCAGGGCCAGAACAGCTTGTAAGAAGTTGAGAGAAGAAATCCCAAGGCAGCAGTTTAAAATACCCATCCAGGGTGCTATTGGAGGGAAAATTATTTCCAGAGAAACCATATCTGCATTTAGAAAAGATGTGACAGCCAAATGTTATGGCGGTGATATTTCAAGAAAACGAAAGCTACTTGAAAAACAAAAAAAGGGTAAAAAACGCATGAAAATGGTGGGCTCGGTTGAGATCCCGCAATCTGCATTTCTCTCTGTTCTGAAAACAGATTGATCAAAATGTTATGGGATTTATGACTGTTGTTTTTTACTTAATATATTTGGATTTATAGCTTGTATTTTTTTTTTGACAGGCGTATGGCATTCAATTATCAGATGTAAAAAAAACTAACACAAAAGGTGAATCCCATGAACTATGAATGTATTATCTATGAAAAAAAAGATCAGGTTGGCCTGATTAAGCTGAACAGACCCAAGGTGCTTAATGCAATGAACCGGCAGCTTTGGATTGAGATGCAGGATGCCCTTGAACGAGTAAAACAGGACAAAGATGTTAAGGCACTTATCATTACAGGGGAAGGCCGTGCCTTTTCAACAGGAGCAGATCTGAAAGATTCAAAGGATAGAAGCATTGAAGATTACAGACTTTATCTTGAATCCCTGCAGGAAGCATCAAGAAAGATTATCAGGTTTGAAAAGCCCACGATCGCAGCTATTAACGGTTATGCCCTAGGTTCTGGTTACGAACTTGCTTTAGCCTGTGATATCAGGATTGCAGCCAAAGAGGCACTTATCGGATCACCTGAGGCAAAGGTAACATCATCTGTTACAGGTGGTGCATTCCGACTTGTTCAGGATCTGGTTGGGCCGGGTAAAGCCAGAGAACTACTTTTTACTGCAGAATATATCTCTGGAGAAGAAGCCCAGAAAATAGGGCTTGTCAATAAAGCTGTTCCGTTGGATGAATTAATGGATGAAACATTTGATATGGCTAAAAAGATCGTTGCCAATTCGTCTTTTTCTCTGAAGCTCATTAAAAAGGGTTTTCTCATGGCCCAGGGAGAAAGCAGTCTTGAGGCTTTGATGGATTATGAGATTGAAGCCTGTCTGGCATGTGTTTCAACAAAGGAGAGAGAAGCGTCTTTAGATGATTTTGAGCAGAGAAAAAAATAATCAAAGGAAAATATCATGTTAGATAAAGTGCTCGATGCCAAATCAGTTGCCATCATCGGTGCGTCAAAAAATAAAACAAAACGGGGATACCAGGCTATTAAAACCCTTAAAGCAGATGGTTTTGAGGGACAGATTTATCCGGTAAATCCAAAAGAAGATATGATTTTAGGGCTTCCCTGCTATAAAAATATTACAGATATTGAAGGCCCTGTAGATCTTGCCCTGATTACAACCCCGGCCAGAACAATCCCGGGAATCTTAAGAAAATGCGGTGAAAAAAAGGTTTCCGGTGCCGTTATCATTGCCGGTGGTTTCAGGGAACTGGGAGCCAAAGGCAAGGAACTTGAGCAGCAGGTTGTCACTGCGGCAAAGGAAACCGGTGTCAGATTAATCGGGCCCAATACATCTGGAATGATCAATTTGAAAAGCAATATGAACCTTGTAGGGATTAGTAATGCTCCCAAAGGGCACATTGCACTGCTCTGTCAAAGCGGCAATATGGCGTTGACACTTATCACAGAGGCCACAATTCGCAAGCACGAGGGATTTACCTATTATGTCGGAGTTGGAAATGAGTCAGATATAAAATTTCATGAGTATCTTGAATTTTTTAGAAATGACCCGGATACAAAAGCTATCCTCATGTATGTCGAGGGGATGAGTGAGGGGCGCAAATTTTTACAGGAAGCACATAAAACAAGTATTAAAAAGCCGATTATTCTCTTAAAAAGCGGCCGATCGGCAACAGGGAAGAAATCGGCAGGGTCTCATACAGGATCTCTTGCCGGGATGAGTGAAGTGGCAAATCGGGCCTATGGCCGTGCCGGGATCATCGTGATTGAGAATTCAGATGAGCTTTTTCCCGTTGCTGAGACTCTTTGCAGCCAGCCTGCGATTAAAAATAATTCCATTGCCATCCTTGCCGATGGCGGGGGGCATGCGACTATCGCCGCTGATCTCTTAAGTGACTATGGCATTCATTTGCCTGAATTGTCCGACAAAACAAAAGAAAAGTTAAGGGAACTTTTGCCTGAAGCTGCATCTGTCGTCAATCCCGTTGATGTGGCCGGCGGGACAGATTCTGATCCCACTCTGTTTGCAGACTGTGCTAAAATTATTTTAAATGACCCAAGTGTCGGCGGGCTTCTGGTTGTGGGTCTATTTGGCGGATACGGGATTCGGTTTGAAGAAAGTCTTGCCATTGGAGAAGAGGCTGCAGCCCATCGATTCGGGGCAATGGTAAAAAAGAGAAACAAACCCATTTTCATTCATTCCCTGTACAGTTCGTATGAATCCCATGCCCTTGATCTGCTGCGACATTATGATATACCCGTTCATGACTCCCTGGACATTTCATGCAAATGCGTGGCATCCCTTTGTAAATATGGGAATTATCTGAAATCCTATCACGGCAAAACCTCTTTTATTTTTAATTGGCGGGCCAAGGCAAAACCAGAAGGGGTACAGATTCTGGAAAACGCCGGAAAAGAGGGTCGTCATGTCCTTTTAGAACATGAAGCAAAACAATTGATCAAACTTCACGGTGCACCAACCTCAGTGGGACAGGTGGCTGAAACAGAGGATGAGGCATGGGAAATCGCACAAAAAATTAATGGAAATAGTGAATATATAGCGGGCAGTGAGAAGACGAACAGTGAGAAGACGACGAACAGTGAGGCAAAGGCGAGTGTTGTATTAAAAATCGTCTCGCCGGATATCCTTCACAAAAGCGATGCCGGCGGTGTTAAGCTGAATTTGAGTTCTGAACATCAGGTTAGGAAAGGATTTCAGCAGATTATTAAACGTGCCAAAGCCTATAATTCAAAAGCAGATATTCGGGGAGTACTTGTTGCCCCCATGGCCCAGCAGGGTCTTGAAATTATTATTGGAACCAAGATAGATGAGCAGTTTGGTCCGGTCATCATGTACGGCCTGGGTGGTATCATGGTTGAAATAATGAAGGATGTAACGTTCTGGGTTTTACCCATTAATCCGACTTCGAGTAAAAAAATGCTGGAAGATACCCGCTCGTCTATCCTTTTAGATGGTATAAGGGGGCACAAAGGGTATGATAAAAAATCCTTGAAAAAGCTGATATCCATGTGTTCAGAGCTGATTGAATCCTATCCGGAAATTGAGGAAATGGACTTGAATCCGGTTATTCTTTATGAAAAAGGCCTGGATGTGGTGGATGCAAGAATAATACTTAAAAAATAAGACTTTTATGGATTAATACTTTACAAATACGATTGGGAATTGTAATTTTCATAAACATACATAATTGGTTTCAACCAAATTTTAAACAAAAGTATACAAATCAATAAATTGATACTCGGGAATATTGTTTTTTAAAAACAATAATTTAAATAATATAAGAAGAAAGGAGGCAGAAAAACATCGGTGATTTAATTATCTAAATAATTATTAATACTTAAATTAGGAGGTTAAGATGAAAAAAGCATTAATTTTGACAACAGCTGTTTTATTTGGAATAGTACTTTTTCTGGGATCATCTGCAACGGAAAGCCAGGCAAAAGCAACTTTTGTGACCATTGGAACAGGCGGAATTACAGGTGTATATTATCCAACCGGTGGTGCGATTGCCAAGATAGTTAACAAAAAACGAAAAGAATATGGTATCCGCTGCACAGTTGAATCTACTGGTGGATCTGTTTTTAACATCAATGCAATTTTGTCTGGAGACCTTGATTTTGGTGTAGCTCAGTCAGATCGTCAATACCAGGCTGTAAAAGGGATTGCAGACTGGAAAGATAAAGGACCCCAGAAAGACCTGCGTGCAGTATTTTCCATCCATGCAGAAACTGTAGATCTAATTGCGGCTGTAGATTCCAACATTAACAGTCTTGCCGATCTGAAGGGGAAAAGGGTCAATATTGGAAATCTTGGATCCGGTTATCGTCAGAATGCCATAGACGCACTTGAGGCCAATGGACTGAACTGGGAGACAGATTTTAATGCAGAAAGTTTAAAAGCTGCTGAAGCACCCGGACTGATCCAGGACGGCAGGATTGATGCGGCCTTCTATACGGTTGGACATCCTTCAGGGTATTATAAGGAAGCCACTTCAGGAACCCGGGCTGTAAAATTTGTTCCCATTGAAAATATTGACAGTCTTTTGGAAAAATATTCTTATTATGCCAAGGCTGCAACATTGATGAAAAATTATCCCGGTGCTAAGAATACAGAAGAAGCTGTCCCGACATTTGGCGTAAAAGCAACCTTTGTTACATCAGCAAAAGTACCTGACAGCGTGGTATATGCCATTACAAAAGAAGTATTTGACAACTTTGAAGCATTTACCAAGCTGCATCCTGCTTATGCCGGCCTCACTAAAAAAGCCATGTTGACCGGTCTTTCTGCACCTTTTCATCCAGGTGCCCTGAAGTACTACAAAGAAGCAGGCTTAAAGTAATTAGATTTTTCTAAACTGTGTTTAAAAGGTATTGGCAGTGGAAAAGACGTGTAATTGATATGGCTTTTCCACTGCTGTCCTCAATAGGGTGAAGATTATGGGCGGTACTGAAGTTCAAGAGGTTGACGATGGCCTGGAACTGGCCAGGAAAATGGCAGAAGAAGAAGAAGGAATAGGAAGAAAACCCCTGGGCCTTGAAAAATGGGTGATTCCATTCATTGCAGTTACCTGGAGTTTGTTTCAGCTGTCCATAGCCAGCTGGCTGATACTTGACTCTACTTATATCCGGTCAATCCATCTTGGGTTTGCATTATTAATTGTTTTTTTAAATTATCCGATATTCAAGAAAAAAAAATTTGGATTGAAATTTTTGTCTGCCACAGACAGAATTCCTGTTTTTGATTATATTATTGCCATTATTGCCTGCCTTAGTGCTCTTTATCTTGTGCTTGATTTTGTAGGGATAACCACGCGGTATGGTGCGCCAATTCAAAGGGATATAGTCATTGGCATCCTTTTGACGGTATTACTTCTCGAAGCAGCCAGAAGGGTGATTGGACCGGCACTTCCCATTATTGCCATCGGTTTTTGTGTGTATGCCTTTTTTGGGCCCTATATGCCGGACCTCATAGCCTTTAAGGGGGTGTCATTAAATCGGTTTGTGGGGCAGATGACCATGTCCACGGAAGGTATTTATGGTATTCCCCTGGATGTTTCCGCAACCATTGTTTTTCTATTTGTTCTTTTTGGTGCCATGCTGGACAAGGCCGGGGCAGGGCGCTATTTTATTCAGCTTGCCTTAAGTCTTTTAGGAGGATTCAAGGGTGGTCCTGCAAAGGCTGCCATACTTGGAAGCGGGCTTACCGGAATGGTATCAGGTTCCAGTATTGCAAATATTGTTACAACAGGAACATTTACCATACCCATGATGAAAAAGGTGGGTTATCCAGCCACCAAAGCTGCAGCGGTTGAAGTGGCTGCAAGCACGGACGGACAATTGGCACCTCCCATTATGGGCGCTGCTGCATTTATTATAGCGGAATATGTAAATGTCCCCTATGTAGAAGTGATTAAGGCCGCAGCCATCCCGGCGTTTGCCTCCTATGCCGCATTGTTTTATATTGTCCACATTGAAGCATCCAAACTGGGTTTAAGGGGGATGGCGAGAAAAGAACTCCCTGTGTTCTTTAAAACTTTTTTAAGCGGGATTCATTTTATGATCCCCATTGCATTACTGCTGTATGAGTTGGTTGTGGTGAGACATTCTCCTGAACTAGCAGCCTTTCGTGCCATCTGGCTCATGGCCATTGTGATGATATTTCAGGAACCGATCAAGGCATATATAGCTAAAAAACCCATAGGTCCTGCAATAAAAAAAGCGATTGTTGATATTTTTTCGGCATTTGCATCAGGAGCCCGCAATATGGTTTCAGTAGCCCTTGCAACTGCCGCAGCCGGCATCATTGTCGGGGTTGTATCACTTGGGCTGGGAGGACTTATTACCGAAATCATTGATGTGGTCTCCATGGGTAATATTTATCTCATGCTGGTCATCACAGCCTTTGCAAGCCTGATAATTGGAATGGGACTGCCCACAACTGCAACCTATATTGTTATGGCATCATTGACAGCTCCTGCAATTGTTACTATTGCCGCTGCCCAGGAATGGTTTGTGCCGTTAATGAGTGCCCATCTTTTTTGTTTTTATTTTGGAATTCTTGCAGATGATACACCGCCTGTAGGGCTTGCTGCCTATGCAGCAGCAGCCATTGCAAAGTCTTCGCCCATTGCCACGGGCATACAGGGATTCATGTATGATATTCGAACGGCAATCCTGCCATTCATGTTCATATTTAATTCTGATTTGATCCTGCACGAAATTAGGTCCTGGTCCCAGGGAATATTGATTTTTCTCATGGCGTGTATTGGTAATTTTGCCTTTGCATCAGCAACCCAGGGATGGTTTGTGGCAAGAAACAGGATATGGGAAATACCCTTGTTTTTAAGTGTTACCATTTGTGCTATGAGGCCTGATGCCATTGCATCCCTGATTGGACTGCCCCATGATCAGCGGTACTATGTTTATCCTGTTGCCCTTATTATTTTTGGTATCCTCTATTTGATGCAGAGACCCAGAATTCCCAAAGAAAAGACCACGACAGATAAAAAAGCGTTTGGTGATTTTTAATCATTATTAAAGGAGAAAGCCATTGGATACGATTAAAAAAATTCTTGTTCCCCTTGCATTTGCAGATTATTCACAAGGTGTTTTTAATTGTGCAGTGCAAATGGTCTTGAAACATGATGCCAGTCTTATTGTTTTAAGTATCATCAATTCAAGGGATATTGAATCAGTGGAAAGCATTGTTTCCATGGGTTATGATGTTGATGCAGAACACTATGTTGAAGAGATCCGCAAAGAGCGGAAACAAAAGTTGAACAAAATGGCAGATGAGGCCAAAATTGACAAGGATAAGATTAAGGTCATGTTCAAGATTGGAAATCCTGTTGATGAGATTTTAAAGGTTATCATTAAAGAAGCGCCTGATCTTGTTGTCATGGGAACAAGGGGTCGTGGCAATCTGAAAAATATTATTATGGGATCTGTTGCTGAAAAAGTTTTTAAGAGATCTCCAGTTAATGTTTTGTCTTACAGGGATGAAGATGTTAAAAAAAACCTGACAAAAAGATTTAAAAGCGGTTAAATTTTTATAAAAGCTGAACATGAGATAAAATCGCATTTTGAAGCCCGTTTTTGACTGCGGCAATCACATCAGGATAAACAATTCCTTTTTTTTCATCCATATACACCTTGGACACTTCAGTGGGAAGGACAAGAATTCGGTCATCCATATTGCAAAGACGTCTGCAAAATTCTGCTTTGCCTGAGAATACATGGTTTTCCGCTACATCGGTTTTTATGCCTGGCAAAGATATGTTGCCAAGCTGTTCCAGCCATAATGAGATGGCTTGTTTCCATTTTGATTTGTCCAGAAGGGCTGTGCCAAGATTAAAAACAGGAGGTGATACAATCCCCTTTTCCTTTTGGCGTGAAATATTATAGGAATGAATATCATATATAATACAGATGCCAAAGCGATCCAGAATTCTTGCAATACAGGTTTCCATAAATTTGTAAAATGATTCATAACTTTTTAAGCTTTTTTGATTCATTTCAGGGGTTGGCGAGGTCTTGTAAACCTGTGTGCCCCAGAACCTTTCAGGTGTGAGGGGCAAGGCTAATTCCCGGGACCGGTTAAGATCATATACAGACCGTGATTCAAGAGCCCAGACTGCATTGCAAAGTGTCTTTATCATCAGTTCGGTACCTGTATCTTCTTCAAATTGTCGCTGGTTGGAATCAAGCGCCATTAAAGGCCGAAGTTCCTCCCTGACATGGTGTCCGGCATGGATGGCAGTGGCAATGAATGGAAGAGAAAAATCAAGGTGATAGGCAAAGCCTCCCAAAGGGTCTGTTCCCTGAATCATCGTGTCAGACAATGAGTTACCTCCTTTTTTTGTGTTCGACATTGATGGCATTATTCAATATTGTATCGGGATAAAGCCGAGCTTACGATATGGTCGATGAGTTTTCGATAATCTTCCATTGGGCCGTGGGAAGAGGGATAGTTCAGGGAAAATATCTGTGGACTCCAGCTTTTCACAGGCTTTAATCCCGGTATCCCGTTTACTTCAATTATTTTCATTTTATCATCGGCATCAAGACGCATGTCAGCCCTGACATGGTCCAGGCAGTTCAATGCTTCCATGGCCTGGCGGCAAAGTTCAATCAGTTCTTCTTTTTTTTGCAAAACAGGTTTTATCTTTGTAACGCCAACTCCTCTTAAATCACTTCTCAGGATAGGATATTTACCATACATGGAAGGATCAACCACGACTTTTCCGGGTAAAAAGACTTGATGCGCGCCATTGCCCAGCATCAACACCGTGTATTCATCTCCTGGAAGGTATTCTTCCACTAAAGCCGGCTGTTCAAACCCGTTTTCAATATAATCTATTCTTTTTTTCAACTCTTCAGGTGAATTGACAACGCTTTCATCGCTGATGCCCACAGATCTGGACTCATAACTGGGTTTGACAAAAGCAGGATAAACAATGTCGGGAAGGGCATCACTGCTTGTAAGCTGGTAATGGTAGGGGACTGAAATTTTTTTGCGGTTCAATATCTTATGGGTGGTGGTTTTATGGATCAGGTTTTTCATGGTTTGTGCGTCTGGTCCGATATAGGGGATGCCTTTATCATCTAAAACATCGGCAACCCATTTTTCATCCCCCTTGTTCATGCCTATGGTCTCTGATTTTTCAGAGATATGATAAAGAGCGCTCCAGGCAATATCAAACCTGTTTTTTTCAAGGCTTGAGTAAAACTCTGCCATATTGTTGACAAAGGCGATCTGCGCACTTTTTCCTGAGTCATCAATTGCCTGTTTAATACTTTGGGTGACCTTAAGATCCCCCCAGCCCTGGGCATCACCTGCCGGGCCTGTTATTAATAATATTTTTTTCATTTAATAAAAAAACCTTTCAATATAGGGTGTGCAAACTATTTTTAAATTTCAAACAGATCCGGATTCCATTCATAGGCGGCCAGGGCCTTGACAGCTTCAGGAGAAACATCTTTCAAGAGCCTTACATAGGCATCAATTCTTCTGGGTTCCCAAAAGACTCTGGACATCACACGCATGTCAATGTCAGGAGAAAAAGCATCTGTTTTATCCGGGTGTAGAATTTCAGGGTCATAAATTACATGATCAGCCATTCTCTGGTTGGGATTGAGAATTTTGACCGCATCTTTTATATGACTGGACAATGCGGTTTGAAAAAGATCTTTACAATATCCGAAATGGGTACAGCAAAGAGCGGCATATAAAGTTCCACACGATTGTTGTATTTTTGAAACCGCCATTGAAACATTGGTATGGATCATTTTTGAAACATCAGGGCTAAAAGGGTCTCTCTCAATTTTACCGGCAAGATTTGTGCATCCCTGATTGGTAATTCGGTTGGGGCTAATACCCATTTTAACAAGCTGGTTTTGATGGGATTTTTCAGCAATGGTGGTGGGTGTGCCAAATATAACCACCTGGCTGTCCGGATCTGATATAAGATTTTTGTGGATTAGTTGAACCCCATGGTCCACAATACCGGAAACCTTAGGTTTTGTGTGTTGACTATAAGACGTAAATGGATAAATCACTGAAAGTGTATTGCAGGCAATGAGAATGATGTCCGGCTTAAAGGTTTCCATGGTATTCATAGCATTGTTAAAAATCCCGGCCTTTTGATCCATGGTGTTTAAATGATTATATCCTCTGTTTGGTTCAGGCCAGGCATTGAAATAGACCATTGAGACATATTTCCAGGGTGAGGATTTTTTAAGATGTGCCGCAATCAGGGCAAATACAGAAAAACCCCCCAGCCCTGAATCCGTTACCAGAATGGTTTTCCCGGAAGATTCTTTTTCGTTTTCGAAAGGATTCATTGAAATTATCCTGTATTTTTATGATCATCTGTTTTTCGGGTTAACCACTCTTTGATCAAGCGTCGTGACCACTCAGGGGAAGAGTCAAGTTTTCCTTCCACAATATGCGTTAAAAAATCTTTCCAATGGTGATAATGCTGTCGGGTTGTCAGTCTGTTGCGAAACATTGCCGCTCCTTTTTGAGGCTCTGTTTTTATTTTTTCCATGATCATGGATATTTCATTAAAAAAGCCCTCAATGCCATAGAAGTGCAGAAAACCATCCCATGCCACTTCCAGGTGTTTGTCATCTTGTAATGGCAATGAGATTTCTTTAAATTTATCCCGGAAAGGTTTCAACTCAGCCCCTTTTACACAGGACAGCCCAAGATCATGTATTTTATATGGAACAAGCTCAAGGGAGACAAGAGCGTCTTTATTGATCCCCAGGTTTACAAGATAGCCTAACTTTCGATAGTAAAGGTCGGTAGGTTGATAAAAAGCAAAATTTCCCAGGCTGTAAATAATGGGCGTATTCTTATAAAATTGAATGCCCTGGGGAACATGGGGGTGATGGCCTATAACAATATCTGCCCCTGCTCTTACCATCTTTTGAAAGGCCCGGGCAACATAAGGCGGCGGAAAAGGGATATATTCAATACCGCAATGGGAAATGACAATGATGAAATCCACTTTTGATTGAAGTGCTTTTATGGTATCTTCAACTTTTGACAGATCCCAGCCCATAACCCCGGGTCCTTTCCCTGCAAAAGTGAGATCTTCTCCTTCGCTGAAATTGACAATGGCAATTTTAGTATCCTTAACATTTATCACAAGGGGGGCAGCAGCTTCTTTAATGGACATTCCTGCACCAGTCCACTGAACATGATTCCGGTTTAAAACATCCAGGGTATCTTCAAACGCATCAAGCCCATAATCAAACACATGGTTGTTTGCCAGGGTGACCACATCAAAGGGGACAGCTTTCAAGGCCTTGATGTGGCGCTGTTCACCTTTGAATACAGCACCGCTTTTAAAAACGGGCGCGCCCCTGTCACTCAAGGGGGACTCAAGATTTGCAATGGATAGATCCGTTGATCTTAAAATGGGAAGAAGATCGCCATAAACGGATTCAGGAGAGGTTTCCATGATCTCCTTGAACATGCGAATGGGAGCCCAGTCACCGGCAATGGATATTTTTATAACCTCTTTTCCGGTATCAGAAGTGGTTTGTTCGGCTGCCCAGGCTCCTTTTTCCCAGTCAAATGATGATATTGTCGGCATATTGGCTCTCCTTTAAAGGCTTTTTATTATCATAAAAAACAATTAAAGCATAGTGGATTAAATCGTGCCGGCAGGGCTAACGCATGTAAACAATATTTTGCTCTGCTGTCCGCTACAATGATTGTAATTGTCGGCACAGCAACTAGTTCAGGTCAGTTTGCCTTGGATGAGCATTTTGGGACCTGTCAACATGTCCCATCCAGCGAAGGAAAGGTAAACTGACCTGAACGGGTATGGAGTAATCTAAAAAAAAGTTACATGCGATTGCCCTGATCGTGCCAGCAGACGATATCATGCTCTATTTAATCAAAATGTCACAATTGGCAAAATGGGTAAATACCGATTTAGGGCATTATAAAAAATTCAATATTGGAATAATCACTGTTTCCAGAACTATTGTAAGCCTTTAATGCAATGTAATATGCTGCCCCGGAAAATAGATTGTAACTGGCCGATGTTATGGCTCCAAGATCAGCACTCTCCACGGGAGAGCCACTTGGATAAGGAGCATAGAATAATGTATAACCTGTTGCTCCCGGTACATCGCTCCAGGAGATAGCAAGATCATTCCCAAAAGCTTGCATAGTAAAAACCGGTGCATCAGGAGCAGGAGTCCCGGAACTTTGTGAAGGTGCGGCAAGATAAAGCAAATTATATGTTTCAGTATCATTATAGAGGTCATAAACATTGCCTGTCCGAATTACTTCTTGACCCATAATATATACTTCAGAGCTGGTTAAGGATACGTGAAGCCATAGTTTGTGCATTTCTCCGTTGTTCGTAGATTGAGGGTATAAATTACTTATGTTCCATTGCCCGCCATTTAAAACAGCATACCGGATCTGTCCGTCTTTGGTATAGTTCCAGCCGTTTTGATTGTGGGAAGAAGCAAGATCAGAGAACAGGATGTGCGGTTGATCCTGGGCATCAAAAACAAGTTGTGCATTAACTCCTGTATAAATGTTGCCGTCGCTTCCAGAATAATTGTCATCTGTTTCAGCAACCACCACTTGATTCCAGGTGTTTGGACCCGAGCGTGTGATGAATCTTAGTTTGGCATAGGTCACAGAACCTGTAACTGCGTGTCCCATTTCTGTTCCCACGATGGAGGGATTGCCCTTAGTATTCAGAGCAATGGCCGGATTCTCTGCAGGCCAGTAATCAATATCCTGATCCTTGTAAATATCTTCATAAGCCCATGTTCCTGATGTATTGGTGAGATATCGTGTCTCATACAGGGTTGAATAGACCACATGGGCATTGCTGCTTTTGTCTATGGCCATATCCGGAACACCCCGGATGGATATCTTCATGCCAAAGATGTTGACATGGGTATCTGGTATTTCGTCAACGATTGATGGTGCACTGGACCAGGTTCCACCTTTGTTGGATATATAATATATGGAATAGTCACCGGAGCTAAGGACGTGAAAAACGTCATTACCGTCTACATCAACAGCAATTGCCTGATTGCTGAGTGTAGGATAAGCAGTGTTATCCAGGGTGAATACCGTTTCTTTTTCCCAGGCATCGTTATTTTTATAGAAATGGACAATATCCTGTGATTGAGTGGTAAAAACATGGGGTTTGGACTGTGAGTCATAGACTATGCAGGGTGTACCATAATATCCGGAGTAAAATTCAGTTATGGTTTCTCCGGCCGATGGGCTGCCGGCCTGAACATATTTGTACATGATATCGTTTTTACCAGAATCCTTGTACACCAGGCCAATCGTTGCGTCGGGGGCATAGCTTGCGTTAAAAACAAATGTATAGTCCAGAGAATGCAAAGTCTGGGTATTCAAATTCAACCCGGCAAAACATAGGTTGAAACTCAAAAATGTAAAAAAAATGATTACCAATAAAAAATGATAAAATTTTTCTAGATGGGACAACATAGACTATCCTCCATTTATAAATATATCATAAACTAAAAATACTTTATGAAGCGACAGCAAGTTTTGGCGGTTACCGGTCAGGCACTATTCAACCTTGTGCCAGGTCTGGGTTCTGAAGAAAAAGGCAATATAGCCTCGCACCATAAGTTTTCCATCTTTAATCCATAATTTGCAAGTATAAATTTTTCCTTCTTTGGGATCCAAAATGGTGCCGCCTGAGTATCCATTGCTTCTTTTAGTAATATCTTTAATAATGACCATCCCTTTTGTGGGCTGGTTTTTACGGACATCATCATCCGGGCACTTATCACAAACAGGATCAGGGTCTTCCCCTGGTTTTCGAAACAATTCTTTTATCTGGCCGAAATATTTCCCATCTTTTTCATAAATCTGCACAATAGACTTAGGTTCACCGGTTTTATCGTCAATGGTTTTCCATTTTCCTACAATGGAATTGTCCTGGGCAAAAGACGAAGCAATAAAACAAAAGAAAAAAAGAACAGGTAAAACAGAAAGTTTAAGCATGATTTTCATAGACAGTCTCCAATGAGTTAAAATAAAAAAATAAACACTGTTATTGTTCTTAGCCCCCTGTTTTTTTGGTGTCAAGGAAAAAATATAAAGAAAGGCATATGTAAACTTAACCTATGCCTTTCTTTATAGCAGTCGAATAACTTAGGACCACAAATTCCATCTGCAGTCCTTAAAGGTTTTCAGGTTTTACAACTGGATGTTCCTTTAAGTATTCCAATCTGTTTAACCCATTAATATAGGCCAGGGCACTGGCCGTAATGATATCCGGATCAGCTCCTTTGCCTAATGCTACGATACCGTCTTCCTGCAGCCGGACAGTTACTTCACCCTGGGCATCTGTTCCTTCGGTTAAAGCTGAAATGGTAAACCTTAAGAGCTCTGATTTGGTGTTGGTCAGTTTGGATATAATATTGTATACGGCATCAATGGGTCCGTTCCCTTCTGTTGCCCCCTGGGCCTTTCGGCCATTGATATTCAGTTGGACACTGGCCGTGGGAAAAACCGTGTTACCGGATAATACATGGATATATTCAAGACTGAAAACTTCTGAACTTCTCAATATTCCTTCGTTAATCAAGGCCTCGATGTCCTCATCCTGGATGCTTTTTTTCTTGTCAGCCAGGTTTTTGAATTTTTGAAAAACTAAATCCAATTCTTCTTTTGAAAGATTGTATCCCATTTCCTGGATGTGAGAATTTAAAGCATGACGGCCTGAATGTTTTCCTAAAACAAGATTGTTTTTGCTAAGACCAATGGTCTCAGGCTTCATGATTTCATAGGTCATGGGATTTTTCAATACACCATCCTGATGAATACCGGCTTCATGGGCAAAGGCATTGGCACCTACAATGGCCCGGTTGGGTTGGACAAGGATTCCTGTGATCATACTGACCAGGCGGCTTGTGGGATAAATCCTTTTAGTGACAATGGAGGTGGTCTGGGGAAAAAAATTGGGTCTTGTTGCAAGAGACATGACCACTTCTTCAAGTGAAGTGTTCCCGGCTCTTTCTCCGATACCGTTGATGGTGACTTCAACCTGCCTGGCTCCGGCTTTTATGGCAGCAAGGGTATTGGAAGTGGCAAGCCCAAGATCATTATGACAATGAACACTCAATACAGCCTTATCCATATTGGGTGTGTTTTCCATGACATATTTGACTAGTTCGGCAAATTCTTCAGGAATCGCATATCCTACCGTGTCTGGAAGATTTACAGTGGTGGCGCCGGCATCAATAACTGCCTCAAATACCTTGCATAAAAATGGAGGATCACTTCTTGAACCGTCTTCTGCTGAAAATTCAACATTATCCGTGTAGGATGCAGCAAGTTTAACAGATTTGACTGCCTGTTCAAGTACCTGAGAAGGCTCCATTGAAAGTTTATATTTCATGTGCAGTTCAGATGTGGCAATAAAGGTGTGGATTCTTGGGTGTGCCGCATCTTTTATGGCTTCCCACCCCTTTTTTATATCGTCTTCATTGGTCCGGCAAAGAGCTGCAACCTGGGAAATTTTAAGCGTTTGGGCAATTTTTTTTACAGCTTCAAAATCTCCCTCTGATGCTGCGGGAAAACCTGCTTCGATAACATTAACGCCCAATTTTTCCAGCTGGGTGGCAATCCTCAGTTTTTCAGCCTTGTTCATGCTGGCTCCAGGTGATTGTTCGCCATCTCTTAATGTTGTGTCAAAAATAATAATCTGGCTATCTTGTTTCATTTTATTTTACCTTATTATTGTGTATTATATCTTTATTGTCTAATGAGAGTTTATATTGAAAACTGTCGGCCAGAGCCTGCCAGCTTGCTTCTATAATATCTTCTGAAACACCAATGGTTGAAAAAATATTATTTTTATCCCTTGATTCAATGAGAACGCGTACCTTTGCATCAGTGCCGTCCATGCCGTCGATAACACGGACTTTAAAGTCAACAAGGTGCATGTCGTTGATCTGAGGATATATGGAGGTCAAGGCCTTTCTTAAGGCATTATCCAGAGCACTTACAGGCCCGTCACCTTCAGCTGAGGTGATTTCAGTTTCATTGCCTACCCTGATTTTAATCATGGCATGGGAATAACAGGGCCGTTCTTTGTCTTTTTCAACCACCACCCTGAAGGATTCAAGCTCAAAATGGGGGGTAAACTGGTTTGTCAATTTTTCCATTATAAGTTTTAATGAACCCTCAGCTGCATCAAATTCAAACCCATCATCTTCAAGTTCCTTAATGCTGGATACGATCTGATGTCTGTTGGCGCCATTTTTACCTATATCGATGCCAAGCTCTTTGGCCTTATATTCGATATTACTTTTACCGGACTGCTCTGAAACAATCACCCGCCGGATATTGCCAACCAGGTCAGGAGAAATGTGCTCATAGGCCCGTGGATTTTTCATGATTGCACTCACATGAACCCCTCCTTTATGGGCAAAGGCGCTTTTGCCGACAAAGGGTCTTGAATTGACTGGCGGTACATTGGCCGTTTCGGAAATAAACCGGGAAAGATTCAATAATCTCTTGAGATTTTCTTGATTCATGCAATCCCGGTTCATTTTAAGCGCCAGAATAGGGATAATGGCAGTCAGATCTGCATTACCGCACCGCTCACCATATCCGTTGATGGTTCCTTGAACCATGGTTGCGCCTGCATGTACTGCAGTGACTGAATTGGCCACTGCCATGGCGCAGTCATCATGGGTGTGTATGCCAAAAATAAGATCAGGTTTTTCCTTGAAATGTTCAATAGCTGTTTTTGTTATACTCTCAATCTCACAGGGCATGGACCCGCCATTGGTGTCGCAGAGAACCAGACATTTTGTTCCGCCTTCAACAGCTGCTTCAAGGGTTTTTAGGGCATAGTCGGGCTTAGCCTTATACCCGTCAAAAAAATGCTCTGCATCATAGATGACCTCCCGGTCATGTTTTAAGAGGTATTTGATACTCTCTTTGATCATGGCAAGGTTTTCTTCTTTTGTGTTCTGCATGATGGATTCAACATGCAGATCCCAGGATTTCCCAAATATTGTGATCACAGGTGCCCCGCTTTCTATTAATGCCTGAATATTGGCATCCTGTTCACAGGTTTTTCCCGGACGGCGGGTGGAGCCAAAAGCAGCCACTTTGGCATTTTTGAATTCCATATCTTTTGCCAGTTCGAAAAAATGCTGAGCACCCGGGTTTGATCCGGGCCAACCGCCTTCAATATAGTGGATGCCGGCATCATCCAGCCTTTTTGCTATTTTGACCTTGTCTTCAGGAGAGAAGAAGATGTTTTCTCCCTGCATGCCATCCCTTAGCGTGGTATCATATAAAAATATTTTTTCCATTGTTTTTCCTGTGTACTTTTGTTTAGCCTTACAGCCAATTATTTTTTGCCGTTTTCTCTTGCCAGGGCAATGGACCCCGTGGATGCAATTTCAATTATTCCCATGGGTTTTAATAGAGATACTATGGCATCGTGCTTTCCACTGTCCCCGGATACTTCTATGGTGTAGTGAGAAAGTCCGACATCAACAATTTTGCATCTGAAAATATCCACAACCCTTAATATGTCTGCTTTCTTTTCAGGCTGAGCATTGACTTTTATTAATGCCAACTGTCGCTGAACATATTTTTTATCTGTCAGATCATTAACAGTAATGACATTGATCAGCTTATGAAGCTGTTTTTTTATCTGGTCAATGATCTGGGGCTCACACTTGGTAACCATGGTAATTCTTGACACATCAGGCTCAGCTGTGCTTGCCACACTCAAACTGTCAATGTTGAAACCCCTCCCTGAAAAAAGACCTGCAATCCTTGAAAGAACCCCTGGCTCATCATCAACGAGGATAGAAAGTAGGTAGCTGTTAGTATTCATCATAAGTATCCTTTATAAATTTCACATTAAACCAGAAGCATTTCAGTGATTGAACCGCCGGCTGGAACCATTGGGTAGACGGATTCTTCCTTGTCTACGGCAAATTCCATGATAACCGTTCCCTCATGGTTAAGGCCTTGGGATAAAACAGATTCGACTTCATCAGGTCTTGTGCATCTTAATCCTTTTGCACCATAAGCCTCGGCGAGTTTCACAAAATCAGGGGTATTTTCCATATTTGTAAAAGAGTAAACTTTTTCATAAAACAGTTCCTGCCACTGCCTAACCATGCCAAGGTATTGATTGTTTAAAATGACTATCTTGACATCAATTTTTGATTCAACAGCCGTCATCAATTCCTGGATATTCATCTGGATGGAACCATCGCCTGCAACATCAACCACCAGTTTATCCGGGCAGGCCGCTTTTGCCCCGATGGCAGCCGGCAGTCCAAATCCCATGGTTCCAAGACCACCAGATGTGATAAAGTGATTGGGTTTGTTAAAGTGATAATACTGGGCAGCCCACATCTGGTTTTGTCCAACCTCTGTTGTGATGATGGCATCGCCTTTTGTCAGTTCATAGAGTTTTTCAACGACAAACTGGGGTTTGATCACTTCACTGCCCTGGTTATATTTCAAAGGAGTGGTACTTTTCCATTCCTCGATCTGATCCAGCCATTGAGGTCGATTGTTTTTAAGATCGTCGGTTTTTTGGTCTTCCATTAAATGGAGAATCCCTTCCAAGGCGGCTTTGCAATCTCCTACAATGGGACAATGGACTTCAATATTTTTATGGATAGACGTAGGGTCGATATCAATTTGAACAATTTTGGCCGTAGGTGCAAATTTTTCAATATTTCCGGTAACCCTGTCATCAAATCGAACACCTGCGGCAATCATGAGATCACAATGGCCGATGCTCATGTTGGCCCGATAGGTACCGTGCATCCCCAGCATTCCCAGCCAAAGAGGATCTGATCCTGGAAAGGCTCCCAGCCCCATCAAAGAGGCAGTAACCGGGATATCCGCCATTTTTGCAAGGCGGGTGATCTGTTCTGAAGCCTGGGAAACAATAACACCGCCGCCGGCAAAAATGACAGGCCTTTTAGCCTTTTTGATCATTTCCACCACTTTGTTGAGTTGTTTTTTGTTGGGCTTGTAATTGGGTTTATAGGATTTTAAAGAGATCTTGCCGGGTTCTTCAAAATCAATCTGGGCCTGCAAAATATTCTTTGGAAGATCAACGAGGACAGGGCCGGGTCTTCCCGATCTTGCCAGATAAAAGGCCTCTTTAATGGTTGAAGCCAGTTTGTCTATACTTTTTACAAGGTAATTGTGTTTGGTACAGGGCCGTGTAATACCCACTATATCCACTTCCTGGAATGCGTCGTTCCCGATGAGCGCCGTTGGTACCTGGCCTGTAAAAACAACAATGGGAATGGAGTCGGAATGTGCAGAAGCAATTCCTGTGACCGCATTGGTGGCTCCGGGGCCCGATGTAACCAGGGCAACGCCCACAGATCTGTTGGCCCGGGCATAGCCGTCAGCCGCATGGACAGCACCCTGTTCATGCCGGACAAGGATATGGCGCAGGCCTTCCTGTTTTGCCAGTTCATCATAAATATCAATAACACAACCGCCCGGATATCCGAAAATCGTGTCAATACCTTCTGCCTTAATCATTTTAATTAGAACCTGGGCACCGTTAAATTTCATTTTTTATCTCCTATAATGTATCTCTAACCACAAGGGTCACACGTAAATATGGCACCGTTGCCTGCCGAACTCACCATCCTGGCATATCTTGCCAGATATCCGGTTTTAATTTTAGGCTCGGGTTTTTTCCATTTGGAAAACCGGTTTGCAATTTGCTCTTCATCAACCAATAACGCTATGGTTTTAGCTGGGATATCTATTTTGATCTGATCATTTTCTTCAACAATCGCAATAAGACCGCCATCTGCAGCTTCCGGTGATATATGGCCGATGGAAGCCCCTTTTGATCCCCCGGAAAACCTGCCATCCGTTATCAGGGCGCAGGTTTCATCAAGCCCCATGCCTGCAATGGCTGAGGTGGGGGTTAGCATTTCACGCATGCCAGGGCCGCCTGCAGGTCCTTCGTATCGGATGACAATTACGTCTCCCTTATTAATCTGGTTACCAAGAATCGCCTCGGTTGCTTCTTCTTCAGAGTTAAACACTCTTGCCGGACCCTGATGTTTCATCATTGCATCAAGAACGGCAGATTGTTTGACCACACAACCGTCCTTGGCAAGGTTTCCAAAGAGCACTGCCAAACCGCCTTGTCTGTGATAGGGGTTTTCAACAGGCCGTATTACCTGCTGGTCTTTTTTAATTACAATTTCAAGGTTTTGACCCATTGTTTTTCCTGTGGCAGTCAAACAATCAGCATGAATCATGTCATGATCAAAAAGTTCTTTCATGACAGCCATAATACCTCCGGCAGAATTTAAATCTTCTATGCGGTCTTCCCCTCCCGGACTTAGAGCACATAAATGGGGGGTTTTTTTGCTGACCTCATTAATCAGGTTCAGATCTATATCCACATGGGCTTCATTTGCAATAGCCTTTAAATGAAGCACTGTATTGGTGGAACACCCAAGTGCCATATCAACAACCAAAGAATTCATAAAGGCATCTTTTGTCATGATTTTATCAGGGGTAATATCTTTATTTAAAAGTTCCATGATTTGCATCCCCGTCTGTTTGGCCAGACGGATTCTTTCCGACATGGGCTCGGGAATGGTCCCATTCCCTGGAAGCGCCATCCCAATGGCTTCTGTCAGGCAATTCATTGAATTTGCCGTAAACATGCCGGCGCATGATCCGCAGGTGGGGCAGGCGGCATTTTCTATGTCAAGGAGTTGATCTTTGGTCATCCTGTCGGACTTGACCGCTCCCACGGCTTCAAATACAGTGATGAGATCAATTTTTTTATCATTATTGTCCGGGTGTTTACCCGAAAGCATGGGTCCACCGCTGATAAATATTGCTGGAATATTCAAGCGTGCTGCTGCCATGAGCATTCCCGGAACTATTTTGTCACAATTGGGTACCATGACAATGGCATCAAAGGGATGGGCCATGGCAGTGACTTCTATGGAGTCTGCAATGAGTTCCCGGGAGGCAAGAGAGTAGTGCATGCCTTTATGGTTCATGGCGATCCCGTCACAGATACCAATGGTTGAAAATTCCATTGGAGTTCCACCCGCCATACTGATGCCGGATTTAACGGCTTTTACGATATTATCCAGATGCATGTGGCCCGGGATCAATTCATTGGCTGAGTTGGCAATGCCGATAAGTGGTTGGCTGATCTCCCTGTCTGTATATCCCATGGCCTTAAACAGGCTTCTATGGGGGGCTCGTGCCGTACCTTTTGTTGCAATGTGGCTTCTCATTTAGTTTGTCTCCAAAATAAAAAAGCCGTTATCTGCCCCCCCTGGGGCTGATAACGGCTTTTAAAGTTGATTTAAAGTTTATGCCACTAAGAGCCCCTTCGCCTGGAGATGACAAGAATCACCTCCACGATAATAAGGACTAGTAGTATGTTAATAATATTTTTATTCATAATATTGTTACTCATAATTTTTTTACTCTACTTAAATAAGTTTTAATATATATAAATTTTATTTATGTCAATAAAAAAATGCGGATGGTCGATATTTTATATAATCGGGGTCAGGCTTGCGTTGTTGCGTTTATTGAGCAATAAACGCAACAACGCAAGCCTGACCCCACTCATTATGACCCCACTCATTATGATACATGATTAATGGAAGACGCCATATATCCTGCCCCAAATCCATTATCAATATTTACAACGGCAATATTGGAACTGCAGGAATTGAGCATTCCTAAAAGGGCGGTCATGCCGTTAAAACTCGTACCATATCCAATGCTCGTAGGAACAGCGATGACAGGCGCTTTGACCATTCCCGCAACTACGCTGGGCAGGGCACCTTCCATCCCTGCAACAACAATGATGACACTAGCATTTATAATTTGTTCCTGGTAGGCAAAAAGACGGTGAATACCGGCAACCCCGACATCAAAGATGGAGCCAATTTCGTTTCCCATGGCCTGGGCCGTTAAAAAAGCCTCTTTTGCCACAGGGATATCAGAGGTTCCGGCTGAAATCACAAGGATTTTTCCAATGCCTGTGATTTCCGGATCATTTTTTTTAAGCCATAAAAAATTTGCATCTTCAAAATATTCTGCCATCTGAAAAACGGCTTTTATTTTTTGTGCTTTTTCTGGTTCAAGGCGGGTCACAAGAATGATCTCCTCATGGATGATCATCTTTTCCATGATACCAATGATTTGTTCACTTGTTTTCCCCTGTCCGAAGATGACTTCGGGAAAACCCTTTCTTAACGACCGGTGATGGTCTATCTGGGCAAAATCAATATTTTCAAAGGAGATATGTGTCAGTTGTTTTTTTGCATTCTCAACAGATAAGGAGCCTTGGGCCACCTGGTTCAAAAGATCTTTTAAATTGTCTTGGTTCATAGCATAACCTGGTTCAGCCTTTGTAATAAAGCCTGTAAAGTTCTGTATAGCGGTTTGGGTCTAAGCCTTATCGGAAAAATTAAAGGCGCTTCATTGATTTTAAATATCATTATGAAAGACTCTGAGTCAAGGGATAACAAAATGGGCCCTGATCCACCATCAAGGTACCACCTGCTGCGTTGACTGCGGTCGTTCTTCCCTGCGGAGTATGACTTAGGCCTCACTCATCGCTCCTTGTCGCCTTGCATCCGGCACCTTGCTGATGGCCAGGGATAGTGCACAACCCCATGGACCAGCAGGTAAATGTTTGATGGTGGATTTGGGTGGGGGTCACGCCTTCTTGCACTTCTTAGCGGAATATTATAAAAGTTTACAAAATAATTATTTTACAGGAAGACAAATGGAGAAAGACCAAGTATTTGCAGGAAAAAAACTTAAGGTGCAACCCTTTGAATTTAATAAAGCCGTGGCCCGGGTATTTGATGATATGCTGAATCGATCCATCCCTTTTTATAAGGAAAGTATTAAACGCCAGTCACAGCTTGCCAGGCAGTTCTATCAACCCGGCAGTCGTATTTATGATCTTGGCTGTTCCCATGGAAATCTTGGCATGATGATCCTTGAGCAATTAAAAGAAAGGCCGTTTAAAATGGTTGCAGTGGATAGTTCCAGACCCATGATTGATAAGTATTCAAAACGGCTTGAAAAACATGAAACAGCCAAAGGGGTTGACCTTGTCTGTGGCTTTTTAGAAGACCTGCAAATCAAGGATGCATCCGTTGTTTTAATCAATCTGACCCTGCAGTTTATTGATCAGGAAAAACGCGATGACCTCATGAAAAAAATCTATCAAGGTATGAAACCAAACGGTATCCTTATTTTAACTGAAAAAATCGTTCATTCATCAAAGATGCTTGATGATCTTCAAACACAATTTTACACTGCATTTAAACTTGAAAACGGATATTCAGAACTTGAGATCAGTCAAAAAAGAGATGCCCTTGAAAAAGTTCTTGTTCCTGATACCATTGAAACCCATGAAAATCGGATTTTAAATGCTGGATTTGCTAAATTTGATATCTGGCTTAAATGGTTTAACTTTGCATCAATGATGGCGATAAAAAAATAATCTAAAGGTCACACGCAACCATAAAGGTCACACGTAACCATAAAGGTCACAAGCAAAATGGAAAGGCTTCTTCAACATCGGTACCACCTGAAAATAGACCACTGCTACAATGAATTTAAAGCGATTATAAAAGAAAAAAGAAAATTTCTGGATCATGCCAAAGGGAATTATCAAAAATTTAAAACCGTTCTTGAAACCATGCCGGATTTTATACCTTCTTTTATAGATCTTGAAAGCCGTGCCATCACCATTGGTGATCCATCAGATCTAAATGCCGATGGGCTGCGTTTGCTGACAGATAAGATAGGAGAGCTTTGCCCCTGGCGGAAAGGGCCTGTCAACCTTTTCGGAATTTTAATTGATTCCGAGTGGCAGTCCTGGATGAAATGGGAACGGCTGATTCATCACATTTCTAATCTTCAAGGCCGGCGCATTCTTGATATTGGTTCCAGCAACGGATACTATATGTTTAAGATGTCGGCCTGTAATCCATTGATGGTATTGGGTGTAGAACCTCAAAGTACATTTTATTTTCAGTATCTTACTCTTCAAAAATTTTTAAAACAGGAAAATGTGTTCTGTCTTCCTGTCCCCCATGATCAATTGCCGAAAATGGATAAGTATTTTGATACAGTATTTTGTATGGGGGTTTTATATCATCGAAAATCACCGGTTCAAATGCTCAAGGATATTTGTGATTCCATGAGATCAGGAGGAGAACTGGTCCTTGAAAATCTCATAATTAATTCAAAAAAAAATTTTTGCCTTTTTCCAAAAGATCGGTATGCAAAAATGCGAAATGTTTTTTTCATTCCTGATCTTCTGGTAATGGAATCATGGCTGTTGCGGGCAGGGTTTACAAATATCAGATGTGTGGATATAACTAAAACATCCTTTGAAGAGCAGAGAAAAACCAGATGGATTCAAACGGAAACCCTAAAAGATTTTCTTGATCCCAATGATTTCGATAAGACAGTGGAAGGCTATCCTGCACCTGTGCGGGCTATTTTTATTGCAACGGCAAGCTAAGGGTCCACTCAAAAATAACTTCCAAAATTGGTAATTAATTTTTGAGTGGACCCTAAGGGCTGCAAAATTTATAACTTGAACGAAATTGCTTCGAATATGAGATTATTAAAAAGATAAAAATGATTTAGGCCGGGGCCATGAATTGTGTTGATCAGGTAATGGGTTTTAGGGTAAAGAAGATTTGGAGTTTCAGGATATTGTATAAGTATTGATTTTATCTCATATTAGACTTGGATACCAATGAATTATAAAACTATTGCAAATGTTCTAGGCAAATTATTGATCGTTACAGGCATTTCTATGGTGTTTCCATTAACCTGTTCTTTATATTACAAGGAAAATGATCTGTATTCCCTTGTCATTACAGGGGCCGTCACCATTGGCCTGGGAGTCCCTTTGTGGTGGTTTTTTCGCAGGCATCGAGATTTAAATATAAAGGATGGTTTTTTTATTGCTTTTTTTGGATGGGTTTTGATTTCTGCTGTTTCAGGTCTGCCTTATATGATTCATGGATCTATTCCCTCTTTCACTGATGCCTTTTTTGAGATGATGTCAGGTTACACCACAAGTGGTGCGACCATATTGACTGATATTGAAGTGGTTCCGCACGGGTTATTGTTCTGGCGCAGCCAGACCCATTTGCTAGGAGGCATGGGATTTTTAACATTAACTATTATATTTTTGCCCCATGGAATGGGAGGGGTGAGGATTTTCAGGGCTGAGTCAAGTCCCGGTCAGGTCATTACCAGGGAAAAGTTTATCCCCCGCAACCGGGATACCATGATCTGGCTCTGGGGAATTTATCTGGCCCTGAACTTATTGGAAACCCTTTTGCTGTGCTTTGGAGGCATGTCAGTTTTTGATTCACTTTGCCATTCCTTTGGAACAGTATCGACATCGGGTTATTCGCCGTGGAATGCAAGTATAGGGCATTACAACAATGCTTACTTTGACTGGATAATTATCATTTTCATGTTTCTGGGCGGCATGACGTTCATGATTTTTTACCATATGGTTCAGGGAAATTGGCGCGTCATAAAAATCAATACTGAACTTCGCTGGTATGTGGGATTTATGCTCTTTTTTTGTGGTATGGTGTCATGGATACTGTGGAAGGAAAATACATATACTCTTATGGATTCAATCCGTTATGGCACCTTCCAGGTTACCTCTCTTCTTACAACGACCGGATTCACCACAGCAGATTATGAAAAGTGGCCCCAGGCGGCACAGATGTTCCTCTATGCAGTGTGCTTTATCGGTGCCTGCGCAGGATCTACGACCAGCGGGATTAAAGTTGTCCATTATGTTTTAATATGGAAATTCGGAGTGGCCGTTATAAAGCATATTTTTTTCAGACCCATGGCCGTGGTTTCGGTTCGATTAGATCAACGCCCTGTGGACTCACAAATCATCCATCTTGCATTTTGTTATTTTATTGTTAATATTTTTCTGGTATTGGGGGGAGGCTGTTTCATGACTCTCTCCGATGACATGGACTTTACCACGGCCATGAGTTCGGTTATCGCAACCTTAATGAATATTGGCCCGGGATTCGGAGGGGTGGGCCCGTCTAAAAATTACGCATTTATTTCTGATGCGGGTAAATGGTTTTTATCCTGGAACATGCTGGTAGGAAGGCTGGAAATGTTTTCAGCACTGGTTATATTTTATCCATCTTTCTGGAAAAGATAAATAGCGTTCTTACCATATTTAGCTCGCAAATGAGCACATACTTTCAGAATTTTCAGATTTTCAGAGATATACTAAATGATCAGGCCAGAAATAATTTTTGCACATCTTTCAAATGCTGTGACATGCATACAACAATCGCCCGTTCATTATTTTGAATGTGCGTGTCCCCTACTGCAACCTGCCACACGCCATCTCTATGAATACCCCCTACCATTATTTTTCCATTGTAGTGAGATCCCAGTTTGGAAAGGGGTTTACGGGTAATTGGTGAGTTCGGGGCAGCAACGATTTCTACCATTTCAGCATCAAAGCCATGCAGGTGTGAAACAGATAAAAGTTCACCCCGGCGAATGAATTTTAGAATTTTGTTGCCGGCCAGTATCTTTTTATTCAAAGCCAGATCTGACCCCATTGTTGCCGCCAATACCATATAATCTTCTTTGTTAACCAGTGCAATGCATTTGCTTTGAATGGTTTTTTTCTTACCGTTGTTTTTTGTATTTTGTGAAGTCATCAGGTGTTTGGCCAAAACGCAGCTCATGATATTGGTTTCATTTTCGCCTGTGGCCGTGATAAAGGTATCCATTTCCAAAAGCCCTGCTGAAATCAGCACATCTGAATCTGATCCGTCTCCGTGTAATACTTCTGAGTTTTTCAGCGCAAAGGAAAGCTCCTTGGCCACTGGTTCATCTTTTTCGATCAGTCTGACTTCTACTGTTTTGTCTAACAGCTCAGCCAGGCGACATCCTACAAGTCCCCCTCCTATAATCATCACGCGGTGGCGGCTTTGCTGTTCAACACCTGTCAGGCTCATCAGCAGGTCCAAGTTCTTGTTGCTGGCCATGAAAAAGGCTTGATCCTGCGGTAACAGCTCGTCCTCACCGCTGGGGATCAGAGTCGTGATCCCTCGAGCAATGGCAACTATCCTGAAAGGAAAGTCATTATATTCTTGAGAGATATCTTTCAGTTTTCTGTAAGCCAGTGGTGATCCTTCATGAATTCGGGTGCCCATGGCCTGTATCTGCCCCTTGGCCACTGCAATTATATCATTACCGGCCCTGAGCTTAACCAGCCTGAAAATTTCCTGGGCAACCAGTTCTTCAGGGTGTATGATGAGATCGATTTTAAGATCATCGGCACTTAGAAATGAGTCCTTACTACCGAATTCAGTGGATCGTATCCGAGCGATTTTACGTGGAATACCAAATCGGTCTCCAATCAGGCAGCTCATCATATTCACAGCATCATTGTTGGTTACTGATATAAGGTAATCCATTTTTGCAGCATCGGCTTCCCGCCAGCACCCAATGCTCATGGCATTGCCCTGAATAAGGCGGGCATCTATATTACCGTCTGCATGGCGAAGTAATTTGCTATCCTGTTCAATAGCTGTGATTGCATAACCTTCATGAACAAGTCGCTTGGCCAGGTAATAGCCTACGCCTCCAAGCCCCAGAATCAGGATATTTGTCGATTTTGCCGGTTTGTTTGCCTTCATATATCAAACGGTTCCCAAAGTTCATTAGTTGAAAAATCTGTCTGGATCATGGTGCTGGTTATCAGATACTAAATACCCCTGTTTTTGTCAATGTGTTCGAAAAAGGGGGTTAATGTTTTGATCAAACATTATTTTTCCAGCAGGTTCCGCTGTCCTTTAAAGGCAAAACTGAGGCTATCCTAAATTGCCTGTGCCGGCTATTATTTATTTTAATTTTACTTGTTGCTTGTTGAAATTTTATATATCCTATAATGATGATAAGGGCTGAATCAGTTGAATATGAGAAAGGTATAATGTGTTAAAATATAAATTTTACTTATCTAAGAAATTAATTATTCTTATCTGTATTATTAATTATTTTACCTCTTTTTTATATATCCAAAACTTCTCTTTTGTAAAAGACAAAATATGAAAAAAACTAAAATTATTATAGCAGATGATCACAATATTTTGCAGCATGGGTTGGCCAAATCCCTGGAAACGGAAAAGGGATTTGAAGTCGTTGCAAAGGCAAACTCAGGCCTTGCAGCTATTGAACTTGTTAATCGCCATCTGCCTGATTTGGTCATCATGGACGTCAGTATGCCCCATCTTAACGGGATAGAAGCAACAAAGCAGATTCTGAATAAAAATCCTGAAATAAAAGTGATTGCATTATCTATGCATATGGAGAAAATTTATGTATCCGGAATGTTGAAGGCAGGGGCTTCAGGGTATATATTAAAATCATGTTCGTTTAAGGAATTGTTAACCTGTATAAAGACTGTTTTGTCAGGGAAATATTTCTTTTGCAAAGAAGTGGAAAGCATTGTTTCGGGGGAAGACTATGTTCCCTTGGATAATAAAAGTATTTCTGTTGTTTCATTATTATCGGAAAGGGAGAGGGAGGTTTTGCAATTGATAGCAGAAGGTTATAAAAGCAGGGCAATTGCCCAAAAATTACACATCAGTGTTAAAACTGTTGATATTCATCGGACAAATTTAAAAACTAAATTGAATATTCACAGCATAGCCGAGTTGACAAAGTTTGCCATTGCTGAAGGATTGACCACTTCTTTTATCTAAGGGCCCACTCAAAAATAACTTTACATTTTTGAAGCCGATTCATCCTGTCCGGCAGCGTTGTGAAAACACGACATATACTTGATATGCCTTAGTTTCCAAGCCTTGCCGGGCCCCGGCGACTCAGCTTAAAAAAATTGGTAATTAATTTTTGAGTGGACCCTAAGTGGAAAAGGATAAAAAAATTGAAATTTCTTGACACATTTTTTAAAGGATGGTAATAGTCGCCTTGCATTAAAAATACTCGGGGCGTAGCGCAGTCTGGTAGCGCACTTGTCTGGGGGACAAGTGGTCGCAAGTTCAAATCTTGCCGTCCCGACCAAGTATTAAAGAGGGTTTTCAGAGTTTCTGAAAGCTCTTTTTTTATGGGAAAATGCAATCCCAGGTGATCAGCGATCAGATTTTATTTTCTTTAGCCTTGAGACGAAGACTCATTACTCAGGAAAAGGCTGATTTTATAGTGGGCAAACTGGCCGATGAGCGGTAACAATTATATCCACCATGCTGCCGGTATGCTGGAATCCATGCTATGTATTGCGTATGAACAAAATATTATTGATGATGAAATCATTGGCCAGGTCCATCCTGGAAGCACCTCTGGAACCAAAAATTCCTCAACATATCCAGGATAAAATCCGAAGTGAGCTGCCCATACACATTTAACTAAAAGCTTCCTTATTTCACCTTGACTTTCTGATTTAAATCAAATAATCAAATTAGAACCTTTTATTATTATATGCTGGAGTATTTTATAGAAAATTCAAATAAAATCGTAAATTAGCATGGATTGACCAAATAGATATTCAAAGGTAACGTTACAGCCAAAATTACCGGGAGGAAACGAATCGATGAAATTGGACAGGCTGGTATTGTTAATAGCATTCTTGGTTTTATTCATTTCTTTAGCACCTGTTGCTGCCAAAGATAATTCTGATAAACAAAGTCATACCACGCTTGAAGCTAATGACCATTCTGAATCTGCGTCTGATCATGCAACTGACAAAAGCGCACATGGTCATTTGAATTTAGGAGAGATGCTTCCGCTTTACAGCTGTATCCCCTTTGCATTTATGCTGCTGTCAATTGCCCTCCTGCCTCTGATTGCTGAAAATTTCTGGCACCATCATTTTGGTAAGATTTCCGCATTCTGGGCGGCCTGTCTTGCCCTTCCCTTTGTCTATGTCTACAAAGGCATTGCAATTTATGAAATTCTTCACATTATTCTAGCAGACTATGTCCCCTTTATTATTCTTTTATGGGCTTTGTTTACAATTTCAGGCGGTATTCTGCTGAAAGGGACGTTAAGAGGAAGTCCAGTGGTCAACACGATTATAATACTGATTGGAACCGTCCTTGCCTCCTGGATGGGGACCACCGGAGCTGCCATGCTCTTGATCCGGCCTTTTTTAAGAGCAAATGCCCATCGTAAGAATAAAACCTTTATGGTGGTATTTTTTATTTTTCTTGTGGCCAATATTGGCGGATCATTAACACCGCTGGGAGACCCTCCGCTGTTTTTAGGATTTCTCCATGGGGTCGATTTTTTCTGGACCATGAATATTATGCCTCATATGCTTGTGGCAGCCATTATTTTGATGGTGGTTTATTTTATCCTTGATACGTATTATTACAAAAAAGAAGGGGCAAAAGCACCGGATGATGGAGAGAAAAAGCCCTTGCGCCTGGTGGGGACTTATAATTTCCTTTTTCTCGGAGGCGTGGTGGGTGCTGTTTTAATGAGCGGGATTCTTGATCTGGGAGAAATTTCAACCTTCGGTGTTCACAGGGCAGTTCAGGACTGGCTCAGGGACGGCCTCCTCATTGTTTTCGGAATTGGCTCTCTTATGGCCACACCAAGGGTGCTCAGGGAAGAAAATGAATTCTCATGGTTTCCGATAATAGAAGTTGCTTATTTATTTATCGGGATTTTCATTACCATGATTCCTTGCCTGCTTTTGCTTAAAGCCGGTCCTAACGGTGCCTTTGCATTTCTTATCAATGCAGTAAAAGAACCGGTTCACTATTTCTGGGTTACGGGAATGCTGTCGGCATTCCTGGATAATGCACCAACCTATCTGACTTTTTTTAATACAGCCCTTGGCAGCTTTTATGCCGGCATGGCGGAAAGCCAAGCTGTTCCATTGTTGATGACGGAGAATGCAGTCTATCTTAAGGCGATTTCGACGGGCGCTGTCTTTTTCGGCGCCTGCAGTTATATTGGTAATGCACCCAATTTCATGGTTCGATCAATAGCTTCGGAGGCAGGGACACCAATGCCCAGCTTTTTCGGATACATATTAAAATATTCTTTAATTTTTTTAATTCCAACCTTTGTTATTGTAACCTTTATTTTCTTTTAATATATTGGTTTAAGAAGTTAATGGATTGAACAGGAGGAAACTAAACCCAATGAATATTGATCTTAAAGGATTAAAGATAGCCATAATCGGTGGAAACAGTCCATGTAAACAAATTCTTGAAATTTTATTGGGGCCTGGATTAAAAGAACTGGATCTCAAAGTTGTAGTGATTGCCGACACGTTAACCCAGGTTGAAGGCATAAAATATGCCAGGGAAAAAGGGTTGTTTACAACTCTTGATTATAATCAGGTGTGTGAACTTTCAGGGATTGATGTTATTTTAAAATTAAAAAATGACGAAATATTAAGCTGTATACTGGAAAAAGTGAATACGGAGCATGTCAGCATTATTGACCTTGATGCTTACAGGGCCAAATCCTTTTTAAATTTTTTACTGGCAGAAGAAGAAAGATTAAAGATAAAAAGAAAAATTCATGCAGATAAGGTTGATAAACAGGAAATCGCAAATCTGTTTGATCAATTTACTGCTACAATCCATAAAAACGCTGAAGAAGAGAGCAGATACCTTAAAGATGAGAGAGAAGATTTGCTTGAGATGGAAAAAGAGTTGTCCCAAATCATCCAGGGCAGTATGATTCCGACTTTTATAATCAACAATGAACATATTCTGACCCACTGGAACAGGGCCTGTGAAGAACTTACAGGCCACAATGCCTATGAGCTTGTGGGAACAGACCGGCAATGGGTGCCTTTCAGGTCTGCAAAGAGACCCACAATGGCAGATGTGATTGTAGGTGAAATGTCGGAAGAGGAGGTATCTAAATATTATGGTGCTTCCTGGAGAAAATCAGGCTTGATTAATGAGGCTTATGAAGCTGAAGAGTTTTTCCCCCATCTGGGTACAGATGGAAAATGGATTTTTTTTACAGCTGCACCCATAAAATCTCCTGATGGTAAGGTAATTGGAGCCATAGAGACATTAAAAGATCTGACCCAGGACAAAAAAACCCACGAAGAATTGGAATTACAGGACAAAGAGCTTTCCACACTCTATGATAAATATAAAAAATCAGAAGAAAAATATCGGTCTTTGTTTAATAATAATCCAAATCCTATTTTTATTATTGATCGGCAGACCTTAGAGATACTGGATGTGAATCATCGTGTTGAAGAAGAATATGGGTATACTAAAACAGAACTTTTAGGAACCCCTTTCCTTGACATTGGGGATTCATCCGATGAAACTGTTAAAGAAGCCTTGAAAGAACTGCCAGAAAATAAATCCATACTTTTTACCAAGAAAAAACATTTTAAAAAGGATAAGTCTTCATTTTTTGTTAATGTTAAGGCTGTACACACAACATATAGCCACAGGGACGTTCTGATTGCGTCAGCAACGGATATAACAGAAAGTGTAGAAAAAGAGACCCAGTTGATTCAGGCTGGAAAACTGGCTACCTTAGGGACCATGGCTGCAGGTATGGCCCATGAAATCAACCAGCCTTTGAATGTTATACAGATCTGTTCAGACCTGATTCTGAAAATGATTAAAAAAGGACTTAAAATTCCAGACGACGAGCTGGTTATAATGGCCAATGATATCATTGATAATGTTGCCAGAGCTGCCGGTGTTATCAAACATGTCAGGGATTTTGCAAGGCAATCTGAAAGAGACCTTAAAAAATTAATATTAAATGATCCTATAAATGATGTATTCAAGGTGCTTGGGCATCAGTTGACGGTTCATTCGGTAAAGGTTGACCTTGACCTTGATTTGGAACTTCCTGAAATCCGGGCTGAGCATAATCGTCTGGAACAGGTATTTATCAATCTTGTGACCAATGCCATTGATTCCATGGATGAAAAAGCAGAAGAACAGGACTCAATGGCTGAAAAAAAACTTTCAATCAAAACATATGTTGAAGAAGGCTGGGTAATAGCCGAGGTATCTGATACCGGGATTGGTATGACAGATGAGGTGAAAAGAAAGATATTTGAACCGTTTTTTACGACAAAGGAAACCGGCAAGGGAACCGGGCTTGGAACCAGTATCAGTTTTGGAATAATAAAAGATTACAAAGGAACAATTGATATAATAAGTGAGTATGGCAAAGGTGCCAGGTTTATAATCAAATTTCCGGTAATTGGATAGGGAAATATATTATGTCTGCTAATAAAATACTGATTGTTGATGATGAAGAGATTATTGTCAAACTGCTCTCCATGTCTCTTCGAAGTGATGGTTATCAAACAGTTACAGCCCACAGTGGAGAGCAGGGACTGGAAGTTTTTAAATCAGAATTGCCCGATATAGTAGTTACAGATATAAAAATGCCGGGAATGGACGGTCTTGAACTGTTAAAAAAGATCAAGGAAATTGACTCTGAAAAAGAAGTGATCATTGTAACAGGCCATGGAGATATTGATTCAACCATCACGGCATTGCAGTATGGAGCCAGCGATTTTATCAATAAACCAGTCAGGGATGAGGCGCTTGCAATTGCCCTTGAAAGGGCAAAAGCAAAGATTGCCATAAGAGAAAAACTTGAGGAATATACAGAAAATCTTGAAATTAAGATTGCAGAGGCCACTGAAGAGATCCGGAGAAAATCAAATTTTCAACGACTTTTAATAAAAAGCTCCAACGATGCCATTGTTGCTTTTGATCATGACTGGAAAGTGGTTGTGTACAACCCCGAAGCTGCAAATATGTTTGGTGAGGCTGTAAAAGATGTCAGAAATAAAATGACCATAGATGATCTTTATACGCCAAAAATTGCTAAAATATTCAAAAATCAGGCCAAAGAAGAAAAACAGCAGAACACGTTGCCATGGAGAGAAAATATAATAAATACCAAAGATGGCAGACAAATACCGGTTCGGTATACAAGTAACGTCCTTTATAAAAAAGGTGAATTTGTAGGAACCGTCAGTTTTTTTCAAGACTTGACGGAAATCAAAAGACTTGAAAAGGAATTGGTTCAATCGGAGCGGCTTGCTGCTGTAGGGCAGACTGTAAGCGGTCTTGCTCACTATGTAAAGAATATCCTCATCGGGCTTAAAGGCGGCAGCTATGTCGTTGATGTGGGAATCAAAAAAAATAATACGGACAAACTTAAAACAGGCTGGGAATCTATAAAGAAGAATATCAAAAGAGTAGGGGACCTGACCCAGGACCTTTTGACATATTCCAAGCAGAGAGAACCGGAATTTGAGGTATGTATGCCCAATGATATAGCTGCAGACGTCATCCAGCTGGTGGAAGATTTTGCCGGAGCAAACGGGGTTCTCATTTCAAAAGAATTTGATACCCACATTGGTGAAATTGTTGCTGATCCGCAAACCATTCATCGTTCATTGTTGAATCTAATGAATAACGCCATAGATGCCTGCATGGATGATGAGGATGTTTCCAAAAAGCATGAAGTAAAGATAAAAACCTATAAAGATGAAAATAATTATTTTTGTTTTGAGGTTAAAGATAATGGGTGTGGTATGGATGAAGATATTCAAAAGCAATTGTTTAATCCCATGTTCAGTTCAAAAGGTGGAAAAGGTACAGGTTTGGGACTCCTTGTCACAGGAAAGCTTATAGAAGAACACAAGGGAGTGATTGAGACCGAAACCAGCCAAGGTATTGGAAGCACATTTAGAATTAAACTTCCGCTGGAAAAAGCAAATGCGGTAGATAAAGTTTGATCAAGGAGGATAAATTATGAGTAAAAAGGTGCTTGTGGTAGATGATGATCCAGATGTCAGATCATTTGTTGTCACAGTTCTGGAAGAAAACCAGTATATACCTTTGGTCGCTCAAGATGGTGTGGAAGGTTTGGAAATGATCGAAAAAGAGCACCCTGATCTGGTAATCCTCGATGTATTGATGCCCAGAGGGAGCGGGATTCGACTGTATCGAAAGCTGAGAACTGATGAAAATCTTAACCACATTCCCATTATCATGTTTACTGGGATCGCGCTCAGATCTTTTTTGAAATCTCAAAAAGCACTAGATGAATTTAAAGGCGGGGAAGTGCCCAAACCGGATATTTATCTGGAAAAACCGGTTGAACCTGAAGAGTTGGCGGCGGCAGTTAAGAAAAAGATAGGTTAATCAATAGATATAAATGTTGAGATTGGAGAAATTATGGAGATAAGAAAGTTGCTTTTTGTGACGAAGTTTGAGGATCTTTGTTATGATGCGTTGAACTCGTTATTAGCGCTTAGAGGTGCGGCACTGGAACATGTCGTCTTTTTAAATGTCATTGAAAGAGACAAAGTCGCAATGAAAAGGGGGAGTGGCTATCTTAAGGAAGAGGAAGTCAAATTAAAGGAAACGGCAAATATCAGGTTTATAGACTGGGCGGAAAATTTATTTGAAATGGGCCTGGAAGTTGGTGCCTATATGGAAGTTTCCTCGCTTATTCCTGAAATTCTTAGAGTTGTTGACAAAGAATCTCCAGATTTGATCGTGATAGGTCGTTCCCATAAAGGACCATTGGAACAGCTTTATGCAGGTTCCGATGTAATGGAGTTGATTCGCAGAACAGATGTTCCGGTTATGGTATTCAAACACATGCGTGGCGATAATATCGTTCCTGAAAAATTGTTTGAACGACCTTTGTTTGCGACAAACTGGTCAAAAACAGGCCAAAAAACCATTGAATACATCAAAGGATTGAAAGATATCATAGGTGAAATTCATATTATGCATGTTGTAAAAGAAAGTGCCTTAAAAAGTAAGGACACACATGAAGTTCAGAAAGTCAGAAAAGCGGAACGCAAAAAACTGGATGCCCTCTGCGATGATCTTGGGGATGCAGGTATTAACGCCAGACCTCATGTGTATGTTGGTGATCCGCAAAAAGAGATAGAAAAAGCAGCAAAAGAATATCAGGTCTCTATGATCATCTTGGGTTCCACTGAAAAAGCTGCACTTTTAGAGAGATGGACCGGTTCCATTTCTAAAAATATCGCTGATAAATCCATTTTTCCATGCCTTCTCATTCCTGGTAAAAAAGATATTTAATTGTTTCCATAGATATTATGATGTAAACAAATCCGGCTACTACAGCCGGATTTTGTATACATTACCCGGATCCACCATCAAGGTACCACCTGCTGCGTTGACTGCGGTCGTTCCTCCCTGCGGAGTATGACTTAGGCCTCTTTCGTCACTCCTTGTCGCCTTGCATCCGGCACCTTGCTGATGGCCAGGGATAGTGCACAACCCCATGGCCAGCCGGCAAATGAAAATTTGATGGTGGATTTGGGATTAGTTATTGACTCAAAATTATAGTTTTGTTATAGATGACCCGGACCGAACGGGGGCAGATTTTATGTCTGTCCCCAAATATATTATAGCGTAATTGCTATCGTGGGAATACATTATGAAACTTCTATTTATAGATGATGAACAGACATTTTTGAAATACCTTGCCAAAAGACTTATTATTGATGGGTTTTCAGTAAAAACAGCTTTTTCAGGCGAAGAAGGTGTGGAAGCAGCTTCAAAAGAAGATTTTGATGTGGCTGTGGTGGATTTGCAAATGCCTGGAATTGACGGGATTGAGGTACAAAAAAGATTGAAAGATTTGCAACCCGGGCTGCCCTGCATTGTCCTCACCGGTCATGCAAGTGTTGAAAATGCTCTGGAAAGTGGAAAATATAATGCATTTAAGTTTTTATCAAAGCCTGTAGATATGGATACGCTTATTGCAACTATAAATGCGGCTTACAATGATAGAGTTCAAAAGGAACAATTAGCCTCTGGATCCGGCACCTCTCAAACAGGGAGCAAACAAGAAGGCGCCATAGCCAAACTTTACGGAAAATTTCGTAAGTTATATGGTGTTGAAAAATAATTTTTTAGCTTGCATATATCCGGGGGAGGGTAGTTCATTGACTGATTCCAATAATGGTATTGTCGAAAAAGTCGACAATACAAGGCATTCATTTTTAAAATCATTTCTTTCTTTTCTGATTACATTTGTTTTTATGTTTTTAACCTGGATCGTTCTGTCTGGAAAGTTTGATCCTCTGTTGCTATGGCTGGGGGCTATCTCAAGCTTTTTTGTGGCATATTATTTTTATGATCTTTTATTTCCTGCTATGGAGCAGGGATATATCAAAGTGTTTTTCAGATTTATCAGGTATACTCCCTGGCTGATCAAGGAGATCATTAAAGCCAATTTTCACCTGCTCTATCTGGCATTTCATCCGCGAATGAAAGATTTAATTGATCCACATATCTTTACTTTTAAAACTAATTTAAAATCCGATATTGCCATAACGACTCTGGCAAACTCCATTACCCTTACGCCTGGAACAATCACTGTAACAGCAGATAGTGACGGTGTTTTCAGGGTTCATTCCATTGACAGAGAATCTGCCAAAGGCCTGCCGGGCACCATGCTAAAAAAAGTTGCTGAAGTTTTTGGAGAAGAGATATGACCATTTTTTTTCTAAGCGTTGCATTGGGACTATGTTTTTTGATGCTTTTTTCAATGTACAGAGCCTTGTTCGGCCCTACTGTTCTGGATCGGCTAATTGGTGTTAACGCTATTGGGAGTAAAACAGTTGTTCTCCTGCTCCTTATAGGTTTGCTTTACGAGCGCATTGATATGTTTGTCGATATTGCGCTGGCCTATGCTTTTTTAAATTTTGTGGCTGTAATTGCAGCATCCCGCTACTTCCACAAAAGGAAAGGGCTTTACGAAGAGTCCTTTATGGATTGATTTTTAAATGGGAGCGACCATGGACATACTTGTTGTTTTGTTTTTGATCATTGGTTTATTCTTTTTTCTGGGTGGTGCCGTCGGCATCATGAGGATGCCGGATTTTTACAGCAGGCTTCATCCTGCAGGCAAACTTGATACCCTGGGAATTTTTGCAATGGTGATGGGATTTGCCATATATAATCTTAACCATTTTTCTTTTGAAGCACTCCTGCTTTCAGCAAAGATGTTTTTAATTGTATTTTTTGTATTTCTTTCCAGTCCCACTGCAACCCATTCTATTGTTGATGCCGGGATGCGGGCAGGATTGAGACACTGGACTAAAAAGAAACGAAAGGGTTAATCATGCACTGGCTTATTGATTTGATTGTGTTAACCTTTGTCATTTTTTGCGCTATTGCTGCCATCTCTGTTAAAGATCTGCTTGGAACAGCTATTTTATTTGGTGCCTATTCATTTATGATGTGCCTGCTCTGGGCAGTAATGGGGGCTGTTGATGTCGCCTTTACCGAAGCATCGGTTGGAGCAGGAGTCAGTACTGTGTTTTTTGTTGCAGCAGTTTTCAGGACCAGCAGGAGGACAAAGGATTGAAATTTTTAGGGTTTATTATTGTTTGCCTGACCGGGGCTTTATTGTTATATGGAACAGGTGAATTTCCTGGCTGGGGTGATCCTCATTCCCCGGCATCTATTCACCTTTCAAATGATTATATTGAAAAAGCGGTTGAACAGACCCAGGTTCCAAACCTTGTAACAG